>Ga0335078_10001679_pt1 | contig 33403 bp, 33 predicted proteins | sample Lox_Sample_32_FD_206711 | JGI IMG/M metagenome (GOLD analysis project Ga0335078, IMG submission 206711) | Soil microbial communities from Loxahatchee National Wildlife Refuge, Florida, United States - Lox_Sample_3.2 | ecosystem: Environmental > Terrestrial > Soil > Wetlands | place: USA...
GCTGGTACACGCTGTCGATCAGCGTGCCGTCCAGGTCGAAGAGGAATGACGGGGCCGGTGGCTCGGTATACGTCACCGATGAGGTCATGCGAACAGTGTGCCCGCACCGTCCCGGTCACGCCTCGCCGCCGGGCCGGGCTGCCCGGTCTGAGCAGGCATCAGCCCGGGACTGGCATCATAGGAAGGTATGGGCGGACCTGGCTCGGCCGAAGCGATCGGCACATTCGCTGCCATCGGCGACAGCTTTACCGAGGGGCTCAACGACCGGCTGCCGGGTGGCGGCTTCCGCGGCTGGGCCGACCGGTTCGCGGACCTGCTGGCCGCCGGCCAGCCGGTCCTGTGTTACGCCAACCTGGCGGTCCGCGGCAAACTGCTGCGTGAGGTGGCCGGCGAGCAGGTTCCCCGGGCCATCGCCATGGCGCCCGACCTGGTCAGCATCGCCGCGGGCGGCAACGACATCCTGCGGCCGGGGACCGACCCCGACGCGCTGGCCGCGGTGTTCGACCAGTGCGCCGCGGGCCTGCGCGCGGCCGGATGCCGGGTCCTGTTGTTCACCGGGTTCGACCCGTCCGCGTTCCCGGTCATCCGGGTGGTGCGCGGGAAGGTGGCCGCCTACAACATGCACCTGCGCACAATCTCCGCGCGGCACGGTTGTGACCTGGTGGACCTATGGTCCATGCCGGTACTCCGCGACCGCCGGGTATGGAGCGCGGACCGGCTGCACCTCACCGCCGAGGGGCACCAGAGGGTCGCGTGGTTCGCGGGGGAGACGATCGGAGTGCCGGTCACCGGGAACTGGCGAGACCCGCTGCCCGCCGCGCCCCGCCCGGGGCAGCTGCCCCGGGCGGTCGCCGGCGCGGCCGCCGTGGCCGCGGCGGAAGCGACCGCAGCCGGCCTGGCCGTCACCCGGCTGCGCGACCGGCTCCAGCTCGCGCGCGGCGCGTCCAGCCGCGGACTGGCCTGGATTAACGAGCGCCAGCAGGACACCCGGTGGGCGGTCGAGTACGCGATGCCGTGGGTCCGGCGCCGGCTGACCGGCCAGTCGTCCGGGGACGGGGTGCCGCCCAAGCGCCCGGACCTGCTGCCGCTCGACGCGCTGGCCGGATGCCACGGGCCCGGGGCCGCACCGACCAGGATGGGCACGGGCGAGCCGGTCACCCGGCGGGAGCCTGCCGGTTAGGCTGCCCGGGTGGACTTGGACCTGACCGCCGACGCGGCGGCGCTGACCGCGGGCCTGGTCGACATCCCCTCGGTAAGCGGCGAGGAAGCGCCGCTGGCCGATGCGATCGAAACCGCCCTGCGGGCGCTGCCGCACCTGGCCGTGCGCCGCGACCGCAACTCCATCGTGGCCCGTACCGGCCTGGGCCGCCCGCAGCGGGTCGTGCTGGCGGGCCACATCGACACCGTGCCGGTCGCCGCGAACCTTCCCTCCCGCGTCGAGCGCGGCCCGGCCTCCGCCGGAGACCGGCTCTACGGCTGCGGGACCACCGACATGAAGGCGGGCGTCGCGGTCCAGTTGCGGCTGGCGGCCGGCGTGCCCGAGCCGGTCCGCGACGTCACCTACGTGTTCTACGACTGTGAGGAGGTCGAGGCGGCGCGCAATGGCCTGGGCCGGCTCAGCCGGGCGCACCCGGATCTGATCGTCGGTGACTTCGCGGTGCTGATGGAGCCGAGCGGATGCGAGATCGAGGGCGGCTGCCAGGGCACCATGCGCGCGGAGGTCGCCGCGGCCGGCCGCCGCGCGCACAGCGCCCGGTCCTGGCGCGGCCGGAACGCCATCCACGAGGCGGGCGGCATCCTCGACGTGCTGCGCCGGTACGAGCCGAGGCAGCCGGACGTGGACGGCCTGCGCTACCACGAGGGGCTGAACGCGGTGGGCATCACCGGCGGTGTCGCCGGCAACGTCATACCCGACGAGTGCGTGGTCACCGTGAACTACCGGTTCGCCCCGGACCGCGACGTGGCCGCCGCCGAACGGCACCTCCGTGAGGTGTTCGCCGGCTGGCCGGTGACCGTGGTCGACGTCGCTCCCGGGGCCCGGCCGGGGCTGGACCAGGGACCGGCCGCGTCGTTCGCCGCGGCGGTGGGCGGCGCGCCGCGGGCCAAGCTGGGCTGGACCGATGTCGCACGGTTCGCCGAACTGGGCATCCCGGCGGTCAACTACGGCCCGGGGATCTCCGAGATCGCGCACACCCCGGACGAATATGTGGAGATCCCGAAGATCTTCACCTGCGAGGAGCGCATGCGCGGCTGGCTGACCCAGGCGTGACCCGCCCGCCCGCGCGAAGGGCCCGCCGGCCATCCGGCCGCCGGGCCCTTGCGCCCGGGAGGTCCCTGCGCGGGTTACTTCGCCGGGCTGGTGCCCAGCGTCAGCGATGCGGTCTGCGTGCCGCCGTTCGTGGCGACGTAGCTGACCGATACCTTGTCGCCGCCGTGGTACTTGGACATGATCGTCGTCAGCGAGCTGGGCGAGGTGACCGCCTGGCCGTTCACGGCGGTGATCACGTCACCGCTGGCCAGGCCGGCCGTGGCCGCCGCGCTCCCGCACAGCACGTTGTCGATGAGCGCGCCAGAGCTGGCGGGTGCGATCGTCGAGGGCACGGCGTTCGCCGTGGCGCTGTTGACGCAGCTCTGGCTGCCTCCGCTGCCGCCGAATCCGCCGAATCCGCCGCCCTCGCCCTGCTGCTGCTGAGCCTGCCGCTGGGGGCTCGTGCTGTTGCTCTGCGGCACCAGCACGCCCAGGAAGCCGGGCAGGCCGATCTGGATGGTGGCGCTGCTGTGCCCGGCCGCGATCTGCCGTGCGATGGACAGCGCCGTGTTGATCGGGATCGCGTAGCCCAGGGTCGTACCGCTGGAGGAGTCCGACGCGGAACTGCTCGCGGCGGTGTCCATGCCGATGACCTTGCCGGATGCGTTGGCCAGCGGGCCGCCGGAGTCGCCCGGCTGGATCTGCGCGCTGGTCTGCAGCATGCCGTGCAGCGTCTCGGTCGTCCCGCTGCCCTCATCGCCGGCCGTGATCGTCCGGTTTGTGGCGTTGACGATGCCCGGTGCCACGGTGGGGCTGCCGCCCTGGCCGCCCGCGTTACCGATGGCCAGGACCGGGTTCCCGAGCGTGACCTGCGAGGAGTCGCCGACCGAGACGATCTTGAGGGCCGAGGCGTTCTGCAGCTGGAGCAGCGCCACATCGGCGGTGGCGTCATAGCCGACCACGCGCGCGGTGTACGTCTTGCCCGTGGTGACTCCGGTCGCCTTGATGCTGGTGGCGCCGTCGATGACGTGGTTGTTGGTGAGCACCAGGCCGTTCGCGCTGAGCACCATCCCGGTACCTTCGGCCGTCTCGCTCTGGTAGTTGAGGGTCGAGGTGATGTCGACGACGCCCGGTTCCACCTCTGCGGACACGGCGCCGGCGTTCAGGTTGCCGTTGCCGTTGCCGTTGCTCTGCGGGGCCGGGACATCGTTGGACGACACGCCGGTAGAGCCGTTGCCGCCGCTGTTCAGAGCCACCGCGGTGCCGGCCCCGGCCGCCGCGGCCAGGACCGCGACCACGGCCAGGACCGCCAGGCCGCGCCGCTTGCGCGGCGGCGGCTCACCGTAGCCGCCGGCGGGGCTGCCCCAGCCGCCATAGCCGTAGCCGCCGGGGCCGTAGCCGCCGCCCGTACCGTAGTCGCCGGGCTGCCCGTAGTCGCCGGGCTGCCCGTAGCCACCCTGGCCGTAGCCGCCCGGGGGGCCGTACCCGCCGGGCTGGCCGTGGCCGGGCTGGCCGTACCCGCCGCCTTGGCCGTAGTAGCCGCCCGGGTCGTGGCCGGGCTGGCCGTGACCGCCCTGGGCGTAGCCGCCCTGGCCGTGGCCGGGCTGGCCGTACCCGCCGCCTTGGCCGTAGTAGCCGCCCGGGTCGTGGCCGGGCTGACCGTGACCGCCCTGGCCGTAGCCGCCCGGGGGGCCGTACCCGCCGGGCTGGCCGTGGCCGGGCTGGCCGTACCCGCCGCCTTGGCCGTAGTAGCCGCCCGGGTCGTGGCCGGGCTGGCCGTGGCCGTAGCTGGCCGCGGGGAGCGTCCCCGGCCCACCCTCCCCGGCCTGCTCACCGGGCGCGCCAGCGCCGCCCGGCGCGTCCTCGCGGCCGAAGGACACGGTGTCACCGGATCCGGCGTCGCCGAAGGCGGTGGTGTCGTCCGCGCTCTTCCACGGCGTGGCGCCGCCCGGCGTAGAGACCTGAGGGCGGACGCTGTCCGGCGGCCGCTGGTCGCCGCCCGGCCCGTGCTCGCTACCGCTCTGGTCTTCCTGCATCACTATCGCCCTCGTGTTGAGTCCGAGTAAGGAAGCCTCGCCCGGTTCTGCTGCACCGGCGGCCGTCCTGGTTTCCGGTCACCGCTTGAATCTCCAGTTAGCCATCCATCCCTGAGCGCTACCTGAGTGCCCCCTTCAGGTTATGAAGAGAAGAATGGCACTATCGCGCCACGATCGCGCCCCGCCCGGCCAGCGGGCGCGGACATGAAAACGTCACGAGGTGCTCGGTAACCGGCCCCTCCCGCCCTATCCCGGCCATTGCGTCGGTTGTGACGTAAATCACGGGCTCGTGTACCGCTCACCGGGCCGGCGCGGCACTCAGCGACAGCGCTTTCCGCATCTGCTGGCCGCTGACCGCGACCCAGCTGAGCGTTACCTTGGTACCGGGCGGCAGGCCCGACAGCATCGAGGTGAGCGAGCCGGGAGCGGTCACCGCCCGTCCGTTCACCGCCGTGATCACGTCGCCGTTGACGATCCCGGCCGAGGCGGCCGCGGTGCCGCAGAGCACGCCGTCGACCAGGGCGCCGGAACTGACCGGCGCGATCGAGACCGGCACCGGGGTGTGTGTCTCGTCGTCGGTGCAGCCTCCGCCCTGCGGTGCGGTGCCGTCCCCGGCCGGGCTGGCCGGCGCCCCCGGGCCGGCGCTCTGCTGCTGTTGCTGCACCTGCTGCCGCTGCTGCTGTGCCTGCTGCCGGGGGCTGGCGCTATTGCTCTGCGGGACCAGCACGCCGAGAAAGCCCGGCAGCCCGATCTGTACCGTCGCGCTGGCCTGGCCCGCCGCGATCTGGTGCGCGACGGACAGCGCGGAGTCGATCGGGATGGCGTAGCCGAGCACCGATGAGGTCCCCTGCGAACTCGACGCGTTCGCGGTGTCCATGCCGATCACCTGGCCGGCCGAGTTGGCGAGCGGGCCGCCGGAGTCGCCGGACACGATGTCGGCGTCCGTCTCCAGCATCCCGTGCAGTGTCTCGGTGGCACCGGTGTTTTCGTCGGTAGGGCTGATCGTCTTTTTCAGGCTGCTGATGACGCCCTCCGCGAGCGCCGGCCTGCCCCCCTGGCCCTCGGCGTTGCCCAGCGCCAGCACCGGGGTGCCCACCGTGACCTGGGCGGAGTTGCCGACCTGGACGATCTTCAGCCGCGCGGCGCCGTCGAGCCGGAGCAGCGCCACGTCGTGGGTGGCGTCGTAGCCGGCCACCGTCGCGCTGAAGGCCTGGCCGGTGGTCGCCAGCGTCATCCGGATCGTCCGCGCCCCGTTGATGACGTGGTTGTTGGTGAGCACGAGCCCTTCGGTGCTGATGACCATCCCGGTTCCCTCCGACGAGGTGCCGCCGGAGTAGGCGATGGCGGCGTCGATGTTGACGACGCCCGGGCTTACCTGGGCCGCGACGTACGCCTTGTCCAGCGAGCCCCTGCCGGAGGTGCCGACGTTGTTGTGCGGGCCGGGCACCTGATGGGAGGACACCCCGGTGACCGGGGCCGCCGGGGTGCCGGCCAGGCCGGCCGCGGCCGCGGTCCCGAGGCCTGCGGCCAGCACGGCCACGCCGGCGTACACGACGACCCGGCCCCGCGTGCGCCGCCGGGGACCGTTCCCGGACCCGGTGCCCTGTCCCGCGGGAGCGGCCCACGGGGCAGATGATCTGTCTGGGCCCGGCGGTCCGTCGGTGGCGTATGTTTCTTCCGGGCCAGGCGTGGCGCCTGCCCCGGGCGCCGGCGGTGCTGCGCCGTCGCTGGGCTCGGTGCCGGGTTCGTCGTCCTGCATCCTCATCGCCTTTTGCCGTCAAAATGCCCGTGGTCGCTGCGGGTGCTTCCGGGCTTCCTGCGGCTGCCGCCGTGCCTGCTCCTGTTCCATTCCCAGAACGGGCTGTTCTGCACACTTTCTAAGGGTTCTCACAGCGGGCCCTCGGGTCCGGGCCGCACGATCGCCGTGCGGCCCGCCGCGGATTCGTGCGCGTTGCCGGCCCGCCGCCAGGCGCGGGCGGCACACCGGAAACCAGGCACATCAGCATGGTAGACTCCGCATGAACGCGATATAACGCGAGTTCGGGCCGGTTATGGTTCGCGCAAGGAGCTGAAATGCCCGCACCAACGCAGATGAACGAGCCGGGCCTGTCCCGGCGCGAGGAGATGTCGGTTTCCGGCGATGCGATGTCCCAGGCTCCGTGGACCGGCGCCGCCGTCACCGGGGGGATCGTGGCCCTGGGCGACTTCGGGTGGCACATGATCGGCGGCAGCTTCGGGCTCGGTGGCCTTCGTGACGCGCTGTCGCTCGGCGTGGTCGCGTTCTTCGTCGTCGCGGCGGCCGGGGCGCTGTGGCGCGACCGGTCCAGCCGTGCGATCCGCTGGGCTCGCGCCAACCCGTGGCGCTTCGCGCTGCTGCCGGGGGTGGCGGCGGCCGCGGTCGTCTTGGTGCTGTCCGTCCTGCTGGGCGGCGGCGTCGCCGGCGGGGTCCTGGCCGGGCTATGGCACGGCGCGGTGGCCTTCGGCCTGACCGGCGGGGCCGGCCTGGCCGCCCGCGCCCGCCGCCGGCCCGTCTGACCGATCCGGCCGGCCCGGCCGCCGGTCCCGGCCGTGCTCAGCGTGCCGGGCTGCTGGCGGCGGGCGTCGGCGCGCCGGTGAGCGCGGCCCCCTTGGCCAGATCCGCCGCGGTCACCGCGCCGAAGACCCGGTCCACGATGTGGTGCCGGGCGTCGAGAAAAAAGGTCTGCGGGATCTCCGCGACCCCGAACGCGCCCGCGGCCCGGGCCGCCGGGTCGTAGGCCAGCGGATAGCCGACGCCGGCCGCGCGGGTGAACGACTCCGCGGCGCCCTGGCTGTCGTTGCTGTCGATGCCCAGCACGGTCACCGCGCCGTGGCTGGCCCGGTAATACCCCGCCAGCAGCGGTGTCTCCTTCCGGCACGGCACGCACCAGGACGCGAAGAAGTTCACGATCACCGGCTTCCCCGCGTACGCGGCCAGCGACACCTGGCCCGGCGGGCCGCCGAGTACCGGCAGCGTGAAGGCCGGTGCCTGCCGGGTGCCCGCCTGGGGTGACGGGCCGGCCGTCCCCGCCGTCCCGGCTTGTGACGTCGCGGTGCCGGAGGCGGCAGCGACGGCACCGAGCGCGAGGATCGCCGCGAGGCTCAGCGCGAACACCGCGGTCGTGACCTTGTGCTCCCGGGCCGCCCGCCACGTGCGGGTGGTCGCTTCCCGCGCTCGTGCTGGCATGTCCGTGTCCCTCGGCTACTGTCACCGGAACCCGCCTGGTCCGGCGGGTGCGCCCGCGTGGGCCTGCCGCAGATCAGGCTAACCGCTCCGCGGGTGTGCCGGCCGGCGGTCCCGCCGGTGCGTCCGCCCGGTGCCTGGCCGGTGGCGGTTCCGCCGGAGGCCCGGACGCCGGATCGTCCCCCGGAGGGCCAGCCGGTTCGGCCGGTGCGGCGGGCTCGGCCGGCGGGCTGGCCAGCGGCAGCCGGACGGTGGCACGCAGCCCGGGGCGCGCGTCCTCCAGCCACGCGGTCCCGCCGTGCGCATGGGCCGTGGCCCGGACGATGGCCAGCCCGAGGCCGGCCCCGCCGGCGTCGCCGTCCCGGCGCGCCCGCGCGCCGTCCAGCGTGGTGAACCTCTCGAACGCCCGCTCCGTGTCGCCGGCCGCGATACCGGGGCCATCGTCGGTCACCGTGACCAGCACCGAGCCGCCCTCGGGCCGCGCCGCCACGGTGACCCGGCGGCGCGCATACCGGACCGCGTTGTCGATCAGGTTGACCAGCATCCGCCGCAGTGCCTCGCTGTCGCCCGCGACCGGGCATGGCTGCGGTGCCGACGCGTAAACCGGCACCCGGGCCTGCGGGTAGCGTCCCGCCGTGCCGGCCGCCAGTTCGGCCATGTCCACCGTCCCCGGCAGGCCCGGCGCGGGCGCCGGCCCGCCCTGGCCCGGCCCGTGCGGGCGGCCTGCGCGCTCCTCCAGCCGCGCCAGCACCAGCAGGTCTTCGGCCAGCCGGGCCAGCCGCATCGTGTCGGCGAGCACGTCCCGCGCCGTCTGCCCCCATTCCTGGCTGTCCGGGTGATCGAGCGCGACCTCGAGCTGGGCCCGGATGCTCGCGATCGGGCTGCGCAGCTCGTGGGCCGTGTCCGAGACGAACTGCCGCTGCCGCTGCTGCGCGGCCTCCAGCCGGGACAGCATGTCGTTCAGCGTCACGGCCAGGCTGTGCACCTCGTCGCGGGCCTCCGGGACCGGCAGCCCGCGCGGCACGCCGGTCGCGGTGATCTGCTCCGCGCCGCGCCGCAGGGCCGTGATGGGCCGCAGCGTCGATCCGGTGATCAGCCAGGTCACCCAGATCATGAGCAGCAGCAGGGCCGGCGTGCCGAACAGCAGCGCGTGCGACACGGTCACCAGAGTGTCGTTGACCGCGTCGTAGGACACGGCGGCGATGACGATCTCGCCGCGCCGCCCTGGCACGGCGGCCACCCGCAGCAGTTCCGGCAGACCGTAGGGCCGGCCGTCGAGCGGGACCCCGGCCTGCGAGCGCGCGGCCGCGGCCGCCACCGGCGCGGGCAGCAGGGGCACCAGCCGGTCCGCGCCCGCCGACGCGGCCACGATCCGGCCGCGGGCGTCGATCACCTGGACGACCGCGGTGCCGGCCGCCACCGGCACCGGGTTGGGCAGCCGGTTGGCGTCCACCAGCGCGGCCACCTCCTGCCCCGTCTGCCGCGCCGAGTTGTCCAGCCCGCGGTCCAGGGTGCGGCCGAGCGCGCTCATCAGCACGATCGCCACGCCCGCCAGCGCCACGGCCAGCCCCGCGCCGGCGGTCAGGGTCAGCCGGGCCCGCAGGCTGCGCCGGCGCCACCAGGAGGCCAGCCCCGGCGGCCGGCGGCGGCGCGGCCCGCGCACCACGGCCCGGTCCTCAGCCGCCGTCGGCGGCGAGCCGGTACCCCGCACCGCGCAGCGTCTGCAGCGCAGCCCGCCCGAACGGCGCGTCGATCTTCCGCCGCAGGTAGCCTGCGTAAACCTCGACGATGTTGAGGTCCGCGGTGTCGGAGGCGTCCCAGACGTGGTCCAGCAGCTCGGATTTCGGCACCACCTGGCCGGCGCGCCGGATCAGGTACTCGAGCATCGCGAACTCACGCGCGGTGAGGTCGATGCCGGTGTCCCCGCGGCGGACGACGCGGCTGGCCGGATCGAGGGACAGGTCCCCGGCACGCAGCACCGCGGGCCGCGGCGCGGCGCCGCGGCGGAGCAGCGCCCGCAGCCGCGCGGCCAGCACGACGTAGGAGAACGGCTTGGTCAGGTAGTCATCCGCGCCCAGGTCCAGCCCGTCGGCCTGGTCGTACTCGCCGTCCTTGGCGGAGAGGATGAGCACCGGGACCCAGTTCTCCTCGGCCCGCAGCCGTTCGCAGATCTGGTAGCCGGACAGGCCCGGCAGCATGAGGTCGAGCACGACCGCGTCGTAGGCACCTTCCCGGGCGAGATGGAGCCCGTCGGTGCCGTCGAAGGCGAGATCCACGGCGAAGCCCTCGGCGGCCAGGCCGCGCTGCACCGCGCCGGCCAGCCGTCGTTCGTCTTCCACCACCAGCACCCGCACGGTCCTAGTCTGGCTCACCGGGCGGGGCCGGGCCAGAAGAATGGCCGCCGGGCCGGGGCCTCTCAGGGTCATCTCAGCGCTCCTGGGGCACCGTGAGGCGTACGCCGGTTCAGCAAAGCCGCGAAACGGGACAGCCGCCCGGCGCCGCGGCGCCAGGCCGCGTAACCCGGGCCGGGGACGCACACGAGGAGGACGGCGAGCCGACATGAAACTGTTCAGTCAGTCCCGGAGCGCACGGTGGGCGGTGCCCGCCGGGGCCGTGGTCGTCGTCGGCGCCGTCATCGCCGGGTCGATGATCTCGGTAGCGGAGGCCGCGCCGTCGCTGCCCTCGCGGACGCCGGCACAGCTTCTGGCGGACGTCACCGCAAGGACCTCCTCCCCGCCGCTGACCGGGACGGTCGTGGAAACGTCCTCGCTCGGGCTGCCGACGCTGCCCGGCGCCGACAACCCCACGTCGGTGTCCGCCCTGCTCGCCGGGTCGCATACCATCCGGATCTGGTACGCTGACCCCAGTCACTTCCGGGTCGCGGCGCCGCAGAGCATGAGCGAGAGTGACCTGATCCGCAACGGCAGCAACGCCTGGCTCTGGGAGAGCACCAAGAACTCGGTCACGCACGTGGCGATCCCGGATCAGGTGGCAACGGGCCACCGTCCGGCCCCGAAACCGGCTGCCACGCCGTTGACCCCGCAGCAGGCCGCCGACGAGATCCTGGCCGAGGTCGGCCCGACCACGACGGTCAGCTCGGATACCAACGTGACCGTCGCCGGCCAGGCCGCCTATCAGCTCGTGCTCACGCCGAAGAGCTCCCAGTCGCTGGTGGGCCAGATCCGGATCGCCGTCGACGGGGCCAATGACGTGCCGCTGCGGCTCCAGGTGATCGTTCGCGGCGCGAATACCCCGGCCGTCCAGATCGGCTTCACCTCGGTCTCGTTCGTCAAGCCGGCCGCCGCCAACTTCGCCTTCACCCCGCCCGCCGGGGCCACCGTCAAGCAGCAGTCGCTCAGCGGCGGCACGCCGCGGGCCGGCGCGCCCACGGCCAGCAGCGCCTACGTGGTCGGCACCGGCTGGCTGGCCGTCGCCGACCTGCCCGGCTCGGTGCTGTCGTCCGCGATGCCGGGCAACGCCACCGGCGCCGCGGGCAGCGGGCTGAGCGGGGACACCGGCCCGATCATCAACGCCCTGTTCCGGTCCGCCACCCGGGTCAGCGGGTCGTGGGGCAGCGGCCGCCTGCTGAAGACCAGCCTGGTGTCCGTGCTGATCACCGACAGCGGCCGGGTGCTGATCGGCGCGGTGACGCCGCAGGTGCTCTACCAGGCCGCGGCGCAGCCCGCCCCCGCGCACCCGTCCGCGCCGTCGGCGGCGCATCCGGCCCAGCCGAAGACCACCAAGTGACCGGCGTCCGCGCCGTCCCGCCGGGCCCCGCGGGGGCGCCCGGCGCGACGGCCAGCCCCGGTGCCGCCGGGCCGGCTGCGGCCCGCGCCCCCGAGGCCGCCGGCCGGCCCGCCACGTCCCCGGACGCGGCGGGCCCGGTGCTGGCCGTGTCCACGGCCGGTCTGACCAGGCGGTTCCGTGGCGGCCAGGTGGCCGTGGATCACATCGACCTGGCCGTCCCGCGCGGCTCGGTCTACGGCTTCCTCGGCCCGAACGGCTCCGGCAAGACGACCACCATCCGGATGCTGCTCGGCCTGGCCTTCCCGACCAGCGGCCGGGCGGAACTGCTCGGCGTCCCGATGCCGGACGGCGCGGTGCGGGTGCTCCCGCACGTCGGGTCGCTGATCGAGGGGCCCGCGTTCTACCCGTTCCTGAACGGCCGGGACAACCTGGCCCGGTGCGACGCGGCGGATCGCACCGCCGACCCGCGTACCGCCGCCGGGCGGATTACCCGCGCGCTGGACCGGGTCGGGCTGCTCGCCGCGGCCGGCAAGCGCTACCGCAACTACTCCCTCGGGATGAAGCAGCGCCTCGCGATCGCGGCCGGCCTGCTCACCCCGCGCCAGCTGATCATCCTCGACGAGCCCACCAACGGGCTGGACCCGCAGGGCACCCGGGAGGTGCGCGCGCTGATCCGGGAGATCGCCGCCGACGGGATCACCGTGTTCGTGTCCTCTCACCTGCTCGCCGAGGTCGAGCAGGTCTGCTCGCACGTGGGCGTGATGCGGACCGGGCGGCTGGTGTTCCAGGGCTCGCTGGACGAGCTGCGCCGGACCGGCGCGGCCCGGATCCGGGTGCAGACCGCCCAGCCGGCCGCGGCCGCCGCGGTGCTCGAACGGCTCGGGCTGGCCGACCCGCAGGTCGCCGGGGACGAGGTCACGGCGCAGATCGGTGAGCTTCAGCCCGAACGGATCTGCGCCGACCTCGTGCACGCCGGCGTCGGCGTCCGCGGGCTGGGTGTCACGGCGCCCAGCCTGGAAGACCTTTTCGTCGGTCTGACCGGGGAAGGATTCGACGTCGATGGCTGAGGCACCCGCGGTCGCGCCGCCGCCCACGCCGCCGGCCGGGCCGGCGGCCGCCCCAGCGCCGAGCCCGGCGGGGCTGCTCCAGCCCAGCCGGGCGTGGCTGCGGTTCTTCCGGTCCGAGCTGCGCCAGGTGTTCCTGCGTCGCCGCAATGTACTGCTCCTGGCGGTCGTCGCGGTCTTCCCGATTCTCATCGGCGTCGGGCTGCGGCTCGCCTCGCATCCGGGCGGCGGGAACGGCGGGAACGGCGGCCTGTCGTTCGTCACCGAACTCACCGGCAATGGGATCTTCCTCAGCTTCATCGCGCTCACGATCCTGCTGACGCTGGTGATGCCGGTGGTCGTGGCCGTGATCGCGGGTGACTCGATCGCGGGCGAGGCGGGGTACGGCACGCTGCGCTACCTGCTGGCCGTGCCGGCCGGCCGTACCCGGCTGCTCGCCGTCAAGTACGCCGTGATCGTCGTGTTCGGGCTGGCCGTCACGGTCGTGGTGACCGGCGTGGCCCTGGCCACCGGCGCCGCGCTGTTCCCGATCGGCCCGGTGACGCTGCTGTCCGGCACCACCGTGCCGCTGGCCGAGGGCATCGTCCGGCTGGTGTTCGTCACGCTGTACGTGGGCGCCGCGATGGCCGCGCTCGGCGCGATCGGGCTGGCCATCTCGACCCTGACCGAGCACGCGATCGGCGCCATCGCCGCGCTGGCCATCTTCGTCGTGGCCAGCGAGGTCGCCGATCAGGTCCCGCAGTTCGCGGTCATCCACCCGTACCTGCCCACGCACTGGTGGAATTCGTTCGACTCGCTGCTGCGCGTGCCGATCGACTCCGGCACCCTGCTCAAGGGCCTGCTGTCGTTCGCGGTGTACCTGGTCATCTTCGGCTCGATCGCGTGGGCCCGGTTCACCACCGCCGACGTCACCAGCTGACCGGGCCCCGGCGGACGGGCCGCCGACCCGCCACGCCGCCGGGCCTCACCTTTCCAGGTCGGGGAAGTCTTCTTCTCAAATCCTGGTTCCTGGTTTTGCGGCTGGCGGGGGTTTCAGTGTTGTCAGCCTGGAGGGTGAGGCGCGCCGCGGGAAACGCGACACAGACAGACATGACGCGGTTACCGCGGATGACTGGTCAGCAATGACAGCAGACGCCACGGTGTGCTGACAGCCAACACCACGTTCCTGAACTGGAAAGACGACGGCAGCAAAGGCATAGGCGGCGGGAAGCTGGCGGTGCACACGTCATGGCTGATGTTCGACGGTTCCATTCTGGGGACGCTGCGGCCCGGTGACGTGAAACTGATCGACTCTGCTGACTACGCCGTGAAACTATGCCCCGCCTCTGCTGGATGACCAGGGAAAATTATTTGCACATGCAACTATGTCAACAAATGCGCAAACCTCAATTAAGCCTTTTATTGGAGCGGCGATCCCCGAACCTTTGGCACTTCCACGGCAGTTGTAGATCGTTATCCGGGCAGCTTGTCGGCGTAGGCGTGCCAGCGCTGGTGGGCTTGCCTCGCGTAATACTGGTGGCGGCGTCGCCAGAACGAGCAGCCGTCGAGTAGCGGTGCTTCCTGAGCAGCTGGAACGCGTGCCCGTCGTCCTGCCCGGCGGGGGTGTCGCCGGGCAGGACGACGATCATCGCCCAGTCGTAGTCCTTGGCGCCCCTGGTGGCCGAGCCGGTGCGCATCCGCTGCCACATGCCGGGTTTCACCAGGCCGGCGGCCTTCTTCACGGAAAGGCGCTGGCCGGGGGACAGGGTCACCGCGTAATTGGAACGGGCCGCCAGGACATAGCCGGTTCCGCGTTCCCGGATGCTCTTGCGCAGGTCACGGCCACCGTAGACCTCGTCCCAGCTTGGGCTGGGCCGTCGTGCCCGAGGTGAAGTACAGCAGCAGCGGGTCGCTGGCCAGGGTGGCCCCGTCCGGGTCGGAATGAACGCAATTTCGTGATCATGGGTAATCATCCGAACGCGATGAGCGTTGGGCAGGGGAGCGGCCCGCCCCGGGACGCCCGCCGCTGGCGGGCGACGGCACGGCTCATAGGTGGCTGAGAAGTGGTGCAGAGAAGAGCTCAAGCGGCGGGCAGCAGACTGCATGTCATGAACACGCCGAAGCGAGACAGTGTCCGTCGCGCCACCGCGGCTCGGGCCCGCGGGCGCAGCCGGATCAAGACGACGACCGCCACGGTCGGGATCGCCAGCGTGGTGGCGGCGGGAGCCGTGACCCTGACGCTGCCCGGCGCCCGCAGCAGCGGCACGTCGTCCTCGCAGGCGGGCACGTCATCGGGATCGTCGTCCACGGGAACCTCCTCCGGCACGCAAGGCTCCGGTTCGGCCCAGATCGGCTCCGGCTCGTCGGGCTCCGGCAGCAGCTCCTCCGGCTCGAACTCCTCCAGCTCGGGCCTGAGCAGCGGGTCATCGGCGCCGTCGTCCAGCTCGGGCACCAGCCACTCGACGTCCGGCGGCTCCTGATGCCCGCGTGCTGTTCTGATCTGGTTCAGAAGAAAGCTTCAGCTTCAGCGACGGCCGGCCGGCGAGGGTGGACGACATGAACGGAATCACCGCGAGCACCGCTCCCTGGTACATCAGCCGGGCGACCGGCGTGGTCTGCCTGCTGCTGTTCACCGCCGTGATGGTGCTGGGCATCCTGGTCAACCGGCAGGGCCGGCTGCCCGGGCTGCCCCGCTTCGCGGTCACGAACCTGCACCGGAACCTGTCCCTGATGGCGGTGGTCTTCCTCGGCATCCACATCCTGACCGCGGTCCTGGACAGCTTCGTGAGCATCCCGCTGATCTCCGCGGTGGTCCCCTTCACCTCGGGTTACGAGGGCTTCTGGTTCGGCCTCGGCGCCATCTCGCTGGACATCATGCTGGTGCTGGTCGTCACCAGCCTGGTCCGGGGCCGCCTCAGCCGGAAGGTGTGGCGGGCCGTGCACTGGCTGGCCTACGCGAGCTGGCCCATCGCCTTCGCGCACAGCATCGGCTCCAGCACGGATCTCCAGCACGGAGCGCCGCTCGCCTGCGCTGTCGGCTGCGCGGCACTGGTCGCGGCCGCGCTGGCCTGGCGCGTCGCCGCCGCCGCCCGCGAGGTACCGCGTGCCCAGCGCGTCGCAGCCCTGATGGCCGGGCCGTGGGGCCAGCCGGGCTCACCCGCCCGGCGGGACCCCGGACGTCCCGCCGCCCGGGGTAACCCGACGGCCGTCTCCTGATACCGCAGAGCCCGGCCCGTCCCGTCAGCCGCGGCGCCCGGCCGCCGACTCATGAAAGCAGACCCAGAATGAGCGTGCCCACCATGCCCCTGCGGCGCAGCGAATCCACCTCCCCGGGGATCCGGCCCGAGGGCCTCCCGCGCCTGCTGCCTGCCGACACCACCGTGCCGGACGGGCTCCATGAGCACCTGGCCCGGCACGGCTTCCTGCGCTACCGCGACGGCCGCCTGCACCTGGCCGCCGAGCTGCGCGCAGCCGGGCTGACCGGCCGCGGTGGTGCCGCCTTCCCGGTGCACCGCAAGATCGAAGCGGTCGCCGACGCCGGCGGCCAGCCGTTCGCTGTCGCCAACGGCGCGGAAAGCGAGCCGGCCGCCAGCAAGGACGCGACCCTGCTGTGGCTGGCGCCGCATCTCGTGCTCGACGGGCTGCAGCTCGCGGCCGAGGCCGTCGGCGCCCAGGAGGCCTGCCTGTACGTGCACAACACCCAGGGCGTCCGGCTGGAATCGGCGTTGCAGCGCGCCCTGGCCGAGCGCTGGTCGGCGCGGATCGACCGGGTGCCGGTCCGGCTCGCCTGGGCGCCCCCGCGGTTCCTGGCGGGCCAGGAGACGGCCATGGTCAACCTGCTCAACGGCGGCCTGGCGCTGCCGACCTTCACGCCGCCCCGGGTCTTCGAGCGCGGCGTCGGCGGCGCGCCAACGCTGGTGCAGAACGTCGAGACCCTCGCGCACATCGCGCTCATCGCCCGGTACGGCGCGCGCTGGTTCCGCGCGATCGGCACGCCGGCCGAGCCGGGCAGCATGCTGGCCACGGTCCGGCATGGCGACGGGACGGTCCGCATCGTGGAGGCCGCGGTCGGCACCCCGCTGCGCAGCCTGCTGGCAGACGACCTCGCCGCGGACGCCGCGGTCGGCCGGGCCCAGGCCATCCTGGCCGGCGGGTACCACGGGACGTGGCTGGCCGCCCCCGACGCGGCCGGGCTGACCCTCGACAACGCGGCGCTCAAGGCCGCCGGCGCCAGCGTCGGCGCGGGAGTGCTGGCCGCCCTGCCGGCCAGCCACTGCGGTCTCGCCGAAACGGCGCGTGTCGTCCGTTACCTGGCTCTGGAATCGGCCGGCCAGTGCGGGCCCTGCCTCAACGGGCTGCCGCGCATCGCGGCCGGGCTGTCCACCCTGGCCGGCTTGCGCCCCGGCCCGCGGGTCCGCCGCGACATCGAGCGCTGGGCGGGCCTGGTCACCGGGCGGGGGGCGTGCACCCACCCGGACGGCTCGATGCGCTTCGTGCGCAGCGCCCTGCAGGTCTTCGCGGCGGAACTGCGCCACCACGAGCGGGGTGCCTGCTCGGCCAGCGCGCGGCAGCCATTCCTGCCGCTGCCCCCGGGCACGCCCGTCAGCGACGAGGACTGGAGCTGAGATGGACAAGCACCTGCGCGTCAACCCCATCGAGTGCGCCGGCCACGGCGCGTGCGCCGAGCTGCTGCCGGAGATGATCAGCCTGGACGAGTGGGGCTATCCGCTGATCGACCCGCGGCCGGTGCCGCCCGCGCTGGAACGCCACGCGCGGCGCGCGGTGAGCGGCTGCCCGGTCCTCGCGCTGCACCTGAACCGCCGCTCCTGATCCCGGGGAGCGGACGCCGGGCCGCCGCGGGATCGCCCCCCGCGGCGGCCCGCGGCGGAGAAGGGCTTACAGCACGTCGTGCCCGGGGTGCGGCTCCGCCGGGACGGTGGCGGGCGCCGCCGGGATGCTGCCCAGCCGCCCGGCCTGGAAGTCCTCGAACGCCTGCACCAGTTCCTCCCGCGTGTTCATGACGAACGGGCCGTACGCGGCGACTGGCTCCCGGATCGGCTGGCCGCCCAGGAACAGGATGTCCAGCGTCGAGCCGGGGCCGCCTGGCTGGTTGCCCGCCGCCACGGTGATCGTGTCCCCGGGGCCGAACGCCGCGAGCTGGCCCATCCGGACCGGCCGCCGGTCACTGCCCACGGTGCCGGAGCCGGCCAGCACGTAGGCCAGCGCGTTGAAGTCGGCCCGCCACGGCAGCCGCAGCCCGGCGCCCGCGGACAGCGTGGCGTGCACGATCGTGATCGGCGTGTGCGTCACGCCCGGGCCCTCGTGCCCGCCGACCTCGCCCGCGATCACCCGCAGCAGCGCGCCGCCGTCCGGCGAGCTGAGCAGCTTCACCTGGCCGGCCCGGATGTCCTGGTACCGGGGCTGGGTCATCTTCAGCCTGGCGGGCAGGTTCACCCAGAGCTGGAACCCGTGGAACAGCCCGCCCTTCATGACGACCTCCTCGGGCGGCTCCTCGATGTGCAGGATGCCGCCGCCGGCCGTCATCCACTGGGTGTCCCCGTTGGTGATCAGCCCGCCGCCGCCATTGGAGTCCTGGTGACGGAAGATCCCGTCGATCATGTACGTGACGGTCTCGAAGCCGCGGTGCGGGTGCCACGGCGTGCCCTTCGGCTCGCCCGGCGCGTAGTCGACCTCGCCCATCTGGTCCATGTGGATGAACGGGTCGAGCTGCCGCAGGTCCACCCCGGCGAAGGCCCGGCGCACCGGGAAGCCCTCGCCCTCGTAGCCCTTGGGCGCGGTCGTGATCGTGCGCACGGAGCGCTCGGCCGACGTGCCCGGGTCCGGCTCCGCGACGCGCGGCAGCACGAGGGTGTCCTCGACGGTTACGGCTGGCATGTCTCCTCCTTACCGGGCCTGCCGGGGGCGGCCCGCCCGCCCCGGTGCCTCAAGGTCCGATGGCACGCACAACAGTATTTGAATTATCAACATTCCCGGGCCGCGGCCGGGCGGAGCGGTCCTGCCGCACGGTCAGAGGCGCAGGCCGTTTTCCAGGAGGGCGAGGCCCGCGTCCATCCGCTCGAACAGGTCCGCGTTGATGTGCGCGCCGCTGTAGTCCTCCCACGGCGTGGTGACCGCCAGGATCACGCCGAAGATGGCACCCGAGACGGCCCGCATCCGCAGGTCGTCCGGGCTCAGCCCGGTGCGCTTGGCCATCGCCTCGGCCATCATCGCAATCGTGCGGGAGAAGTCGTCCAGGGCCCGCGCCCTGACCTCGGGGATCGTCATCGCCAGCTCGGTGGTCTGGCGCATCTTCTCCCACTCCGCCTCGCCCATGGCGCCCTGCATCTCGCGCGTCGCCGCGCGTACCGCGGCCACCAGGCCGATGTCCGGCGCCTGCCGCTCGAACGCCTCGAGCATCAGCGTTTCCATGTCGTCCTGCAGGACCACGTCTTCCTTGGTCGGGAAGTACCGGAAAAACGTGCTCGGCGAGACCTCGGCCGCCGCGGCGATCTGCTCCACGGTGGTGGCCTGGTAGCCCTGATCACGGAACAGCCGCAGCGCGTGCTCGCGGATGGCGGCACGCGTCCGGGCCTTCTTCCGCTCCCGCAGGCCGGCTGGCGGGGCGCTCCCCGGCCCGGTGACCTGTGTCATACTCCCAATTCTGCCCGCTGCGAGCCGCTTTCACCGGCACCGGCGGGCGCGGATCCGGTCACCCCGGCGGGGCTGCGGCGCGGCAGGAAGGCCAGCGCCAGCAGCGCACTCGCCAGCGCGATGCCGCAGCAGGTCCACAGCATGGTGTCCAGCCCACCCGCGAACGCGGTCCGCACCGAATCCAGCAGCGGTGCCGAGCCCAGCAGGCGGGCGACCGCCACGCCCGCCGCGACGCTTCCTTTCGCCGCGTTCACCGCGGGCGCGGGCAGTGCCGCAGAGGCCAGCCGGCCCTGGTAGACGTTGTTCAGCACGGTGCCGAGGACGGCGATGCCGATCGTCGCCCCGACCTGGCGCATCGCGGTGATCAGCGCGGACCCCGCGCCGCTGCGCTCGGCCGACAGCGCGCCGAGCGCCACGTTCATCGCGGACGGCATGGCCACGCCGAGGCCGAGGCCGCTCACTGCGAACCAGGCGGACGCGAACCCGGTGCCGCTGGTGACACTGGTGAAGGCGCCGATCGCCAGGCCCGCCGCCATGATGGTGAACCCGGCGGTGACCAGCGGCCTGGCCCCGCTGATCGGCTCCGCGGGCAGGCCCGCGGCGTTCCGGCGCGGGCTCTGCAGCCGGGTGCCGGCGATCATGCCGGCCAGCATCCCGCCGATCATCGGCAGCATCCGCAGCCCGCTGCCGAGCGCGTCCACCCCCCGGACCTCCTGGAAGTACAGCGGCATCGCGAACATGATGCCGAACATCGCGAACGACACCAGCGTGGCCAGGATCGTGCCCCAGGTGAACCCGGCCGACCGGAACAGAGCCAGCTCGATCAGCGGCCGCGCGACACCGGGGGACATCCCGCCCGCGCCGGGGTCGGCGCCGCGGCGGGTCAGCCACCGCTCCCACCCGATGAACCCCGCGAGCACGACCGCGCCCGCCGCGATCGCCGCGATCGCGGCCGCGTCGGCCCAGCCGTCCTGCCCGGCCCTGATGAAGCCGTAGGTCAGGGCGGCCAGACCGGCACTGGAGAGAATGACGCCGGCGCCGTCGATTCCCGGCCGCCGCGCGCTGCGCGATTCCGGCATCAGGAACGCCACCGCGATCAGGGCGAAGACCACGACCGGCACATTGATCAGGAAGACCGAGCCCCACCAGAAGTGATCGAGCAGCGAGCCGCCGACGAGCGGGCCGATCGGGAAGCTGAGGAAGATCGTGGCGGCCATCACGGCCGTCGCCTTCTGCCGTTCCTCCGCAGAAAACAGCACGGGGATGATGGCCAGGGCCAGCGGCATGATCGCGGCGGCACCCAGCCCCAGGACGGCGCGCGCGGCGATCAGCGTGCCCGAGGTCGTCGCGTACGCGCAGGCGGCCGAGCTTGCGCCGAACACCGCCAGCGCGGCCAGCAGCACCTTCTTGCGGCCGTACCGGTCGCCGAGCAGCCCGGCGGGCAGCACCGCGGCGGCCAGGACCAGGCTGTAGGCATCGTTGAACCACTGAAGGTCGCCCGTTGACGCGTGCAGGGCGTTGGCGATATCCGGCAGGGCCAGGTTGAGCACCGTGAGGTCCAGCCCGACGACCAGCATGCTCACCGCGACCGCGACCAGTGCCCACCACCGGCGGGCCGCCGTCATCCTCATGGTAGTCACATCCTTTCGGTAGCTAAGATGAAATGATAGCTACTGTCAAAAGCTATGGCAACCCACTTTCCCGGACGCGCCGCGGTGCGGCCGCGGAGCAATTACCCGGTCGCCGTTACCGGAGATAGGCGGTTAAATAGGACAATCCCTGGTGTGTCCGGCTGGATGCCGCGCACCGAGCGCGGCGGGACGTCATGATGGGGGTAATCACCGGCTTCTCCCGGGGGCGTAGGCAGGTTCACGCGTGTGGCCCCGCTACACCCGCCAGAACCCTTTGGCACCCCGCCGCTTGTGTCCCCTCCACAGGCGGCGGGGCCCGCCCGCGGCAGGCACGATGGTGATCATGAAGGTGACGCTGTTCACGCTGGGCGGGACGATCGCGGGCACACGCGCTCCCGGCCCGGCCGAGGATGGCCGGACCCGGGCCGGGGGACCAGGGTAGCGACCCGGGTGTGACACGGGCGCAATGAAGGCGCCGCAAGCCCACGGTAGATACCGGGATCGGCCGCTGCGCTAGCCGGCCGGGGAAGGCACCGTCATGAAAGCACGCTGGCCCGTACCCGCCGGGCTGCATCTGGCCTCGGACCGGCTGCCCGTGGAGGGCGACCTGCCGTCGTTCGGCGGCGCGACCGGGTGGCTCAATTCACCGCCGCTCACGCCGGCCAGCCTGCGCGGGCAGGTCGTCCTGGTCAGCTTCTGGACCTACACCTGCATCAACTGGATACGCCAGCTTTCCTACCTCCGCGCCTGGGCCGGGACGTATGGCGGCCAGGGGCTGACCGTGATCGGCGTGCACACGCCCGAGTTCGGTTTCGAGCATGACGCCGGGAACGTCCGCCGGGCCGTGGCGGACATGCGGGTCGATTACCCGGTCGCGCTCGACAGCGACTACGCGGTATGGGGCGCCTTCTGCAACCATTACTGGCCCGCGCTCTACTTCGCCGACGCGCAGGGGCGGGTCCGGCATCACTACTTCGGCGAAGGCGAATACCAGCAGTCGGAAATGGTCATCCAGCAGCTGCTGGCCGAGGCCGGATCCGGCGGCGCCGGGCCGGACATGGCCGCGGTCGACGCCACCGGGATCGAGGCCGCCGCCGACTGGGCCACCCTGAGATCACCGGAAAACTACACCGGCTGGGAGCGCACCGAGAACTTCGCGTCCGCCGGCAGCCTGGTGCCGGGCAAGCGCCTTCACCTTCGGCTGACCGCGACGAGCAGGCACCGGGACCGGCGGCGCGGGCAGGCCGCCACGCCGCCACGCCGTCAGCAGTTCAGCCGGGCCGGGCCGGCCGCGACCGAGGCCGACGGCGGTCCTTCACCGCGATCGGTGGCCTCGATGAACACCGTGCCGCCGGGGAACGTGAACGGTCCCTTGGTGATCCACTGGCCCTGATGGGAGGCCTGGCCGATGGTGAAGTCGGCGATCCGGTGGTCCGGGTTGCTGTCACCGGCGCTGAACCAGTAGTAGCCATCCGAGTTCGCCTGCGGTGCCGCCGGGATGTACAGGCTGAACGAGCAGGACGGATTGTTCATCCCGGTCCGGAACACCCAGGCATAGTGGTCGTGCCACTCGCTCGGATTGCCGGGGACCATGGCCAGGTAAGTGTAGCTGAAGGCGGCCCCGCACGGCCCGGGGCTGGACGCCGTCCCAGGGTGCCAGCCATCCCCGTTCGGCGCGTGGTACGGGAAGATGGCTGCCCCGGCCGCGGCCGGGCAGCCCGGCCCGGCCAGCGCATTGTACGCGCCTGCCGCCCCGGTGCCGGACCCGGCACCCGGGCCGGCCGCGCGGCTCGCCGACAGCGGAGCCGTCTTCACCCCGGTGCCGGTGGGGTGCAGCGACCGGACACCCAGAATGCCGAGCGGTATCGCGCCCGCGACGGCCAGCGCCCCGGCCAGGAGGAGGAACCCGCCGTTCTTCCGCGGCCGGCCCGCGTCCCGCGCGTGGTGGGCCCGGCGGCGGCCCGGGTAGGGCGGCTCGTCCCCGCCGGGGCCGTCCAGCCCCGGGGCCTGCCACAGTTCATCCTCGTACTCCGCGTCCCGGACCAATTCCGGGTACGGAGCCGTCGCGTTCAGCACCGGTTCCCGCGCGGCACCGGCCACACCGGAGGGCGGCTCCCACGGTTCCCACAGGTCCTGGAATCCCGTCGCGGGCGCGGCCGGCCCGGTGCGATCCGGCTCCGGCATGGGCGGGTACACCCGCCTGTCGCCCGCCGGAGGCGGGCCGGCCTGGCCGGCCGGTTCGGGCGCGGACCGGGCCCTCCGGTCCCGGAGGCGGCGGCGCGGGGCCTTCTGGCCCGCCGGGTGCAGCCACGGCTCCGGCAGATCCGGTGGCGCCGCGCCGCCGGCCGGCGGCGCGGCGCCACCGGCGTCCGCGGCCTCCTCGGCCGGCGTCTCCAGCCACCGCTCCTGCGGGCCGCCGTGATGCGGGTCGTCCTGGTAAGCGACACCCTCCTCCGGGCCGGCCTGCGGCGGGACGGACGGCTCCCAGGGTTGCTGGAGGTCCGCCTCGTCCCAGTATTCCGGCGCCTCGGCGTCCGCGTCCGCCGCGCCCGCAGGGGGCCCGGCCTGCGCCCAGCCGTCCTGCGCCCAGCCGTCCTGCGGCCGGTCCTGCGCCCAGCCGTCCTGCGGCCGGTCCTGCGCCCAGCCGTCCTGCGGCCCGTCCTGCGCCCAGCCGTCCTGCGGCCCGTCCTGCGCCCCGGCTTCGTGCGGCCCGGTGTGGTCCGCCGCTTCCCAGCCGTCGCCCGGCACCGAGGGCTCCTCCGCAGCGCCTTGCCCCCAGGGCTCGTGCGGTTCTGCCTCCTGCCATGGTTCCCCCGGGCCGCCCTGGTCCCCCGGATGCGCAGGCCCGGCCTGCGGGCGCGGGGTCAGCGGCCAGGAATCCGCCGGGTCGCCCAGCGGCCAGAAGTTCTCCGCGTCCCGCGATCCGCCGGGCCGGAACCCCGAATCGCCGGTGCGCCGGGGCAGCGGCGGGGGGCTGCCGGTGCGGCCCGGCGAGCCCAGGTCCCCGTGCGCGGCGGCCTTGCGGCGGTCGCTCAGCCACGCATAGGCGGGATCTTCCGGCCCGGCCCCGCCCGCCGGCCCGTCCGCGGAGTCATCAGGCGGGAAGGGGTTTCTCGGGTGCCGCATCCGTGTCCTCCCGGGCCTTGTCGGGGGTCCCCTGCCCGTGACCACGAAAAGAATCAGGGGGTGGTTCATTCATTTCCCCGCGATCACGCATAGGCTTCCGTTACAATTTTGTGGCCTTTGCCGGTTCGCGGGCCCCGCTGCTGCTGCCGGGCCCGCCCCGGGCCGTGCGCACACCCGGATCCCCCGTCGCCACGGCGTGCCGCACCCTCTCATTGAAAACGATGGCCGTCCCGCCGGGAAGAGGGCCAGCCGGGCCCGGGAATCAGCGCGGGCCACGCCGTGTTAGAGGGTCTGGCACACTAGAAGCCGCGACCATGCGGTACCGGTTCACGCCACCACGGCCAGCCCATACGGTGCCTGGCACTGGCGACCCGGCGACCGCCCGAGGCAGGAGTTATTGACGTGAAGCCTGACATCCACCCGAAGTACGTCCCCACCACGGTGACCTGCAGCTGCGGGAACACCTTCAGCACGCGCAGCACCGCCGCCAACGGCGTGATCCACACCGACGTCTGCTCGGCCTGCCACCCGTTCTACACGGGCAAGCAGAAGATCCTGGACACCGGTGGCCGCGTCGCGCGGTTCGAGCGGCGCTTTGGCAAGAAGGCCGCGGGCAGCGGCAAGTAAGCCCGCAGCCGGGCCCCGGCGCGTGGATCAGCGCGCTGGGCTCATAGCTCACCATGATCGGGTTGAGTTCTCCGCGGATACTGCGGAAACTCAACCCGATGTCGTGTTTCCCGGGCGTCGCGGCGTCCGGGCGCGGGCCGCGGCCGGACCTGACCGGCCCGCCCGCATAGGCAACGGGAGGAAGCACAGTGTTCGACCGGCTCGGCGAGCTGGCGTCTGAGCACGCGGAGCTGGAGCGCGCCCTGGCCGATCCCGGCCTGCACGCCGATCCCGGCAAGGCCCGTGACTTCGGCCGGCGCTATGCCGAGCTGACCCCGATCGTGACCGCCTACCGCGAGTGGCAGCGCAGTGAGGCCGACGAGGCGACCGCCCGCGAGCTCGCAGCCGAGGACCCCTCCTTCGGCGCGGAGGCGGGCCAGCTCAAGGCGCGCCGCGCGGAGCTGGAGCAGCAGTTGCGCCGGATGCTCGTGCCGCGTGACCCGAACGACGGCCGGGACGTGATCCTGGAGATCAAGGCCGGCGAGGGCGGGGAGGAGTCCGCGCTGTTCGCCGGGGACCTGCTGCGGATGTACCAGCGTTACGCCGAGCGGCACCACTGGGCCACCGAAGTCCTCGACTCCACCGTCACCGGCCTCGGCGGCGTCAAGGCGGCCACCCTCGCGGTGAAGGCGGGCAGGCGGGGCGCCGCGCCCGGGCAGGGAGCCTGGGCCCGGCTGAAGTACGAGGGCGGCGTGCACCGGGTGCAGCGGGTCCCGGTCACCGAATCGCAGGGCCGGATCCACACCTCGGCCGCGGGTGTCCTGGTCATGCCGGAGGCTGAGCAGGTCGACGTCGACCTCGACCCGAACGACATCCGTGTGGACGTCTTCCGTTCCTCGGGCCCGGGCGGGCAGAGCGTGAACACCACCGACTCCGCCGTCCGGCTCACCCACGTCCCCACCGGGATCGTCGTGTCCTGCCAGAATGAGAAGAGCCAGTTGCAGAACAAGGAGCAGGCCATGCGGATCCTGCGTGCCCGGCTGCTGGCCCAGGCCCAGCAGGAGGCCGACGAGAAGGCCGCCGCCGAGCGCCGCAGCCAGGTCCGGACGGTGGACCGGTCCGAGCGGGTCCGCACCTACAACTTCCCGGAGAACCGCATCTCCGACCATCGCGTCGGCTACAAGGCCTACAACCTCGACCAGGTCATCGATGGTGACCTGGATACGGTGATCGACTCGCTGGCCGACGCGGACACGGCCGAAAAGCTCGGCTCCGACGGAACCTCCGGCGCGTGACCCGCGGGAGCCGTGACGGTGAGCCTGTTGCTGGATGAGATCGCGCTGGCCGCGGCCCGGCTCGCGGAGGCCGGGGTGGGGGCACCGCGCGCCGAGGCTGAGCTGATCGCGGCGCACGTGCACGGCGTGCGCCGGACCGAGCTGCATACCGTGCCCGACGCGGCGTTCGACGCGCGCTTCTGGGAGGGGATCGGGCGGCGTGCCGCCCGGGAGCCGCTGCAGCACATCACCGGGCTGGCCTACTTCCGCTACCTGGAACTGGAGGTCGGCCCCGGCGTGTTCGTGCCCCGGCCGGAGACCGAGGTCATGACGGGCTGGGCCATTGACCGGCTGCGGGCGATGGACGTAGCGGAGCCGCTGGTTGTGGACCTGGGGACCGGGTCCGGCGCCATCGCGCTCGCCATCGCCCAGGAGGTCCCGCGCGCCCGGGTGCATGCGGTGGAAGCGGACCCGATCGCGCGCGCCTGGACCGAGCGCAACATCGGCCGCCTCGCCGCGGCCGCGTCGTACACCAAGGGCCGGGTCACGCTGCACAGTGCCGACTTCATGAGGGCCGACCTCATGAGGGCCGACTTCATGAGGGCCGACTTCGTGGGGGCGGGTTTCACCGGCCCGTCCGGCCCGGCAGAATCCGGTCCGCCGGGCGGCTGGGCGGATCTGGTGATCAGCAATCCGCCGTATATCCCGGTCGGTGCGTCGGTGCCGCCGGAGGTAGGAGAATATGACCCGCCGGCCGCACTGTGGAGCGGCGCGGACGGGCTGGACGCGATCCGCGGCGTCGAACGCGCCGCGCGCCGCCTGCTGCGCCCGGGCGGCCTGGTCGCCGTCGAGCACGGCGCGCCGCAGGGAGCGCCGGTGTACTGGGTTTTCTGTGAGGAAGCGGGCTGGCGCGACACGCGCAACCATAAGGACCTGGCCCGGCGGGATCGGTTCGTCACCGCCACCTGGCCGGGCGAGCGAGCCGACGGATGACGGGATAGGCGGCCATGAGCGAACGTTACGATTGCTCCGACCCGGAGCAGCGGGAGGCCGGGATCGCGGCGGCCGTGACGGCTGCGGCGAAAGGCGAGCTGATCGTCCTGCCGACCGACACGGTCTACGGCATCGGGGCGGACGCCTTTACCCCGTGGGCGGTGAGCCGGCTGCTGGGCGCGAAGGGCCGTGGCCGTGATATGCCGCCGCCCGTGCTCGTCGGGACCGTGCGCGCCGCGACGGCGCTGGTGGAGGACTGGGGCGCGTTCGGGCAGGAACTGGTCGACCAGTTCTGGCCGGGCGGCCTGACCCTGGTCTCGCGGGCCAGCCCGACGCTGGCCTGGGACCTGGGCGACACCCGCGGCACGGTGGCGGTGCGCATGCCGCTGCACGCGGTCGCCCTGGACCTGCTGAAGCGGACCGGCCCGCTCGCGGTGAGCAGCGCGAACATCACCGCCAACCCGGCCGCGACGACGGTGGACCAGGCCCAGGAGCAACTGGGCGACTCGGTCGCGGTGTACCTGGACGGCGGCCCCTGCCCCGGCGGGGTGGCGTCTACCATCATCGACGTGACCGGCTCCGTGCCGCGGCTGCTGCGCGCCGGGGTGATCCCGATGAACCGGCTGCGTGAGGTGGCCGCGCTGGTGACGGGGGAGGATGTGCCGGCCGCCGGCGAGCAGGACGGCGCCGCGGCCGGGCCGGATCCCGCCGACGCCGGGCCCGCCGCGGGCACCCGGGACCCGGGTGCCGAATAGCCCGGCTGCGCGGAAACAGGCGGTGCGGCGATTGTGACGGCGGGCCTTTTGCGCCGCAAGCTAAAGTGGCAGTTGATGTTCCGTAACCGCGTCGCGGCCGGCTGACCTGACGTGCGGGAGTACGTTCTCGCGCTGCTGCTCGCTGCCGCGGCGACCTACCTGCTGACGCCGCTGGTCCGGCGGGCCGCCATCGCCACCCGCGCGATGCACGCTGCCCGCACCCGGGACGTGCACGTCGTCCCGACGCCGCTGCTCGGCGGGCTGGCCATGTACGGCGGGCTGGCCGCCGGGCTGCTCGTCGCGAACCAGCTCACCTACCTGCGCGAGGCGTTCCCGTCGCCGCGGACCGTGCCGGGCCTGCTGCTGGCCGGCGGCGTGCTGGTGATCGCCGGGGTCATCGACGACCGCTGGGGGATGGGCGCGATCAGCAAGCTGGCCGCGCAGGTGGCCGCGGGCGGCATCGTCGTGTGGAGCCAGATCGAGCTGTCCTGGATCCCAGAGCCCAACGGCAAGATCATCGCGCTCCCGCCCGGGCAGAGCCTGGCCCTGACCATCCTGGTGGTCGTGGTGACGATCAACGCGGTCAACTTCATCGACGGCCTCGACGGGCTGGCCGCCGGGATCGTGGCCATCGCCGCCTGCTCGTTCCTCATCTACTCCTATACGCTCGCCCGCGTCGTCGGCATCCATTCACAGTCGGCCCCGGCCCTGGTGGCCGCGATCCTGGCCGGCATGTGCCTGGGGTTCCTGCCGCACAACTTCTACCCGGCGCGGATCTTTATGGGTGACACCGGTGCCATGCTCATCGGCTTCCTGCTCGCCTACGTCCCGCTGTCCAGCACCGCGATGCTCGACCCGAACGTGCTGACGCACTACAGCCACACCACGGTCAACCGGTACCCGACCGTGCTGCCGCTGCTGCTGCCCGCCGCGATCATGGTGATCCCGTACGCGGACCTGCTGCTGGCCGTGGTGCGCCGGACCAGGGCGGGCATGTCGCCGTTCACCGCGGACAAGAAGCACCTGCACCACCGGCTGCTCAGCGTGGGCCACTCGCACCGGCAGAGCGTGCTGATCATGTACCTGTGGGCGGCCGTGTTCACCGCCAGCGTGGTCTCCCTGTCGCTGGTGCGCACGGACCTGATCGTGCTGGTCGCGCTGACCCTGGTGGCCATGCTCACGCTGCTGCCCGTCACCATGCCCCGGCTGCGCCCCGGCCGCCTGCGCGCCGGCGGCCGGCGCGCCCGCGGCAGCCGCGCCTCCGAACCCGCCGCCGCCCCGGCCCCGGTGCCCGCCGGCCCACGGCCCGTCGCGGCCGCCTCCCGCGCCAGCGGTGCCACCGGCCCGGCGCCCGCTGCTGCCGGCCGCCGCGCCCAGGCCAGCGAGCAGGCCGGGACCGCCGCCCCCGGGGCGACGGCCCCCGGGACGGGCGCGCGTCCCGGCGCCCCATTCCCGGCGCGCGAGCGGACGCCCTCCCCTCCCAGGCCTGACGCCCGGCCTACGGGCCCCTTTCCCCGCCCCGCGAGCGTGCCGCCGGGCACCCCCCGAGGCTGAACCGCCGCCCAGGCCTCTTTCCCGCCCCGCGAGCGCTCCCGCCGCCCTCGTCACGACGCGGATTCCCCCGCACACGGGCTCCCGGGCAGCGTGCAGGAAAGCGCGGCTCTCCGGATCTCCTGCGACCTCTGCTGCTAAGACAGCATAAGTCGCACAGGGTCTCTAAAAGCGGGGTGCGCGCGGGGCGGGGCGCGCAGCGGCGTGCGCCGGGATGGGCGGGCTCGTCACCGTTCGGCGCGGATGCGATCGCAAAGTAATGGTGGCAAAAAGCCATGGTTTAGGTAAAGACAGAGCAAAGAACTTTGTGATAGCTTTCACGAGCAACCCCTCTAACGTGAATGAGACCCCCGTGATACGTTTCGTTGACCAGTGGCGACCCGTGCGCCGCAGCGGCGGCCGGGGCCGCCGCCCGGCTGCCGCAGGACTCTGCCGTGGGCAGCCTCAGGTAAAGAGTTTCCACACCGACCTCCCCGGAGTCGTCTAAATGCTGGCAAACTACGCGCGGATTACGCGATGGTCGGCCGTGCTGACGGCCGCCGTCGCGGCGGTCATGATTGGGGTCAGCGCGGGCCTCGCCGGATCACCCGGGCTGATCGGCGCCCTGCTCGGTATCGCGCTGGTGACGATCTTCTTCGGTATCGACATCGTGACCATCAGGCGGGTGGCGCGGATCAGCCCGCAGGCGATCATGCTGGCGGGGATCATCCTTTACGTATTCAAGATCGTGGTGCTCGCCATCGCGGTGAAGGAACTCCAGTCGGCGAGCTTCTTCAACGCCAAGCTCTTCGGCTTCACCGCCATCGTCTGCATCCTCGCCTGGTGTGCCAGCCAGGTCATCGCGTCCATCAAGTACAAGGCGCTGTACGTCGAGCCGAGCGGGGAGCGCTGAGACGTGGCCCACCCGATGTCCGCTGAACCGCCCGAGCTTCCCGCTGAATCGCCCGGGCACGTGCGGCCGCTGCTCCAGGACCCGCCGGAGCGCCCCGCGACCGGGGCCCGCCGGGCACCGGTGTTCCGGAGCCGCCGGGCCGCGGCGGCCGGCCAGGCCTCGCCGCTGCCCGCGCGGGGCGCGGGCTGGACGGTCCTCAGCTACCTGATCGCCGGCCTGATCGCTTATGGCGCGATCGGCTGGCTGATCAGCCGGGCCACCCACGAGACGGCCATCTTCCCGGCCGGGATGCTCTTCGGCCTCGGGGTCTCCCTCGGGTTGGTCATCTACCGCTACGGCAGGTCATCATCCACACAGAACGAGCACGCACAGGAAACGCGGCGAGAGGAGCCGGCCGGTGACCGGTGACATTCAGGCGGTCGCTGCGGTCAGCGGCGGCGGATGCCACATCTTTTCCGGGTGCGGCTTCCCGTCGCCTGGCCTCGAGGACTTCGACTTCCGGCCGATCTTCAGCATCGGCGCCTTCCACTTCACCAAGCCGATGCTGATCGCGCTGATCTGTGCGGCGATCGTCCTCGTCTTGTTCTGGTTCGCGTTCTGGAAGCCGAAGATCGTCCCGCGCGGCGTGCAGAACGTCGGCGAGGTGGCCCTGTTCGGCGTGCGCGACCAGATCCTCCGCCCGTCGCTGGGCAAGCGGGGCGATAACTTCCTGCCCTTCCTGATGTCGCTGTTCTTCTTCATCTACTTCATGAACCTGATGGAGATCATCCCGGTCTTCCAGTTCCCGGCGACGTCGCGCATCGGTTTTCCCTGGTCCCTGGTCGCCATTGTCTACCTGACCTACCTCTACCTCGGCTTTAAGAACCAGGGCTTCGTCGGCTACTTCAAGAACATGATCCCCGGCGACGTCCCCAAATGGGTGCTCGGCATCCTGGTGCCAATCGAGTTCGCGCGCTACTTCATCGTCCAGCCGTTCACCCTGGGCGTGCGGCTGTTCGCGAACATGTTCGCCGGCCACCTGCTGCTGCTCATCTTCACGCTGGCGACGTGGTACCTGGCCAGCTTCAGCATCGGGCTGGTCTTCGCCGCCGCCTCGGCCGTGATGGTGCTGGCTGTGACCGTGCTCGAGGCGCTGATCCAGCTGCTCCAGGCCTTCATTTTCACCACCCTGGCCGCGGTCTACATTGCGGACTCGCTGGAGGCGGGTCACTGACGCCTCACCCACCTTCCGGCGAAAGGATTTCGCCGGTTTTGACGCAAAGGAAACAGACAGATGCTTGACGTTGCTACCAGCCACGCCATCGCCGCCGGTACCACCGTGAGCGGCAGCCTGGGCGCGGTCGCGTACGGCCTCGCGGCCATTGGGCCCGGTATCGGCATTGGCCTGATCTTCGGTCACGCCATCGAGGCCATGGCCCGCCAGCCGGAGGCGTCCGGGCGGATCACCCAGTTCATGTGGATCGGGTTCTCGCTGACCGAGGCGCTCGCGCTGATCGGTCTCGTCGTGCCGTTTATCTTCGGCAAGTAACGCGGATGGTCGTAGGTAGAGGCATGACAGGAAGGGCGGTCACGCGATGACGGAACTGGCGGCAGCAGCTTCATCAGGATCGCAGAATCCGCTGGTGCCCTCGCTCACCGAGCTCATCATCGGGGCGGTGTCCTTCTTCATCGTCTTCGGCGTTCTGGGCAAGGTGCTGCTGCCGAGAATCCGGCAGGCGCTGCAGGAGCGCACCGACCAGATCGAGGGCGGCCTGGAGCGGGCGGAAGAGGCCCAGGCCGAGGCGAACCGGGTACTGGAGCAGTACCGCCAGCAGCTCGCCGAGGCCCGGCACGAGGCCGCGCGGCTGCGCGAGGAGGCCAGGGAGCAGGGTGCCCAGATCATCGCCGAGATGCGCGCGGAGGCCCAGGCCGAGGCGCGGCGGCTGGCCGAGGCCGCGAGCGCGCAGATCGAGGCCGAGCGCCGGCAGGCGCTGACGTCGCTGCGGGCGGAGGTCGGCGCGCTGTCCACCGACCTGGCCGGCCGCATCGTGGGTGAATCCCTCCAGAATGAGGCCAGGCAGAGCCGCGTTGTCGACAGGTTCCTCGACGACCTCGAACAGCGCGGCGGGATCGGGGCGAGGGCGGGCCGGTGAACAACGGCCCGGTCCGGATACCCCGAGCACGGGAGGAGACTCGATGCGCGGCGTGAGCAGGGCGTCCTTCGCGGGGCTGCGGGACCAGCTGCCGGAGGTGCTGGCCGAAGCCAGCCGTGTCCGGAGCACTCCGGCCGGTCCGGGCGCCGGCCGGCCCCCAGCGGGGCCAGCCGCGCCCGGGACGGCAGCGCCCGGGACGGCAGCGCCCGGGACGGCAGCGCCCGGGACGGCAGCGCCCGGGACGGCAGCGCCCGGGACGGCGGGGGCCCGCACCAGTGCCGATCCGCCCGCCGGCGGCGCCCCCGGACGTCCCCCGGCCGCCCGCGGCCGGGGGACCGGGAAGCGCCGCGGGCCGGCGGCGGCCGCCACGGGCGGCGCGGGCGCCGGTGTTTCGGCGCCGGCGGGCGCGGGTGACGCGGGCCCCCCCGGCGCCAGCCTGGCCGCCACGGTGGGCGATGAGCTGTTCGCCGTGCTGCGGCTGCTGGACCGGGAGCACACGCTGCGGCGCGCACTGTCCGATCCGTCCAAGCCCGCGGGCGAGAAGGGTGCGGTGGCGGTCGCGCTGCTGCACGGCAAGGTCGCGCCGGCCACCGAGCAGCTCACCGTGGCCGCGGTCCGGTCGCGCTGGGCGAGCTCGGCGGACATGACCGACGCGGTGGAGCAGCTCGCCGTGGAGGCGTTCGCCGTCGCGGCCGAGGACGCACGTCAGCTCGACGACCTGGAGGACGCGCTCTTCCGGTTCAGCCGGGTGGTCGCGGGCGAGCCGGAGCTGCGGACCGCGCTGACCGAGCCGGTGCTGCCCGACGACCGCAAGCGGGACCTGCTCAACGCGCTGCTGCGGGACAAGGTGACCCCGGTCGCGCTGCGGCTGATCACCGAGATGTCGCTGCATCCGCGGGGCCGCTCGCTGGTGGTCAGCCTCGACATGTGCACGCGCATCGCGGCCGAGCGCCGCCAGCGGCTGATCGCCGTGGTGCGCACCGCGACCGTGCTCACCGCCAAGCAGCGCCGCAGGCTGGCCGGCGCGCTGGCGAGCATCTACGGTCATGAGGTTTACGTCAACATCGTGATCGACCCGGCGGTCATCGGCGGCATGACCATCCAGGTCGGTGATGAGCTGATCGACGCGAGCGTGGCGTCCCGCCTTGCGGCGGTGCGCCGCAGGCTGGCCGGCTGAGCCCATGCCCAGCCCCGGCCCGGCGGCTGGCACCCCCCGGCCGGCCCCACAGGCCCCCCTGCCTACCGATATCCGACGCACGGGAAAGATACGAGGAAGATGGCGGAGCTGACAATCCGGCCGGAAGAGATCCGGGACGCACTGGCGCAGTTCGTCGAAGCGTATGAACCGGAGGCCGCCTCCCTGGAGGAGGTTGGCACGGTCGTCGAATGCGGCGACGGCATCGCGCGCGTCGAGGGCCTGCCCTCGGCCATGGCCAACGAGCTGCTGGAGTTCGAGGGCGGCATTCGGGGTCTCGCACTCAACCTGGAGATTCGCGAGATCGGCGTTGTCATCCTG
>Ga0335078_10001680_pt1 | contig 33388 bp, 33 predicted proteins | sample Lox_Sample_32_FD_206711 | JGI IMG/M metagenome (GOLD analysis project Ga0335078, IMG submission 206711) | Soil microbial communities from Loxahatchee National Wildlife Refuge, Florida, United States - Lox_Sample_3.2 | ecosystem: Environmental > Terrestrial > Soil > Wetlands | place: USA...
TCCGTGTGCATCCGTGGCTGATTTTAGGTATTCATCATGAAAATTGTCGTGGCGATCAAGCAGGTACCGGCGCGCGATTCGCAGCTGCGTATCGGCGCGTCTAAAAAGTGGATCGAGGAAGCCGATCTCACGTACGAGATCAATGAGCCGGACGCCTACGCCCTGGAAGAAGCGCTGCAGTTGAAAGAGAAACACGGTGGAGAAGTTGTGGCTCTGAGCGCCGGGACGGCGCGCGCATCCCAAACCATCCGCGAGGCCCTGGCCAAGGGCGCCGATCGGGCCATCCACATCGAAGAAGATCTGACGGCCATGGACCCGTTGTCGTCGGCCCGTCTCCTGGCGGCGGCGATTCGCCGCGAATCGCCCGACCTGGTGCTCACCGGGCTGCAATCGGACGATCTCGGTTACGGGCAGACCGGAGTCATCCTGGCGGAACTGCTCGGACTGCCGCACGCCACCATCGTCATGCAGGTGGAAGCGCAAGCCGGCGGAATCCGCGTCAAACGCGAGCTTGAAGACGGCTGGTTTCAGCACGTCGAGATGCCGCTGCCGGCGCTGCTGACGATTCAATCGGGCATCAGCAAACTGCGTTACGCCACGCTGATGGGGATCAAGAAGGCCAAGACCAAAGAGGTGAAACGGTTGACCGCCGCCGATTTGGGAGCGGAGGCTGCAAGCGCGAGCATCGTGCTGGATCGCATCTACTCGCCGGAGCGCACGAAGCGAACGCAACTCTTCACCGGGGCGCCGCAGGAAGCCGCGGCGCAATTAGTCGAAAAACTGCGATTCGAGGCGCGTGTGCTATGAGCGTTCTGGCGATTCTGGAACAACGGCCGGGGCAGGATGGAAAACCGGCGTGGAACCGCATGTCATTCGAGACGCTGGCGGCGGCGCAGCAGATCGCGGGCGAGTTGGCCACGCAGGCATCGGCCGCCGTCGTGGGCCGGGACCTCGCGGGCCTGGCGGGAGAACTGGCGGGAAATCAACTGGCGGCGGTTTACGCGGTGGAGCACGAGCTGTTGCGCAGCTATACCCCCGATGGCTACGTCGCCGCGCTGCGGCAGCTTTTAGAGAAGGTGAAGCCGCTGGTGGTGCTGTTTCCGCACAGCTACCAGGTGCGCGATTTCCTGCCCAAGCTGGCGACGTCGCTGGGCAAGGTCGCGGTGAGCGATGCCATTTCTCATCGCCTCGAAGGCGGGCAGATCGTTTTCGTGCGGCAGCTATTCCAGGGCAAGGTGAATGTGGATGTTCGTTTCGCCGGCGATGCGCCGCATTTCGCGTCGCTGCAGGCCGGCGCGTATCGCGCCGATCGCGCGGCTCCGGGATCGGCGCCGGTCGAGACGTTCACGCCCGAAATCTCCGCGGGCGACATCCGAACGAGGCCGCTCGAACTGTTCCGCGAGAGCGAGCGGGGCGTGGATCTGACCGCGGCCGAGATGATCGTCTCGGTGGGCCGCGGCATCAAGGAAGCGGAGAATATTCCGATTGTCGAAAAGCTGGCCAAAGCGCTGGGGGCGGAGCTGGCGGCCTCGCGTCCGATTTGCGATGCCGGATGGCTTCCGATGGAGCGGCAGGTCGGCAGCTCCGGACAGACGGTGGCGCCGAAGCTGTATGTCGCGGTGGGAATTTCCGGGGCGATTCAGCACCTCGTGGGGATGAAAGGATCGCGCACCGTGGTGGCGATCAACAAGGATCCCAACGCGCCGATATTCGAGGTTGCCGATTACGGCATTGTCGGCGACCTGTTCCAGGTATTGCCCGAGTTGACGGCGGCTATCCAGAAGGTGAAGTAGGGGGGTCCATCCGTGGCATGCGGATGGCGGCCACTTTGCGCCGCCAACCACTCAACAGCCATTAAGACTCCTTCATCCTCATTTCCCGTAAAGAAGTTGTGAAAAGTTGACAATTCTCTCCGATGCGGTATATACTGCAGAGTCCGCGCGTTTGTCCCTCCCCCAAAACCCCTGCAACTTTTGAGGCAGGTACAGCGTCATATCCTTTACCAGTTTGGAAGAAGTGAGAGTCGTTATGAACATCGGACTGAAGGCAAAGCCCGCCCAGTATCGCAAAATACTGGAGAAGAAAGCGGAGGAGGTGCGCCGCAGTATGTCCGCGCAAAAGGCGGCGCAAGTGGTTTCCCGGCTGGACGTCCCATCCGACGAAGGAGACCTCAGCCAGCAACACCACGAAGAGTGGATCTTCCTGAACCGCAATACCATCGACATGAAGCTGCTGCGCGAGATTTCCGACGCGCTGCTCCGAATCGGCAACGGAACCTACGGAATCTGCATGCAATGCGAGGAGCCGATCTCCCCGAAGCGTCTGGATGCCGTGCCGTGGGCCCGGTATTGCGTAAAGTGCCAGGAAGCCATCGCGGCGCGGATCGCCGCCGGCGATGAAGTGGACGAATACGAGGAAGCCGGCCGATGAGGCTGGCCGACCTGCGCAAACTTTCCATCAAACAGAATTACCGAATTCACTTCCGGCTGCAAAACGGCATGGAGTGTATCGTCACGGAACACGGAACCGCGCAGGTGCCGGCGCTGAAAGGCATCCCCGATTTCAACCTCGAGACGGAGCTTGCCGCGGCCGGCGAATTCCTGCTGGAGCCCGCCGCCGCGGCGTCTTCGAAGGACGCGCCGCGTCCGCGCACCGTGCGCCGCGACGAATTGACGGCCATGACGAGCGGGGCCGGCGGAGCGGCATCCGCCCGCGACGAGCACGACGACGAATAGAGCGCAATTCCCGCCTGGCGCCGCTCCGAACCCGCGGCTTTCGATTGCGCGATCGCTGCTTTTGATAACCCGCCGCTAACATACCAGTCGGGCAACGTTGTACAATTACAATCGCCGTTGTCAAGCGGTGTTGTGCTTGCCCGTAAGGGCCTTTTGGGGGCTGCGATGGAAAGTAAACCAGCACAAAATATCCAAGACTGTTTCTTGAATAACGCTCGCAAAGACAAAGTCGTCCTTACCATTTATCTAATGAGCGGCGTGAAACTGTCGGGCCGGATCAAAAGCTTCGATAAGTATTCTCTCGTCTTGGAAACCAATAACCAGGAGCAGCTGATTTTTAAGCACGCTGTTTCGACCGTGGTGACGCAAAAGATGCCGCACTCGCACAGCGCGGCTCAAAGCGCCGCAACGAGCGCGGCCGCGGTGCCGGGCGCGCCCGTACACAGCGATCCATCGGAGACTTAGGGGACGCCGCTGCGCAACGCCGTTTCCGAACAGACCATCCTGGTCGGGTTGGATTGGAAGAGCCGTGGCGGTGCGCGAAGCTCTTCGGCGCCGCCTGAATCCGCCGACGAATCCATGGAGGAACTCGCGGAGCTTGCCGCGAGCGCCGGAGCGCGGATCGTTCAAAAGACCGTGCAATCGCGCGTGGCGCCAGAAGCCGCCACGCTGATCGGCAGCGGCAAGGTCGCGGAATTGGCCGACGCGGTTCACGCGGCGGACATCGATGCGGTCATTTTCGACCGTGATCTCAGCCCCACCCAGCAGCGCAACCTGGAAAAAGCCCTCGGCTGCAAAGTGATCGACCGGACGCAGCTCATCCTCGACATTTTCGCCTCCCGCGCCCACACTCGCGAGGGGCGGCTGCAGGTGGAGTTGGCGCAGTTGAATTACCTGCTGCCGCGCCTGGCGGGGCGCGGCGTCGAGATGTCGCGCCTGGGCGGCGGAATCGGCACCCGCGGGCCCGGCGAAACGCAGCTCGAAACCGACCGCCGCCGCATCGGCCGGCGCATCAAGAAACTGGAAGACGAACTGGAGAGCGTGCGCGCCGGACGGGCTCTTCACCGCAAGCGGAGGAGCGCGGTGCCGCTGGCCACGGTGGCTCTGGCAGGCTATACCAACGCCGGCAAATCCACGTTGTTCAATCGGCTCACCGAATCGGCGGTTCTGGCCGATGCGCGGATGTTCGCTACCCTCGACCCGACCGTCCGTCCCGTGACCCTGCCCTCGAACCGGCGCGTATTGGCGTCCGATACCGTGGGTTTCATTCGCAACCTGCCGACTACGCTGGTCAAGGCGTTTCGCGCCACCCTCGAGGAAGTGGCCGAAGCCTCGATCATTCTGCACGTGGTGGATATCTCCTCGCCATCGGCGGATGGCCATGTGGCGCACGTTTCCAAGGTGCTGTCCGAGATCGAAGCCGCCGAAATCCCGCAGATTCTGGTGCTGAACAAGATCGACCGGCTGGGCGGGACGCAGGCGCACAGTACCGCCGAAATCGCCGCGCGGCGGCTGCTGGCGGCAGCCGGATCGACCAGCGAAACCCGGGCCGCGGCCATCTCCGCGTTGACCGGCGCGGGGGTCGACGGCCTGCTGCGCACCATCGACGAAATGCTGCCCATCGACCCGGTGCTGCGCGAGACGCTTCGCATCCCGGCCGGCGACGGCGCTACTTTGTCGTTGCTGCACGAGTTTGGGCGTGTCCTGGACATACGCTACAGCGGCGAGTGGTGCCATGTCGTAGCCGAGATTCCGGAGTCCCTGAAGCGGAGATTGCGTGCCCGCCATATCCGCGAGCTGTAGCCGCGCTCCACAGAAGCTGTGGAAATGCCTGTGGGAAACCTTCATCGGAGAGTTATGAAATGGTGCGAATAGGAGCAGTTATCGCGGTTGGCGCCGGAACTCGACAGCCCTCCTGAAGTGGTGGTTAACCAATGGGATATAAGGCTGGTCGAGATCCTGGGCAGGTACGATCCGGAACGATTTGAGGCGTCGCGACCGGAAGCGGCGCGACTTTTCCACAGGAGGTTTGCCGCCAGGAGACAAGCCGCGCAATTGGAATGATTTGGTAAACTGGAATACACCAAAGGCGGTGTAGCTCAGCTGGCTAGAGCGAGGGTCTCATAATCCCTAGGTCGGGCGTTCGAGTCGCCCCGCCGCCACCAAGATGTTTTGCGTCGAGACGGATGTTGCCAGTTTAGTCCGGTGCTCCACGTCTACGGTCGGTCATTTGCCATCGCGCTCAGGCTCCATTCGCCGCTCTCGATTCTCCGGCGTAGAATATAGAGCTTGCCGTCGTCCGCGCGCACTTTAAACCAGACATCGTCCGGTCCGTACCACTGGTCCACCACCTCTTCGACCGCATACTCCCGCTCATCGAGCTGGAATCGGACCGGCCGCTCATCGGCTTTATAGCCGGAATAGCACTGCACCCGCACGATCACGCCGCTATCCAGTATCGCGCCGGCGTAATGGCGGCGTCGAGATACGACCGTCCCGGCTACGGTACCCTGTAAACGTGCCGAGCCAAACGACGCTGCCGGGAAAATACTATACCGACCCCGAGATTTTCCGGCGTGAAATCGAGCGATTCTATTTCGGAAGCTGGATCTGCGCCGGCCGCACCGAGCAAATCTCCAAGCCCGGCGATTATTTCCTTCGCGAGCTCCTGGGCGAGAGCATCATCGTCACGCGCGACCAATCGGGTGAAGTCCGCGCCTTCTTCAATGTCTGCCGGCATCGCGGAACGCGCATGTGCACGCAGCCGGAAGGCGCATTCAGCGGACGCATCATCTGTCCCTATCACGGCTGGAGCTATGCGCTCGATGGATCGCTTCTGGGCGCGCCGCACATGGAGACCGGCTTCTGCCGCGGCGATTATCCCCTGCACCGCGTTTCGATCGCGGTTTGGGACGGCCACATATTTCTCAACCTCTCGCCGAATCCCCGGCCGCTCGCCGATCATATCGGTTGTCTGCCGGCCAGGTTTGCCAACTGGCACATGCAGGATCTCCGCCTGGTCCGCCGCACCGTGTACGACGTGAAGGCCAACTGGAAGCTGATCGTGCTCAACTACAACGAGTGCCTGCACTGTCCCATGGTGCATCCCACGCTGAACCAGTTCACGAATTACCTGGGCGCGGATAACGATCCGCCTTCGCCCACGTTCATCGGCGGCTGCATGGATTTCGCGAACGGGGCCGAGACCATGAGCATGGACGGCGTACGCCGGCGGGCCTGTCTGCCCGCGCTCGACGATGCGCAGCGCCGGCTGGTCGCCTATTACGCCATTTATCCCAACTTCCTGCTGAGCCTGCATCCCGACTACATGATGACGCACACGCTTTGGCCGAGAGCCGTCGATCGCACCGAGATCGTTTGCGAGTGGCACTTTCATCCCGAGGAAATTGCCAAACCCGGTTTCGAGTCCGCCGATGCCATCGACTTGTGGGATTTGACCAACCGCGAAGATTGGGCGATCGCCGAGCTGTCGCAATCCGGCGTCAGTTCGCGCGCCTATACCCCAGGCCCGTACTCGCCGCGCGAGAGCCTGCTGGGCGCGTTCGACCGCCTAATCCTCGAAGAAGACTAGCTGTGAGGGGAGCGGATACCCGCAAAAAACACAGCGGACAGCCTGGGCAATTTCAACCAGTACGAGGCGTGGGGAAAACCGCAAAAGGCGGAAAACCAGACCTGGAAGTGTTGCTTTTCACAGCGACACCGGTTACGCTTGTGTCCAGGTTCAGACGTTAGTCTCGGTCCGCCCGTCGTAGCGGATCTTTTGGTCTGTCTTTGCCTCCGCCTGGAGAGTGAACGCACAGCGCCAACCAATGTGAAAAAAGGGGTTCTATGACTCGTGTTCGTTTTGTATTGTTGTGTGCCGCGGCTCTGTTGACCGTGGCCTTACTGAACGCCCAAGTCAGCAGCAGTGTCACGGGGACAGTTGTTGACCCATCGGGCGCTGCCGTGCCCGGCGCAACTGTAAGCTTGCAACTGCAAGGTACAAGCATCGCGGCGTTTACCGCCAAAACCAATGGCAACGGCGGATTTGAGATCCTATCCGTTCCCGCCAATACCTACGACCTTGTCGTCGAGGCAAGTGGTTTCCTTAAAGTGATGATGACGCATGTGGTGGTCGAGCCCAGCCGCGTGCTGGATGTCCCCACCATCAAGCTGGCAATTTCCAGCTCATCGCAGACCGTGGAAGTGAGCGAGGTGACCTCAACCGTGCAGACGAGCAGTTCCGACGTCTCGGCCACCATCACCCGTACCCAGATCCAGGACCTGCCGACGATGAACCGCAGCCCGCTGGGCTTCCTGCAATCGCAGGCGGGAATTAACGACGCCCGCGGCAACACGACTGTAAACGGGCAGCGCGCCAGTTACGTGAATCTGACATTGGACGGCGTGAACATCCAGGACAATTTCATTCGCACGAACGACATGGATTTCGCCCCGAACCTGCTGCTGCTCGACCAGGTTTCGGAAGTGACGGTGGGCTCCTCCAACTCCGACGCCTCCAACTCCGGCGGATCTTCGCAGGTCAACTTCGTAACCCCGTCGGGCACCAACAAGTATCACGGCTCGCTTTACTGGTCCAATCGAAATTACAAGCTGGCGGCGAACTCTTTCTTCAACAACCAGGCCGGCGTAAAAATTCCGTTTCTGAACCAAAACCAGATCGGCGGCAAGATCGGCGGCCCGATCAAAAAAGACAAGCTTTTCTTCTACTTCAATTACGAAGCATTCCGGCAGAAGCAGCAGGCTACCGAGAATTACACGGTCCTGACGCCCAATGCCCGCAATGGAATCTTCACGGAAAGCAACGGCACGCAGGTGAACCTTCTGAACGTGATGGGCGTGCAGGCCAATTCCGTCATGCAGGGGCTGTTGGGCAAGGTGCCGACGACTTTCAACAATTTCAACCATGGCGATTCCACGGCGGCGCTGCTGCGGAACACGGTAGGGTACCAGTTCAACGTGCGCGACAACCGTGTCCAGAACCATTACACCGGCCGGCTCGACTACAACCTCTCCACCAAGAACAGCCTGACCGCGAGTTATGTCTATACCAGCGACGTTTTGGACCGCCCCGATTGCGACACGACATTCGATACCATCCCCGGCTGCTCCAATGACGATGCCACGCGGTTCCTCTCCCTCGGATGGCGCTACAACCCGCTGGCCACGTTGACGAACGAAGCGCGTTTCGGTTTCAACCTGGCCCCCGCTTTGTTTGTGGCGCAACCGTCGGGACCGGGGTGGTTTGCCGGCGGCCTTTCCTATACGAACCCCATCAATACGTTCCTCTCGCAGGGCCGCTTCACCAATACCTATAACTATTCCGACCGGGCTTCATGGGTACACGGGAACCACACCGTAGCGTTCGGATTCACCGGACAGGAAGTCACCATCCGCGCCTTCAACTATGCCAGCATCGAGCCCACTTACACCTTGGGCTTCGGCACCGGCAACCAGGGGCTGGTTGCCTCACAGCTGCCCGGCATCACCTCGAGCGATCTATCCTCCGCCAACACCCTGCTGGCGACCCTGGCCGGCTACCTGACGAGCGACAGCATCCTCTACAACGTTACTTCCCGCACCTCGGGATATGTGAATAACGCGCCGAACCTTCGCAACTACTACTTCTACGATTATGCCGGGTATGCGACCGACAGTTGGAAAGTCAGGAGAGACGTAACTGCCACCCTGGGCATCCATTGGGAGCATTACACGCCGGTCGACGAGCGCAACTCTCTGGCGCTCCTTCCCGTGCTGGAGAACGGCAACCCCATCAACACGCTGCTCGATCCCAATCTGACGCTGAACTTCGCCGGCAAGGCGGTGGGCCGCCCGTGGTACTCGCCCAGCATGCACGAATTTGCTCCCAACGTGGGTCTGGCCTGGTCCCCGTTCGAAGACGGCAAGACCGCTATCCGCGCCGGCTACAGCATCAACTACGTGGACGACAATCTCGCATACGCTCTGAGCAACAGCGCCGTCAGTACGAATGCGGGCCTGGCGACGACCGTGGCCAACAGCGGCCTCACCGGATTCATCAGCAACACTCCGCCGGCGCTGGCGGTTCCGACGTTCCAAGTGCCCCGCACTCTGTATCAGAACTACGTTCTGGCGCCATCCTCCAACGCCACCGCGATGCCCGACCCGGGATTGACCACTCCGTATGTCCAGCAATGGAACCTGGCGGTCGAACATAACTTCAAAGACATCGTCGTCAATGTTCGATATGTCGGAAACCACGGCGTGAAGGAAATCCGCGGCCTGGATTACAACCAGGTTGTCATCAGCCAGATCCTGCCCGCGTTTTTGCAGGCGCAGAACAACGGGTTCCTCGCCCAGCAGAAGACCGGTTCCTTCAATCCCAGTTACAACGCCAGCATTCCCGGCAGCGTACAATTGCCATTCTTCGCCGCCATGCCGAACGGCGGCTACCTCACCAACTCCTCCGTCGAAAGCTACATCCAGACGGGAGCGGTTGGCGAATTAGCCAACTTCTATCAATACAATGGAGTCAACGGCCCCTATAGCTTCTACCACAATCCCAATACACTGGGCGCCAACCTGTTGCAGAACTACAGCAGCAGCACATACAACGCCCTCGTAATCGAAGCCAACAAGCATTTCTCGAAGGGTCTTTCGTTCCAGGCGAACTATGTCCGCTCCAAGGTCCTCAGCGACTCCCAGGGCGCCCAGGGAACCGATTTCGAGCCGCTGCTGGACATGAACAATCCGAAGATCGAGAAAGCCCGGGTAGCCGGCATGGACATTCCGAATGTGTTCAAGGCCAATTTCACCTACGACCTGCCCATGGGCAAGGGCCACTTCCTCAGCAGCAACTCGGTGGTCAATAAGATCATCGGCGGGTGGAACATGGCCGGCCTTTTCACTCTGCAATCGGGCACGCCGTTCTCGATCCTCTCCGGCCGCGCGACCCTCAATCGCTCTTCGCGCTCCGGAAATAACACCGCCGATACCACGCTGACGATGCCGCAATTGCAGAATCTGTTTCAATTCCGCATGACCGGCAACGGACCGTACTACGTGGCCGCTTCCGCCCTCGGGAGCGATGGACGCGCCGTGGCTTCCGACGGCACCGCTCCGTTCGCGGGCCAGGTTTTCACCGAACCCGGAGCCGGCACCATCGGCACGTTGCAGAAAGCCGACCTCAACGGCCCGTCCGTCTGGGACTTCGACTTCATGATCCGCAAAGGCGTCCAGATCACCGAAAGCAAGAGCATCGAGCTGCGTATGGACAGCACCAACTTCCTCAACCATACGACCTGGTACGTCGGCGACCAGACGCTCACCTCAACCACCTTCGGCAAGATCACCAGTGAATACTACGGCAACCGGCTCATCCAGTTCTCGCTGTATTTCAGGTTCTAACCGGTAACCTCCGCGTCCCTGCCGGCGCGTTGCGATTGCCCCTCGGTCGCAACGCGCCGGCTTTTTGTTTTCAGCAGGTTCGCCTGATTCGTCCCAATAGGGCTTTTCTCCAATAGACCGTCCCCGGGCTGTGCCGTTATACTTGTAATTCCCAGTCCACAGAGGTACCCCTTTTGGCACAGCCAGCCCCAATTTACTTCGGTCAGCATTTCCGGCTGAAGGACACCGCCATTGCCACCACCTATGAATCAGACAAAGACGTCGCGGTGCATCTTCCGGAAGGCGCCGAGATCATCGTAATCGATCACACGCCGGCGCATTATCCCCCGGAACCCAACCGGCGCGTCAGCATCACCTGGAACGGCCGGACATTTTCCATGTTCCTCGTCGATGTCCTGGAAAAGGGCGAGCACCTGTAGCCGGCCCGCCGCTGCGATCTTGAGCGCTTCGTTCCGCGTCACTGCCTGGAAGGAAGGAGCTTCTGGATCTGCGCGACGGCGGCATCGACCTTCATGTCGAAGAGCTTCTTCCCCAGAGCCGCGGTGGACGGCCGCGCATCGCCGCTGATTCCGTTGTTCACGCGGGGCGCATTCGGGTCGCGCGGAGGATCGCCCGGCTTGCGCGCCGGATCCCCCACCGCGGTCGCGATCAGCTCCTTGCGCACCCAGCCCTTGTCGCCGCCCAGGTAGAGCATCTCCGACGTGTCCGGGATGCCTGCGTGAGTGCTCAATGGCAGGTTGTTTGCGGCCAGGTACTTGTCGAAGTCGTCGTTGGCTTTACCGTAGACCTCGTCGCAGTAGACTACGCGAATCCCCTGCGGCGAGTACTTGGCATCCAGCTTTTTGGACACTTCTCCCAGTTGCGCCTGCCCACCGCCATGGTCGCCCATTAAAACAACGTTCTTGAATCCGTTGCGAATCAACTGCTCGGCTACCTGCTCGTTGATGGAGGCAAAGAGCTCGTTGCTGAGTCCGATGGTGCCCGGCAGGTTGGGATTGGCCCGGTTGGGAGAGAAAGGCAGCACCGGCGCGGCGATGGCGTTTCCCAGCTTCTCCGCGATCGCCACCACGGTGGCATGAGCCATCAGCGTGTGACCGCCGTTGACGCACTGCGGCCCGCGCGTTTCGGTGCCCCCGTTGTACACCAGCGCGGTGGTCTTGCCGTTCTCCATGGCCTTTTTCAGTTCCGGCCAGGTCATCATTTCCAGATCCACCTGTGCGTACGAAACGGCGGCGAATGCCGCGGCACAGACCAACGCGATCGGGAATCGCATGAGCGTGCTACCCTCCTGTCTCGCGGCAGCATATCATGGATGGACGGTCTGGAGGGGCCGGGGTATGGAACAGATCATCAGCAGGCTCCTGCGCGATTTCGAAGAGGGCAGGATGAATCGCCGCCAGCTCATCCGGAGCCTGGCGGTGGCAGCTTCGGCCGCGGCCGCCATCACTCCGGCGGTGGCGCAGGAGGCCGGCGGCAAAGCATTCAAAGCCGTCACCGTAAACCACATTTCCTACCAGGTGAAGGACTACGCCAAGACCCGCGATTTCTACGCCGGGCTGTTGGGGATGGACGTGAAGCAGGACAACGGCCGCAGCCAATGTTACCTGGCTTTCGGCGACACCTTTCTCCTGCCCCGCAATGGCCGGCCGCGCCAGGACGGCACCGTGGCCACTCCGCGCGTCGATCACATCGCCTACACCATCGAAGACTGGGACAAGGACAAGGTGGAGGCGGAATTGAAGCGGCGCGGCCTGGAGCCCCGGCCCGATACCCCGGACAGTTTCCACGTCCGCGATCCCGACGGCTTCGATCTGCAGATCAGCGGCAGGAACATGAAAGCGTAACGTCCACATACTTTTACTACACGCGAAAATTCCGCGTTTTTCGTAGGGCAGGTGCCAGCCTGCCCCACACTCTACAGCGCCCGTTCGGCGATCAGAAACGCCAGGGCCGCGACCGCGCACACGATCGGAAACCAGTCGCCGAAACGCGTATAGACGGTTTGTGCGGAGATGTAGCCGAATCCGGTGGTCGAGGTCGCTTCGCGATATAACGGCAGGGTGCCGCGCAGGCGGCCGGCGGGGTCGATGGTGGCGGTAATGCCGTCGTTTGTCGAGCGCAGCAGCCAGCGGCGATTCTCGGCGGCGCGCATCCGCGCAATTTCCAGGTGCTGCTCGCGGGCGGAACTCTTGCCGAACCAGCCGTCATTGGAAAGATTGAACAGGACCTCGGCGCCGCCGTGCGCGAACTGGCGGACGAAATCGGGGAAGACCGATTCGTAGCAGATGAACGCGCCGATGCGGTGGTTGTTCACCTGGGAAACCACCACTTTCGTGCCGGCCGCGAAATCGCCGGCCTCGGTCGAGATTTTGCTGACGAAGGAGTTGAACGGCCAGGGCACGAATTCCCCGAACGGAACCAGGTTCACTTTGTCGTAGCGGCTGACGGCATGGCCCGAGGGCGCGACGAGCTCAATCGAGTTGAGCGGAGTGTGCTCCTCGTTATGCGCCACGATGCCGCTGAGGAGATAGGCGCGGGTCGCCTCGGTGAGATCCCCGACGTACTTGCGCAGCCGCGGGTCTTCCTCGTAATAGAGCGGCGCCGGAACCTCCGGCCAGACGATGATCGACGGCCGGTTGGCGAGGTCCGCCAGAACGCCGCGAAGCGACACCTCCACCAGGTGCTGTTCCAGATCGTCGAGCGATTGCGTGGTGTATTCGGCGTCTTCGGAGAGGTTCGGCTGCACCAGGAGCGCGGTGTCGCTGCCGCGCTGCGCGGCGGGCATGCGCGGCAGCAGCAGGGTGAGCGGCACCAGCGCCAGCCAGAGGAGTTCGCGGCGCGGACGCCGCAGCGCCGCCAGCGCCAGCGTCGCCGACATGACCACGAACAGAAACGACAGCCCATAGACGCCCGTAAAGGGCGCCAGGCGCATGGGGATCCCCATATCGATTCCGGCGTTGCCCAGCGCCAGCCAGGCAAATCCGAGGTGCCCATGGGTGACTTCGATCGCGACCCACAGAGCCGCCACCGCCGGCACCGCCCACGGCCGGCGCATGAAGATCCCCGCGATGAGAGCAAAGAAGGCCAGGTGAAGCGCCTTGGCGAGGCAGAAGAGCAGGAACAGCAGCCAGGCGACAAAATTGCTGATGCCGCCATGGAGGGCGAGGTCGAACTGGATCCAGTAGCAGACGCCGAACCAGTAGACGATCCCCGCCACCCAGCCGAGCAGCAGCCGCCGCCAGGGACGAAGCTCCCGGGCGAGAGCGATGAGCATCGGCGCCAGCGCGACGGGAGCCAGGAACGCAAGGTTGGCTTTGGGAAAGGTGAGGATCAGGAGCGCCGCCGAGAGCAGCGCCAGCGACCAATTCAGCACCGCGGCGGCCCAGGGCGGCCGGAAAGGGATTCGGCGGAGGGCAAAAGAGCTGCTTCCGCCTCGCTCTGCGGGTCATGCGCCCGGCGGCTGACTTCGTCCGCCATATAGGAACTGCGCACCAGGGGACCGCTGAAGACCATTTTGAAACCCAGGGACAGGCCGTAGCCGCGATAGGCCGCGAACTGCCCGGGGTCGATATAGGCCACGACCGGGAGACTGCGGCGCGTCGGCTGCAGGTATTGGCCGATAGTGGCGACGTCGGTTCCCGCGGCGCGCAGGTCGGCGAGCAGCGAGCGAACTTCGGCTTCGGTTTCTCCCAGGCCCACCATGAAACCCGATTTCGTCAGCACCGCCGGCGAATGGCGTCGCGCAAAGGCCAGCACGTCCAGGGACTGCCGGTAATCGGCTTGCGGCCGCACGCGGCTGTACAGGCGCGGGACGGTCTCCATATTGTGGTTGAAGACATCGGGCGAGGCGTCGAGCACGCGCGCCACTGCTTGCATATCGCCGCAGAAATCGGGGGTCAGGACCTCCACGCGCGCCTCCGGAACGGCTTCTCGCACCGCCATCACGGTTTCCGCGAAGTGGCGCGATCCGCCATCCGGCAGATCGTCGCGATTGACGCTGGTGATCACCACATAGCGCAGGCTCATCTGGCGCGCCATGCGGGCGACATTAGCCGGCTCGGCGGGATCGAGGCGCATGTCGTGCTTCAGCGGATTGCCCTTGGGGACCGAACAGAAACCGCAGCCCCGCGTGCAGCGATTGCCCAGGATCATGAACGTGGCGGCGGAGCGGTGAAAGCACTCGTGGATGTTGGGGCAGCGCGCCGATTCGCAGACGGTGTGCAGGTTGAGGCGGCGCAGGCCGCTTTTGAGGCGGTTCAGCGACTCGAAATGCGTCGGACTCTTGCGCGCCCATTCGGGAAGGCGCTGCCGCACCCCGCGCGCGGCCTGGTTTCCGGCGCCCGTGATTTCAATCAGCTCACTCACGGGTATGGGAAATGGGCTTGAAGCTCATGCCTTCCAGGTCAGTCTTGGCTTTGGCGCGGCTGGGAATATCGGAGTAGGGTCCCACCAGCACCCGCGTCAGGTTGTTCGGCCCGGGCGCGAGATAGGCGGGAAATCCCTTCTTCGAGAGAGTCTCGAGGGTGGCGCGCGCCGCATCCAGGTTGGCGGTCGCGGTCACCTGCCAGAAGAAACCGCTGGGCACGTCGGCGGCCGGGGCCGCCTTTTTGGGCGGTGGAGGCGGCGCGGTATCGCGAGCGGACGTGTCCTGCGCGGGCGTGTCCTGTTTGGCCGGCTGCGTAGTGGGCGCCGGCTCCGACGGCGACGATTGATCGGAACCGGCCGCCTGGGCATCGGCGGTCTGCGGCGGTACCGGGGTAGGTTGCGGCGAGGGCTGGGGACGGCTGTCGGCCGCGACGCAGGGCGCCGTGGTTTGCTGCGCCTGCGCCGTGCGCTCGGAGTTCTTCCCGAGAATATAGCCCATCGAAACGGCCACGGCCATCAGCAGAATCACGATAAAGAATCCGCTCACCAGGAACCCGTTGCCCACGACCAGTTCGAACTCGCCTGTTTCCTTGTTTCTCATCCCCGGATTACTCATTTCCCAGAGTTGTCACGCCTTGCCGGATGTGCCCGCCGGCGGGTTTGCCAGATTGTCCAGCACGCGGCTCAAAGAGCCAATTATATCTATAGGCAGGGGGAATACCACGGTGGTGTTCTTTTCGGCGCCGATTTCGACCAGCGTCTGCAGATAACGGAGCTGGATGGCGGCCGGCTGCTTCTGAATGACCTCCGCCGCCATACTGAGCTTTTCGGCGGCCGTGTATTCGCCCTCGGCGTGGATGATTTTGGCGCGCCGCTCGCGTTCCGCTTCGGCCTGCCGCGCGATGGCGCGGATCATCTGCTCCGCCAGGTCCACCTGCTTCACTTCGACCATCGTCACCTTTACGCCCCAGGGCGAGGTGTGCTGGTCGAGGATCGATTGCAGCCGCACATTCAGCTTCTCGCGCGAGCTGAGCAGTTCATCCAGCTCGACCTCGCCCAGGACGCTGCGCAGCGTGGTCTGCGCCAGTTGCGAGGTGGCGTACAGGAAATTGGAGACCTCGAGCACCGCCAGCCGCGGATCGATGACGCGGAAATAAATTACCGCGTTGACCTTGACGGTGACGTTGTCGCGCGTGACCACGTCCTGCGCCGGCACCTCGAGAGTGTCGATGCGCAGCGAGACGCGCACCATGCGGTCGATGGGAGCGAAAACCAGGATGATGCCGGGGCCCTTGGGACTGGCCAGGACGCGGCCCAGGCGGAACACTACCGCGCGCTCGTATTCGCGCAGAATCTTGATCGAGCTGAGAATGTAGATCAGGACGATAACGATAAAAACCGGCAGCAGGTTGTTGAAGAGATCGTTCATTTCGCTCCTCCATCGGGTAAAGGCTCGACCGAGAGCCGCAGCCTGTCGACGGCCGTGACGCGCACCCGCGCGCCGGCAGCCGCCGGGCGGGACGACACCGCGTCCCAATACTCGCCGTGCACGAAGACTTTTCCCGCCGGCTCGAGGGCGGTGATGGCCGTGCCGGATTCGCCGATCATACCTTCGGTCCCGGTGGCCACCTTGTTGCGCCTGGCGCGCACGGCCAGCGTCATGAGAAAGACGGTAATCGCGGAAAACGGCAGCGCCAGTCCGATGGCGGTCACCCAATGGATGCGCAGCGAGGGCCACGGGCTGTCGATCAGCATCACGGCGCCCAATACCATCGCGACCGTGCCGCCCACGCCCAGAATGCCGTGCGCGGCGAACTTCGCTTCCAGCGCGAACAGGGTGAACGCCAGGACGATGAGGGCCACGCCGAGCCAGCTGATGGGCAGCACGGAAAGCGCCGTCAGGCCCACCAGCACCAGGATCGCGCCGATGACTCCCGGGGCCACCATTCCGGGAGACGAAATCTCCAGGTAAATGCACAGGCCGCCGACCACCAGCAGCAGCAGCGCAATGTTGGGATCGGCGACGGCGGAGATGATTCGCTCGCGCAAGCTCGGGCTATAGGTTTCGATTTCCGCGCCGGCGGTGTGCAGGGTGACTTTCGAGCCATCGAAACGCGTGATCGGGCGGCCGTCGAGCGCCGCCATCAGGTCTTTTTCGCTGGCAATCAGTTCGATCAGATGCTGGTCGAGCGCTTCCTTCTCGGTGAACGACTTGCTTTCGCGCACCGTGGTTTCGGCCAGCGCGCTGTTGCGGCCGTGACGGTCGCAGAGACTGCGCAGATAGGCCGCGGCGTCGTTCTCGACCTTCTGGTTCATGACGGCGTCCATCTCGCCGCCCATGGCGACGGGATGCGCGGCTCCGGTATTGGTCCCCGGCGCCATCACGGCGACGTCGCCCGCCTCCAGCAGAAAGAACCCCGCCGATGCCGCGCGCGCGCCGCTCGGAGTGACGAACGTGACCACGGGAATCGGCGACGAATCGAATGTCTGAACGATGGAGCGCATCGCGTCCATCAACCCGCCGGGAGTGTCCAGGCGAACGAGAATCAGCGACGCCTGTTCGCTTTTGGCGCGGCCGACCGCGCCATTGATGATCTCGGAGGTGATGGGATGGACAATGCCATTGACGTCCACCGCAATCACCTTCGGTGCTGCGGGAACGGGTTGTGCCCAGGCCGCCAGCGCGACCGCGAGAATCACAGTTGCCCGCACCCTGAAGATAATCTTACGTCATCATGCGAGCGCGTGGGTACCAAGGTGCTGCCGCGCACACAAACAGACGCGGATGTTCACAGCAATCCGATAAATAGAAACTTTTAATTGGTTCGGAACCTATTACTCCGGTATAATTACCGAAGACGTTTAAATCTGGAGACTTCCAAGCAACATGGCACGAAAGCAAAACACGGAAAAGGAGTTTGCGGTATCGGCAGGAGCCGCCGCGGCTCCCGCCCACCGCAAACCTGCACTCACCCCCCGGAAGAAGCGTGAAGTTTCGCCGGCGGAACCGGTGGCCAGCCTGTCGACTCCTGTTGAGGGAGCGTCCGCCGAGGCGACGACAGACAACCGCCCGGCTGCTGTTGCCGGGGAGCCCACCTACGAAGAGATTTCCATTCTGGCCTATTCCTTCTGGGAAGCACGTGGATGCCAGGGGGGATGTCCCGAAGACGATTGGTTCGCCGCGGTAGAGCAACTTCGCGCGCGCGGCTAGCGTTCGCGCCTTATTTGTACTTCCGAAGCACCGCCAGCAATCGTCCCTGGACCTGGACGTCGCAAGCCGGCACCCGAATCGGTTGCAAAGCTGCATTGGCCGGCTGCAACCGGATGGTGTCGCCTTCCCGATAGAGTCGCTTGAGGGTTGCCTCGCTGCCGGCCACTAATGCCACCACAATATCGCCGTCGCGAGTCTCGGCATCGCGCTCCAGCAGGATGACGTCGCCATCGCAAATGTGATCGTCGATCATGGAGTTGCCGCGGACTTCCAGCGCGAAAGTGCTCCCGCTTCCCGCGAAATCGGCGAAATTGAGGACTTCCTTCTGCTCCACCGCTTCCACCGGGGCGCCGGCGGCGATGCGGCCCATGAGGGGAACCTCGGTAACCGTCCGCGTCCGCCTGGTCTCCTGGAGATACTTCGGAGTCAGCTCGAGCGAGCGGCTCTGGTTGAAGCCGCGCTTCAGGTAGCTCTTGCTTTGAAGCACGGAAATGTGTTTGTGAACCGTGGCCAGCGAAGCCAGGTTCAAACCGCGAGCAATCTCCTCGAAGCTGGGGCAATAGCCGTTATCGTCCAGGAAACGGGCGATGAAATCGAGCACCTGCTTTTGCCGCTTGGTAAGAGCCATAGTTCTATTATTGGCGAATAAAAAGGGAAAGTAAAGAGATAAAAACGGAAAAGGGCGGTAGCCGTTGTGTCCTGGCGCGGGATGATGGCGTACCTGGCGCCATCCATGCGCTCGGCCGCGGCGGCAAGTTGTTCCGCAAACAGCTCCTGCTCGCCTCTCCTCAAGGCGGCGACCTGGGCCGAATGCATCCGGGTCCACTCCGCCACGGCGGCGGTATAGAGCCTCATCAGGCGCTCTTTTTCGATGCAATGGAGCGGTCGCGGAGCAGCCGCAGGGGGGTTGCTGTTCATTGAGCCGTCACCTGCCAAGCGCCCCGGAACAGTGCCATCGAGTACCGATGCCTTCCAGCGGGTCGGTCCTTCAGGAGTATTGTCATAATCGCGCCGGGTGACTGTCAAGATGCAAAACCTGCCGCAATGTCAGTGAATCTACGCTAGTTACTCGCCAATCCCGGGACGCGGCAATGATCTTCCGGGCGGCGCCAGGCGCCGCCATCGGGCTTGACTTACGGAGAACGCTGGCTCTATAATGCCTTTCGTTATCGAATTCAGATTACGATGTTGGACTCCGAAGATGCCGCCGTGGATCGCGATTTGTATTCCGGGCTGATGCGCCTTCACATCCTGCATCATGCGGCCGAAGGACCGATTTTCGGACTGGGCATGCTGGAGGAGCTGGCGCGCCACGGATATCGCATCAGCCCGGGGACGCTGTATCCCCTGCTGCATAGCCTGGAAAAGAAGGGGTACATACGGGCCAAGGAGATGCGCAACGGCAAGTCGCTGCGCAAGGTGTATCGCGCGACGCCATTGGGGCGCAAAGCGCTGGCGGCGGCCAAGGTAAAGGTCCGCGAGTTCATCGGCGAATTGTTCGAGGGGAAGTAGAAGCGTGAGGCGGCTGAAGGCGGGAGACTCATTTTCAGGCAGGCTGCCGGCCTGCCCCACTCAGATTCTCGGGCTGCTCCTGGCGGCGGCGCTTCTGCCGGCGCAAACCGTGGACCAGGCCGCCGGACTCAACATTGCGCAGGCGGTGGAAGCGGCGGTCCGGAATTATCCGGCGATCCGCGTCACGCAGGAGCAGATGAATGCCGCGGCGGCGGGGATCCGCCTGGCGCGGACGGCCTATCTGCCCCGCGTCGATGGCCTGTTCCAGATCAACCGCGCCACGCGGAACACATTCTACGGCATGCTGCTGCCGCAGGGCGTCATCCCGGGGCTGGACGGCAACGCGGTGAACAACCTCGGCTCGGTCTGGGACAGCGGCGCCGGAATTCTGGTCGGCTGGCAGCCTTTCGATTTCGGCCTGCGGCGCGCCAATGTCGCCGTGGCAACGGCGGCGCGCGACCAGGCACAAGCCGCGCTGAACCGCACGCGCTACGACGTCTCGGTGGCCACGGCCGACGCGTTTCTGACCGTAGTCGCGGCGCAGCAGACGGCGGAGGCGGCCCGCGCCGCGGTGGAGAGCTGGCAAATCCTGCTGCGCACCACGCACGCGCAGGTGAGCGCACAGCTTCGGCCCGGCGCCGACGAATCGCGGGTATCGGCCGAACTGGCGCAGGCGCAGACGCAAGTGGCGCAGGCCGGGCAGGCGATCGACGTGGCTCGCGCGACGCTGAGCCAGTTCCTGGGAGTGGAGCCTTCCGCGCTGAGCATAATTCCCGGACGGCTGCTGGAGGCCGCGTCCGACCGGCCCGAAACACCCTTGAATATCGCCGCCAATCCTCTGGCCCTCGAGCAAACCGCCATGATCGCGCAGCAGCAAAGCCGGCTGGACGCGCTGCAGCGAAGCTATTATCCGCAATTCCTGGTGCAGGGCGTGGCGGCGGCGCGCGGGACCGGCCAGGAGATCAGCGGCGCGCGGCAAGGGGGATTGAACGGCCTGGCGCCGACCACGCAAAACTACGGCATCGGGCTCACCGTCACCTTCGCCGCCACCGACCGCTTCGCATTGCGCGAACAGCAGGCCATGCAGGCTTCCACGATACGCGCCGGAGAAGCGCAGTACCAGACCATCGCCGCCAATCTGCGGGCGCAATTCAACCTGGCGCTGGCGATGCTCGCGGGCGCGCGGCGGGTGGCCGCCAGCACGCCGGTGGAGGTTTCATCGGGCCGGACGGCCGTGGAACAGGCCCGGGCGCGGTATCAATCCGGGCTGGCGCCGATCGACGACCTGGCCCAGGCGCAGCGGCTGCTGGTCCAGGCGCAAATCGACGACGCGCTGGCGCGCCTGAACGTGTGGCGCGCGCGGCTGCAGATCGAAACAGCGCGCGGCGACATACAGCCCTTTCTGAACGAGGCGACCCGCTGAGGCGAAGATTATGCGTCTTGTCCTAGCCGCGCTTGGCAGACCGCTAACGGTAGTGGTGGCACTGGTGGCGATCGCGCTCTGCGCGCTGCTGGCCGCGCAGCGGATGCCGGTCGACATTTTCCCGCAGGTGGGCGATCCCGCGATCTATGTGGCCCAACCGTACAGCGGCATGGACCCGGCGCAGATGGAAGGCTACCTCACGTTCTACTACGAATATCACTTCCTCTACATCACCGGCATCGACCACGTCGAGAGCAAGAGCATCCAGGGCGCGGCGCTCATGAAGCTGGTCTTCCACGAAGGCACCAACATGAGCCAGGCCATGTCGGAAACGGTCGGCTACGTCAACCGCGCCCGCTCGTTCATGCCGCCGGGAACGGTTCCACCCTTCATCACGCGATTTGACGCCGGCAGCGTGGCCGTCGGCCTGCTCGTCTTCAACGGCTCGGCCCATACACAAGGCGAGCTGCAGGATTACGCCATCAATCGCGTGCGCCCGCTCTTCGCCACCCTGCCGGGCGTTTCCGCGCCGCCTCCCTTCGGCGGCAACCAGAGAACCATCGTGGTCACGCTCGACCCGCAAAAGCTGCAGCAATACCAGATCTCGCCGGAGGAGGCGATTCAAGCCGTCAGCAAATCGAGCGTGGTGATGCCGTCGGGCAATATGTGGACCGGCAAAATCGAGCGCATCGCGCGCACCAATTCCGCGCTGGGCGCGAACCTCGCGGAGCTGCTGGATACGCCGATCCATCCGGTTACCGGCACCAGCGTCTACCTGCGCGACATCGGAACCGTCGAAAACGGCACCGACATCATCACCGCCTACGCCCACGTGGACGGCAAGCGGACGGTCTACATTCCCGTGACCAAGCGCGCTGACGCGTCCACGCTGGCCGTGATCAACGCCGTGAAAGCGGCCATTCCCACGTTCAAGAAAGTGCTGCCGGAAGACGTGGATGTGAGCCTGCAGTTCGATCAATCGCCGTACGTCGCCAATTCGCTGCGCGGGCTGGTGACGGAGGGCCTGCTCGGCGCGGCCCTCACCGGCCTGATGGTCCTGGTTTTCCTCCGCGACTGGCGCAGCGCCGCGATCGTAATCCTGAACATCCCGTTCGCGCTCCTGACCGCCGTGGTGCTGCTCTGGCTGACCGGGCAGACCATCAACATCATGACGTTGGGCGGGCTGGCGCTGGCGGTGGGCGTCCTGGTGGATGAAGCCACGGTGGAGATCGAGAACATTCACACGCAGATGCTGCCGGGCGTCTCGCGGGCGCGGGCGGTGGTGGAAGCGTGCAGCCGCACGGCCATCGCGCGCCTGCTCTCGATGTTCTGCATCCTGGCGGTGTTCGTGCCGTCGTTCTTCATGGTGGGCGTGGCGCGGCAGCTTTTTGTTCCGCTGTCGCTCGCGGTAGGATTCTCGATGATCGCCTCCTACCTGCTTTCGAGCAGCCTGGTGCCGGTGTTCTCGACGTGGATCATGCGCGAAGCCCATCGCGGCGAGGAGCACGAAGGGCTTTTCGGGCGCCTCCGTTCGATTTATGACGGCTACCTGAAGGGCGTTTTGCGATTCCGCTGGCCGCTCGCCTTCCTGTACCTGCTCTCGGCCGCCGGGCTGCTGTACTGGCTGCTGCCGCGGACGGGAACGGAACTGTTTCCCGATTCCAACCCGACGCTCTACCGGATGCGGCTGCGCGCTCCCGCCGGCACGCGCATCGAAGAGAACGAACGCATCGTGCTTCACGCGCTCGATATCATTCAGCGGGAGGCCGGGCGCGACAACATTCAGATCACCAGCGATTTCATCGGCCTCATCCCCTCCAGCTATCCGGTGGACCTGATTCACCTGTTTACCAGCGGACCGCAGGATGCCATCATCCAGGTGTCTTTCAAGCCGGACGCGCCCCGGGGCGAGCGATTGCGCGAGCGGTTGCGCGCCAGCCTGGGGCGCGAGCTGCCGGGAACCGAGATCTCGTTCGAGGCCGGAGACATCGTGACGCAGGTGATGAGTTTCGGGTCGCCGACGCCCATCGAAATCGCCGTTCAAGGGATCAATCTCCAGGACGATTACAACTATGCCGAGAAGGTGCGGACGTCCCTGGCAAAACTCGGTTTTCTGCGCGATCTGCGGTTCGCGCAGGTCATGAACTACCCGACGCTGGACATCAATATCGATCGCAATCGCAGCGGCCAGTTCGGGCTGACGATGGCGGACGTGGTTCATTCGGTGGTCCCGGCGACGTCTTCGTCGCGATTCACGGATCCCAACTACTGGCGCGATCCGAATTCCGGCAACGCGTTCCAGATTCAGGTGGAGTTGCCGCAGAACCAGATGCAAAGCGTGGACCAGGTGGCCAGCGTCCCCGTCATGATCGCGGGCAGGCGAAAGCCCCTGCTGGATGACATCGCCAGTCTCAAGACCGGTAGTATGCCGGGCGAGATCGACCGGTACAACGGGCAGAGGCTGGTCAGTCTCACGGCCAATATCCACGACATCACCCTGGGAGAGGCATCGCCGAAAATCCGGCAGGCGGTGGCCGCTGCGGGGGCGCCTCCTCGCGGCGTTACCGTGGTGACGCGCGGCGAAATTCCGCCGCTCGAACAGACCATCTCCGGCCTGCGCACCGGGCTGCTGCTGGCGGTAGCGGTGATCTTCCTTCTGCTGACGGCGAATTTCCAGTCGGTGCGCCTGGCGCTGGCGATCGTCCTGACGGTGCCGGCGGTGATGTGCGGCGTTCTGCTGATGCTGAGATTCACCGGAACCACGCTCAGCATTCAGTCGTTCATGGGCGCGATCATGGCGATCGGCATCGCGGTGGCCAACTCGATTCTGCTGCTGACCTTCGCGGAGCGGGCGCGGCAGGAAGACCGGCCGGTGCTGGAGGCGGCGCGCGTCGGCGCCGGCAGCCGGCTGCGCGCCATCCTCATGACGGCGGCGGCCATGATCTTCGGCATGCTGCCGATGGCCATCGGTTTCGGCGAAGGCGGGCCGCAGGCGGCGCCGCTGGGGAGGGCCGTGATCGGCGGCCTGATTGTGTCCACTTTTGCGACCTTGACGATTCTGCCTTCGATCTACGCCATTTTGCAGGGGCGGACAGCAATGAGGTCGCCTTCACTGAATCCGATGGATCCTACGAGCCGGTATTATGACGCGATGTAAGACAGGAGTCAGGAGACAGAAGTCAGGAGACAGAATGGCCGGCAGCGGCCGGTGGGGGAAGGTGGCAGGCTGTCTGGCCTTCCTTCTGTTACCGGTGGGGATGGCGCAGACGGTGCAACTGACGGCGGTGGTTTCCAGGCCGGTTTCGCGCGCCGTCGAATTGCCGGGCGAGATCTGGCCATACCTGAGCGTTTCGCTGCACGCGAAAGTGGCGGGCTTTGTGGAGCAGGTGCTGGTGGATCGCGGCAGTGTGGTTAAGGAGGGCGACCTGCTGGTCGGCCTGACGGCCCCGGAGATGGACGCACAGATCGCGGAGGCTGAGTCGCGGTTCCAGGCGGCGGAGGCCGACCGCGTGCAAGCCGAAGCGCAACTGGCCGCCGCCCAGAGCACCTATGAACGGACTCAGGAAGCCGCGAAGACGCCGGGAGCGGTCGCCGGCAACGACGTGGTGCAGGCGCAGAAGCAGGTGGAGGCGGCCCAGGCGCTGGTGCGGTCGAAACAGCGGGTGAGCGCGGCGGTGCAGGCGGCGGTGAACGCGCAGAAGGCGATGCTGGCCTACCTGAAGATCACGGCGCCGTTCGACGGCGTGGTGACCGAGCGGCTGGTGCATCCGGGAGCGCTGGTCGGACCGGGCGCCGATCCGGCGCTGCTCGTCCTGCAGCAGGTTTCGCGGCTGCGCGTGGTAGTGCCAGTCCCGGAAGAAGATGTCGGCGGAATCGTGCGCGGGGCGGAAGTCGAGTTTACGGTCCCGGCATATCCGCGGCGAATATACGCGGGCAGGATCGCGCGATTGGCCGACGCTCTGGATGAGAAGACCCGCAGCATGCCGGTGGAGCTGGATTTCCTCAATCGCGACGGCACGCTCGCGCCAGGCATGTATCCCAGCGTGAAGTGGCCGGTGCGGGGCCAGGGCGCCGCATTGTGGGTGCCCAAGACCAGCGTGGTCACGACCACCGAGCGCACCTTCGTGATTCGCGAAAATGGCGGCCGCGCGGAGTGGGTGGACGTGAGGAAGGGCGTCGCGGAAAAAGACGTGGTGGAGGTAATCGGGAATTTGAAAGCCGGCGACATGGTGGTGCAGCGGGCCACGGACGAGATGCGGGAAGGGACGGCCTTAAAAAGTAAGTAGCGGCTCGGCGGGCGAGCCTCGCTCGCCTGGACCGATTGACAATCGGTCCGCGGGTTGCCAACCTGCCCCACAATCTACATCAGCGTCAGCGGGTCGACATCGATCACCAGCGCCGTGGCCGGCCATTTGTGATCGACGGCATATTGCCGGGCCTTTTGCAGAAGCTCGTTGAGCGATTTGCGGCTGGCGGCCTTGATGAGGAACTGATAGCGATATTCGTTCTTCAGCCGCGGCACGGGCGCCTCGGCGGGTCCCATGACGCGCAGCTTTTCGGGAGGGGGCGTGAGCAGGTGGCCGAGTTCCGTGCTCATGCGCATCGCCATTTCCTGCTTTTCGCTGCGCACCAGGATGTTGGCCATGGCGCTGAACGGCGGATAGTGCATCATGCGCCGGAAGTTCAGCTCCTTCTCGTAGAATGCCTGGTAATCCTGCGCCGCCGCCATGCGGACGGCGTAGTGATCGGGATTGATGGTCTGTATGAGGACGATTCCGGGAATGCTGCCGCGCCCGGCGCGGCCGGCCACCTGCGTCAGCAGCTGAAACGTGCGTTCGGCGGCGCGAAAATCCGGCATTCCCAGGCCGACATCGGCCGAGACCACGCCGACCAGGGTCACGTTGGGAATGTCGTGGCCTTTGGCGATCATCTGCGTGCCCACCAGGATGTCGTAGGAGCCGTCGCGGAAATCCTGCAGAATCGTTTCGTACTGGCGTTTTCCGGTGACGATGTCACGGTCCAGCCGCGCGATGCGTGCCTGGGGGAAGGCGCGATGCAGTTCCTCCTCCACTTTCTCCGACCCCAGCCCGAGAAAGTAGATGTGCTCGCTGGCGCATTTCGGACACGCGCTGGGAACCTTTTCGGCATAGCCGCAGTAGTGGCAAAGCAGCCGGCGGTCGCGCTTGTGGTAGGTGAGCGTTAGAGAGCAATTGATGCACTGCACGCGCTCGCCGCAGGCGCGGCAGGCGACAAACGAGGAAAACCCCCGGCGGTTCAGGAGAACGATGGTTTGCTCGCCGTTCTCCAGCCGCCCGTCGATGGCTTCCAGCAGTTTGCGCGAGAAGGTCGCCTGCTGGCGGGTCTCGAGAAACTCCTGGCGCATGTCGATCAGCTCGACGGCCGGCAGGGGACGCGCTTCGATGCGGCCGGGCAGCTCCAGGAGCGTGTACTTTCCGCGGTCGGCGTTGTAACGGCTTTCCAGGCTGGGGGTGGCCGAGCCGAGCACCACGCAGGCTTCGGCGGCCTGCGCGCGCACGATGGCGACGTCGCGGCCGTTATAGCGCGGTGTTTCTTCCTGTTTGTAGCTGCCGTCGTGCTCTTCGTCCACCACAATGAGGCCGAGATCGCGCACGGGGGCAAAGACGCCGCTGCGCGTACCCACTACCACCGAGGCGCTGCCCGAACGGATGCGCCGCCACTGCTCGGACCGTTCGACATCGGTGAAGGCGCTGTGCAGAATGGCCACGCGGTCGCCGAATCGCGCGAAGAACTGCCCGGCCACGGCGGGCGTGAGCGCGATTTCCGGCACCAGCAGCAGGGCGCCGCGTCCCTCGGCGAGGACCGCATCGATGGCCGTGAGGTAGACTTCGGTCTTGCCGCTGCCGGTCACGCCGTGGAGCAGAAAGGTATGGAATTGGCGGGCTCTGATGGCGGCCTGGATAGTGTCGGCGGCGGCTTGCTGGGCGGCATTCAGAATGTGGCGCGCGCGTATCGGTCCGGCGGCGATGGGTATGGGTTCGGCGGTCAGCGAGACCAGCCCTTTGCGGGCCAGCGAGCGGGCGGCCGGGCTGGCATTCTTCACCAGCGGCTCCAGGTCCTTCAGATTATGCGATCCGGGATGCAGTTCCAGAAAGGCGCGGAGCTCGCGTTCGGGCTTGTTCAGCTTGTGGCCGTCGGCGGCGGCGGCGAGTTGGATGCGCAGCCGCTCGGCCGGGGCGCGCAGCGGATCCCGTTCGGTCTGCACCTGCTCGGCAACGATAAATCCCCGCCGCTCGAGCGACCGCATGGTCTTGTCGGCCAGGGGCAGCGCTTTGGCCAGATACGCGGCCGAGAGAGGACGCCGGTCGAGGAGCCGCAATACCTGCGCCACGGGGTCGTCGGGCGCCGAATCGAGCAGCAACTGGCGGGCGGCGTCGCGCCCGGAATCGGTGAGCGACCAGATTTTTCCGCGGCGGATCTCGGCGGCCAGCGGCAGCATGGTGCGGAGCACTTCGCCCAGCGGCGCGCAATAATAAGCGGCGATCCAGCGGCCGAGGGCGATCAGTTCGCCGCTCAGGACAGGCTCGGAATCGAGCAGGCGGAGCGCGTCGCGCGCCGTGACTGCGGGCTTTTCGTCGTGGCAGCGGAGGATGATTCCGGTCAGCTTGCGGACGCCGAACGGGACCAGGATGCGGCAGCCGGTTTGCACGCGGTGGCGAAGCGTCTCCGGCAGCGCGTAGGTGAACAGCTGATCGAGCGGCACCGGCAGGCTGACATCGCAATAGAGGAAGGATCCCGCGGGCATGAAATCTCAGGATATCCGCACTACAATGGCTCGATGATCAGCGGAGCGCATTTTCTCATCTACAGCAGGGACCCGGCGGCCGATCGCGCGTTCTTCCGGGACGTGCTGCAATTCCCGTTTGTCGAACTGCACGAGGGCTGGCTGATTTTCAAACTGCCTCCGGGGGAGCTGGCGGTGCACCCGGGCGATGGAGAATTCCGGCAGAAACACGGAAACGAAGATTTGGCGGGAGCCGCGATGTATCTCATGTGCGACGACGTTGCGGCGACCGTCAAGGCGCTCCAGGGTAAAGGCGTGGTTTGCGCGCCGGCATCCAGGGAACAATGGGGGATTCGCACGGCGGTTCCGCTGCCCGGCGGCGGATGGATCGGGTTGTACCAGCCGGCTCATGAGACCGCGTTGGGACTGTAGAACCGCGGGTGATCGCGACACGCTGTCGGACGCGTCCCACGAAGAATCAACACGATACCCCCAAAAACCCGAAACCGTGTCGGAGATCCAAGCCGCCTGGACCACCTTTTTCCGCGACCTGGCAATCCAGCCTAGCGCACGAATTCGACCTGCACCCGTTTGGGGATGACTCCGGCTTCGAAGCCCAGGTCGAGGAGCTTCTGCGCGGCCTGCGGGATCACCTCGCCCGCATCCAGCGTGTAATGATTCACGTACATGCCGACGAACTTCTCCGCCAGGCGCGGCTCCATGTCGCGCGCAAACTGGAGAGCGTAAGTAAGCGCCTCGGCGTGATTGTCGAGCGCGTATTGAATGCTTTCGCGCATCAGGCGGCAGCATTCCGACTGAATTTCCGGGTGAAGCGACCGCAGCAGAACATTGCCCCCGAGAGGCAGCGGCAGTCCGTGCGCCGATTTGAACCAGCGGCCGAGATCGACGATGCGGTGGAAGCCTTCGCGGTCGTAGGTCAACTGGGCTTCGTGGATGATCAAACCGGCATCGACGGCGCGGTCGCGCACGGCATCGGTGATTTTGTCGAACGGCGTTACCACCGGCTCGAAATCGGGCTGAAAGAGACGGCAGGCGAGGTACGCGGTGGTCAGGGTGCCGGGAACGGCGATGCGTTTTCCCTTGACATCTTCCGGCTCCATCGGGCGCATGGCGATGATGGTGGGACCGTAACCATCTCCGATGCTGGAACCGCTGGCCATGAGGACGTACTTGTCGGCTATGTAGGGGTAGGCATGGTAGGAAACGGCGCTCAGTTCGTAGAGGCCTTCCATGGCCTTGCGATTGAGGGTTTCGATATCTTCGAGAACGTGGCGGAAGGAGACCCGCGGCGAGCGCACCTTCTTGGTCGCGAGGCCGTAGAACATGAAAGCGTCATCGGAATCGGGACTGTGAGCGGAGACGATTTCCTGGGAGAGAGCCGACGTCATAAACGGGATGGCACATCTCAGTTTACAACAGGGAGAATCGGGACCTTGTGAAAAAGGGATGACGGAATGAGGGTGTACGACGGAGAGGAAGACTTGTAAAAACGACCAGGGCGGCCATCTGCCGGCGTGCGAATCCGGAAACCCCGAAATCAGCCATCAAATTTGCGCTTTTCGCGCTCACGCCTATTTCCTTGAGGCAAGGTTATTTCCGGCGTTTCGGTCTTTCCGTACTACCCTGTTCACACACCGCAGAGGAGCCGCCCTTATCTTGGCCCGGTTCTATCAAGCACCTCCCGCCAATCACTCTACGATCGGCTCAAACAGCTCGGAATCGCTTCACCGGTGTTGATTCCACCTTCAGTTTGCTCCCGGCTGCTATTCTTGTCAATAGTCTTTCAGGTCCGGTTTGCGACATTAGCAACATGCAATTTCGGAACCTATTTCGGAAGAAACCCGCACCACTTTCGGGCGCTCCGGCGGTACGCCGAATGAAGACTTATTCCGCTCAATCCGGATATGTGTATCAGTATTACTTTGAGGGTCACCGGCAGATACCCGGAGCGGAAAGCAGCCGCGAATTTGTCTTCCAGGTTTCGGCCGATCGCAAAGAGTGGAATGCGGTCTCGGTCTGTGTGGCGGATGCGGCGATGCGCTCGTGGGAGCAATCGCAGGCGCGCCGGCTTTCCTCGACAGAGCATTACGCCATCGCCAAAATAGCGTTGTTTCAGGCATTCGATGAACGGCCGGCTCCGGCAGGCATGAAGACCGCCATTCACGTGCGGGACGCGGATCTGCGGGCGATCCTGGAGACGCTGGATTTGTAGTCAGAGGGCTGATTGAAAATTCGCCGGAGGCTGAACCCGCTCGTCCGAGGCGCTCACGGGTGCTGGAACTCGTTGGCGTGGGGAATCAGTTGCTCGTATGCGGAGCTGGGAAGGTCGGTGCGCCAGTTGCCGGAGAACCGCGCATATCCGGTGAGCCCCAGGAAAATGATGGCGATGCCGGCGGCGATTGCCCACGCGGGCAGGCGGCGCCGCCGCGGCGCGGACATCATCAACGCGCCCGCGGCCGGACATTCGGCCACGCACTCGAGACATCCGGTGCATTCCGCCGATTGAATCGTGATCAGCTTATCGACCGGCAGGATCGAGGGGCAGGCTTTGGCGCACTTGCCGCAATCGATGCACAGCGACGGATGGCGGCGAATCCGCAGCGGGCCGGCGGTCGCGGCCAGGCCCAGCAGCGCGCCATAGGGGCAAACATAGCGGCACCAGAAATTCTTCACGAAGACCGATGCCAGCACCAGCGCCGCCAGCCCGACGCCCCCGGCCAACCCCAGGAAACGGAAGAAATTCAGCATCTTCACGTCATCCACGATGCCGTATGGGCCTTCCAGGAAGGCGCGGATGGCATTCACCGGCATCGATCCCACGGCATAGAGGAAAAGCCCGAGAAGGAGGTATTTGAGGCTTCTGAGACCGATGTCCAGCCGGCGCGGGAGGCGAAAGTTGCGGCGGAATGTCGAGCGGCCCAGCTTCCAGAGCGCCTCCGACAGCGTGCCGACCGGACACAGCCAGGAGCAGAAGCTCTTTCGCAACAGCCACGAAATGGAGAGGAATGCGAGCAGCAGGACAACTCCGGCCGGATGAAGACGCGGCGCCGCGCCCGTCGCCAGCCATACTTTCAGATTCATCAGCGACGCGATCGGCAGCCAGCCCTCTACGCCCGGCGGGCGGCTGGCCCACCTGGTTTGCCCTCCGGTTTCGTAATACCGCACGAACATGTAGAACTGGACGCCGATCCAGGCGTTGAGAGCCAGAAACCCCCATTGGAATACCCGGCGCAGGGGCTGCGAATAATCGCGCGCGGCGCGTTGCAGGAGCTTTTTCCGGGGTTTCGAGGGCGGGGGCGGGGCAATGGCGGCGGCCATTCGGCAGATCCTTCAGATTCAACCGTATCCTGGCGCGGCGATTTGCTCAGTGACCGGAGTCACAGGGCATGCTGTCCGGCCCATACCTGGAACAGGCGCTGCCGTTCGGCCGGGTTCAACGGGGTGGGGTCGGGACGCGGTTGCTCGTCCAGACATCGATTGTTGACGTAGCAATCGAGCTTCTGCCGCATGGCGGCGCGGCCGCGATGGAGCCTGGTTTTGACCACATCCAGGCTCAAGTCGAGGATCTGGGCGGTTTCCTCGGTGGACAATCCCTCGATATCGCGCAGCAGAACCACTCCCCGGTAGGCCTGCGGAAGTTCCAGGATGACGCGGTCCAGCACCGCGCGCAGCTCGGCATCGAGCAAGCGGGTATCGACCGGGTCGACCTCGGAGGCTGCTTCGAGAGAAGGCGTCAGCTCTTCCAGGGACAATTCGTGCGGCGGCGCGAAGACGCTGCGCCTCCGCTGCATCAGGCAGACGTTTTTGGCGATGCGAAATATCCAGGCGCGAACGCGCTGCGGATCGCGCAGGCTGCCGAAGCTCTCGAAGGCCTTGAGGAGCGTCTCCTGCGAGACATCCTCGGCATCCTCTTTGTGGCCGCACATCAGCCAGCTATAGTGGAAAATCTTGGAGCGGAAATGTTCGACAAACCTGTCGAATGCCCCGGCTTCCCCAGCCAGCAGCGACTGCGCCAATTTCGCTTCTTCCTGCTGATCCAAACCAAATTGTAACCCGCTACGCGGGCGTCAATTTGCGGAGACCGATCTCAATTGCCGGGGATTGCATCAGGGTATTGTGGATGAGGCACTTATGCACGGCGCGCAAGAGGCCTTCCTCGTGCCGCTGGTCGAGGCCGGGCATGGTGACTTCGATGCGGAAGGAGCCCAAACGCGCCGGTTGGGTGGCCTTCTCGGCCGTGACCGTGATCTCGAGCCCGGCCGACGGCAGCGAACGCGCCTTCAGAAATTCCACCGCATAATAGCCCGCACAGGTGCCTAGAGAGGCCAGCAGGAGCTCGGGAGGCGTCATCCCCGTATCGGCGCCGCCGATGGCGGGCGGCTGATCGCTGACCAGCCGGTGGTCGCGCGCAACGGCCTCGAACCGAACGTTGTCCAGATGGTGAACCGTAACTTCCATATCCACACCCAAAGATGCAATTGCGGGCGGAAAGTGACACTCCCGCCGCCGCCGGAGATTGGCCGCGAGCCGGGAAGGGCGCGCAACTGCAAGGCGCGTCTTGACTTTGCCGGCTGCGGTACTTTATTCTTCAGATTCGCTTTGGCCGCGAAGCAGCGCGCCAGTGTGCGTATGCGGGACAATAAGCGCCGCGTGACGGAGACCTTCGAACGATCGCTCGATTCCACGCTGGAAAGCGTGGACAGCGCCGAAGAAATCGCCGTCGGCGTGGCGCAGCGGGCGGGATTTGACGAAGACGACCTGATGAAGATCGGGATGGCGGTTCGCGAGAGCATGGTCAACGCCGTGGTACACGGCAACCGGTACAGCGACCATAAGAAAGTGCGCTTTTCGGTGGCCCACAGCCCGGGGGAATTGCGGGTGACGATCGCCGATGAGGGCGAAGGTTTTGATTTTGCGCGCCTGCCGGATCCGCTGGCGCCGGAAAACCTGATGGCGACATCGGGGCGCGGCATCTTTTTGATCCGGTCGTTCATGGACGAGTTCCGGTTGCGGCATCTGGAACCGGGCGGGACGGAAGTAACTTTGGTGAAATACACGGTGTCAAAGTAGAGTTGGGCATCAGCCAGGAGGCACAATCAGTGAGCGTAAAGTTGAACACTCGGCAGGTTGGCGACGTGAGCGTAGTGGACGTGGCGGGCCGAATTACCTTGGGCGAAGGCTCCAGCGCGATGCGCGACGCCTTGCGCGAAATGGTGGCCAAGAATCAGAAGAAGATTCTGCTGAATCTCGACGGTGTATCGTACATCGACAGCTCGGGGATCGGAGAGCTGGTTTCGGGATTTACCACGGTGGCCAACAGCGGCGGGCAGTTGAAGCTGCTCAACCTGAATAAGCGCGTGAAGGATCTGCTGCAGATCACGAAGCTGTACACCGTCTTCGACGTTCACGAAGACGAGGCCGCCGCCATCCGCAGCTTTGCGGCGTAGTTCAGTCGAGCAGAACGCGTTTCCATTCGAGCTTGGGGCGTTCAAAATTAATCAGCAGCGCGACCGTGAGCCTGGACGCCCTCAGATAATTGATACATTGCGCCAGATGCTCGCTGGCCAGGCGCCGGACGCACTTCAGTTCGACAATCACGGCGTTCTCCACGACGAGATCGGCTACGTAGTCGCCGAGAGGCTTGCCTTTATAGCGGACCGGATAATGCACTTCGGATTCGGTGCGCAGGCCACGGATCTGGAGTTCGTGCCGGAGAGCGCGTTCGTAGATCTTTTCCAGGAATCCGGGGCCGAGCAGATTCATCACCTCGAAAGCCGATCCGATGATGACTTCAGTCAGGCCGGCATGCGTTTTATCTGTGTGCATCCGTGTCCATCTGTGGTCAATGGAGTGCCCCCAAGTTTTGAGACACGGCCGATGTTAGACACTTTCATTAAATGGAGAGGGTGTCATGGCCAAAAAGAAGAACAAACGATCCAATCGGTACCCGG
>Ga0335078_10001681_pt1 | contig 33349 bp, 35 predicted proteins | sample Lox_Sample_32_FD_206711 | JGI IMG/M metagenome (GOLD analysis project Ga0335078, IMG submission 206711) | Soil microbial communities from Loxahatchee National Wildlife Refuge, Florida, United States - Lox_Sample_3.2 | ecosystem: Environmental > Terrestrial > Soil > Wetlands | place: USA...
ACCTCACTGGAAGTGCCCTCTCTGGTAGGGGTTTCTTGCTTCTCGCAAACTCAAGATTACGCCCACCAGAGGCCACTTCCAGTGATTTCCTCCCTAAAAATCACCGCTCTGAACTGTCGCGTTTAGGTTAGTTGTGGTCATCGTCTGCGGGTTCAAGCACGGCCTAGTCAACGTCGCCCGGACCGATGTTTGTGGGAGGTCTGGGCATAGCTCCCTTCCGAACGGACCCGCTCGCGCTCCATCTAAGGCGCGCGCGTGCTGGGCCGCACCTTCAGGCGACCCCTCCGGGGTCCCTAACAGTGATGGCCGTGACAGTCACCGTGACACTATCCCATGCGCATTTCGGAATCGTTGAGGCCCAATGGTTTTGTAACGGCAGAGCACGGGAATCGAAAGCGCCGATTGGCACCGGGTCAATGCCTCTTTTGCCCGGTCAATTGCCTGTTGGCCCGAGCTCTCCGGATTCGGCGGGTCGCTTTGAGCCGGTTAGGGCCGGTTCCTCCTCGTCCGATGTGCCCCCCGACGCGCGCGCATGCTTCATCGAGGCGGCCGGACGGCTCGCAGCCGTTGGAGCGGAGCAGGGGGACCTCGCCACGGCCCGCCGGTTGCTCGAGGAGGCGCTGCGCACCCTCGAGAGCGGCTCCGGGGCCGCGCGGGGATTCCGCATCATCGACGGGGGTACCTCATGAACTGCCCCCGCTGCTACCGCCCGCTCCTCGATGCCGCCGGCCTCGCCAGGCAGGCCGACCGGGTGCGCGCCCTCGTGGCCGGCGCCGTGTCGCTCGCCCAGGGTGGCGGTGAGCTCGAGAAGGGCCTACGGAGCTCCGGCCGGGCTCGGCCGCGCCCTCGGCCGTGACGCGCGTCGAGCTCGGCCCCGTTCCCACGGCCGCGGGCGTCGGACCCCGGGATTAGCGTCGGACCTTCGAGCGGCGGGCTAGCCAGGCCAGGCGAAGAGAGGCACCCCACCTCCTGCCCGCCGCGTTCCTTCCGGGGAGAGCGCCTGGGGAGGCGCGCCGTGACCGCCAGGAATGCCGATGCAGCCGGGGAAGGGTGGTGCTGGCGCTGCCTCTCACCGCTCAAGCCCGGTGAGCACTCGGAGACCTTCCTCACAACGACCGGCGAGTACCGTTCGGAGTGCTTCGCGTGCGTCGAAGATTTGAGGTGCGGCAAGGGGGAGGACGTCAAGGCTCGAATGCTCCAGAGCCTCCTGCGCCCGCCCTTCACCGGGCCGGTGAGTGCGAGTCCACCACTCGGCAGGAAGGCAATCGCTGCGAAAAAGCTCCAGGCCCAGCGCGCGCAGGCCCACCCTTCACGGCCGCGGTGGTCGGCCATGCCGAAGGCCGACTACTTGGCGGCCGTTGAACAGGCGCGCCTGTTCCTGAAGGCCGTGCGGGAAGGGTTCGGGTTTCGGCCCGGCTACCCCTTCCGCAAGCGGATCGCCGAGGCGGTGTCCCACTACAACGCCGTCGCGGGGCGCCAGCGCGTGACGGCCCGGGAGAAGCGGGCGAAGCTCATCCAGATCGAGAAAGAGGCTCGTGCCTGCCTGGCAGGGAAGGGGTCGCCACGCCTCCATGACTCCCTCGCGCGGCGTCTCCTAACCAACCCTGGGGATCTCCCGCAGGCGCCAGCGCGAATCGAACACCTTTTCGGGGTTGGGCCTGACGGGCTCGAAGCCCTCATTCCCGAGGTGCCGCTGCAGTTCACGCGGAGCGAACTCAAGAAGATTCTCAAGGCGGTTGCCAAGACGAGGCCCTACTTGCTCCGGCGCCGCCCCCCTATTCGAGGCGATGGGGACCTACGTATTCTCTTACGCGCTCTGGCCGACATCTGGGAAAGCGGGACCGGACGGCGAGCGACCATCACGAACTTCTCGGTCCACACGCGCCGTGTCCCCCGCCGACCTGAAGACGTGAGGGGAGGTCGCTACCTGCGGTTCCTTCGACTCGTAGTTCGCCGAGTGAAACCCGACGTCACCTCTCAGGCCCTCGCCCGTCTACACGCTCGCGTAACAAAAAACTAGGGCCACACCCACGGTGTACACAAGGTCGGGCCTTGGACCTGGGCCGAGGCTGCCCTTAGCCTCAACGCCATATGGTTCGGCACGGGCGAAGGATGACGATCCGCGCAGTTCGCGAAGCCAAGAAGCTACGCCAGGTCGATGTGTGCTCGGAGGGGCCGCTTTCTTTGGCGACGCTTCGTACCGCCGAGAAATTTGGAGCACATGCTGTCAGTCGAGAGTCGCTGGAAAGGATCGCCAAAGTGTTGGGAGTTCCGGCTGAAGATCTGCTCGCCGGGGAAATGCCGCGATGACCCCCGCCGAGGAGATGCTCGTCAGCCTCAGGGCCCTGTTGAGACCTCTGGTGAGGCAACTGGTCGAGGAGGCCCTCGCGGAGAGCAAGCGTAGTCCGGCGACGACCGAGAGCTTCATCGGGACGGCCGAGGCCGCGCGCCGCCTGGGTGTAAAGCCGGATACGGTGGTCGCCTGGATCGACCGCGGCATGCTCCCGGCCACCAGGCTGCCAGGCGCGCGGAGCTGGCGCATCAAGCCCGAAGACCTCGAGGTGCCGCTCGCGGAGCGGCCCGACGCAGGTGCGCCCCGTTCACGCGAGGTCCCTCGCCTGGTCGATGCACGGGCCCATCGGCTCGCTGAGGCCGTTCGGAAGGGGGCCCAGAAGTGAAACGGGTCCGCGACGAGGAGCAGCGCCTACGACTGCCCGTCGGCGCCGCAGTCATCGCCCTCGATGGTACGCGCTGGCGCGTCCTGGGGACCGGCGAACTCGAGCAGATCCTCCCGCCAGGCTATCCGAAGCCCGGCTGCTCGCATGCGACCGCGAGGCGTCCATGACCGTGCCGCCGACCGACAGTCTCATTGAGGCCCGTGACCGGCTCCTCGCGGCGCTCTCGCTGGGCAGCTCTGGCGCCTGGGATCTGGCAAGGCGGACCGGCCTCGCCCTGGTGGACGTCGAGCACCTCCTGCGAGAGCTCGAGGACGACGGGCTCGTTCGACGCCGGGTCCTACCTGCCCGACGGGCTCGCCTTTGGGAGCTCGTGTGACCATGCCGCTCCCCACAGTTCCTGGTGGCTGGCAGTGCATTGTCGCCGATCCGCCGTGGTCTTTCCGCGACAAGGGCTCGCGAGCCGCTCCCGACTGGATACACGCCCGGGGAGGCTACCCGACTATGCCCTGGGAGAAGATCGCCGCACTGCCCGTGCGCGAGGTGGTGGCCCGGGACGCATTCTTGTTCCTCTGGACGACCTCGGCGCACCTTCTCGACGGTTCCTCGCCGAAAGTCGCGTGCGCCTGGGACTTCGAGCCGAAGACCACGATGGTGTGGGTCAAGGGGCGGCCCGCTCCCGGCGCCTGGCCGATGCTGCACTTCGGGATGGGGCACTACGTTCGCGGCGCCCACGAGCTCGTCCTCGTCTGCCGACGGGGCGGCGCGAGGGTCCGGCGACGCGATGTCCCCTCTGTGCTCTTCGCACCGCGCTCGCGACACTCGGCCAAGCCCGAGGAGCTCCAGGACATCGTCGAGCAGCTCTGCCCGGGGCCGCGGCTCGAGCTCTTCGCCCGCCGCCTACGGCCCGGCTGGGAGGCGTGGGGGGACCAGGCCGCCCCAGTGCGAGGTGGCGCATGACCGCCGGCCAGCTCTCCCTCGCCCGGCCCTGCCCGCGCTGCGGCGCCTCGATCCCGCTCGCCACCGAGCTCGCCGCTCGGGCGGCCCGCGGCTACATCGGTGTTCGAGACCGCAGGCTCGTCGTGCCCTCCACCGTCATGGAGGACCTGCGAGCGGTCGCAGCCGCGCTGCGCTGCAAGGCTGGTTTGTGCGGCGGACGGGAGGCGGAATGATCGCGCGCCCCCATCGCCGCCGGCTCCCGATGGTGACCATCGAGGAGGTCCTGAACCGAGCTCAAAGATGGCGGTCCAACGGTCACGGCTGGTCGGTCGCTTGCCCCTGTGAGGGCCACAAGCACGGTGATCGGAACCTCTCTGGATCGGTTGCTATCAGTGATAGCGGGAACATCGTCGTGTGGTGCTTTTGGGGCCACATCTTCGAAGAGATCGTCGCTGCCTGGGGGTTCCATCCCTCCCAGTTCTTTGCCCCGAGTGATGAACCATGGACGCCGCGGCCGCGCCGTGGTCCAAGGCATGAGACCCGGGAGAGCTGGGAGCGCCTTCGCGCGAAGTTCCGGCCGCCTTCGCTCGACCGCATGCACGAGGAACTGCGCTTCATCGGGCGCGTCATCCTGGGCGGCACCAAGGCCTATGCAGAGATTGGGGATACGTTCGATGCGGAGTGGCTTCGCACCCCAGCCCTGAGGCTCATCTTCTGGGCCATCAAGGAACTGGCCGGCCAGCGAACGCCCCGTCGTTGGTTCTCGGTGGTGGCTCTCTCTCGCGAGGTCGATCTAGTCGATGGGTCGGGTTCGGGGGCCCGGCACGACGTGTTCTTCTGGTCAAGATGGGCGCTGGGGATGGCGGTGCTGGCACGGAGGGAGGAGGCGCAGGGTGGAATCTCTCCCTGACCATGCCCGTCGGCTCCAAGGGGCTCCCGAGCACAGGCCTAACGGGCTCTACGCCGGTTCACGCGAGCCGGGCGAGGACGCCGAGCGCGACGACTCCCCGGCCGACGCTCCGCCCGTTGACCCTTTGCCGGCGGCGTTGCATTCCGGCGGGCGGCTGTTCGACGTGGTGTTGCCTGTCATCGAATATGCCTGCCGGCCGTACGCCCCTCGTCGCGAGGTGATCGAGGTCGGCGGCCCTCACTCGCGGCACAAGTCAACCGTCATGCTCAACCTGGCGCTCGCAATCGCCACGGGGCGGCCCTGGGGCGGTGTCCCCGTGGTGAAGGGCCGTAGCACCTTCATCACCCTCGAGGACACCGAGGCCGTTCTCCAGGTGCGCGTGCTCGCCTACCTCGCCGGCATCGAGGATGAGGAGGAGCGCCGCCAGGCCGAAGCCGACATCCGCGCGAGCTTCACCTATCTCGGCCGTGAGGATGCTCGGCCCCTCGTCCTCACGGTGTCGGACGGCCCCCGCACCGTGGCGTGCCGCCCCGCCGTCGTGGACCGAATCATCAGCCTCGCCGAGGGGCGCGCACTCATCTCGCTCGAAACGTCGGCCCGTCTTCACCCGGGCCCCGAGGACCACGTCGGGCTCTCCGCCCTGGCGGAAGCCGGCGAGCGCATCGCGACGACGACCGGCGCGGCTACGCTCATCGGTCGGCACAACACCAAGGCTGCGTCACGCGAGGGCAACGCGGATAGCTTCAGCACCTCCGGCGCCGCCGTGTTCTCGAACTGCGCGCGCTCGATCCTGTCCATCGACCAGGACGGGCGCCGCAAGCCGAAGCCCAACGAGGAGCCTGAACCTCCAGACCCGTTCGCGCTCGTGCGTTTGCGCCAGGTGAAGCCGCCTCCACTCGCCCCCCCAGGCCGCGAGCTCGTGTGGAGGCCAACGGAGGTCGACACCTGGTTGGGCCGACACATCTACCTCGCCACCGTCTCCGAGGGCGACCAGCTCCGGGAGGCCGGGTACGCCCTCCTGCGCCACCTCAACAACGTCGGCGAAATCACCAAGACCGACCTGCACAAGAACCCGCCGTGCTCGCTCGGGCGCGCCCTTGCGAGCCGCGCCATGGAGCACCTCAAGGACCAAGGCAAGGTGCGGCTCATTCAGGTCGAAGGCCGGGGCAAGACGAAGCAACCGGCCTGGGTGTGGGTGGTCGCGTGAGAGTCGAAGGGTGCCAAGGGTGCGAAAGGCTGCGGAGGGTGCCGGCACCCTTTCACCCAGGGAGAGGCGGACGGCAGGCACCAAAGGGTGCCGTCCTGCCTCTCCTATAGGCGGCACCCTTTCCTGAGCGGCCATTCCTGTACCCGGAAGAGGGTTAAGAACGAGCGGTCGCCAAGCAAAGGAGTGCCGAAGGGTGCCGGCAATCGGGACAAGAGCACTCTCCATCTGGCGGACTGTCCCACCGGGAGGCTACGCTCCCGGTATGTCCAATCTCTCGCCGCGGCGGACGCGCTTCGTCAATGAATTCATGGTCGATATGTGCTCCGCGGCCGCGGCTCGCCGCGCGGGATACAGCGAGCGGACGGCTGATAGGCAGGGCTCGCGACTGTTGAGGCTTGCTGAAGTGCAAGCGGCCCTCCGGGGCAAGGTCGAGGAGCTCGAGCGGGCGACTCAGCTCACCACCGAGCGCATCGAGCGCGAGCTCGCCGCCGTCGCGTTCGCTGACCCGAGACGGGCATTCGACGCACAAGGGCGGCTCCTCAACCTCCCCGACATGCCGGACGACGTGGCGCGGGCGGTTTCATCGTTCGATGTGACGGTGCTCCGCGACGACGAGGGCCGTGAGACTGGGACGACGACGCGCGTACGCATGGTCGACAAGACGCAGGCGTTGCGCCTGGCGTGTCAGCGGCGAGGGCTCTTGCTCGAGCGCCTGCAGGTCGAGGCGCCCCCGGCGGTTTCAATCACCATCAACGGCCGCGTGCTCTCCAGCTCTGCCGAGGTCGCCGTCGAGCCACTTGCCCTGCCGCCCGCGACGCCCGGGTAGCCGGGCACCGCCTGGCCGGAAACGGTCGGTTTCAGCCAGCGGCCAGGCGGCATGCGACAGCCTCGAGAACAGGCCGGTTGCCGGCGGTCCCGGTGAGGGGGTTTTCGGCCAGGTGCCGGCGGAGCGCACCCCGAGAGATGCCCTTCGCCCTCGCGGCCGAGGCCACGCTCGCACCACCCGCCACGAGCTCCTGGGCGGCCCGTAGGAGCACGACTGATGACCGGGGGCGGCCGAGGGTCTTGCCCTCGCGCTTCGCCCTCGCCAGGCCCGCCCTCGTGCGCTGGCGAAGGTTCTCGCGCTCCATCTCGGCGCACCATCCGAAGACGCTGATGAGAAGCGGCCTGGCCGGCGAGTCGGTGTCGAGCCAGGTCTCTCTGACCGACAGCACCCGCACCCCGAGGCGGTCGAGCTCGAGAATCCGTGTGATGCTCCCGACCATGGAGCGGTCGAGCCTATCAATCGCCGCGACCGCGACGGCCACCACCTCACCGCGCCTCGCGGCCTCCATGACGGCCTCGAGCACGGGCCTGTGCTTTGCCGCGCTCTCCACCTCTTCGAAGAGCACCGGCTCATACCCACGCGCCAGGGCGAGAGCGCGCACAGCCTCGAGCTGGTTCGCCGTTGTCTGCTTGTCTGTCGAGACCCGAAGGTAAACCGCGCAAAGCTTGGTCCCGGTCATGCGAGCACCTCGAGGTGTGGGGCGTGAGGTGCTCACTATCCCTCGAAGCGGAGCAGCGCGCTATCCCATGAACCCGCAGAATTCGCCTGCGCCCCAGCGGGTCTAGTCCGGACCAGCACTGACCGTCACAGGCTTTGGAACCGATGACCCCTCCCCCCTCGATTTCGACCCGGCGACCCCCAGGACGAGGCCGGCTGCCGCGCCGCCGCGCGACACCGTCTCGCCGAGCGCACGATTCTCGAACTCACCCGGCTTGCTTAAGTCGACCCCGCGGCCTTTACGACGAACTGGGCCGCCAACGGCCGCTAAATGAGATCGGGGACACGCGCCGCACAAAGTCAAGACTGCGCTTCTCCGTGTACCACATGCCGATGATCTCTCCGCGGTTCGGACCTGCCTTCTCGATGGCGGCGTTTTACCCTTCGAGCTGACGCGAATGTGCGCAGCGGTCTGAATGGTGCTCCATGACGTGTGCGGGTCGAGCAACGTCCCGACTGTCAATCGCGGCGGAACGCTGACCACGAACGTGCCGATCAGCCTGCACCTCGATCATTACAGGGCACGCGTTGCCCATTCTGCCCGGCTGGAACCGGCAGCGCCGACCCTCACAAAGTCACGAATCGGAGGTCGATGACCCTTCCCCTCCGATTGGGACCCGGCCCCTGGAACCAGGCTGGCGCCCCGCGCCGCGCCTGCGCCTGTCGTTTCGGATGCGGTGGGTGCCCACTTGATAAGGTATCCCCGCACCTGCCCCTTCAGGATGGTCCTCCGCCCCTCCATCCGGCGGGGCTAACATCATCAACCCATGAAGAAACTAGCGATCTCCATGGTGCTCGTCGCTGTCAGTGGATGTCCAGAGTTCGCTCACACCGTCGTCGTGCGCGTGCCTGACGATCCACTCCAGGGGCCGCGAGAGGTAGTGATCGTCAGGGCGCAGAGCATGCGGCCTGACGCCCAAGGGGACGTCGAGCGAAGTCTGGATTCATACCTGCGCCAAGCCGGATTCCGCGTAAAGCGCTTCGTAAATTTAGCGGACATCTCCGCGACTGAGGGAGGCCGATCGGCCACGGTCCATGAGCCTCTCGTGAGGTACGCACTCGAGTTGGATTGGTCGGCAAAACGCTGTGACGGAGGGGGCTTTTCTTTCGATCGTTTCAGGGTAGACGTGATCGACCTAAAGAAGAACGAAATTGTGATGACCACCGAGGCTACACCTGGCTATTCCGAGAATTGCGAGAGCGATGTTCCAAGGTCCAGCCAAGGAAAGCCCTTTGAGGGGGCCTTCTCAGGAGTAGCTATGGAGCTTGTGAAGTATTGGGCTCCTTCGGTATCGGGACCGAAGCAGCCCGAAAGTTCGCAGGTACCGGCCGGCTCTCCATCCCTTTAAATACGTCATCACCTTGAACATCGATCAGGTGCTCCGTTTGCTGCCAGGGGTTGCGAGGTCCGGACTTCACTTGGCGCAGGCGTCAAGAGGCACTCCAATCGGCTGTGCTGTTAGTTGCTGCCGAAAGGCCCTGCCGGCACCCCTGCCCCGGGCGGGCATCATCGCCCGCGGTCGCGTCGGCGCCGCTCGAGCCAGGCCGGGCGGAGCACGCCGTCGTCGCCCAGGACAGGCCGGAGCTCGCGCAAACGCTCGGCGAGGGCGGCTTCGAAGCGGGCTCGTTGCACCTGAGCCTCGGTGACCGGCGGGGTACCGGCCGGCGGGTGGAGCTTCCGGGCGTGCGCGAACCAGTTCGCCTCGTCCTCCGCCGTGTCGGCGCCGTTCCGCAGCACGCGCCCGGCGGACGAGGGACTCGATGTGCTCGAAGGGAACCTTCACCGACTACTCGCCCGCGCCGACCTGGCTCGCCTTGGACTCGAGCCTCGCGGCCGCGGTCCGTGCCTGCTCGGTCTCGGCGTCGAACTCCTCGAGGGTCGCCAGGAGCTCGGCGGCCCTCTTGTTGTCGCCCGCCGCCTCGGCTGCCCTCATGACCGCGACGAACTCATCGCGCTGGGCCTGGGCGTCGACCACTTCACCACCTCCCCAGGGATTCTCGCCGGCATCCTCGGAGGCAAGTGCGGTGAGGATGAGCCTCAAGACATTGCCGGCCGGGTCGGGGCGCCGGAGCTCCCTCAGGGAATAGACCTTCTCCTCGAGTTCATGGCGAGCCTTCATCGTCACGGTAGCCGCCTCGAGTTCCTCCATCACGCGCCGTCGTTCGCCCGGAGGGAGGTGTTGCTCCTCGCACGCCTGCTCGACGAAGCGTTTCATCTCAGCCTTCACGGTTCACCTCTTGGTCATGGGGTCGAAGGAGCTCCGCCCGGAGCTTTGCGACTCGCTCCACCACTGAGGCGCCGGCCAGGCGAAGCGCGAGCTTCTCATTGCCGGCGAGGAGCTGGCCGGCGTCGCCCGGGGGCTTCCCGAACTGGAGCGAGGCCAAGAGCCAGAGCCGGTCATAGGTGCGAACGAACTCCTTCTCGAGGTCCTCGCGTTCGCCCTCGAGGTGGGCCTTGAGCCGGCGCTCCTCGTTGGCGAGATGAGCGGCGACGGCCTCCTCGATTTGGCGGTCGAGGCGAGCGAGCGCCGTCGTCGCGGCTTCAACCTCGTGGAGGCGAGCGTTCTCGAGCTCGAGCGCCTTGACGCGCCGCTCACGATGCACGTCGGCGGCCCCGCGAGCCTCTTCTGTGCCTGCGATGACCGCGTCGACGAGCGCGGCCCGGTGGAACTCGGAAGCCTCGGCGGCCGCCGCGCTGGCCTCGGCCTGTTCCTTGCGGGCGCGCTCGAGGTCAAACGAGACGCGAGCGCGGGTCCGGCGCAGTCGGGCGACCTCCTCGGAGTCGGGCAGCGATGGTACGAGCAGCGCCGGAAGAGCAACGACGACCGCCTCGGTGGGCGAACTCTCGACTGGGGTAGGTTGCGTCCCAGGCGTCGGCGGCGGCGGCGGGACGACCGCGACCTCGGTAGGCGTGGTTTCCACGAGGACAGGCGGCGAGGTCGGCAACGGGAGGTCGAATTCCACGTTCTTGCCGGGAACGATCCGCCGCATCTCGATTTCCGTGCTCATCCTGCCCCTCAATCAGGTCCTCGCGTAGACCGGGGGATTCGAGGCGGCCATCGAGGTAATCGTCGCCTGCCAAACCCCATCGAGGTTTGCGCTCGTGTCGACGTCCGCGGGGAGGAGTGCCTTCGCCTGGGCCCAGGTGCAGCCGCCGTAGACCATGGCCCGCACGAGCAAGTGGACCTCATCATCGCGGAGCGCCGTTCGGCCCGGTAGCGCAGCAATCTCCGCCCTTAGTTCACAAATACTCAGTTGGGGTGCCATTCCTGCTTCCGCCATCACGTCCTCGCTTTCAGCGGGATGGATAGCAGGGACGGCCGGCCAGTGCGGGGCGAAGGTGGCCGAGCGCACGGACCAGGCGCCCGGGCTCGAGAACCTCACTTGCCCGTGCGCCAACGGCGGAGGGTGCGCGGGCCGCGACCGAGCCTGTGACCGATGATGCGCTCGGCCTCGCCGACCAAGAGGCCGCCCAAGTGCGGCCGGCCGACGAGATCGGAGAAGAGTCGCTTCGCCTCGAGGCGTTCAATCCAGCCCCGCGGGCCGGGGAGAGTCCGCACGAACCGGACGAGGGGATGCGAGGGGGGTAGCGCGAGCGCGGCCTGGGCGACCTCGAGGAGCGGCACCGGAGGAGGCCGCGGCCGCCCTGGGTGCGCCTGGCGCCGAGCTCGGCCGGCGGGTCTCTGTTCGGCTGCGGACACCCTGTGATTCTAAGGCGACGCCTCCACACCAGCCCACAGCGGCGAAGAAAGAGAAGAGCTCAGGGGCGCGCTGGAGGACTCTCGCGTCAGGCGAGCCGAACCACCTGCAGACCCTGGGTCGCCCTGCACAGCCCCATGGACATGGGCCTCCAATGGCTCCCCTAGAAGGGCACGATGTCGAGCATGAGCGTGGACCGCGAGTTTGAGTTCTGGTGTGCGGCTTGGATCGGTGCCCACCGTGAACTTGATGAACTCCGCTTGCGCATCGCGGTCAGCCGCGCAGGGACCACGCACGTCACTGTAGGTGCAAGTACCTGGTGTGTCCCCGCCATGAGTACGTCTCGCCGCAGGAAGTGACCCGATGACCTACACCATCCGCCCCCCAGGAGGCCGCGACCCCATCGTCGGCCTCGACATCGAGGAGGTCGCCTACCGCCTGAACTTCAAGGTCTGCGAGGAGGACGCGCTCGCCTTCATGCGCCTCGAGCTCCTCACGCCCGGCTCGGCTCTCCTGCTCCCGGGCCCCACCCTCGTCATCGCCGAGCGCGAGGAGGCCTAGCCGTGGCGAACCGGAAGGAGCTCGAGGCGGCGGTGGCCTGGGCCCTGGGCGGCGCTCACCGCGGCGGGCGTGACGCGCACGACAGCCATCCTGGCGCTGCTCCTCGCGGCGAGCTCCGCCTACGCCCACGACCCCTGGACGGCCGCGGACACCGAGTTCGAACTGGTAGGCGCGAGCCTCCACTCCATCGACTGGGGCCAGACCTTGAGCTTCACCCGGCCGCCCGGCATCGTCACAGTGGGGAACAAGACCTACCTCGCCACGGCCGCCACCGAGGAGAACCCCATCCTCGGCCCGCGCCCGACCTCACGCGCGGTCGACATCTACTTCGCCTCGACCCTCGCCGGACACGTCGCCGTGGCCTACCTCCTGCCGAAGCCCTGGCGCTCGTTCTGGCAGTTGGCCTGGATCGGCGTCGACGGGTATAGCGTCGGCCACAACCTCGTGTTGAGATCTGGCATTCACGTACCGTTCTAGATCTCTAACGCGAGCGCGTTCCTTATCGATAGCGAGTTTGCCCCCCGGGGAGCCCTGCCCATGGCATGACGTTGCTCCGGGGTCGGTGGGTTGAACGTAGGGGCAGCCTTAACCTGGGGGTTATCCGGTCTCGGCCGAAATGTCGGAGGCGGAAGGTAGTAAAAGGGAGGCGCGATCGCTGTGAACGGCCGCGCTCCCATCACCGGGACCTTGGAAGGAGGGCCCGATGGACCGCAAGCATACTCAGGCCTCTGACGAGCACGCGCCCGAGATACGGGGCACGATCCACAAGCGCGGCCGGATGCTGCAGGCCGTTATGTTCGTCGATGGCAAGAAGGTACGGAGAGGGCTTGGTCTTCGCGTCGGCCAGGAGGAGGAGGCCAAAGCCGTCCTCGCCCAGGCGCTCGCGGAGCTAAGGGAGTCAGAGACCGTTTCGTCTAGGGTCGGTGGCCTTACGGTTCGGGCATGGGGCGAGACCTGGATCGCTGGCCGGAAGGCCCGCGAGAAGCGCGAGTGGGTGAACGAGCGCGCTCACCTCGAGTACTTCGTCCACCCGGTGCTAGGCGAGAGGCGCCTGGCCGAGATCACGGATGTTGTGATGCTCGACTGGGCACGCAGCCTTGAGCGGTTCAAGGGGCCGAGTGGAAAGACCCCCAGCCCGACGTACGTCCGCAAGATCACCGCAAGCGTGCGAGCGATGTTCAAGGAGGCCGTGCGGCAGCATCTCATCCCGGAAAACCCGTGCACCTGGGAGGACAACGATCTCCCCGAGCTCGAGGCGAACGCCCGGGTGATGCAGGACGGTTTCACGGGCGCCCAGGTGACGCAGCTCATCTCTGACCCGCGCATCCCTGAGGACCGACGCATGCTCTACGCGCTCGAGCTCCTCACCGGCATGAGGACAGGCGAGGCCGCGGCGCGCACCTGGGCGGACTGGGAACCCCAGTTTGAGGCCGACCTCGGCAGGCTCACGGCGAAGACGGCCTACAACACGCGCCATCACATCCTCAAGGCCACCAAGACCCGCGTCGAGAAGTGGATTCCGGTGCACCCGACGCTCGCCGAGATGCTCGAGGCATGGAAGCGGGAAGGGTGGGAACGGTACTTCGGCCGCGCGCCGCGGCCGGAGGATCTGATCGTGCCGGCGCGGGAGGGCAGGGGAGAGCGGGGGTGGACGCCCAAACCGCGGAACAACTCGTACTCCTGGCGGACGTTCAAGCAGGACCTCACCACGCTCGGGCTCGAGGCGCAGCGGCACTACGAGACGCGCGCGACGTTCATCAACCTGGCGGAGGGCGGGGGCGCCCGCGAGGAGGCGGTGCGCCGCATCACCCACCCCTCGATCCGCGATGCCAAGGACCTCTACAGCCGCGTGCGGCTGCGCTGGCCGGCGATGTGCCAGGCGGTTCGCTCCATCCAACTTTCTCCCCCTAAAGGGCTGGACACACAACCGGACACAGCACCCATAAGGGCCGCATCTGTTACTGCAGATTTCACTAGCTATCCTGGGATGTTAGATCCGACAGGCACTAACGGCAGAGCACGGGAATCGAACCCGCCTGCAGCGCCATTCAGCACCACACACCGGTTTTGAAGACCGGGCCCGGCACCAGCCTAGGACGCTCTGCCGGGCGACGGTCTACGGCCTGCTCTGAGTGAGGTCAAGCACGCGTTTGACAGCCCGGCTGGGTAGTCGAGGCCAGACCCGACGAGAGAGCCCAGAAACTATGAGCTTTCGTCCTCGCTGCCTTAGGTGAAGAGAGAAGGGGCGAGCGTGCCGAACTACATTGCACTTGCGATTCCGTTCTTCCTCGTGCTCATCGCGGTCGAACTTTTCGCTGCGCGGGTCCGGGGTCTCGACGTCTACCGCCTCCAAGACGCCCTCTCGGACCTCGGCTGCGGGATCGGCCAGCAGGTGGTGCTGGTCTTCGCAGGAGCCGCGCTCCTCGAGGCGTATGCGGCCCTCTATCGTCACGGACACCTCTTCGCGTTCAAGCCGGGGAGCGCACTGCCCTGGATCGTCGCCTTTCTGGCAGTGGACTTCGTCTACTACGTCTGGCACCGCCTATCGCACCAGGTGAATTTCCTGTGGGCCGCCCACGTCGTTCACCACCAGTCCGAGGACTACAATCTGGCCGTCGCCCTCAGGCAGTCCATCCTGACGAGCTTCACCACGCTGCCCTTCAACCTGCCGCTCGCCATTCTGGGAATTCCGCCGGTGGTCTATGCCGCGATGCAGGCGCTGAGCACGCTCTATCAGTTTTGGATTCACACGCAGCTCATCGGCAAACTGGGCTTCTTGGAAGCGTTCCTCAACACGCCCTCGCATCACCGCGTTCATCACGCGGTGAACACACGCTATCTGGATCGGAATTACGGAGCCGTCCTCATCGTCTGGGACCGCCTGTTCGGAACCTTCGCCGAGGAGGTGGAACCGGCCATCTACGGAACGGTAAAGCCGCTCAGGACCTTCAACCCGGCGCTCGCCCAGGTGGCCGGATGGGTCGAAATGGGCGCACGAGCCCGACAACTCAGGCGCTGGAGGGAACGCGTCAGGATACCCTGGGCCTCACCCGGCGCGGGCTCGAGCGCTGCTTCCGACCGCGAGCTCGAGCGGCGCGTCAAGTGGGCGTCCGCCATTTCGCCCTCCCTCAAGGCCTACGCGCTCCTCCAGTTTGCTACGCTCGTCGCTGCGACCTTCGTCCTGCTCCTTTCGCAGGATAAGGCCCCTTGGTCCAATCTCGCCATCGGTGCCTTGCTCGTGCTGTGGGCACTCGCATCGGTAGGAGGACTCCTCGACGGCCGGCGCTGGGCCGTGCCCCTGGAGCTAGCGCGCCTCGGCGGGGTGGTGGTTGCGGTCGGATGGGGCACGCGGGAGCTCAAGGTCTTCGCCATGGCCGCGGCGATGGGCGCTTGCGTCGGAGCCGCGGTGTGGCTCCTCGCGGCCTCGTCGCGACTTCCCTTCGAGCGCGACGAGATGAGGGCGCAGCCCGAAGCGAGAACGTGAACGGGCCCCGGGGGGGACCGCTCGAGTCATGAGCCCGCCCCTCGCGGGCGGGAGAGCGCCGAACGCTGACGGCCCACTACTGGGGGCGAGGCCCGTCGACCGAATCGGCTCGTGCCTTGGAGGGTCGGGCCCCGGCCGCGGGCGGAGCGTGTTCATCCCCATAGGGGGCAAGGCGCAACATGAGGCGCTCGTGCGGCATGGCGGCCCGCAGGGACCGCAAGTACTGCATCGGGGAGTAGAAGAGGAAGTTCGAAACGCGACTCGTGTAGATGCAGGCGTAGTCCTCGATCTGCTCGCCGAAGCGCGAGTTCTCGTTGCCTTCCTTGAAGGTGAGGCCCCAGTAGCGGTTGAAGCCGAGTTCGACCGCGCGCTCGAGCTCCACCACGCGGGCGTTGGCGTCGCGCAGGGCGCGGCGCAGCTTCTCGAGTTCCCGCTTCATCTCGCGCCGTTCCGCTTCGAGGGGTTCCCGCTCGGACGGGGCGGGTTCATCGCGTTCGAGCCGGCGATCGATGAGGTTGAGGCCGGTCTTGCGGCTGGCGATCTCGTCCTCGAGCCGCGTGCGCAGCTCTTCCAGCCGCGCCATCTCCTCGAGCGACGGCGCGTTGCGCTCGAGCCAGGCGAGCTCCGGCTCGAGTTCGTGGACGATCATGCAAGTGCGCCAGAGCGAGCTCTTGCGCGACCGCAGGATGTCCCCGTAGATGTGATCGCCCACGTAGAGGATGCGGTCACCCCCGATACCGACCAGCCGCTCGAATTCGGAAAGGCTCCCGCCCTGGTAGAGCCGCCCGCGCTCGAGCGTACGCGCCTCGCCTTCCACCCGACCATGGTCGTCGAGGTCGTAGAGGGGGCGCTTCTCGGAGAACCAGCCGGGTTTCTGGGCCCCGGTCAGGATGACATCGAAGTAGTTCTTCCAGCTCGGGTACTCGGGAAGGACTCCGTCCAGGATGAAGCTCATCACCGCCTGCGTGTAATCGAAGAAGGAGTTGGTGAGCAAGAAGAGCTTCTTCCCGCCCGAGCGCAGTTTGTGGAGGGCTGGTCCGAGCTCCAGGTCCTTGGCCAGGAAACGGTGGAGTTCGCCCTTCACTAGGTCCTTCAGGGAATTGTCTCGGTGGACGGTGTCGATCGATTCACGGATGTCGTTGTAGAGCTTCTCGTATTCCACCTTCTGTCCCGCTGCCTCGAGCCGCTCGATCACTTCGGCAAAGAGGCTCGCTTCCGGAAGGGCGAAGAGCGTGTCGATCCAGGCGAAGCGGGGTAGGGAAAGATGGATCTTCTCGTCGCGGTAGAGGCGTTTCACCTCGTCGTAGGAGAGGGGCCGTCGTCCATGGTAGGCACGCCCACAGTGGTTGTGCCGGTCCATCTTGAAGATGTTCCCGCTGTGCTTGTCGACGACCAGGCCGCGGATGACAAACTCAGGGTCGTAGTGGAGTTGGCGCAGGACGTCCGGGTAGCCGAGGTGCTCGACCATGCGGGCGGCGGTCATACTAAAGGCCAGATCCTCGAGCTGGACCAGATGGTAAGTGGCGAGCGTGTAGTCCATGTCGAAGCCGACGAGCTCGATCTTGTCCATCCGCAGGTTTCGGTTGACGAAGATCTGGCGGGCGAACGGAACCTCCCGGCGCGGAACACGTGGGCGGTCGAGCAACGCGCTGACGGCGGGCTCCGCGTAGCTCTGTCCGGGGGGGGCTTGCGCCCCACGTCCGGGACTTCGATCGAGTCGCCGCATCCTAAAGATGCAGATAACACGGGTGTGCTAGGGCGACAAATCGCACTGGCTCCGAGCAAGGCCAGGGCCGGACGGTCCAAGATTTGACGCTCCGGGAAGGGTGCGGCACCCTCTCGGTCGTGCCCACCCGGTCGCCGTCCGCCCGCGAGATCCTCTCCCGAGTGGCCTCGCTAGAGGAGCGGGTCGGTCGCCTGGAGCGGGGCCGCCCCCCGCCGGGCGACGGCCGGAGCGGGCTCAACGACCGCAAGCGGCGGGCGAGGATCCGTTGCGAGGGGTGTGGCTTGCCCTTGCGCCGTCGGCGGGGGCGCTGTGCGGAATGTGGGCGCCCCCTCGGGTGACACGCCTAAGCGCACATGTCCCGGACGGCAACGCCGAGCGCATGTGCGATGGCCACCACCGTCGTGTAGGGTGGGTTCCGGCCGCCGCGCTCGATGAGGCTCAGGTAGGCGACCGACAAGTCGAGCGACTCCGCCAGTTCCTCCTGGGTGAAGCCCCGCGCGTGGCGAATGCTGCGTACGCGCTCGCCGAGCTTCATCAGCACCTGACGGCGTGGGTCGCGTTGGGGCTGCGGCCTCGTGGCCCCTCGAGTAGCTCTTCTCTTCATGGACGTATTCCGGGAAACCCCGCCCTTCTAGTCTCTCGCTTAAGGGGTAGCCACTGACCGACAGTTTGTCTTCACCCCGAAGCACTCAGGCCCCATACTCATGCCCGATGGTGAAATAACCGAACGCTTAGCCGAGCAGGCGGCGAGCGTACGTTGGACCGCCAACCGAGCGAACGCTATCCTACACGCTCACGAAAGGACCCCTCGATTGAAGCCGACGCCTCACACCTCCGTCCTCGAACTAAATCGCGTGGCGACTACGGAGCTGTCGAATGGCCTTCGGGTGCGGCTCTTGCCGGACCACAGCGCGCCCACCATCAGTTACTACACCTTCTTCCAGGTAGGGTCGCGCAATGAACGGCTGGGCACGACCGGCATCAGCCATCTCTTCGAGCACATGATGTTCAACGGGGCGGCGCGTTACGGTCCGAAGGAATTCGATCGCCTCCTCGAATCGCGCGGTGGAAGCTCGAACGCATACACCTCCAACGACGTCACCGCCTACTACGAGGATTTTGCGTCCGATGCGCTCGAAACCGTCCTCGACCTCGAGTCCGATCGCATGCGGTCTTTGGCGCTCACCCCGGAGACCCTCGAGCAGGAGCGGCAGGTCGTCAAGGAGGAGCGGCGGTTGCGCACCGAGAACTCGGTGTTTGGCCTCATGGAGGAGCAACTCGAGTCGCTCGTCTACCTTGCTCACCCGTACCGGTGGCCGGTCATCGGATGGATGGACGACATCGAGCGCATCACGCGCGACGATTGCCTGGCCTTCTTCCGCACCTACTACGCGCCCGGGAACGCCGCCATCTACGCGGTCGGTGACCTCGACCCGGATGCGACCTTGGCCGCCATCGCCCGTGCCTACGGCGATATCCCGACGGGCCCGCCACCGGCGTCCGTCCCGCAGGGCGAACCCCCGCAGCGGGGCGAGCGGCGCGCCGTGGTCCGCTACCCATCGCAGGCCGCGGCTGTCCTCGTAGGCTGGCGCGGCCCCGCGGCGAAGAGCCCCGACTCGGCGGTGCTGGACGTGCTCCAGACGGCGCTCGCCGTGGGCGAGTCGTCGCGTCTTCGCAGGCGGCTCGTGGAGAAGGAGGAGCTCGCCGTCTCGGTGCACGTGTCGTGGGGGTGGCGCATCGATCCGGGCGTGTTCCTCATCTTCGCGGAGCTCGCCCCGGGAATCCGCCCCGAAGCGTTCGAGCCCGTCCTCTGGGAGGAGCTCGACAGGATCCGGGCGCGCGGCCTGGGCCAGGCCGAGCTCACCCGGGCGCAGCGCCTGCTCCGGAGCTCTGTCCTGCACGAGTTCGCGACCCACAACGGCGTGGCGCACGCCCTAGGCCAGGCCGAGGTTCTCCTCGGCAGCTGGCGGGAGGCCGGTCGCGCCCTCGAACAGTACGCCGCCATCCACGGCAAGGACGTGCGCCGGGTCGCCGCGAGCCTGCTCGATCCCGCCAAGCGATGCCTCGTCACCCTTGAGCCGGAAGGTGGAAGGTGAGCGCTCCCTCAGGAGAGATCGAGCTGCCCCCTCTGCACGAGCTGCGGCTTGAGAACGGCGCCCGCGTGGTCACGGCGCGGCGCCCGGGTGTACCCCTCGTGGCTGTGCGACTCATGGTCGTGGCGGGCGCTTCCCTCGACCCGGGCCACGGGCACGGGCTCGCCCATCTCGTGGCCCAGACGGCGCGGCGCGGGACGAAGCGCCGCAGCGGGCGGCTCATCGACGATCGCATCGAGTCCTTGGGAAGCGAGCTCGGCACCGGGGCCGACGAGGACGCCACCTACTTCGGTCTCTCCGCTCCCGAGGAGTACTTGCCCGAGCTCCTCGACCTCGTGGTGGACGTCGCCACGGGCCCAACCTTTCCTGCCCGCGAATGGGAGCGCATTCGCAGACGGGAGATCGCCTCGCTCGCGCACGTGCTCGACGAGCCCGGGGCGGTGGCGGACCGGGCCATGGTCGAGGCGGTCTACCGCGGACACCCGTATGGTCACCCCACCGACGGTCGCGCCCGGCACCTCGCCGGGTTGCGTCGCGCGGATGCCCTCGATTTCCACCGCCGCTGGTTCACTCCAGCCGCCGCCACGCTCGTGGTGGTGGGCGCCCTCGACGCAGAGCAGGCGCTCGAACTCTGCCGCCGGAAGATCTCCCGCTGGCGAAGGGCCGACGTCCCCCCGCCTCCCGTTCCGCCGGCTCCGAAGCCACCCCGCTCGGTGCTGGTGGTGGACAAGCCCGACGTGACACAGACACAGGTCCGCATCGCGACCGGAGCGTTGGCCCGCTCGACCCCAGAATACTTTCCCGCGCTCGTAGCCAACGCCATCTTCGGAGGGGGCTTCACCTCGCGGCTCATGGAGTCGGTCCGCGTCAACCGAGGCCTGTCGTATGGTGTCCGGAGCCGCTTCGCCATGAGCCGATCGGCCGGCATCTTCTTCGAGTCCTCCTTCACGAAGACCGAGACCACGGCGGACCTCGTCGAGGTCTTGCTCGACGAGGCCGAGCGCTTCAGCGCACAGGGGCCGAACGAAGAGGAGCTCAAGCGGGCACAGGCCTACCTGACGGGGCTCTTTCCGCTCTCGCTCGAGACCCATGACCAGGTGGCCGAGAAGTTGGCCGACTTGGAACTCTACAGAGTGCCCATCGAAGAAGTGACCCAGTATCGACAACGCGTGTGGCGGGTAACCCCCGAGCAGTGCCGCGACGTAGCCCGCCGGTACTTCCCGAACCAGGGCGGAGTCATCGTGGCGGTGGGACCCGCCCGGCGCATCGGTCCCGCGCTCGCCCGCTTCGGAGCGGTCAAGGTCGTGCCCGCCCGCCGCGTCGCCTAGAGGAACCTGCCGTGTCGGCACCCTCCTTGGCCGTCCTCTTCTGCGACGAGCACCTCGTCGCGATCGACAAGCCTGCGGGCCGACTCACCATTCCTGGGCGCGGACCCGAGGAGCGGACCGTCCGCGAGGACGTGCAGGACGCTCTCGGGCCGATCTGGGTCGTGCATCGGCTCGATCGCGGGACGAGCGGGGTGCTCGTCTTCGCCCGCAGCGCGCAAGCACATCGGGTGCTGAACCTCGCCTTCGATCGACACGAGGTCGCGAAGCGCTATCTCGCCCTCGTAAAGGGGCAGCCTCCGACTTCCGCGCGAATCGAGGTGCCCCTCGTCCCGGCGCGAAGGGGGCGCATGCGCGCCGCTCGCCTCGGCGATCCGAGACCCAAGGCCGCCTCGACCACGGTACAGCTCCTCTCCGCCTTCGGACCTAGGCCGCCCTGGCCGGCCTTCGCCCTTGTCGAGGCCATCCCGCACTCCGGCCGCACGCACCAGATCCGGGTGCATCTCGCCTGGGCGGGGACACCCCTGCTGTACGACCCCGACTACGGGTCGAGCGAGCCCTTGCGCGATGCGGTGGGACAGGTCCTGCTCGCGCGCACCCCGCTCCACGCAGATCGCCTCGAGTTTCGCCATCCGGTGTCGGGGGCACTCCTTCGGATCGAGGCGCCCTGGCCGACCGACATGAATGCGCTCGTCACCGCGGCGCGCGTCACCTGACGAGGCGCCGGATCACTGCTTTCCGTGCACGAGCACCTTCACCTCGGACCGGAAGGTCACCTCGACCTTGGTGGCATCGCGGATGGCGGAGACAAAGCCCATGCCGAACACGGGATGCTCGATCACCTGATCCAGCTGGTAGGTGTCCTTGGGGGAGTAGCGTCGCGCCATGGCGAGGTTCCTCTTGCGCAGGTCCTCGTCGAAGGAACGGGTGACGGCGCGCTCGGGCGCGGCCCGCGCCGGCCCCCGTCTTCTGGCGCTGGAGGGGGCGGGGGCTTCGCCCCGGTACCGGTGCACCCCGTGGCAGGTGTTGCATTCGACCTTGACGGGTCGCCCGCCTACCATCGCGATGATGGTGTGAGCGAGCGTCATCGTGCACCGTGTGCAGAAATTGTCCACCTCGCCGCCGACCTTGAGCATAGAACCGTCCAGTATAACGAGCCGGACCGGTCGGGTGTTCTTCGCGCCGTAGTGCGCGGACGGGCGGGCGCTTCAGACCGCTTGAAACCCAGGGCCTTCCCTGCCACTTCTCGAGGATGCCCATCCGACCCACCGAAGCCATCGTCGACCTGTCGGCCATACTCCACAACTACCGGCTCCTCGTCGAGCGAGGAGGGCGTCCCGCCATGGGCATCGTGAAGGCGAACGCCTACGGCCATGGAGCGGTGCCGGTCGCGCGCGCTCTCGTGGCGGCCGGGGCACCCATGCTGGCGGTGGCCATCGTCGAGGAAGGTCTGGAACTGCGCGAGGCGGGCATCGCTACCCCCGTGCTCGTGCTCGGCGCCGCCTTCGATGACGCCTATGACACTCTGGTGCGCAATCGCCTCACCCCGGTCGTGTTCACGGTGGAGCATGTGCGCCGCTTGTCGGCGGCAGCGCGAGAGGCCGGGGTTCGGGTGAACGCGCACCTCAAGATCGACACCGGTATGGGGCGGATCGGTGTCCTTCCTGCGGAGCTTCCCGCTCTCATCGAAGCATTCCGCGAAGCGCCCGAGCTGGAGCTGGAGGGGGTGTGCACGCACTTCGCGTGTGCGGACCAAGGGCCCCGCACCGCGACGGAAGAGCAGCTCACGCGCTTTGAGGAGGCCACAGCGGCGTTGGCCCGGGCCGGCTACCGGGCCCGCCTTCACCACCTCGCCAACTCGGCCGGCACCGTAGACTTTCCGGCCGCCCGACAGGACCTGACCCGTCCCGGGATCATGCTCTACGGCTACTCCCCCTTTGACAAGGCCGGCCCCATATCGCCGGCGGCGCGCGAGATCGCTTCCAAGCTCGAGCGTGCACTCACCTGGCGTACGTCCATCACTCACCTCAAGAGCGTGTCGGCCGGAACGCCGGTTTCTTATGGGGGACGCTGGATCTCGAAACGGACCTCCCGGATCGCGACCTTGCCGGTCGGCTACGGGGACGGGTATCCGAGGCGGCTCTCGGGGCGGACCGGCATGGGTTGTGCCGACGTCCTGGTGAGAGGGCGCCGGGCGCCGGTGGTCGGAACCATCTGCATGGACATGATGATGGCAGACGTCACCGACGTTCCGGGGGCCGCTCTCGGTGACGAGGTCGTGCTGCTCGGTGCACAGGCGGGGGAATGCGTCGACGCCGACGAGCTGGCGAGTCGACTCGGCACCATCTCCTACGAGATCCTGTGCAACGTCGGCAAGCGCGTTCCGCGCCGCTACCTCGAGCGGAAAACGCGCATGCCGGCGGCCTCTGAAATATGATGGCGTGGTGGAGCGCATCCGGGCTTGGTTCGAAGACTTCGGCAACCTGATCTTCTTCGCAGGCGAGTCACTCGCCTGGATGGTGCGTCCACCTTTTCGGCCAGAGCTCATCCTCGTCCAGATGGCCGCCATCGGCGTCGGTTCCACCTTCATCATCACTACCACCGGGTTCTTCACCGGACTCGTGCTCTGCCTGCAGACCAACTACGCCATGCGCGAGCTGGGAGCGGAGGGCTACGTGGGCGGATCGGTGGCCATCGCGTTGGCGCGCGAGCTCGCCCCCGTGCTCACCTCCCTCTTCGTGGTGGGACGATCGGGAAGCGCCATCTCGACCGAGCTCGGCACGATGCGGGTCACCGAGCAGATCGACGCCATGGAGACCATGGCGGTGAACCCCATCCAGTACCTGGTGGTGCCGCGGATCATCGCCGCCACCGCCATGTTCCCGTTGCTCACCATGCTGTTCGAGGCGGTGGGTTACGCGGGTGCCTACCTCATCGGGATCTTCGTGGCCGACATCCCGGCCGGCCCCTTCATCGAGCACACGCGCACCCTCCTCGAGCCGCGGGACCTCGTACACGGCCTCATCAAGTCCACCATCTTCGGGGCCGTGGTGGCCATCGTGACCTGTTGGCGGGGCTACGCAGCGACCGGGGGTTCGAAGGGCGTGGGGGAGGGGACGACCCGGGCCGTGGTCATGAGTTCGATCGCCATTCTCCTCGTGGACAGCGCCTTCGTGCTCGTCACGGTCGGCTCGGGGAAGTAGGTGACGCGTGATCGAGATCGTGAACCTGTGGAAATCGTTCGGCGATCACGAGGTCCTGAAGGGCATTTCGCTCAAGGTCGAAAAAGGGACAACCTGTGTCATCCTGGGTGGATCCGGCTCGGGCAAGACCGTGCTCATGAAGCACGTGATCGGCCTGCTCAGGCCCGACCAGGGCACCGTCTTCGTGAACAACGTCGAGATCCCCAAGCTGGAGGGGAGGGCGCTCACCGATGCGCGCCGCATGTTCGGAATGGTGTTCCAGCAGTCGGCGCTCTTCGACTCGATGACGGTGTTCGAGAACGTCGCCTTCCCGCTCAAGGAACGCGATCGCCATCTGCGCCAAACCGAGCTCCGACAGCGCGTGGTCGACAAGCTGAAGGTGGTCGACCTGAGCGAGGACGTGCTGGCATTGTATCCAGCCGAGCTATCCGGCGGGATGAAGAAGCGCGTGGCGCTCGCGCGCGCCCTCATTCACGATCCACCGGTCGTCCTGTATGACGAGCCGACGACGGGCCTCGACCCCATCACCACCGACTACGTCGACGAGATGATCCTGCAGGCCAAGCAAAGACTGGGTGTCACGAGCATGGTGATCAGTCACGATATCGCCAGCTCCTTCAAGGTGGCTGATAGGCTGGGTGTCCTGTACGATGGCGTGCTCGCCGCCGAAGGAACTCCCGAGGAAGTGCGCAAGAGCGAGCACCCGCATGTGAAGAAGTTCCTCTCTCTCTGGTTCGAGAAACAATAGCGACCCGGCATGGCACGCCCCCTGCTCAACAAGGCATTCGCGGTGGGGCTCCTCGCGGCCGTGTGCGGGGTGTCCTTCATCATCGCCTTCACCTTCTTCCGCAAGGGAGGGTACTCCGAGAGGGACAGCTACCTCGTCTTCGCCAACTTCGAGGACGCGACCGGGCTCACCTGGAAGAGTCGGGTCCAGATCGCGGGCATTCAGGTGGGAGAGGTCGACCGGATCGTGCTCCACGGCAACCGGGCTCGGCTCGACCTGCGCATCCGCAAGGACATCGACGTGCGAGCCGACGCCTGCGTGACCAAGCGCTTCCCGTCGGCGCTCCTTCCGGATGCACTTCTTGACCTGGCGCCGGGGAAGTCGAGCGCGCCCTCGCTCCGCCAGCTGCCCGAGGACAAGCGCGAGATCACCTGCGTCTACGAGGGGACGACCGTCGCCCAGCTCCTCGACTCCATGTCGAAGATCGCGACCAACGTCGAGGGCGTCACCCAGGAGCTCTCCCGGATGGTGTCGGGGTCGGAGGGGTCCATCCGGCAGATCATCGCCAACCTGGAAAACGTGAGTGCGAGGATCAACGAAACCGTCCAGACCGGATCGGACAAGGTGACTGCCATCCTCAACAATACCGAGGCCCTGACCGGCACCTTGTCCGGTGTCGCCTCACGGGATCGCGAGCGCTACCATGCCATCGCGGTGAACATCGAGTCAGCCACCGCACGGCTGGACAAGGTGCTCGAGAGCGTCCAGCAACTCGTCGGCAACCAGGACGGGGACCTGCGCAAGTCGATGGCCGACGCGCGCGAGTCCCTGAAGCACCTCAACGCCACCCTCGAGCAGGTGCAGAAGGTGGCGACCGAGGTGGGCGAGGGCAAGAGCATCGCCGGGAAGCTCCTCACCGACGAGCGGCTCGGCGAGAAGTTTGGCGACACGGTGGAGAACGTCAGCGACTACGTAAATCGACTGAGCAAGCTTCAGATCAAGGTCGATCTCCGGTCGGAGTGGCTCCTCAACCAGGCGAGTGCCAAGACCTACGCCGGCTTCTCCCTCATCCCGCGGCCGGACAAGTACTACATTTTCCAGATAGTGAACGATCCGCGCGGGGTGAGCACCCAGACCGTCCAGAACATCGCGGTGCAGACCCCAACAGGCACGGCCCAGACGACCACCACTACCGTCACCAACTCGCAGACGGTCAGCTTTTCCCTCGAATTCGCGAAGCGTATCGGGATCGCCACCTTCCGCATCGGGCTCATCGAGAGCTCGGGGGGGGCCGGTGCCGACCTGCACCTGTTCAACGACGCGCTCACCCTCTCGTTGGACCTCTACCAGTTCGATCGTTTTGGTCCCAATCCGCCGGCCTTTCCACGGGCGAAGCTCTGGGCCGACTACAACTTCCTCAAGTACTTCTACGTCACCACGGGCACCGACGACTTCCTCAATGCCTGGCGGGCTGGGCACTACCCCTTGGGTCCCAAGTTCTCGGTGGGCCAGGACGTCTTCTTCGGGGCCGGCATCGTCTTCACGGACGACGACCTCAAGTCCATCATCTCGGTGGGCGGCAGCGCGCTGTCCGGGGCCGCCACTTCTGCGCATTAGCTCCTTCTCAAGGGTGGCCGGGCCGCCCTGGCCACCGGGAGACGCGCGCGTGCCGGTACCCGCTATAATGGCGCTGGCATGAAGAGTTGGCCTAACCTCATCCTGCTCGTGCTCTTGGCGGTCGCCGTGGCCGGGTTTCTGGCCAGGCGCTCACACGGTGCGGGGGCCGCAACCTCCGGGCAGCCCGCGCCCGCACTCGAGCTAGCCGACACCGAAGGGCGCGTGGTCTCTCTCGCCGATCTGCGCGGCCAGGTGGTGGCGGTGAACTTTTGGGCGAGCTGGTGTCCCCCGTGTCGGCAGGAGATTCCCGACCTCGCGCAGATCTATGCTGCGCATCACCGCGAGTGCTTCGAGTTGCTCGGAGTGGCGGAGGAGTCGGGAGGGCGCGACGAGGTCGTGCAGGCGGCCCGCAAGCTCGGGATCTCCTACCCGATCCTCCTCGACGCGGAGCGCAAGGCCGGCGAGGCCTTCCGGGTGCCAGCCTATCCCCGCACCTACCTCATCGACGCGCAGGGCCGGATCCGGTCTGTCTTCCGCGGGGCCGTCGACCGCGAGGAGTTTGAAAGGGCGCTCGCGCCCTTGCTCGACGATCCGCACGCGACCTGCCCTCGCGCCTGAAAAGGTGTTCCCGGCCGGTAGATCCGATAGAACGGTAGCGTGGCTCACTTCTGCCCCATCTGTGGTGTGCAGGTCGAACGCCGATCGGCGCCTCGGTCCTTCCCGTTTTGCAGCGATCGGTGTCGCCTCATCGATCTCGGCCACTGGCTCGGCGAGGAGTACCGCATCCCTGGACCGCTCGCGGGTGACGGGGCAGCCGAGCCGCCTTTCGACCCCGCAAGGGACGACGCCGACTAGCGCGAGACGTTACGGCTCCGTGGCGAGCGCGCGGCCGGGTCTCCTGGTCGGTTAACTGATAGCGCCGGAAGGCAGTCGCTTCCGTGATATAGGTCCGCCGCGCGCACCCCATGGGTTACGTCGACCTCCACTGCCATCTCCTCTGGGAACTCGATGACGGCTGCATCTCGGCCGAGGAAAGCCTCGCCGTGGCGCGGGCCCTGGTCGCGCGAGGATACACGGATGTCGCGCCGAGCCCCCATGTGCAAGCACGCTATGGCGGGGGTGACGAGCGGTGGGCCCGGGAGCGCCTCGACGAGGCCCGCGAGCTCCTGAGGAGCGCTGGCGTGCCTCTCGCGCTCCACCCGGGCGCGGAGAACGTGCTCGACGAGGATTACCTCGAGCGGGCCGCAGCCGGGGAAACTCGAGGCATGGGAGAGTGCGGGCGGTACGTGCTCCTGGAAGTGCCCTTCCTCGATCTCGTCCCCCACCTCGAGAACCTCGTCCGCGAGGTGACGCGCACTGGTGTCATCCCCGTCCTCGCCCACCCGGAGCGGTGTGTCGAGTTCGTGCGGCCGGGTCGGGCGGAGGAACTCGCCCGAGAGGGAGCGCTCTTTCAGCTCAACCTGGGAGCGCTCATCGGGCGCCACGGCCGCCATGCACAGGCGGCCGCCGAGCACTTTCTCGACCGCGGGTTGTATTCGGTGGTGGGGACGGACCTTCACGGTCCGGAAGAGGCGGAGGAATGGATCGGAGAAGCCCTGGCGAGCCTGGCCGAGCGGGCCGGTTCGGCCGCGGTTCGCATGCTCTGCGACGAGCACCCGCACCGGATGCTCGCGGGTCAACCGCTCTCATGAAACGCCTGGCGCAGACGGGGGTGGGGCTCGCCATCTCGGGAGTGGCGCTGTGGATCACGCTGCGCGGCAAGCCCCTCGGCCAGATCTGGGCCGCCTCGCTCAATGCGGATTACCGCTGGCTCTGGCCGTACCTCCTCATCCTGCTCCTCATCCACCTCATGCGGACGGTGCGCTGGGGGATCCTGCTCGAACCGGTGGCTCGCTTGCCATTCTCGAAGCTGAACGCCGTCTCGGCGGTAGGCTTCATGGCTCTCGTCATCTTGCCCTTTCGGCTCGGAGAGTTCGCAAGACCCTACCTCGTGGCGGAGCGGCCGCACCTGCGCGTGTCGGCGGCTCTCTCCTCGATCGTGGTCGAACGCGTGGCCGACGGGCTCTTCACCGCGCTCTTGCTCATCCTGACCCTGCTCGCGGTACCCCCAGGGACGCCCGGTCTGCGAGCCTTTCAGCTCGCCGGGGTGATCGTCTTCGCGGCCTTTGCAGGCCTTCTCGCCTTCCTCATCGTCGCCTATCAAAACCGACCGCGGGCGGTGCACTTCACCCATCGTCTCCTCGATCCCATCTCACCGCGCCTCGCCGAGCGGGCCTCGGGGATGATGGACGCATTCATCCACGGTCTCCGGCTCGTACCCTCCCGGCGCAAGGTGGTCCTCTTCTTCGTGCTGACGGTTCTCTACTGGGCGGCGAATGGTCTCGGGATCAAGATCTTCGCGCGCAGTTTCGGCCTCGATCTCCACCTCGTCGGCACCTACACCGTGCTCGGGATCCTGGTAGTCGGGGTCATGATCCCGGCCGGGCCTGGCATGGTGGGCACGTTCCAGGCCGCGGTGGTGGGGGGCCTGTCACTGTTCGTTCCGGACGCCGGCCCGCGCGCGGTCGCCTTCGCCAACGTGCTCTGGCTCGTGCAACTCGCCCAGCAGGTGATCCTGGGCCTCATCTTCCTTCCCTCGCGGCATGTCCGCATGACCCGCCTGCTCGAGGCCCCCCGGGAGGTCGAGAAGGAAATGGAAGAAGAAGAAAGCGACTATCGGCGTACCGAGAATGAGCCCGGCGCGGCCGGGAGCCGTGAAGAGGGCTAAGCCGCCGAAGGCTGCGCACCTTCGCGGGCGCGGTTCGCCTCGTCGAGCGACGGGTTCACCTCGGCCATGAACCAGGATTCGAGGATGGAGTCGAGCTCCTTCACCAGATCCTCAAAGGCCACTTTCTCGGTGAGCTCCTCGCTCCTCTGTTCGTCTCTCATGGCGACCTCCTCGACCCGGCGACACGCCCTCCGCCGCCGATGCGCACGCAACGCACTCCACGCCCTACGGCGATATCGCGATCGATATCGAGTCACTACCTATCACTGGCTAGGGCAAAGGCAAGAAAGCAGACCGGTGGCCTCACCCCGGGTGGGGCTCTTCTCGGGGGGGCGCGAGCGCAGGGACGTAGACCCCTTCATGCGCGGGTCAAGGCAGGAGCCGAGAGGGGACCGAGGTGCTTAGAGGCGAGCCGAGCCGCACCGCAAAGGGCGCCGCGCTCTACCGTGCCGCTCACCAGCTGGCGGATGAGCCACGAGTCTTCGAGGATCCACTCGCACTGAAGATCATCGGGAAGCCTGCCGAGGCCGAGTTGCGCGCGGGACGGGATCGCAGGACAAGGCCTCGCGCCGCACCGTTGAGGGCGTTCATCGCGGTTCGAAGCCGGTACGCGGAGGACTCCTTCGCCTCCGCCTACGCTCGTGGGGTGAGGCAATACGTCGTCCTAGGGGCCGGGCTCGACACCTTCGCCTATCGGTCGCGACTCGAAGGTGTGCGGGTCATCGAGGTGGACCATCCCTCGACCCAGCGGTGGAAGCGCGAGCAGCTTCGGAGAGCGGCCATCGACATCCCCGAGACCGTCGTGTACGCGCCAGTCGACTTCGAACGCGAGACCCTGCGGGAGGGATTGGCGCGCGTGGCCTTCGATTCCACGCGATGCGCCTTCCTCGCTTGGCTCGGCGTCACCCCCTATCTCACGGCGACAGCGGTCACCTCCACGCTCCGCGCCATGGCGAGGGAAATGGCGCTCGGAAGCGAAATCGTCTTCGATTTCGCGACCCCGGCGCCGAAGGGCAGGGCTGGGCGTGCCCGGCAAGAGCTCGCCCGTCGGGTCGAGGCGGCAGGAGAGCCCCTGCGCAGCGCGTTCGACCCGATGGCCCTAGAGGCTTGCGTGCGAGCGCTCGGTTTCTCCCAGGTCGCGATCCTCGATCACGTCCTGCTCCAGGCCCGCTACTTCAAAGGGCGCAAGGATGGTCTCGCCTTGCGCGGGGGACAGCTCGTGCACGCGAGGCTGTGAGCGAGCTGTGCGGTGAGCTGCGAGCGAGGCAAGGATGGTCTCTCGAGGAAGGGAGCCCCGCGATACCCGTGACGTCGGTCCTCCGCACGAGGCCGCCGTGCCGAAAAAAAGAAGGACCCACCTCGACTCAGGAGCGAAAGCCGATATCTTCGATGGCCGTGAGCGAAGCGAACCCTGTTTCGTCGACGCCGGAACGTCCGGCATCCGCCCGCGAGGGGGTGCAGGGGGGCGGGGCCGCGCTGGTCGCGGCGGGGATCCTGCTGAGCCGCCTGGCAGGTCTCGTGCGCCAGAGCGTCTTTGGACACTATCTCGGCACCTCGGACGCGGCGGACGCCTACAACGCGGCCTTCAAGATCCCCAACTTTCTGCAGAACCTGCTCGGCGAAGGCGTGTTGAGCGCCTCGTTCATCCCGGTCTACGCGGCGCTCCGGGCAGGAGGCCAAGAGAGCGAAGCGCGCAAGGTTGCAGGTGCCGTGGCGGGACTCCTCACGCTCGTCACCTCGGCATTCACACTCGCTGGTGTCCTCGCCACCCCGTGGCTCATCGACGCCATCGCGCCCGGTTTCAGCGGCGAGAAGCGGGCCCTGACCATCCTCCTCGTGCGTATCTTCTTCCCGGGAACGGCCCTGCTCGTGCTGAGCGCCTTCTGTCTCGGCGTCCTCAACAGCCACCATCGCTTCTTTCTCAGTTACGCCGCGCCCGTGGTGTGGAGCGCGGCGCAGATCGTGGCCCTCGTCGTAGCCGGCCACGGCTTTCGCCTGGGACGAGCCGACCTCGCCGTCGTCACCGCCTGGGGAGCCGTGGCGGGGGCCGTGCTCCAAGTGCTCGTGCAGCTACCCACCATGCTGGCTCTCGTGGGGGGGCGATTGCGCCTGTCGCTCGGGCGAACAAGTGAAGGTCTGCGCGAGGTGGTGCGCAGCTTTCTGCCGGTGGTGGCCGGGCGCGGCGTCGTGCAGCTATCGGCCTACATCGACAACGTGATCGCTTCCTGGCTGCCGAGCGGCATGGTGGCGGCTCTTGCCTACGCACAGACCCTGTACACACTACCGGTTTCGCTGTTCGGCATGGCCATGTCCGCGGCGGCCCTTCCATCCATGTCGGCTGCGCAGGGGACGCGCGAGCGGTTGCGAGAACAACTCGCCGCGGGACTTCGCGCCGTGAGCTTCCTCGTGGTTCCGAGCGTGGTGGCGTTCCTCGCCTTCGGGGACGTGGCCGTGGCCGCGCTGTTCCGTGGAGGTCAGTTCAGCGCCCGTGATGTGAAGGATGTGTGGTTCATCCTGGCTGGGTCCACGGTGGGCCTTCTTGCCACCACCCAGGCGCGACTCTACTCGAGTACCTTCTATGCGCTGCGCGACACGCGCACGCCCCTCAAGTACGCCTCGCTGCGCGTTTTGCTGACGGCGGCCATGGGGCTCGTCTGTGGGCTGTGGCTGCCACGCGCTCTCCACCTCGATCCCAAGCTCGGTGCGGTGGGGCTCACCGCCTCGGCCGGCATGGCGGGATGGGTGGAGTTTGCCTTGCTCCGACGCGGCATCATGCAGAGGGTGGGACGTGCCGACGTACCGCGCGGGTTCCTCGTGCGGCTCTGGGCTGCAGCCGCGTCGGCGGGGGTGCTCGGCCTCGCGATGCGCTATCTTGCCTCGGCCTGGCCGGCCACCCGCCTTGCGGCGGTGGTGAGGGCAGCGGCCGTGTTTGGCCTGTTCGGGACGAGCTACCTGGCGCTCGCTCTGGGACTCAAAGTCCCGGAGGCGGGGCGGATGGTGGAACGGGCACGGCGCTTTCTGAGGCGCTAGTAGCACCACAACCGGACGCCCTTGGCCTCGGTCACAGTCAGCCGGCCCTTCGCAACGTTCCTCACCCAGGATTCGTCGGCTTCAGTTACGAAGCGCCGGATCGCCCTGTCCTTGCGGGCAGCAACGACGCGCGGCTTGTGCGCGCGTCGGTCCGGCCCGACCGGCGAGCGACGCCACGACCAGAGCTGCCGGAATCTCACGTGTTGCGCGTGGGCTCCTGTCGCTCGCTTCCTCATGCACCGAATGGCGGGATCTTCGCCGAACAAACACCGCGGAAAAGTAGAGGCAGGGATCGCCCGACGATGATTGCAGCAATCTCCGACGGGCTCGAGATCGGCGTCGCGGGCATGCAAACTCGAGCGGGCTAGCCGAACCCGCAGATCCGGGTCCATGTCCGCAAAGCCTGCCTCCCTGCGGGTCCATGCCCTGTCCGTGGCGAGGCTCGTCACCGCTGCGGCGGCGGCTGCCCCCGCCTGCTCGCTCAGATTCGAAAGGGGTTCGACCCTCGCACGGCGCAGGCCTTTCAGGCGGCACGGCTCGGCGGGTGCGGTCGGGCACGAAGCAGGGCAAAAGAGAAAGCAGCGCGGCCTGCTTTAATCACGCCCGCGAGCCGCCCAGTGTAGGACTCTGGGGAGCACATCGCGGCGCTATGGCTTTGGTGGTGAGGGGGAGAATCGAACTCCCGACCTAGGGATTATGAGCGCAGGATAAGGCCCTAACAGCTTGGGAAATATGCGATTTCCGGTGGGGTACCGCTTCCCGGTGCTTCCCGCTTCTTCCCTAAAGTGGGGTACAGGTGGGGTACGGACGTCAGAGGGCCTGGGCAGACTGTAGTCCATGCCGACCATCACCTTCAGCCGCGACCTCTCCACGTCGCTCAAGCAGACCATCGACCACCTGGCCAGGCTCGCCCCGGCCGCTTGAGGGGGACGTGCCTGCCGGCGCCGACGAGCGCGCGATGCTGGGAGCTCGCGTCGACGCTTTTGTGCGCGACCTCGAGACCTGCGTCCAGAGTCTCAAGAGCGCTCGTACGCAGCTTCATAGATAGGCCGCCGATGACAACAGACAGTCTGAAGTGCCCCCACTGCGGTTCTGCTCTTCGTGATGGCGATGGCCTCGCCGGCCTTGGTCAGGACAAGCATGGGTGGTTCGCGATCTGCCGGCAGTGCAGGGAGCGCGTCGACCTCGACGATGTCTCCTTGCCGGGGGCAGGCCGTATGTTCCGTGTCGCGGTCCTCCAGTGGAGCCAGAGAGGCACGGACGTCGAACTGGACATGCTGATCGATTATATCGGCGAAGAGGAGGCTCGCGAGATCGCACGTTTGGCGCGGCTTCCATCATCAACCGGCCTAGCGCAGCAAGCGTACGATGAACTCAAGAGAGTCGTTCAGGACTTCCGGGGAATGTACGGAGCAGCCAGCGACGCACCGAGCGCGCTGTTTCCGCCGGCACACACCCCTAGCCTGGAATCCCATCGATTTCGCGGACTTAACGCGCGTCGGCCTTCCAGGGCTGGCGTTTGTGCTGCGTCCGGTCGGCTTTGTTATCCAAATTATGGACAGTAACATGTAAGCCACTGTGTCATAACTGACGAACCTCACCTGACCCCTTCATTTCGAAGCTTCAAGGGCAACGTATAGACGATTATTTGGGCCGTTTCTGTCGACACGCGGCTTGCGGCTCTTGCCTATGACACGTAATGTGATATAGTGGCATTACGTCTAAGAGTCCAACAGAATGGGTAACGGACCTTCGGCGGGTCTTCCTCCAGCCCTCCAACTCGACCCATCGCCAGTACGAAGCGCTCCGGGCGTATTTCGTGGAGGGTCTGGACTCGGCTCTG
>Ga0335078_10001682_pt1 | contig 33348 bp, 27 predicted proteins | sample Lox_Sample_32_FD_206711 | JGI IMG/M metagenome (GOLD analysis project Ga0335078, IMG submission 206711) | Soil microbial communities from Loxahatchee National Wildlife Refuge, Florida, United States - Lox_Sample_3.2 | ecosystem: Environmental > Terrestrial > Soil > Wetlands | place: USA...
AGCGCTGGGTTGCGACAGCGCGCAGGGGTATTTATTCGGCAAGCCGGTGCCTTTCGAAGAGCTGGCCGGGATCATCGCCGGACAGGCAACCAAGGACGTAATCGCGGCATAAGCACATTTCGGCCGGTAACGGCATTTCGCGTTGTGAAGAAACTTACGCGTTCCGAGCTGCGACCGCGTTGGGAGCCGCCGGTGCCGTCGGCGCGGCCGTCTCCCGATGGGCCTCCTGATAGAGCAGGAACAGTCCCGAAGCGACGACGATGCCCGATCCGATAAGCAGACTGGCCGTCGGCACATCGCCCCAGACGAAGAAGCCGATGAACATCGTCCAAACCAGCAGGAAATAGTAGAAAGGCGATACCGCAGTGGCCGGGGCGGCGTGCAGCGCCCTGGTCCAAAGATATTGCGCACCCGCATTCGCGATACCGCTTGAGATCAAAAGCCCGGCATGCGGCAGCGTCGGCCAGCGAAACCCGAAGACGAGCAGAAACGAGTGCATGACGGCGAGACAGACCATCTGCCACATCAAAAGCGTATTGGCCGACTCGGTCTTGCTCATGCCACGCACTGCGACCGTGACGCTGCCGTACATGACGGCATTGGCCAGTGCGAACAGCGCGCCGAGCTGGATCGAATCGGTCCCCGGTTTGACCACGACGAGCACGCCGACAAATCCGGCGAGCAACGTGCCCCAACGCGCCGCTCCGGCGCGCTCCTTGAGCCAGACAACGGAAATCAACCCGGAAAACAGCGGCGCCGAAAAATTGATTGCGACGGCGCCGGCGAGCGGCATCAGGCTGAAGGCGAGCACCGTGAATGTCTGCGAGATCGCCTGCGACAGGCCGCGCGCGAGATGATCGCGCACCCGCTTGGTGGCGAAAACCGACAGGCCGGTCGCTGGAAGCATGAAGACCGAGCAAACGATGCACGAGGTCAGCGACCGGGAGAACATGACTTCGCCGACCGGGTAGATCGCGACGACCCATTTGCTCAAGGCGTTCGATATCGCAAACATGACGGTGGCGCCGATCATGAACATGATGCCGCGGACGACATGGTTTTGCCGCGCGGCATCCGGCTTATCGATTGCGGTGCATGCGGTCGCCGACATTTTCAATCCGTTCCCGCGTTACGCTGCGGCATCGCAAACACCGCTGATGAGATTGCATGCCGTGAGCCGCGCTGCGACCGCGGCCGGCGGCGGCGACAGGCGAACGATCTTATCGTCGATGGCGTCCAGAGCCGCGCATAGTTCGCGGCGCGCGGCCGCCGCCTGTTCGAGCGTGACGGGCGTAAATGAGATTTTAGACCCGATGGGCAGTCGGCCGACGGCAGGCAGGTCCGCCGAGATCACGGTCGCTATCTTGGGATAGCCGCCCGTCGTCTGGTGATCGGCCAGAAGGATGATCGGCCGACCATTGCCGGGCACTTGGACCGATCCGGTCGCGATGGCGTCGGAGACGATGTTGAAACCGTTGCGGTGCCGGATCGTTGCGCCTTCGAGCCGCATGCCCATGCGGTTCGATCCCGCGGTTACGGTGTACTCGCTGGAAAAAAAGCGCCCGATCTCGTCAGCCGAGAAGCAATCGTTCTGCGGGCCGAGCACGACACGAATGCGGTGCGGCGCGATGAGATCGAAGCCCTCGAGCCGGCATTCGTCACGTTCGGTCGCTGCGGCGCGGCGCAGCGGCAATACATCGCCGTCGCTGAGCGGGCGGCCGTGCCAGCCGCCCATCCTGCCGCGACCGTCCGTCGCGACGCTGCCCAGAACCGGCTCGATTGCGAAGCCGCCCTCCACCGCAACATACAAAACTGCGCCATTCTTGATCGAGCCGACGCGAACAACCTGACCGCGCCGCAGGCGGACGCTGCGCATCGGAGCAATCGTTTCGCCAGCATTGGCGTCGGCGGTCTCCAGAATCTCGATCGACGCGTCGGCGCCGACAAAAGACAGCCGCGCGTCGTCGGCGTCGATCGCCAAGCTTGGTCCGACATAAATCGCCTCCAGTGCACCGGTATTGCCTGGATTGCCGACGAGCGCGTTCGCCGCGCGAAACGAAACCGGATCGAGGGCGCCGCCGACGGAGACGCCCAACCGCTGGTGCCCGTGACGGCCAAGATCCTGGACGGTGGTCGACAAGCCCGGCGAGATGATACGCAGCGCGGGCGTCATGCCACCGCCCCGACGAATTCGCTCACCGGCTCGACCCTGAGAACGCCTTCAGCCGCTCGCGTCCTCAATGTGTCGTATTCGCGCGCCGACACCGGGACGAACATCACCTTGTCCGCCGGCGCCAGCAATGCCGCAGCGCGCAGGGGGTCCCATAGCGGAACCGGACAGCGTCCGATCACCTGCCAGCCGCACGGTGTCTCGAGCGGAAAGACGCAGGACATCCGTCCCGCGATCGCGAGCGAGCCGGCCGGGATGCTGGTTCGCGGGCTCGCTCGCCGATCGAGCGCCAACTCAGCTGCGACTTCGCCCATATAGGCCTGACCCGGCAGAAAGCCGAGCATATAGACGTGATAGACCGGCGCGCTGTGTCGCTCGACGATCTGTTTGCTGGTGAGCGAAGTCCGCAGCGCAACGTCGTCTAAATCGATGCCAAAGTGCGGGTCGTAGCAGACTGGCAGATGCCAGACGCGGCCGATGACTTCCTTGACGCGTAGCTCTCGCACGTAGTCGTCGATTAAAGCAGTGAGCGAAGCCGCGGAGAGCACGAGCGGTTCATAATGCACCAGCAACGAGCGAAAGGTGGGAACGGTCTCGACGATTCCCGTAACGCGCTCTGTATCCAGGGCTTGCGCAAGCGCTAGCACTGCCGCGCTAAGCGTACGATCAATGCGGTCGCCGAACTCGATGACGAGCGCCGTATCTCCTGCAGGGAGCACTCTGTAGTCGAGCATGACAACCGCACCCGAAACAACGCCGGAGCAAATCCGCAACTACAGGGGACGCGGCGGATTTTCCTGACCCGCGCTTACCTCGGTGTTCTTCGATTCGGACGCTAGGAACCACGGCTTCACCGCTACGCCGCGGCGCAACGAGTACATGTAGAAGATGGGCAATTGACGCGGGAACAGACTGCGCAGCTCGCTGCCATTGAAGGTGATGAAGATCGAGCCGGGGAATGCCCGTTCGACGACGCGTTGCTCGATCAGATTCATCCGCAGATAGGTCAAGGCGCCTTCCTGCGCAGTGCCGCCGCCGTGATACCACTTCTCCGCGCTCGCCATGAGCTTTGCCAGCATTTCCGCCGATACGGCCTCGTCGATCGGCGCGGCGGCAGCGAGGTTCCCGGCGGCTTTGACGAGATGACCAAGCCAGCACGTCTCGAAGCCACGCTGGCCGGCGATTGTCTCGATGTCGTTGAAATATTGCTGAATCTGTTCGCGAGAGTGGCCGTTCAGCTCGGCATGCGTATCAGTCAGGATCAGCTTGATCGCTGCGCCATGCGCGTAGACGTTCTTTATTCGCGCGGCGAGCGCCGCAAGAAAATCGAGACATTGGAGCTCGTGCGCGCTCGATTGGTGCCGTGGTCCCTTGCCCCAATACAGCACGAATGGGATTGCCGCCTGCGCAGCGATCGCGTCGGCGATGACGCGGAGCATCAATTGCGGATCGGACGGCTGCTCGCGTTTGAAAGACCAGGTATTGAACGCGCGCAGCAGTTTATTCGCCTGCGCCTGGATCGCCGCATCGGCGGCGCGCTGCTTTTTGAATGATTTGCCGGCGACCGGCGCGAGTTTTTCCTCGTGCGTTGAGGACTGTCCGGGGCTAGCTTTGATTGTGTGAATTTCGAACTCAGATGCAAACGCAACTGTCGCCAGGTTACCGGCAACACACGACGCTACATTCGACATGGCCTCACACTCACTTACCGCATTTACGATTGATTAATAATGATTAAGAGCCCCTTAACAGTCAATTTTAATGCTTAATAAGGGTTAACAAATGGCGACATGTCGTTAGCCAAAGAATTTCGCTCGCCGAAGCGGCTAGGTCCCGGAACTTTCACATCAAATTGCGCATTTGGACGGATGGAACTTTTGCAACTCGACTTGTCATGTTGCGGGGCGCAAAGTTGCATTCGCTGCTGCCGCGTCGCCGCCGGCAAAATGCCAAGCGGTGAGCGCCGTGTTTTTGCGTTCAGCGCGCGCATCATGGTCACGGCGCCTTTTGCCTCGACGCGCATGACGTCTTTTGTTTTCTTGGCTCGGCGATCGCGGCGTTTCATGACAACGTCTTGTAACCGTCGACTCACATGCTGCCCGTCGGGCGACATCCGCGCACTCGTGCGATGAAGGATGTCGCGCGAGGCGATTCGAGCACCGGCGGGCATCGGCTCCTCATTGCATGGAAATTGCCATCGATACGCGCGCGACCGATCGGCGGTGACCCGCGCGGGGCTCGTTCGGCCTGCCCGCGCGGTGGCGATGGGCAATTTCCCCCGAGGCCTCAACTGACTAGCGTTGTTCCGTCGGCTGTGCGCCCCCATATTCCCGGCATCGCTTGCCCTCTGGCAATCTCGCGGCCGTAAGGGCAAACTCCGCCCTGGAGGCGTGTGGAATGGCGCTGCGCGACGTCAAACTCGACGATAAGTACGACCTCGGCCAGCGTCGCATCTTCGTGACCGGCTTCCAGGCCCTGGTCCGGCTCTGCCAAATGCAGAAGGAGCTGGACCGCCGCAACGGCCTCAATACGGCGGGATTCGTGACCGGCTACCGCGGCTCGCCGCTCGGCGGCCTCGATAGCCAGTTCCAACGGGCGCGACGGTTTCTTGAAAAAAGCGACGTCCGGTTCCAGGGCGGAATCAACGAAGATCTCGCCGCCACGGCGGTCTGGGGCTCGCAACAGGCGGAACTCCGTGGCGAGGGCAAATACGACGGCGTTTTCGCTATGTGGTACGGCAAAGGGCCGGGTGTCGACCGTACCGGCGACGTATTCCGTCATGCCAATTTCGCCGGCTCGGCCAGGCACGGCGGTGTCTTGGCGCTGATGGGCGACGATCACACAGCCGAGTCCTCGACCACCGCCCACCAGTCCGAATACCACTTCATCGATGTCATGGTCCCGATCCTGAATCCCGCCGGGGTCCAGGAGGTGCTCGACTACGGTCTTTACGGCTGGGCGATGTCACGCTTCACCGGCGCCTGGACCGCGCTCAAGACGATGCATGAGACGATCGAATCGACTGCGGCGATCGATGCCAGTCTTGAACGTATCAACATCGTCACGCCGGACGATTTCGTTATGCCGGAAGGCGGGCTCAACATCCGGCTCAACGATCCAATTCTGGCTCAGGAAGCCCGCCTGCACGATTTCAAGCGCGACGCCATGCTCGCCTTTGTGCGCGCCAACAAGCTCAACCGTACCATCACGTCGGGCGGACGCAATCCGAAGATCGGCATCATCACCACCGGCAAGAGCTATCTCGACGTCCGCCAAGCCTTCGACGAGCTTGGCATCGACGAGGTCAAATGCAACGAGCTTGGCATCCGGCTTTATAAAGTCGGCTGCGCCTGGCCGTTGAGCCGGCGCGAGCTCGCCGAATTCGCCAACGCACTCGATCTCATTATCGTGGTGGAGGAAAAGCGTTCACTCCTCGAAGTGCAGGTCCGCGAGGAGCTTTACGGCACCGCCAACCAGCCGGTTTGCATCGGCAAGAAGGACGAAGCCGGCAATTGGCTGTTCCCGGTGAAAGGCGCGCTCGACCCGAACGAGGTCGCGATCTGCATCGGCGAGCGGCTCCTCAAATATCACCGTAACGACGAGATCGCAGGACGCGTGGCGCGGCTCAAGGAATTCCAGCGCATCGCTGCGGAAACCAAGGACGTCGCTCAGCGCATTCCGTATTTCTGCTCCGGCTGTCCGCACAACTCGTCGACCGTCGTGCCGGAAGGCATGCGCGCTTATGCCGGCATCGGCTGCCATTATATGGCGCAGTGGATGGACCGCTCGACGCTGGGCTACACGCATATGGGCGGCGAGGGCGCCAACTGGGTTGGCGAGGCGCCGTTCTCGAACCGTAAACACGTTTTTCAGAATCTCGGCGACGGCACATACAATCATTCCGGCTATATGGCGATCCGCGCCGCGATCGCCTCGAACACCAACATTACCTATAAGATTCTGTTCAACGACGCTGTGGCCATGACCGGCGGTCAGGCCAATGACGGCGGGCTAACCGTGCCGCAGGTGGCGCGGCAGGTTGCGGCGGAAGGCGCCAAGCGCATCGTCGTGGTGACCGACGAGCCGGACAAGTATCCGCGCGACACCGCTTGGCCGCCGGGGCTCGCCATTCATCACCGCGACGATCTCAATATCGTGCAGAAAGAGCTTGCCGCAATCGAAGGCGTCACGGTGCTGATCTACGACCAGACCTGCGCCGCGGAGAAGCGCCGCCGCCGCAAACGCGGCGCGTTTCCCGATCCCGACAAGCGCGTCATCATCAACGAGCTGGTGTGCGAGGGTTGCGGCGATTGCGGCGTGAAGTCGAATTGTGTTTCGGTGCAGCCGCTGGAGACCGAGTGGGGCCGCAAGCGGATCATCGATCAGTCGAGCTGCAACAAGGACTATTCCTGCATCAAGGGATTTTGTCCGTCTTTCGTCACGGTGCACGGCGCCAAGCTGAAAACAGGCACCGGCGTCGCCCGAGATCACGATCTGCCGCAACTGCCCGAACCGAAATTGCCGGCGATCCAGCGGACCTACAACATTATCGTCACCGGAGTCGGCGGCACCGGCATCGTTACCGTGGGCGGCATATTGGGCATGGCGGCCCATCTCGAGGGCCGCGGCGTCGGCGTGCTCGACATGGCGGGATTGGCGCAAAAAGGCGGCGCCGTATTCAGCTATATCCGCTTTGCCGAAAAGCCGGAAGATATTCATGCCATCCGCGTGGCGGCCGGCCGCGCCGATCTCGTGCTCGGCGGCGACATCGTCGTTGCCGGCACGCGCAAGGTGCTGGCCGCGGTGAAGCATGGCGCCACCGAAGTGGTGGTCAATACCGACGAATTCCTGCCCGGCGAATTCACCCGCAATGCCGATTTCTCGCTGCCGAGCGCGCGGCTGAAGCGCACCATTGCCGCCGATGCCGGCAACGACAAGACGCATTTCATCGACGCGACACGGATCGCCAATGCGCTGTTCGGTCAATCGATCGGCGCCAATATGTTCCTGGTCGGTTACGCCTATCAGCGCGGCGCCATCCCGCTGTCCGCCGCGGCCATAGAGAAGGCCATCGAACTCAACGGCGAGGCCGTCGCCATGAATCAGGCGGCGTTCCATTGGGGCCGCCGCGCCGTGATCGACCGCGCCGCCGTGGAGGCGCTTGCCAAGCCGGCGGCGGCGCGGGAGAGCGACGCCGAGCATTTGTCGGAGAGTTTCGACGAAACCGTCGAGCGGCGGGTCAAATTCCTTACCGCTTACCAGAACGCAGCCTATGCGCGCCGCTATCGGGCCCTGGTCGACAAGGTCAAAGCGGCGGAATTAGCGCGCGCCCCCGGGGAGCGCGGGCTTGTCGAGGCGGTCGCGCGCTATCTGTTCAAGCTGATGGCTTATAAGGACGAATACGAGGTGGCGCGGCTGTATACCGACGGCGCGTTCCTCAAGCAGGTCGCGAACGAATTCGATGGCGACAATTTACATTTCGAGTTTCATCTGGCGCCGCCGCTTCTCGCTCGCATCGACAAAGACACCGGCCTGCCGCGCAAGATGAGTTTCGGCCCATGGCTCATGCCGGCATTCGGCGTGCTGGCCAAGCTCAAGTTCTTGCGCGGCACAGCGCTCGATCCGTTCGGCCGCACGGCGGAGCGGCGCACCGAGCGCAAGCTCGTCGCCGACTATGAGGCCATGCTCGACGAGGTGCTGCCGCGGCTGACGCCAGACAATCATCATCTCGCCGTCGGTCTCGCCTCGATCCCGGAAAAAATCCGCGGTTTCGGCTACGTCAAAGAGCGTCACCTCGCCGCCGCCAAGGCGGACGAAGCGGCACTGCTCGAGCAATTCCGCGCCGGGGCGCCGGTGCTGCTGAAGGCCGCAGAGTGAATTATGAGAATTACCGAAAAAGGCGCAAGGTTCGGGCTGACGGGCTAACGAACCGTTACGGCCTTGCGCGATGTCCGGAAAACGCAAATATTGCCGTTTCTCTCAATTGCCCTGGAAAAACGTCATGTCTCGCAAGAGCCTGATCTTGATGCTGGTCGGCATCAGCCTCACCGTGTCGGCCTGCGGTTACAACACGATCCCGACGCTGGAAGAGCAGGCCAAAGCCCGCTGGTCGGATGTGCAAAATCAATATCAGCGCCGTGCCGATCTCATTCCCAACCTGGTGGCGACGGTGCAGGGCTATGCCGCCCAAGAGAAGAACGTGTTGACTGCCGTGGTCGAGGCGCGCGCCAAGGCAACCCAGATCACCGTGAATGCTTCCGATCTGACCGATCCCGACAAACTTAAGGCCTTCCAGGAGGCGCAAGCGCAATTGACCGGGGCACTGGGACGATTGCTGGCGGTGTCGGAGAACTACCCCGATCTGAAATCCAACGCCAACTTTCTCGCCTTACAGTCGCAGCTCGAAGGTACCGAGAACCGTATTGCGGTGGCGCGGCGCGACTACATCGACGCGGTGCGTGCCTATAATACCGCCTTGCGCACCTTCCCGACGGTGCTCTGGGCGAAAACCGCCTTTTCCGGTGAAAAGCCGATGGCCGAATTCACCGCGAATGAGACGGCGCAAACGCCGCCGCAGGTGAAATTCTGAGTGCCGCTCGGTGAAAGTCGCATCGGCATCGTTCGCCGCGGTTATTCTCGGCCTTTTTATTACGATCGGCTGGGCATTCGATTTCCCGCCGCTGACCGGCCGCGTTGTCGATCAGGCCGATGTCCTCACTCCTCAGATCCGGACCGATCTTGACGCCAAGCTCAAGGACCTTGAGGACAAGTCAGGCATCCAGCTCGTCGTCGCCACGGTGACCTCGCTGCAAGGCGGCGACATTGAGACCTTTGCCAACGAGCTGTTCCGCTACTGGAAGCTCGGCGAGGCGCAGAAGAATAACGGCGTCTTGCTGATCGTCGCGCCGGCGGAACACAAAGTGCGCATTGAAGTCGGCTATGGCCTCGAAGGTACGCTGACGGACGCTCTATCTTCGGTCGTCATCGCCAGCGCGATCATCCCACGGTTCAAGACCGGCGACTATTCGGGCGGTGTCGAGCGCGGTGTCGACGGCATCATCAGCATTCTTAAAGGCGACAGCGCCGACTGGCAGCCGAAGCTCGATGTCCGGCGCGAGGACGCCGCTGGCGACTTCGACAAGCTGTTCCCGATCCTGTTCTTTCTGCTGGTTCTGTTCATCTGCTGGTATCTGATCCACAACAGCCGTGGCGGTTCGCCGCCCGGCGGCGGCACGCGGCGGCGTGGGACCGGCCCGATCTTCGCGCCGGCTCCCGGCGGCTTCGGCGGAGGCTTTGGCGGCGGTTTTGGTGGAGGATTCGGCGGCGGCTTCAGCGGTGGTGGCGGCTCGTCGGGCGGCGGCGGAGCTTCGGGGAGCTGGTAATGGAATTCACCCGCGCCGATTACGACGCTGTCGCCGTTGCCATCCGTGAGGCGGAGGCGAAAACCCGCGGGCAAATCGTCTGTGTCCTGGCGCGAGCGTCATCGGCGTACGCCCATATTCCGATTCTGTGGGCGAGTGCGCTCGCCTTAATGACGCCCTGGCCGTTGATTTTTCTCACGCAATTGAGTGTCGAGCGGATCTTTTTGCTGCAGCTCGCGGTCTTCATCGTCGCCGGATTGGTGTTCTCGTGGATGCCGCTTCGCCTCCTCCTCGTGCCGCACGCCGTGCAGCGGGCGAGGGCTCACCGCGCGGCGCTCGAGCAATTCGTCGTCCGTGGCGTCGATCGCACGTCCAATCGCTGCGGCATATTGATTTTCGTTTCGCTGGCGGAGCGTTACGCGCGTATCATCGCCGACGAAGGCATTGCGGAGAAGGTCAATGAACGGGAATGGCAGGCGGCGATCCAGGCGTTGACCGCGCTTCTGCGCGAAGGTCGCATCGCCGCGGGATTCACGGCGGCGATCGAATGCTGCGGCTCTGTCCTCGCCGCCCACGCACCGCCGGACGGTTCGGCCAACGCGTTACCCGACCGGCTGTATGTCGTGTAGCGATCCGGGTGGGCGGGGGCGATCGGCCGGTATCGTGACTTGATCCGCCGGCTGGATAAATCGGCGTCAGGTTCGTAAGCTGGTTTTGCCCGACGAGCGGGCTGCCTTGCCGCGGAGCCACCATGAGCGCACTCACTTTGGAACTGGGCCGCTTTGTTGCCGATCTCAGCCTGAACCAAATTCCCGCCGCAGGCGCCGCCATTGCCCGCACCGGCATCGCCGACTGCTTCGGCGTGCTGATCGCCGGCTCGCGCGATCCAGAAGTTGCGCTGATCGATCGCGAGCTTGGCTCCGCCAGCGGTGCCGCGCTTGCCTCGCTGGTTCCATCCGGCGCGCGGCGCACCGCGGAGACTGCGGCGCTGGTCAATGGCGTTGCCGCGCATGTGCTCGATTACGACGACGTGTCGCTCGACGGCCACCCGAGCGCCGTTCTGGTGCCGGCGATCCTCGCGCAAGGCGAGGCGAGCGGATCGAGCGGCGCCGAAATGCTCACCGCCTATATCGCAGGTTTCGAAGTCTGGGCCGAGCTCCTGGTGCGGGAGCCTGTGCCGCTGCACCGCAAGGGCTGGCATCCGAGTGCGGTACTCGGCACTGTCGGTGCCGCGGCAGCCTGCGCCAAGTTGCGCGGCCTCGACGCCAGAACTACCGCGACCGCGATGGCGATTGCCGCTTCGATGTCGTCGGGTCTAGTTGCCAATTTCGGCACCATGACCAAGTCGTTTCAAGTCGGCCGTGCGGCGCAGTCAGGCGTCATTGCCGCGCGGCTGGCGCAAGCCGGATTGACGGCTTCGCTCGATGCGCTGGAACATCCGGCCGGCCTGTTGACCGCTCTGTCGGTGGACGGAAACGCCGAACGCGATCATCCATTCAGCACGGCGCACAAGGAGTGGCACATCGTCAGCCACGGTCTGAATATCAAGCGTTATCCCATCTGCTACGCCACCCACCGCTCGATCGATGCCGCGCTCGATCTGGTGCAGCGCTACGACCTGACACCGGGCAAGGTCGAGCGCATTCGCGTCTCGACCGGCAAGACGCAGATGCTGATGCTGCGCAACAGCGCTCCGCAGACCGGGCTCGAAGCAAAGTTCTCGATGCAATTTGCCATGGCCGCCGCGCTTGTGGCCCGTAATGTCGGCTTGAGGGAATTGACCGACGACTTCGTGCGCCGCCCCGAGGTGCAGGCGATCTTCCCGCGCGTCGTTCTTGAGGGGACGGAGGTCACCAGGGCTGGCTCCAATTTCGCGCCTTTCGATGCCGTCGAAATCACGACCGTCGGCGGCGAAGCGCTCAACAGCGGACCGGTCGAATATGCCAAAGGTAGCCATGAGCGCCCGTTGTCGCGCGATGAGCTGTGGGTCAAATTCGCCGATTGCCTCGGCACCGAATTTTCGGATTCAAAGAAATCGCGCGCCTTCGAAAATCTGATGATGTTCGACCGGCTTAACGGCGCGGGCGATCTTGCCTTGCAACATGCCTGATTGCGTGCGGTTTCGACACCTGCTCGCGCTGCGGGGCGTCGACATGGTATCCTTGCCTCATGGATAGTTCACCGCCCAATTCCGCGCCCATTGCCGAAGCCGGCGGCGAGGCGCCAGCCGCGGCCGATAATCGGGTCGAGGCGCCTTCCATCGCCGAGGCGGCGCCGGCGAGCGAGCTCGGTCCGCCGCCGGTAAAACCTGCGACGGAACGCGCTGCTTTTGCGCCCGCGCCCGCGACAACCGTCGCTGCGCCCAGCGCGAGCGCGCAAGCGGCGGCCGGCATCGGCGTGCTGCTCGTCAATCTTGGCACACCCGATGCGGCGACGCCTGTAGCGGTGCGGCGTTATTTGAAAGAGTTTTTGACCGACCGCCGCGTCATCGAAAATGAAACGCGGCTGTGGAAGCTTGTGCTCAACGGCATCATCCTGCCGATACGGTCACGGCGCAAAGCGCGCGACTATCGGAAGATCTGGAACCGCGACAAGGACGAATCGCCGATCAAAACCGTCACCCGCTCGCAAGCCGAGAAACTTGCCAGGATTCTCGAACCGCTCGGCAAGCACATCGTGGTCGATTGGGCGATGCGCTATGCATCGCCGTCGATCGCCTCGCGGCTCGAAGCGCTGGTGACTTCAGGCTGCGAGCGCATCTTGATCATGCCGCTCTATCCGCAATATTCCGCCGCGACCACTGCGACGGTATGCGACGAAGTGTTTCGCTACCTAATGAAGCTTCGGCGCCAGCCGGCGTTGCGTATCCTGCCGCCGTATTACGACGATCTCTATTACATCGAGGTGTTGGCGTCGTCGCTCAAGGCCGAGCTCAAGAATCTGCCGTTCACACCCGACGTGATCGTGGCGTCCTATCACGGCATGCCGAGGGAATACGTGCAGAAGGGCGATCCCTATGAGAGCCAATGCGTCCGCACCACGCAATTGCTGCGCGCACAGCTCGGGTTCGATGAATCCAAATTGATCATGACGTTCCAGTCGCGCTTCGGCCGTGCCCAATGGCTCGAGCCTTACACCATCAATACGGTGCGGGCGCTCGCCAAGAAGGGCGTGAAAAATATGGTCGTGGTAATGCCGGGATTTGCCGCCGATTGCCTGGAGACGCTGGAGGAGATCGCGGTGGAGAACGCGCGCGTGTTCAAGCGTGCCGGGGGCCAGAATTTCGTGGCGATTCCCTGCCTCAACGACAGCGAAGCCGGCATGTTGATGATCTGGCAGCTGGCCATGCGCGAGCTCAAAGGCTGGGTATGAGGAGGATTTCTTGCGCATGATCTTCTTCCGAAAACCGGTGCCCACTTTTCGGGATCATGCGCGATGATCGTGAACGGCTCGCTGGTGTCGTGGACCTGGTTCGTGCTGGCGGTCGTCCTGTTCGCGATCGAGGCTTGGCGGCCGGGGCGGTTCGCGCTGTGGCTCGGCTTTGCGGCGGTGCTCGTCGGCATCGTCGCCTCGGTGGCGCGGTGGCCCTGGCCCGCCGAAGCGGCGGCCTTCATCGCTTTTGCCGGCCTCCTCGTTCCGCTCTGGGCTCGTTACGAGCGAAAAGCCTGATACCGGCTGCTGGTCAGGGCGGGTTCGGCCGTCTAATCAACCTCTCGTTAACCATATCCGTTTTACCTCCGTTAACCAGCGGTCTGCCGTCCGGCGGCCCGTGCCGGTCGTCGCGTGGCGCCACGCTGCGGGCCGACGCGGACAGGCCGCTTCTGGGCGAGGAGGTCGCAGGTGCCGCGCCGTTGCCGACCAGGAAGCGTCACTGGGCTGATCGGCTTGCGGCTAGCAGCTTTGGTCTTCGCAGTTTTCGTCGCGCTGGTGCCGATGCGCGGCAGCGCGCAGACCGCGACCGATCTTTATGACGATGAGCTGTTGCAGCCCTCGCTGTCAGGCAATCCCGCCAATCCGCCGAATTTCATGTCGCCCGGCAACGGGCCCGCACTGCCATCCAGTCAAGCGCCGCCCACCGGGAGATTCGCTCTGCCGACGGCTGCGCCCTCGCGCATCGGCGCGACGCCTGTCTACGGCAGCCCGACCGGGTTCGGCGCAGGCGACACCGGCTTTAACTCGAGCAATGTGCCGCCAAAGCGACCGGCCCAAACTGCCAATCAAGGCGCCGCCATAGCGCCGGCGTCGGACATGACCTTCGACACGATGCCAGCGCCGCCGCCGCAAGTCTCCTCCGTACCGCCGGCCTTGCCGCAACCGCCGCCGCCGGTTGTTTATCCTGCGAAAGCTGCGGCGCGGCCCGGCGCAGTCCTGCCGCCGCCGCCCGATCAACTGCCGATCAGCAATCCGCCGCCGGTGGTGTATCCGCTCACCGCAGCGACGCGGCCTGGCGCAACTTTGCCGATTCCGCCGCCGCAATATTTCCTAGGCTCCGCCAGCACGCCGCCGCCGGGCACGCCGCCGCCGAACAGCCAGCCGCTTGGTACGGTGCCGCATCCCACGCTGCCGATCGCCGCCGGCGACCCCTACGAGGCGCTCGGCATCAAGGCCGGCTCGTTCCTGATACTGCCCGCCGTCGAACTGTCGGCCGGATACAACACCAATCCGCAAGCCGCGCCCAACGGGCCCAGCTCGCCGTACTTCGTGGTCGCGCCGGAGCTGCACGTGCGCTCGAATTGGGCGACCAATTCCTTCACCGCCGATATCATCAGCTCCTATATCTATTACGCTAACGACAGTTTTGTGCCGCCGCTGAGCGTTCCTTATGTCAACGCCAAGGTTGACGGCAGGCTCGATGTCACGCGCACCACGCAAATCCTGCTCGAAGGCCGGACCATCGTTTCGACCGACAATCCAGGCAGTCCCAACATTCAGGCTGGCCTTGCCCAGCTGCCACTCGATACCACGGTCGGCGCCACGCTCGGCGCAGCGCAACAATTCGGCCGGCTCGATGTTTCGCTCAAGGGCACGGTCGACCGTTCGATGTACTCGGACGCCGAACTTACCGACGGCGAGATCGCGAACTTCGACTACCGGAATTTCAGCCAATATGCCGGTATCCTTCGGCTCGGTTACCAAATTGATCCCGGTCTCAAGCCGTTCGTCGAAGTCGACGAAGACACCCGCAATTACGATCTCTTGGATCCTTATGACGAAAATCGCAGTTCCGACGGTTCGAGCGCGAAGTTCGGCGTCGACCTCAATCTATTTGGGTCGCTCACCGGCGAGATCGCCGCCGGCTATATGGAGCGCGTCTATCAGGATCCCACTTTGCCAAAGATCGCGGGCGCGACGCTGGACGGCGCGCTGATCTGGCAGGCGACGGCGCTGACGACGGCAAAGCTCACCGCTTCGTCGGGCGTGACCGAATCCACGGTGCAAGGTGTGTCGGGAGAGCTCAGCCGCGCTGTCAGCCTTGAGGTCGATCACGCGTTGCGCAGCTGGCTCATCGCCAATGTTCAGTTCGGTTACGAGAACGACAGTTATGTCGGGCTGGACCGTGACGACAACCACTATTTCGCCGCCACCGGGTTGACCTACAAGATGAACCGCGAATTGCAGCTCAAGGGCCAAGTGCGCCAGGATTGGCTCACTTCCAATGTGAGCGGCGCCGCCTACAACGCCACCACTTTTCTTCTGACCATGCGATTGCAGAAATAAGGGCTGCGCTTGCCGGCGTTACCGCGACTGATCGGTTCGGCGCGGGTTCACCCGCCGTTGAGGTCGCCGAGGATTTTCTTGATCTCGGCGCGGAAGCCCGGCGCGATGTCCGGACGCTCCAGCGCATAGGACACGTTGGCGGCGAGGAAGCCGATCTTCGAGCCGCAGTCGAAGCTGCGGCCGTCGAACTTCAGGCCGTAAAACGGCTGTTTTTTCGCCAGTTCGATCATGGCGTCGGTGAGCTGAATTTCGCCGCCGGCGCCGCGCTCCTGCTTGGCCAGGATTTCTAAGATTTCCGGCTGCAGAATATAGCGGCCGGTGAGAATGAGATTCGACGGCGCGCGATCCGGCGGCGGCTTTTCCACCATGCTGGTGATGGAAAACAGCTTGCCTTTGCGCTCGCCGACGCCGACGACGCCGTATTGATCGACGCGATCGTGCGGCACCTCCTCGACGGCGACGATGTTGGCCTGTGCCGGCAGCTCGCGCGCCGCCTCCAGCATTTGCGCGAGACAGCCCTGCTCGTGCTGCACCAGCACGTCCGGCAACAGCAGCGCAAACGGCTCGTGGCCGATCAATTCGCGCGCGCACCACACCGCATGCCCGAGCCCGAGCGGCTCCTGCTGGCGGGTGAAGCTGGTCGAGCCCGGCACCGGCAGGTCCTGATTGAGATAATCGAGGATCTTGTGTTTCTGCCGTTCGAGCAGGGTCATTTCGAGCTCGAACTGCCGGTCGAAGTGATCTTCGATGACGCCCTTGTTGCGGCCGGTGACGAAGACGAAGTGCTCGATGCCGGCTTCGCGCGCCTCATCCACGACATGCTGGATCAACGGCCGGTCGACGACCGGCAGCATTTCCTTCGGCATGGCCTTGGTCGCCGGCAAGAACCGGGTGCCGAGGCCGGCCACGGGGAAAACGGCTTTGCGAACTGAATTCATGCGGCGCGGTCGGGGAGATAATGACGTGAAACGTACCCTTTATTGCCTAAATGCTTGTCCAAACTGTGCCGACAATAGCGGCAAGACCGTATTCAGTGATTCGCCATACATTAGCAGGTGGCCGCACCGGCGACCATAAGTCGAGATTGTGACGCCATGGTCATCGTCAAGCTCTTGTCTCGTCTTGCCGTGGCATCGCTGCTCGCCGCGGCTTTAGCCGGCGCCGCGTCGGCACAGCAGCCGGACAACTGGATGACGCGCCTGTTTCAACCCCCGCCGCGGGACCCGGTTCCCGGGTCGAGCGATGCAACGCAGTGGAGCGGGCAGTCCGGGGCGTCCGGCAATCCGCTGATGACGGCGGACGCCATCCGCGCTGCCGCTGCCGATTTTCCCAATTGCATCGCCGGCTTGTGGCCGGATGCGGTACGGCGCGGCATCACGCGCGCCAATTTCGAGCGCTTTACCGCCGGTCTCACCGCGGACCTGAGCATCATGGACAAGCTCGATGCGCAGCCGGAATTCACCAAGGCGCCTTGGGACTATCTCGACCTTCTGGTCAGCGACGACCGTATCGCGCGTGGCCGCGCGCTCATCGCGCAATATGCGCCGGCTTTCGCTGCGGTCGAGCGCGCCTACGGCGTCGACCGTTACGTCATCGCTGCGATCTGGGGCGTCGAGTCGAACTACGGCACACTGGACGGCGATCGGCCGGTGATCCGCTCGACCGCCACGCTCGCCTGTGTCGGCCGCCGCCGCGACTTTTTCCGCAATGAATTTCTGGCGGCGTTGGAAATCCTGCAGCATGGTGACGTTCCACCGGACCGTCTGGTCGGCTCCTGGGCCGGCGCGTTCGGTCCGACGCAATTCATGCCGACCTCGTTCAAACGCTACGCCGTGGATTTCGACGGCGATGGTCATCGCGACGTCGTCGATTCGATGCCCGACATGATCGCGTCGACCGCGAACAATCTGAAAACGGACGGCTGGGTAAGCGGCCAAACTTGGGGTTACGAAGTCGTGTTGCCGCAGCATTTCAATTATTATCTGCTGGCCGATAGCGCGCGGCAGATGACGCTGCGGCAATGGCAGAGCCTGGGGGTACGGCGCGCCGATAGCCAAGCATTCCCGCGCCCCGAGGATCGCGCTTATCTGCTGTTGCCGGCGGGCGCGCGCGGGCCGGCCTTTCTGATGCTGAAAAATTTCGGCGTCATCATGAAATACAATCCGGCGGAAGCCTATGCGCTCGCTATCGGCTATCTCGCCGACCGGATGCGCGGCGGCGCCCCCTTCGTGCAGGCGTGGCCGCGCGACGAGCGGGTGCTTACGTTGGACGAGCGCCACGAGATGCAGCAGCTTCTGGCGCGGCGCGGCTATAGCGTCGGCGATCCCGACGGCCTGATCGGTCCCCGTACCCGCCTCGCCATTCGCGATTTCCAGGCTTCGGTCGGTCAGGTTCCGGACGGCTTTGCTTCGAGCGAGGTGCTCGATCGCTTGCGCCTGCATTAGCGAAGCGTGCCGAAAACTCCCTCAAGTTGACATTATTGCCGCGCAGCTTTCTTTGCCACGGCTGTTGGCACCAGCTTTTTTTGCCGCGATGCGCTGATATAATCCATTATGGCAACGCGAAACTTCCGGCGCGCGATTGGGGCGCTTGCGATTACGGCGGCGGCAGCAGGGGCCGCCGCGGTACCCGCTGCCGCCCAGGTCTATTATTGGGCCGACCGGCCGTCTTATCCGCGCTACTATGAGCAGCCGCAGCCGCAGCAGCGGGACTTCTTCTCGTTCCCGTTCTACGGCGGGGAGCGCCGGCCCCCAGTCGCCGATTACACCAAGGCGCCACCGCCGCGGAAAATGGAAACGCCGCCGTCGTCGACGGTCGTGGTGGTCGGCGATTCCATGGCCGACTGGCTCGGCTACGGGCTCGATGAGATCTATGCCGATCAGCCGGACACTGGCGTGGTGCGCGACATCCGGGCGATCGCGGGCCTCATCCGTTACGACTCGAAAAACGAGCAGCTCGATTGGTCGGTGGTGGTCAAGGATCAGCTGGCGACGGAAAGGCCGAAGGCCATCATCGTCATGCTCGGCCTCAATGATCGTATTGCCATCCGTGACGGCACGCCGCCCGCTAAAGGCGCCGACCAGACTGCTCCAGAGAAAGCTACGCAAGACAAAGCGGCGCAGGACAAAGCTGCGCAGGATAAAGCAGCGCAAGATAAAGCTGCGCAAGACAAAGGCGCGGCTCCATCCGCTTCCGCGACCGCATCGCAACAGAACCAAGCGGACGCCGCGGTGCAGCATCCGGTTCCCGGCCGGTCTTACGAATTCCATACCGATCTGTGGGCGGACCTTTACGTCAAGCGCATCGACGAAATGATTGCGGCGCTCAAGAGCAAAGGAGTGCCGGTATTGTGGGTCGGATTGCCGGCGTTGCGCGGTCCGAAGTCGACCAGCGACATGGCCTATCTCGACGAGCTTTACCGCGAGCGCGCCGAGCGCGCCGGCATTGTTTACGTCGATATCTGGGACGGCTTCGTCGATGACCAGGGCCGCTACGCGGTGGACGGTCCGGATTACGAGGGGCAAATCCGGCGGCTGCGCACCGCAGACGGCGTGCATTTCACCAAGGCCGGCGCGGTGAAGCTCGCCAGCTATGTCGATCAGGAACTGCGCCGCGTGATATCGAATCATATCGCGCCGATCGCGCTGCCGGAGCAGGCGTCACCGCCAAAGCCGGGCGCGTCACGCCCCGAAGTCGGCCCGGTGCTGCCGCTCGCCGTCTCAAGCACCGAAGGCGGCAGCGGTGGCCTTCTCGGCGGCGGCAATCAACCGGCGCCGCTCGCATCCGATCCCGAGGCGCAAAAAGTATTGGATCGCGGTGCTCCGATTGCCGCGGCCGCGGGCCGCGCCGACGACTTCTCCTGGCCACGCCCCGCTGCGCCCGACAACGCCGTGCCGCAGCCGGTCTCGCTCTCGCCCGCGGAGCCCGCAAAAAAAGCTGCGGCTGCGCATGAGGATGCGAAAAAACCGGCCGAAGCGAAGAAGGATACGAAAAAGAAGCCCGAAAAGGATTCCGACGCGCGGCCTACGCGCTCGCCGCGCGCCGGGCTCGACGGCGCGCCGCGCCCGCCGAAGGACATTGGCGGGGGGTTCTGACGATTTCACCTCTCCCCACCGGGTAGAGCTGATGGCAATCTCACCGCGGCAGCAGACTCGATCCCATCAGATATTTGTCGACCGCCTGCGCGGCTTGGCGGCCTTCGCGGATCGCCCAGACCACCAGCGACTGGCCGCGGCGTATGTCGCCGGCGGCAAAGACTTTGTCGATCGAGGTCTTGTAGCCCTCGGTCGAGGCGGAGACGTTGCCGCGCTGATCGAGCGCCAATTCCAGGCTCTTGATCATGCCTTCATGCACCGGATGCGCGAAGCCCATCGCCAACAGCACGAGATCGGCGGCGATCTCGAACTCGGTGCCGGGAATGGCTTTCATGTTGGCGTCGACATGCACGCAATGCAGCGTCTTCACCGTGCCGTTCTCGCCGGTGAATTTGGTCGTCATCACCGCGAAGTTGCGCTCGACACCTTCTTCGTGGCTCGACGAGGTGCGCAGCTTGAGCGGCCAGTCCGGCCAGGTCAGCGCCTTGTTCTCATGCAGTGGCGGCTGCGGCATGATCTCGAAATTGGTCACCGACAGCGCGCCCTGGCGAAACGACGTGCCGATGCAGTCCGAGCCGGTGTCGCCGCCGCCGATGACGACGACATGCTTGCCTTTGGCGAGGATCGGTTCGCCGGGCAAAGCCTGCTCGCCGGATACGCGGCGGTTCTGCTGCGGCAGGAAATCCATGGCGAAATGAATGCCCTTGAGCTCGCGGCCGGGCACTGGCAGATCGCGCGGCTTTTCGGCGCCGCCGGTCAGCACGACGGCGTCGTAATCCTTGAGCAGCTTGTCGGCCGGCACGTTGACGCCGACATGGGCGCCGTAATGGAAGGTGACGCCTTCCGCCTGCATCTGCGCGACGCGGCGATCGACGTGAACCTTCTCCATCTTGAAATCGGGAATGCCGTAGCGGAGAAGCCCGCCGGCCTTGGCCCAACGCTCAAAGACGTGGACCGCGTGGCCGGCGCGCGCCAATTGCTGCGCGCAGGCCAAGCCCGCCGGACCGGAGCCGACGATGGCGACTTTCTTGCCGGTGCGCGCCGCCGGCGGCTCAGGTTTCAATCCGGCGGCGATGGCGCGGTCGGCGATGGCGCATTCGATCGATTTGATGGTGACCGGGTTGTCGTCGATGTTGAGCGTGCAGGAGGCCTCGCACGGCGCCGGGCACACGCGTCCCGTGACTTCGGGAAAATTATTGGTCGAATGGAGATTGCGCGCGGCCTCGTCCCAATTGTCCGTATAGACGAGGTCGTTCCAATCCGGGATCTGGTTGTTGACCGGACAGCCCGGCGTGCCAGGCACGACCGAGCCGGTGCCCATGCAATAGGGCACGCCGCAATTCATGCAGCGCGCGGCCTGGCTGCGCAAGTGCGCTTCCGGCAGCGGCAGTACGAACTCATGCCAGTGCCGGATGCGTTCGGCGACAGGCTCGTAGTCACGATCCTCGCGCTCGTATTCGAGAAAGCCGGTAATCTTGCCCACTGCGCAGTCTTTCCTGGCACGCGCGCTTGCCGCGCTACTCTGCAGCGATCGCCGCGGCTTTCAGTTCGTTAAGTGCGCGGCGATACTCGACCGGCATAACCTTGCGAAATTTCGGATACCAAGTCTTCCAGTCGTCGAGAATCTTGGCCGCGATACGCGAGCCGGTATAGCGGGCGTGCCGCGAAACCAGATGATGCAGCCGGTGGGCATCGTGGCGGCTCAAATCCGCCATGATGTCGACCAGGCCGTGCGCCTCGAGATCGCGCGCGTGGTGAAAGATCTTGGCGTTGAGGTCTTCTTCGTCGGGCATCGGCTCGAGCTCCACCATCGCCATGTTGCAGCGCGAGGCGAAGCCGCCGTCGTCGTCGAGCACATAGGCGACGCCGCCGGACATGCCCGCGGCGAAATTGCGGCCGGTCGGGCCAAGCACCACCACGACGCCGCCGGTCATGTACTCGCAGCAATGATCGCCGGCGCCTTCGATCACGGCAATGGCGCCGGAATTGCGCACGGCGAAACGCTCGCCGGCGACGCCGCGGAAGTAGCATTCGCCGGCGATGGCGCCGTAAAGCACGGTGTTGCCGATGATGATCGACTGTTCCGGTACAATCCCCGATACCGCGGGCGGGCGCACCACGATGCGGCCGCCGGACAATCCCTTGCCGACATAATCGTTGGCGTCGCCGTCGAGCTCGAAAGCGACGCCGCGGGCGAGGAAGGCGCCGAAGCTCTGTCCGGCGGTGCCGGTAAAGCGGGCGACGATGGTGTCGTGCGCCAGTCCGTCGTGACCGTAACGCTTGGCAATCTCGCCGGACAGCATCGCGCCGACGGTGCGGTCGACGTTTCTGATCGGGAAGCTCAAACGCACCGGCGTGCCGCGTTCGATGGCGTCTTGCGATTGCGCGATCAGCTTGCGGTCCAGAATGTCGTGGATCTTGTGATTCTGCTCCTCGCAGTTGTAAATCTTCACGTGCGCCGGCACGTCCGGCTTCATGAACAGCTTCGAGAAGTCGAGCCCGCTCGCCTTGCCGTGCGCAAGAAGCTTGCGCCGATCCAGCATCTGCAGCTGGCCGATCATCTCGTTGAAGGTGCGATAGCCCAATTCCGCCATCAATTCGCGCACTTCCTCGGCGACGAAGAAGAAATAATTGATGACGTGCTCGGGCTGTCCGGTGAAGCGCTTGCGCAGCACCGGATCCTGGGTGGCAACGCCCACCGGGCAAGTGTTGAGATGACACTTGCGCATCATGATGCAGCCCGCGGCGATGAGCGGCGCGGTGGCGAAGCCGAACTCGTCGGCGCCTAACATCGCGCCGACCACGACGTCGCGGCCGGTGCGGATGCCGCCGTCGACTTGCACGGCGATCCGTCCGCGTAAGCGGTTGGCGACCAACGTCTGGTGAGTTTCGGCAAGCCCGATCTCCCACGGCGAGCCGGCATGTTTGATCGAGGTGAGCGGCGAGGCGCCGGTGCCGCCTTCATAGCCGGCGATGGTGACGTGGTCGGATCGCGCCTTCGACACGCCGGCGGCGACCGTGCCGACGCCGACCTCGGAGACGAGCTTGACCGAGACGTCGCCGGCGGGATTGACGTTTTTCAGGTCGAAAATGAGCTGCGCCAGGTCCTCGATCGAATAGATGTCATGATGCGGCGGCGGCGAGATCAGTCCGACGCCAGGCGTCGAGTGGCGCACTTTGGCGATGGTCTTGTCGACCTTGTGCCCGGGCAGCTGACCGCCTTCGCCCGGCTTGGCGCCTTGCGCGATCTTGATCTGCATCATGTCCGAATTGACGAGATATTCGGCGGTGACGCCGAAGCGGCCCGAGGCCACCTGCTTGATCGCCGAGCGCATCGAATCGCCGTTGGGCAGCGGCTTGAATCGGTCGCTCTCCTCGCCGCCCTCGCCGGTATTGGATTTGCCGCCAATCCGGTTCATGGCGATGGCGAGCGTAGTGTGGGCCTCGCGCGAGATCGAGCCGAACGACATGGCGCCGGTCGAAAAGCGCTTGACGATGCTCTTGGCTGGCTCGACCTCGTCGATCGGCACCGGCTTGCGCCCATCTTCCTCGGCCGACTTGATGCGGAACAGGCCGCGGATCGTATACAGGTGTTGCGATTGATCGTTGACGATGCGGGCGAATTGCCGGTACCGCTCGTAGGAATTGCCGCGCACCGCGTGCTGCAGCGTCGCCACGGTGGCGGCGTTCCAGACGTGCTCCTCGCCGCGTACGCGGAAGGCATATTCGCCGCCGACATCGAGCGCCGAGCGATAGATCGGCGCGTCGGAGAACGCGTCGCGATGCCGCCGCACCGCCTCTTCGGCGATTTCACTAAGCCCGACGCCCTCGATACGGGTGGCGGTGCCGGTGAAATATTTGGCGACGAAGTCGGACTTGATCCCTATCGCGTCGAAAATCTGGGCGCCGCAATAGGACTGATAAGTGGAGATGCCCATCTTCGACATGACCTTGAGCAGTCCCTTGTCGACGGACTTGATGTAGCGCTTGATGATTTCCTTGTCGTCGAGCTTCTGCGGCAGCTCGTTCTTCATCGCGATCAGCGTCTCGAAGGCGAGATAGGGATTGATCGCCTCGGCGCCGTAGCCGGCGAGGCAAGCGAAATGATGCACCTCGCGCGGCTCGGCGGATTCCACCACGATGCCGACCGAGGTGCGCAGGCCCTCGCGAATGAGATGATGATGCACGGCCGCGCAAGCGAGCAGCGAGGGGATCGGGATGCGGTCGGCGCCGGCGCGGCGGTCGGACAGGATGATGATGTTGATGCCGTCGCGCACCGCGATTTCGGCGCGTCCGCACAATCCGTCGATGGCCTCGGCCATGCCCTCGGCGCCGGTATCTGCCGGCCAGGTGGTGTCGAGCGTGCGCGACTTGAAATGATCGTGGCCGACTTCGGAGATCGAGCGGATTTTCTCCAGATTGGCGTTGGTCAGGATCGGTTGATGCACTTCGAGACGCTTGGTCTTGGACGAGCCTTCGAGATCGAACAGGTTCGGCCGCGGTCCGATGATCGAGACCAGGCTCATCACCAGTTCCTCGCGGATCGGATCGATCGGCGGGTTGGTCACCTGGGCGAAGTTCTGTTTGAAATAGGTGAAAAGGAGCTTCGCCCGGTCCGACAGCGCCGAAATCGGCGTGTCGTTGCCCATGGAGCCGACCGCCTCTTCGCCGGTCGTCGCCATCGGCGTCATCAGGATTTTCAGGTCTTCCTGGGTGTAGCCGAACAGCTGTTGGCGATCGAGCAGCGACAGGTTCGAGATCGGTGCCGCCGCCGAGGTTTCCGACAGGTTCTCGAGCTGAATCTGGGTGCGCTCGAGCCACTCCTTATAGGGATGGCTCTGCGCCAGTTGCGACTTGAGCTCTTCGTCGGGAATGAGCCGGCCCGCCTCGAGATCGACGAGAAGCATCTTGCCGGGCTGCAAGCGCCACTTGGTGACGATTTCCTCTTCGGGGATCGGCAGCACGCCGACTTCCGAAGCCATGATGATGCGGTCGTCGCGGGTGACGACATAGCGCGCCGGGCGCAGGCCGTTCCTATCGAGCGTGGCGCCGATCTGCCGGCCGTTGGTGAAGGCGATTGCCGCCGGGCCGTCCCACGGTTCCATCAGCGCGGCATTGTATTCATAGAAGGCGCGGCGCTCTTCATTCATCAGCTGATTGCCGGCCCAGGCTTCCGGAATCATCATCATCATCGCGTGCGCCAGCGAATAGCCGCCCATGGTCAGGAATTCGAGCGCATTGTCGAAGCACGCGGTGTCGGACTGGCCCTCATAGGAGATCGGCCACAGTTTCGAGATATCGTCGCCGAACTTCGGCGACGATACCGAGGCCTGCCGCGCCGCCATCCAGTTGTTGTTGCCGCGCAGCGTGTTGATTTCGCCGTTGTGGGCGATCATGCGATAGGGATGCGCCAGCGACCACGCCGGGAAGGTGTTGGTGGAGAATCGCTGGTGCACCAAAGCGAGCGCGCTGTCGAAATCCGGATCGTGCAGATCGGGATAGTACGTGCCGAGCTGATCGGCGAGGAACATGCCCTTGTAGATGAGCGTGCGGCAGGAGATCGACACCGGATAATAGTGCGACACTTGCCGGCCGCGCTTGCCGTGCATGATGCCGGAGATGGTTTTGCGCAGGATGTAGAGCCGGCGCTCGAACTCCTCCTCCGACCTGGTCTTCGGATTGCGGGCGAGAAACACCTGCATATGCAGCGGTTCGGTCGGCTTGACCGATTCGCCGAGCGTCGAGTTGTCGGTCGGCACGTCGCGCCAGCCGAGGAGCGTCATACCCTCGCGCGCGGCCGCCGAGGCATAAGTGTCCATGATCTCCCGTCGCCACGCCGCATCGTGCGGCATGAAAAGCGCGCCGACGGCGTATTCGCCCGGCTTCGGCAGCTTGATGCCGAACTCGGCGGTCTTCTTGGCAAGAAATTTGTGCGGCGTTTGCACCAGAATGCCGGCGCCATCGCCGGCGCGCGGATCGGCTCCGACCGCGCCGCGATGCTCGAGATTGACCAGGATCGTCAGCGCGTCTTCGACGATCTTGTGCGATTTGCGCCCCTTGATGTCGGCAATAAATCCGACCCCGCAGGAATCCTTTTCCAGCGCCGGATCAAAGAGGCCGAAACCTGACGCGTCCATCGTCTTACCCGCGATCCTCACGGAGCCTCGGCCGAATGCGGCATCAAGGTTCCGACACAGTCACCACCGCGCTCCTTTCGTACCATCTGCGGCATCCGGCAGACGGAACGAAAAAAGCTGGCGCCCAAGGGCGAGCCACTCTTCTTGAAGGCAACCTTTGTGCCGCGAGATGCGGCCGCCGGCTGCTTGTTCTTGCCGCCGCCCGGCGCGCCCTCGCCACCGGCGGCCGACCCTGCGTCTCGTCGGATCGCCCGACCGCGCTTGGGTCACCAATTGGGACAGCAATACTGTCCTATAGGACCATCGCAAATTCGCTGCCTAAACACAAGCGCCGGACCCCTTTCTCTCGTTCCCAGGAGGGGCAGGGAGAGAAGCGCCGCCGCGTGGCTCCGGCCGCCACCGATTTTCGCGAATGTTCCGCACCGCAAGTGGATCACGGGAAGCGCTCTCGCGCAATGGCCGATGATGGCGCCGCAGTGCGGTGGATTTGAAGTTCCTGCCGTTTCGCCGCCATCGAGACACGAGTGCGTAATCCGGGCTATTTTCGCGGCAATGAACTTCGCCAGTGACAACACGGCAGGCATCGATCCTGCCATTTTGGACGCCATTGGCGCAGCCAATCGGGGCTACGCACGCGGCTACGGCAACGACGACTGGACGCAAGCCGTCGGGCGGCGGCTTTCGGAAGTCTTCGAGCGCGAGGTTGCGGTGTTCCTGGTGCCGACCGGCACCGCGGCGAACGCGCTCGCTTTGGCGCAAGTCACCCCGCCCTGGGGCGTCGTCTTCTGCCATGCCCATTCCCACATCGCCACCGACGAATGCGGCGCGCCCGAATTCCTCGGCGGCGGATTGAAGCTCGTCGGCCTGCCCGGCGACGGGGCCAAGATCGCGCCGGAGACGTTGCAAAGGGCGCTCGCGGGTTATGGCGGACACAGCCCGCATCAGATGGTCGCGTCGGCGCTGTCCATCACCCAGGCTAGCGAGGCCGGCACCATTTACCGCACCGATGAGATCGCCGCCCTGGCCGAGCTGGCGCATGCGCGCTCACTTGCTGTGCATATGGATGGCGCGCGTTTCGCCAATGCGCTGGTTCGGCTCAATGCCACGCCGGCGCAGATGACGTGGCGCTCCGGCGTTGACGTACTGTCGCTCGGCGCCACCAAAGGCGGCGCGCTGGCGGCGGAAGCGGTGGTGTTCTTCGATCCCGTGCGCGCCGATTTTTTCGGCGAGCGGCGCAAGCGCGCCGGACATCTGTTGTCGAAGCACCGCTTTATCGCCGCGCAGTTTTCGGCCTATCTCGCCGACGACCGCTGGTTGACGCTGGCGCGCCATGCCAATGCGATGGCCGATCGGCTGGCGGAGAAGCTCGCCGCGGTGGGGCTCAAACCGGTCTGGCCGGTCGAGGCCAATCTCGTCTTCATCGCGATCCCCCGTGCGCTTGACTTAAGGCTCAAGGCTGCCGGCGCGACATATTACGTGCGCTCGAGCGAGGGCTTCGACATCGGAACCGACAGGGTTCTGGTGCGCCTGGTGACGTCGTTTATGACGGTCGACGAGGACATCGAGCAGTTTGCACGCCTCTGCGCCTGATTGCCAAAGCACGCAATACCCTGATCGGTTGTAACGGATTGTGCGTATGCGGTAGGGATCGCTATGCGTATCGGGGGCGTGGTCAGTTGTGTCCTGATCGCCTTGTGTTGCGCCAGATGCACTGGCCCGCTTGTCCTGTCAAAAAATGATTTTGCTTTTGGAGGACCGGCCGGCTTCTATCCCGGCCGCGGCGAAGATGGAAATCTTGGAGCTGAGTATTCCGTTTGGCTGGCAAAAAATCAGGTAGCCATCACCGACGTTCAAAACCGAATCGTCGAGATCAAAAACGGTGCCAGGCTGCCGGGATGCATTGGAGAGGATAAATACACCTGCGTTGCGACTCTATCGCAGCGTCTGACCGTTGCGGATAACTGGGCGTCTCAATTCAGCTTGTTTCCTGAGATTAAATACGACGTCAATGGAAAACCGCTGAATGGATCGACGGTGATGCTCGATGCATATCGGCCGAACGCTAAAGCACTGCACGACGGTGGCCTGACGCAGATAATTCTAGATGTGTCTCCCGGCGGTTCGGTTTCGCGCATTACTGCTATATTGCCGGAAGCTCGCGATCCGCTCCTGGCACATACCCAGGAGGACTATGACAGGACACACGTTTATGGAGTCGTGGCCGTGGTGCCTGCGAAGACCTGCCCGACGTTGACCAGCCGCGAAGTTGGGTTGAAAACGTTATCAAGCCAAGTGTCACTTATACCAAAGAAAGCAGCATTAACGACGTCATGAAACCCGGTCGAGCGCGGGGCTTTTTTCAAGAAAGACAGTGTTTTGCGGTCGCGCTTTTTCATTTAATTCTTCTGCGGGCTACTATCGTGAAGGCTTCTCGCGCGTACCGTATGAGGGAACGATACTAGACATCGAGTAATACGTTCCTGATCGAGTAGTACGGTCCTGACTATTTCCCCTATGCTGCAGCAGTTCTGAAATTCTCGCGGCTCCTTCCGGCTTGGCGAGCTGTGGCGCGAGTTTAGCTTCCGATCTCGTCTGTTCGGCGGGCTTCGCTTAAGCGAGGCCGCGCAAAAAACCCTGGCTGCGCCCAAGCGCCGCCCCAATTGCAGCCGAACCTGATGCCGGCGTTGGCGTAAAGGCTTAGTGGCAGGGGAGGGCAATCGCGCGTGCGTTTCGGCGTAACCGGAATCTCCGCAATAGCCGCGATCCTATCGGCGATCGGCGTCGGCTGGGCGCAAGCGCAGCCGCCGGGACCGCCGCCCCTGCAACCGGCGCCGGGCTTTGTGTCCACTTACGAAATCGTCCATACGTTGCGCGCCGCAGGCTTCGATCCGCTGGCGCCGCCGTTGCGCGAGGGCACGATCTATGTGGCGCGCGCCACTGACTATCGTGGAATATTGATGCGCGTCGTGCTCGATGCGCGCACCGGCGCGATCCGCGACGCTAATCGCATCGTGCCCGGGCCGGGAAATTACGGTGGGCCTTATGGACCCTATGGCGAGGCTGACGATCCCTATGGCGGCCCGCTATACGGCCCGAGCCCTTACGGCCCCGGACCCCACGGCGCGGATGCTTACGGGCCGGACTCCGGCGGCCCGGATGCTTATGGACGGGTCGGCATGGTGCCGCCCTACGATCAGCCGCCAGGCTACGCTGCCCCGCTGTCGGCGCCATCCGCGCGACCGGCGACGGGCATGGGCGTCCCGCCGCTGCCGCGGCCGCGCCCGCCGGAGCTTGCTGCGCGCAAGCCGGCTGACGAGGCCAAGCCATCGACCGATCCGAAGCCCTCGGTTGCGATCGATCCCAAGCCGAATTCAAAACCGGACGTAACCACGGCAACGCCCGTTGCGCCGGCTCCGTCGGCGGCACAAGCAGCGCCGCCACCGGCCGCACCGGCAAAGCCCGGCAAAGCGCCTTCGACGCTGACTATCAATAATTGACCGCGCGCGCGTGCCGATTCGCGCATTCGCCACGCGGTGTGCGCAGGCGAGCAATGCCCTGCGCTGAGATTGAGCTGACCCTGGACGCAGCGTAGCATGACGGCGCGTTTGCGCAGGGAACAACAGTGCAAATCGTCGGGAGGCGCCGCCGTGAAAGTCTGCATGTTCCATTTGATGCCCTATCGCGGGCTCTCGGCGGATTTCGATCAGCGCTACAAATCGGCTTACATCGATCCACTGTGGTTCGACGTCGCCGACGCCGACAAGGTCGGCGAATACTACAACGCGACGCTCGACGAGCTGCTGTTCGCGGCGAAGTCCGGCTTTCACGGCCTGTGCACCAATCAGCATCATCAGAACGTTTATGGCTTCATGGCCAATCCCAGCATCATGGCGGCGGTGCTGGCCAAAGGCACCAACGGGCAAAACGTCGCCATCGTGCAGCTTGGCTCGACGCTGCCCTCGACCACGCCGCCGACCCGCATCGCCGAAGAGTATGCGATGCTCGACTGCATCAGCGGCGGGCGGCTCGTCGCCGGCTTTCCCACCGGGCTGCCGTCCGACGCCACCATCTCGAACGGCGTCGTGCCGATCGAGCAGCGCGAGCGCTATCGCGAGGCCCTGGCGCTGGTACTCAAGGCCTGGTCGGCGCGCGAGATCTTTGCCTGGAACGGCAAGCATTATCAGCTCGGCATGGTCAATCTCTGGCCGCGGCCGATCCAGCAGCCGCATCCGCCGATCTGGATTCCCGGCTCCGGTATTTCCGGCACCGCGGAATATGTCGTCGATCACGATCATTGCTTCTGTCATCTGAGTTACTACGGCGCCAAGAACGCCAAGCAGGTGAACGATCGTTATTGGGAGTTGGCGGCGCGCAAGGGGCGCGACGATAATCCCTACCGCTTTAGCTTTCTCCAGCTCATCGGCGTGGCATCGAGCGACGCCGAAGCCGAAGAGCTTTATGCGCCGCACGCCGAGTATTTCTTCCACAAGCTGCTCTACACGCCGCCGCACTATCAGGCGATCCCCGGTTGTCTCGAATACGACGCGCTGCGGGCGGCGCTGCATCACAATCCGCGGGCCGAGGTGAAACTGCGCGAGCTGAAAGCCAAGGATTTTTATGAGCGCGGCTTCGTCGTCGTCGGCAGTCCGAAGACGGTCCGCGAGCAGCTGCTCGACGGCATCAAGCAATTGCGCATGGGGCATCTCTTGGCGCTGTTGCATTTCGGCTCGATGCCGACGGACCTGTGCAAGGCCAACATCGATCTGTTCGCGCGCGAAGTGCTGCCGTATCTGAAAGATCAGTGGGACGACCGCTACGAGGACCGCTGGTGGCCCGAGCGATTGAAAGCCAAACGTCCGGCAGCGGCGAGGATCGCCGAACCGGCCGCAGCGTCCTGACGGCGGGAGAGCGACATGACTGCCGTCGAACTGCGCCGGATCAAGCTCTGGCAGGATCGGATCGGGACCGAGGTGGAGATTTCCGGCTCCGGTCCGCCGCTCGTCTATCTGCACGGACCCTGGGGCCTCGCCCCCGATCGCGCCTTTGTTGAGCGCCTTGCCGAGCGCCATAAGGTCTTCGCCCCGAAATTTCCCGGCACCAGCACCGGCGATCCGAATTCGGTGCACGCGCTCGACGGCTGGCACGATCTGGCCGTCTATTGCGGCGAACTGTTCGACAAGCTTGAAGTGACGTCGCCCGCCGTCGTCGGCCACTCCTTTGGCGGGCTTCTGGCCGCCGAATTTGCCGCCGCCGCACCGCGCGCGGTCGGCCGGCTCGTGCTGATCGACCCGGTGGGCCTGTGGCGCGACGACCGCCCGGTGCAGAACTGGATGCTCATCCCCGACACCGCGCGCAGGGTGGCGCTGTTCGCCGATCCTGATGGTGAGGCGGCGCGCCGCTTCTTCGAGGTTCCCGCCGATCCGGCAGCGCGCGTCGAGACATTGTCGCAAATGATCTGGGCGCAGGCCTGCACCGGCAAATTCGTCTGGCCGATCGCCGACCGGGGCTTAAGCCGGCGCATCCACCGTATCGCCGCGCCGACGCTGATCGTCTGGGGCGAGGCCGATCGCATCATTGCGCCGGTCTATGCGCAGGAATTCGCCAAGCGCATTGCCGGCGCGCCGGTCAAACTCATCGACCAGGCCGGCCACCTGCCGCATCTGGAGCAGCCAGAGCGGGTGGTCGCGGCGATTGCGAAGTTTCCGGCCTGAATCGTGATGACATTACCCGAATGTCTGAGCCGCTTTGACTGAAGGGCTCACGCTAAATTCCTGGAAACGATAATAGTTCTCGCAATTCAATGTGATCATCCCCATATCCGTGTGTGTACCTCGGGGCGGTCATACGAGGGAACGCGATCCATTCATCGCGAGCTGTTCGATACAGCAGCACAAGAATGAAAAAGGAAAAATCCGATGGCGCATAAATTCGATGTCGGTCAATTGGTCGATCTGGAGCTGAGCTCGCTCCGATCGGCGGTACGTGGCCCCTATGAGATTCGCCATCTTATTCCGGCCTCAGACCGAGATCCCGACGATCCATGCTACCGCATCAAGAGTATCGCGGAAAAGCATGAACGCGTCGCACCTGAAAGCGAGCTGACGCTCTCGGCGGAGGTTTTCGGTTAAATCAAATCATGCTGCCTGCGGCTGAAGGAATGCCGGGCCGATGCTCAATTTTCCGAACCCAAGCCGGATTTTCGATCCGACCCGACGCGCGATTCGGTTCTGGGGCCATGACAGCGCAATGGAGTGGTCATTCTTTGCAACCGAAGAAGCGCTGAAGCGGCTGCAGCCGGAAATGGAGCGCGATGAGGCAGGCCTGCTTCTCGCCTTCGATGCCAATCGCGCGGCGATCTACGCCGCCGCGATCAAGGCGTATAAGCGGGGGCGAAAAGGATCGTACGAGCTGTTAGCTGCGGATTTTTGAAGGCGCCCCGGACGCGCCGTTAAATAGCGCCGGCACTGCGTTTATCGAAAATACCGAGATGTTTTTGCGCCTCGATCGGCATGTTGGGGACGAAAATCATGCGGCCCATGAACGTCGTCCACGGCTTTTCGGCGATGGGCTGCAGCTGGGCAAAATTCCAGAATTGCAGCTCTTTCATCTCGATCTCGGTAACGGCGTTGTCGAGCACCCAGTTGCGGAGCATGCTGAGCCGGCTTCGTTCAGGGTCTGCGAACATCGCGTCCGGCATGGTTTTTCTCATGGCACCGTTCCTTTGCTGATGTGATGAGACCCGTGGTTTCGCGCTCACAGCGACAGCGAAGGTCTTTGACCTCGTTGTCCTTGCTCGTTCGAGCAAAAAGGGTCTGCCAGCGACCAGTATTGCAACGCCAATCGTAACCTTTCCCTTAGGACGCAAGGACGCAAGCGACGCCGTGGCGCCGGATTCCCTTCGAGCCAGGGGGAAAAAGCGGTCATTTCTTTAAGAGAGTCGGCGGATCGCCCGGCAATGCGGGCGTTCGAGGCCGTTTCCGAGAGGTGGATTGCAGCGACGCGATCGGCAATCGACGGATAGCTGGCGCCGCGCTTATCGGCGCTTGGAGCGCGATTTACGGGCCGCATAACGGGCGTCCCTGGCCGCCTTTTGTTCGGCCTGCAGCGTGCGCTCGCGTTCCGCGCTTTCGGCCATGGCGCGCTCGGCCTCGATCGCGGCGTCGTGCGCCGCGGCTTGCGCGCGTTCGGCCTCGCGGGCTTTGCTTTCCGCCCGTTCGATCTCGCGCCTGGTCTTGATCGCATCGCGCTCGGCGGCACGTACCCTACGCGCGGTCAGCCGTTCTGCCAGCCCGGGGTCGGCCGCCTTGGCGCGAAACTTCTCCAGCGCGGCCTTCCTTGCCTTCGCCGCCGCCTCTCGGCGCTCGATGAAATCCGGTTGCTTAAAGCCAGCCATCTATTTCGCCCGCGTACTGTTATCTCGATCTCGTTCCATTAACGCACGCGCCAGCCGACGACTGTCGCTTCGATTGAGCTGCCGGTATCGACGTTCTGCCAAGCGCCGTTACGCCATCGGCACAAAAATGGAATGACATAGGTGCCGACGTGATCCTCGCAAAGAACTTCAAGCGGTTCATCCGCCGGCGGAACGCCTTGGTGAGTGAAGGCGTCGAGTCGCTCCTGCCGTGTCGCCATGCGATCTCGATTATCCTCGGTCGTTGGGGATTAGACGCCGCGATGGCATCGCGAGATGCTTATATAGCGCCGGCATTTGTGTAATCAACAGCACAGCGGCGCAATGGCGTCGTCCGCAATTTTTGCGATGTTTCCTAGTGGTCCTTTGATTCCACATTCGCATGATTAGCCTGCCGTACCGGGATGCGAATGTTAGAATCGCACCACTAGGCGGCTCCCGCTGGTCGCAGGCCGTC
>Ga0335078_10001683_pt1 | contig 33346 bp, 40 predicted proteins | sample Lox_Sample_32_FD_206711 | JGI IMG/M metagenome (GOLD analysis project Ga0335078, IMG submission 206711) | Soil microbial communities from Loxahatchee National Wildlife Refuge, Florida, United States - Lox_Sample_3.2 | ecosystem: Environmental > Terrestrial > Soil > Wetlands | place: USA...
GGCGGCGCCCCCCCCCGCACGCCGCCCCGCTCGCCCAGCCGGGCGCCCCCCCCCGGGCCGTGGTTCCCCCCCCCGGCCGCCCGCGGGGGCGCCCCCCCGGCCAGGTAGGACGCCAGGGTGTAGATCCCGGCCCAGAGGATCCCGCCCGCCGCGTTGGCGGGCAGGAACCGGCGCCACCGCATCTTGCTGGTCCCGGCGAGGAACGCCGCGTAGGTGCGCAGCACGGAGACGAACCGGCCGAAGAACACGACCTTCCCGCCGTACCTGTCGAACAGGTACCGGGCGATCTTGAGCTTATGCTCGTCGAGCCGCACCCAGTGCCCGTAGCGCCGGGCGAGCCGGTAGCCGCCCTTGTCCCCGATCCAGTACCCGATGTTGTCGCCGATGATCGCCGCCGCCGAGGCCACCAGGAAGATCAGCCAGGGATTGAGCTGGTGCGTGTGCCCCGCGTAAGCCCCGGCGATCACCAGGGCGGTCTCGCCCGGCAGCGGGATACCCAGGCTCTCCGCGCCTACCAGGACAAATAGGGCCAGATAGCCATAGCTGGCGATGAGGTGGCTGATGTTCACCCGCCAGCCCCGCCTGCCTCCTGCTGGATGACCCGGTCTGCGCGGCGCCGCGCAGGTTACCCACCAGATAGTAGTCATGGTCCCGCCGCCCGGGTGGCCCGGTCCGGCGGGTGGTCACCTCAGGTGAAGTTCGGCCCACACGGCCTTGCCAGTGGCGGTGTCATACACGCCCCACCTGCTGGCCAGCGCGGCCACCAGGACCAGGCCGAACCCGGATTCCTCCAGCCCGGCGGGGGTACGCGGCCGCGGCCGGCCCGGCTCAAGGTCATGGACCTCGATGCGCAGCGAGCTCCCGGCCACCTCCAGGCGCAGCGCCAGGCTGGTGCGGGCGTGCCGGACCGAGTTGGTCACCAGCTCGGAGACGAGCAGGACGGCCGTGTCGGCCAGCTCAGCCAGCTGCCAGGCGGCCAGCACGTCCCGGGTGGCCAGCCGGGCCAGCCCGGCCGCCTGATCGGCCGGGGGCAGCACGATCTGCCGGGACGGCCACACCCCCGCTGGCCCGTCCACGTCGGGCATGCCGCCCGGCCTGTTCCACCCGCCCGCCATGACCTTGACCGCCCCGGTCTCGTCGTCCCCGCGCTTACCCCCTGATGTTCGGTCATGAAGCTGAATTAAACCTGGAAGGTTGCATAGCAGAGGGCGAGGTTTGCCCGAGTAGTGACTGACGGCCAGCTGACCATCAGCCGGGCGGCTGCTGTTCGCCGCGGGGGTCATCGATGACCCCGCCCGCCAGCGCGACCCAGACGGCCCGGCGGCGGGCGCCGTGTTCAAGGTCGAGCGGGGGCCGGCCGGGGAGAAGATCGCCTCCGCCCGGGTGTTCTCCGGCACCCTGCGCATCAGGGACCGGGTGCGGTTCGGCGAGCACGGGTGACATCCAGGCCGCCAGGGTGCGCGAGCTGCGGCAGCAGCTTCCCGCGCCGAGCCACGGGGAAGGAGTGCTGGACTGCGCCTTCGGCCATTACCGGCTGGTCCGCGGCCCGTTCCCGGCCCGGGCGCGGACCGATCACAACCCGGTCAACCGCACCGAGTACCTGCGCCGGGTGCGCCGGGGGTCCCGGTGATCTAGCGCCTTGCAGCATTCTCTGACTAAAGTCAGAGAATGGACAGCGCAATGGTCAGCCAGATCCGCCGGTTCAACCGGACGGTCACCCAGCGGATAGGAGCCCTCGATGACGCCTTCCTGTCCCGGGACCGCCCGCTCGGCCAGGCCCGGGTGCTCTGGGAGATCGGGCCGGACGGCAGCGACGTCCGCACGCTGCGGGCCCGGCTCGGCCTGGACTCGGGTTACCTGAGCCGGCTGCTCCGGTCGCTGGGGCAGGACGGGCTGGTCACGGTCCAGCCGAGCGGGGCCGATGGCCGGGTGCACACCGCCCGGCTGACCAGCCGCGGCCTGGCTGAGCGGGCGGTGCTCGACCAGCGCTCCGACGAGGCGGCGAGCGCCATCCTGCAGCCGCTGAGCCCCGGCCAGCGCGCCCGCCTGGTCGCCGCGATGGCCGCCGTGCAGCGGCTGCTGCAGGCCTCAGCCGTGCAGGTCAGCGCCCGCGATCCGGGGCACCCGGACGCCCGCGCCGGCGTCCGCGCCTATTTCGCCGAGCTGGGCCGCCGCTTCGACGGCGGCTTCGACCCGGCGCGGAGCATCTCCGCGGACGACGCCGAGCTCAGCCCGCCGGCCGGCCTGCTCCTGGTGGCCACGCTGTACTCGGCCCCGGTCGGCTGCGCCGCGGTCAAATTCCACGACGGCGCCCCGGCCGAGATCAAGCGGATGTGGGTCGCGCCCGACGTGCGCGGGATGGGGCTCGGGCGGCGGCTGCTGGGCGAGCTGGAGGCGCAGGCGGCGGCGAGGGGGGTGCGCACCGTCCGGCTGGAGACCAACCGGGCGCTGACCGAGGCCATCGGCCTGTACCGCACGGCCGGGTACCGGGAAGTGGGCGCGTTCAGCGGCGAGCATTACGCGGACCACTGGTTCGAGAAGACCCTGGACCACTCCCCCGGCTGCCCCGGCCACGGGTGACCGCTACTGACCGGGCCCGAACCAGTCGGCCAGCGGCAGCCGGGCGGTGAGCGCACCGAAGTCACCGCGGTCGGCGATCGCGCTGGCCGCGTCCACCAGCGCCTGGGCAGCGGCCCAGGTCAGCGCGCCACCGACGCTCACCCGCTGCGCCCCGGCCGCGGCCACCTCGGCGAACGACAGGCCGGGTACCGCGAGCACGTTGACCGGCTTGGACACGGCCTGGCACACCGCGCGGATATCCTCGGCGCGGCGCAGCCCGGGCGCGTACAGCACGTCGGCACCTGCCTCCGCGAAGGACCGCAGGCGGGCGATCGTGTCATCGAGGTCGGGATGGCCGCGAATGTGATTCTCCGCCCGGGCCGTCAGCGTGAACGCGAAACCCAGGCCGCGCGCGGCCGCCGCCGCGGCGGCGACCCGCTCGGTCGCCAGGGGCAGGTCGTACAGGTAGCCGCCCGGGTCGTAGTCCTCGATGGAGCCGCCGACCGCGCCAGCCGCCGCCGCGCGCTGAATAGCGTGCGCCGCGCTGGCCGGGTCGCGGCCGTAGCCGTTCTCGAGGTCTACCGACACGGGCAGCCCGGTGGCCTGATCCAGCGCCTCGACGTGCTCGGCCAGCTCTTCGAGGGTCACCCCGCCATCCAGCCGGCCGAGCGTGAACGCGAACCCGGAGCTGGTGGTGGCCAGCGCCTTGAACCCGAGCGCGGTCAGCACCCGCGCCGAGCCCGCATCCCAGGGGTTAGGGATCACGAACGGCTCACCGGCATGCAGGGCGGCGAAGGCCGCCGCCTTCTCCCGTTGTCTCGTCGTCACCGGCATGCCGCCAACCTAACCGCAGCCGCTGACAGCCGGGAGGCCCAGCCGGCCGTCAGCATCAGCCGAGACGAATCCAGGTCGCCCGGCCGACGGCCACCACCTGGCCGCCGGCCGTGAACAGCGCCGATCCCGCGAGGATCTTCCGGCCGTTCGCGGCCAGCCGCCAGCCGGCCACGGCATGCGGTTCCCCGGCCCTGACCGCGCCCGTCTGCCGGACCGAGAACCGGCCCAGCACGAACGGCGGCCCAGCGAGCGCGCTGTCGCCGAACGCGCCGAGGCCGCCGGGGCAGTCGAGCGCGGCCCACACGAACTCGGCCCGGACCTGGCCGTCGGGACCCGCGAGACGCCCGTCGGGGCACCAGATATCGGCTGACACGTCCCGGCCGGCGACCCGCCCGACGAGGATGCGCAGCCCGTCGCCGGGCGCCCGGGCCGGCCCGCACACGAAGCAGTGCGGGAACGGATGCTCGTCCGGGTGAGTCCGCAGCCACGATCCGTGGCCAGCGGCGCGGGCGTCCTGGACCGAGACCAGGCCGGGAGGCTCCACCGCCAGGCCCTTCGGCCCGGCGCTGGCCTCGGCCACCAGCGCCGCGCCGTCGAGCACCCGGACGGCCTGATCGCCTGAGCGCTGCACGGCCAGCGGGGTACCCAGCGGCGGTGGCCGCCGCAGCGTGACCTCCGCCGGGCCGTCGAGATAGCCGGCGATCAGCCCGGACACGTACCCGCCGTTGCCGGTCCCCGGGGGGCCGCAGTACTCGGGCGCGATGACCAGCGGGCCGGTCATACCTGGGCCAGCAGCTTGCGCACGGCCGCCACGGCGGTGACCGCCTGGTCGTGGTCGGGCGCCTGCGGGATGAGGTTGAATTCCGTGCAGCCCGCCGCCACGTAGGGGGCCAGGAACCCGGCGACGTCGTCCGGGGTGCCATACGGGCAATACCGCTCGAACCGCTCGAACGGGATCTGGTAGAAGGCCTCCATCGCCGGGGCCAGGCAGCTGCGGGCGGCCTCACGGGAATCCGCGAGCCCGCACCAGACCTGCATCGCATGCCGGGCGGGCGGTGCGGGCCGGCCGGCCCGGCTGGCCGCCACGGCGGCCAGCTCGACGGCGGCGGCGAACCGCCGGGGTGAGTTCCAGATACCGAGCCAGCCGTCGCCGAGCCGGCCCGCCCGCCGGATCGCCGCGTCCGAGCGGCCACCGACGATGATGGGGATGCCCGCGGCCGGCGGCGCGATGACCGCCTCGTCCACGTCGAAGAACCGGCCGTGGAAGGTGACCGGCGCGCCGGTCTGCAGCTGCCGCACGATCGTGAGGCACTCATCCATCCGCCGGCCCCGGGTGGCTGGATCTACGCCGCAGATCGCCACCTCGTGCCGGTCCTCGCCACCCACGCCGACCCCGAACGTGAGCCGCCCGGGAGCCAGCCGCTGGATGTCGGCCAGCTGGCGGGCGACCAGCACCGGGTGGCGCAGCGGCAGCAGGTACAGCCCGCAATGGACCGGCAGCGTGGGGTGGAGCATGGCCAGCGCGGTGGCCTGCAGCAGCCCGTCGAACCCGGCACCGGAGATGAAGCTGACGTGATCACCGCAGCAGACATGGTCGATGCCTGCCGCATCGGCCCGGGCCAGGAAGGCCCGGGCCGCGGCCGGGTCCCAGTCCAGCAGGTCGAGTGGCGGGAACATGCCGACCCGGGGCGCGGCCGGGCTGGGGCTGGTCACTGGCTTCCTCCGCTCTGCCGGAGCCGGATGGCCGGAATCAGGGCGGGCACCCGGGACAGGTAAGACGCGTATGCCCCGCCGAGCGCTCGCCGCAGATCGCGTTCCTCGAACGTGATGCCGACCAGAATGTAGCCGGTCGCGCCGGCCGCAAACAGCAGGTGCCCGGCCGTCATCGTGGGCGCAGCCCAGAACACGACCAGGAATCCCGCCATCAGCGGATGCCGGATGTGGCGGTACAGACCGCGCTCGGTGAACGCGGGCGGGCGGTTGGCCTGGCCCCGCGCGTGCCGGTAGGCCTGGCGCAGCCCGAACAGGTCCGAGTGGCTGATCAGGAACGTCGAGCCGATGGCGATCAGCCAGCCGGCCGCGTAGACCGCGAGCAGCAGGCCGCGGCCCGGCTCGGGCAGCCGCCAGACGGTGCCGCCGACCGGCCGCCACTGCCAGTAGAGCAGGGCCAGCAGCAGGCTGGCGGACAGCACGTACGTCGCCCGTTCGGCGGGGGCGGGCACCAGCCGGATCCACCGGCGCTTGAACCAGGCCCGCGCCATGACCGTGTGCTGGACCGCGAACGCCAGCAGCAGCGCCGTATCCACCGCTACCGCCGACGGCCAGCCCGAGTTGGTGCCCTGGTCGATGTTCCTGGGCACGCCGAGACCGGCGAAGAAGCCGAGCGAGTAGCCGAGCACCCCCAGGAAGACCAGGTACCCGAGGACCGCGTAGCCCAGCATGATCAGGCCAGGGACGTCGCGGTCACACGGCACCGGCCGGCTGGCGGGATTCACCTCATAGCCCATGCGCCGACCATAAGATCACCAGGCCGGCCGCGGCCATCGGGTGAACTACCGGTCTCGCGCCGGGGCCGCGGGCCAGCCGCGGGCCAGCCGGTCCCGGCGTCGGGAGAACTACCTAGCCGGGTGGCCAGGACGCAGCCGCTGCTCGGTGACCCAGGCCGCGACCTGGGCCCGGGAACGCACCGCCAGCTTGCGCCGGATGTTCTCGGCGTGTGCTTCCGCGGTGCGCGGCGCGACCCCCAGCCGGGAGGCGATGGCGTGGTTGGTCAGCCCGTCCGCGATCAGCCCGGCCACCTCGAGTTCCCGGCTGGTCAGCGGTACTTCCCCCGGGCCGGCCGGCGGCCGGGCGGCCGGCCCGCCGAGGAAGCCGAGCATCGCCGCCAGCGCTTCCGCCCAGCGGCCGTGATAGTAGAGGTGGCTGGCGCCGGGCAGCGGGATCAGCGCCGCACCCGGAATGAGCGCCGCCACCTCCTGCCCCAGCCGGAACCTGGTGGCCGGGTCGGCCTCGCGGTGCAGCACCGCGGTCCGCGCCCGGATCGCCGGGAGCAGCGCGGCGACGTCGGTGCCGTAGTAGACGTCGAGGAACCGGGCCGCCACCGCGGCCGAGGCGCTGGCCCGCTGGTAGGCGGTGAACAGCTCGACGTCCGCGGCGCTGGGCTCCGGGATGAAGATGTTGGCCAGCATCTTCGAACCGAGGCCCCAGTGCGCCCGGACGAGACCCACGATCGAGTCCCTGACCTCGGCGGGCGCCAGGTCCCCGCCCCGGGCGCAGGTGCCGTACAGCACCAGCGCCTCGACTCGTTCCGGGTAGCGGGCGGCCACCGCCGCGGCCAGCTGACCACCCTGGGACGCGCCGAACATCCGGAACTGGCCGGCCCCGGCCGCGTCGGCCACCGCCAGCGCCGCTGCCACCTGCGCGTCGAACGAAAAGTCCACGCCGCCCCGGTCGGACAGGCCGCACCCGAGCCGGTCGTAGCGGATCACGGTGAACCGCTCGGCCAGCCGCGTCATGAACGCGGCGAACGAGAACAGTTCCAGCTGCTTGGTCAGGTGGGTGACCCAGCCGGAATCACACAGCAGCGGCGGGCCGTCACCGGTCATGGAGTAGGCGACCCGGCCCGCTGGCGTGGCGCAATACCTGACCGCCGGCCTCACCCGTACAGGCTGGCATTCCCGGCCCGCGCAGTAAAGAACAGCCACGGCGCCGGTGACCGGGCGGCCGGCTCGCTCAGGTCAGCGGTTTCTCATACCAGCGGTCGCTCATATAGCCCTGATTGAACGCAGGCACCTCGCGGTACCCGGTGTGCGCGTAGAGCCGCTGAGCCTCGGTGAGATGGCTGCCGCTGTCCAGGCGGAGCGTGCGCACCCCCTGCCCGCGGGCCGCCTTCTCGACCGCGTCCATGAGCAGCGCGCCGACCCCGCGGCCGCGGGCGCCGGGCACCACGAACACGCGGGCCACCTCGCCGATCCCGCCGGGGAGCAGGCGCAGGCCGATGCACCCGATGACGGTCCCGGCCCGCCGGGCGACCAGGAACAGCCCGCCCGGCGGGCAGAGGTCATCACTGGGCTCGCCCGCCATCGCGTTCTCGACCTCGCCCGCGGTGGCGGGCCGGCCGTGGTGGCGGCCCACGATGTCGCGGAAGTAATCGGTGAGCACGGCGCGCCCCTGGGCTGAGCCGGGCGGGATCGCGGCGACCGTCACGTCCGGCGGGAACTCGGTCATGTTCCCGATTATCGGCCCCCGCTACCGGCCCCGCCCGGCAGCCGCTGGCTGCCCAGCTCCATGTGCATCGCGTTCATGTCGCAGTAGGCACGCGGTGTCACCCCGAACCGGCCGCGGAATTCGCTGATGAAGTGCGAGACGCTGGCGTAGCCGACTTCCTTGGACACCCGCGCCACGGCCAGGTTCCCGTCCACCAGCAGCTCCCTGGCCCGGTCCAGGCGCATCTCCTTCAGGAACTGGTAGGGCGACCGGCCGGTCACGTCCCGGAACAGGTGGGCGAAGGCGGACGGGCTGAGGCTCACCTGCTCGGCCATGTCGGCCACGGTCAGCGGCTCGGACAGGTGCGCCCGTACATAGTCGAGCACGGCCGAGACGGGGTTCGTGGCCGCCTGGGCCGCCGCGATCGCGAGCAGCCGGGCGAACTGCTCCCGCTGCAGCACCCGGTAGACCATTTCCTGGAGGTAGAGCGGGGCCAGCACCCGGCGGTCGGTGTCCGTGCCGACCGCCCGCAGGAACCGCAGCACCGCGCCGAGCAGTTCCTGGTCGAGCGCTGACACCTGGGCCTGGCCGCCCGGGGCCTGGGCCGGGCCGAGCCGGGACCGGAACGCGGTGGTGCGGCGCTCCAGCATGTCGCTGGACACCCGGCGGACCAGGGCCGGATCGATCTGCAGGACGAACGACAGGAACGGCCGGGCCGGTGTCGCCTCCCGGATCTCGGCCTGGAAGTGCAGGTGGCTGCTCAGCACCAGGTAGTGGAACGGGTCGTAGAGGTAGGTCTCGCCCGCGACGGTGACCGCCTTGCGGCCCTGCGCCACCAGGCACAGGGACAGCGACTGGATCTCCTCCCAGCTCGGCCCCGTTGGCGCGGTGAACCGGTAGATCGTCAGGCCCGGCCATGCCCCGGCGTTGGCGCCCACCGCAGGGGCCCGGGCGGCAAGCTCGGCGATCAGGTCACCCGACACCACTGGCTGCCCGGCCTGCCCAGGACCCATCGCGCTGCCTCCCTGCCTCGCTGATGCCAGCCTGCGGCACCGGCGCGGGCCAGGCCATCCCTTGTCATAGCCGGGCCGCCGGATCACGATAGACATCAGCCGGAATCCGGCATCACCGCCGGAATGGGCAACATGTCAGCAGGAAACCGTCATGCCGGGGCTAGCTGGATCCGCGGTGCGATGGCAAAGTCGCCACCACGTGACCCATGCCACAGGGCAACGCCTGCGCCGTGGAGGTGGCTGATGACCAGGATCGCGTACCTCGTGACCAGTGCCCGCGAGATGACTCTGGCGGACGGGACCGCGCACCCGACCGGTTACTTCGCGGAGGAGGCGCTCAAGCCCTACCAGCGCTTCGCCGCCGCCGGCTTCGACGTCACCGTGATCACGCCGGACGGGAATCCGCCACACCCGGACCCGTACGGCCTGTCCTGGTTCTTCCACTATCCCGAGGAAGACAAGGACTACCTCGCGTCGGTGGTCCGCACGTTCGCCCACGACGTCGACGACATCCGAGTCACGCTGCACCAGAACACCGAGCTGGGACTGGCCGCGGCCCGGCGGGTAGCCGCCCGGCTGGAAGCCCGCGGGCGCAGCCCGGCGCAGGCGCACCGGATCGTCAGCGCGGCCGCCAAGCAGGCCTGGCGGCAGGACCGGCCATTCACCGATGTGCTGGCCGCGGACGGATCAGCCGGCCTGACCCGCGCGGAGATCCAGGCCGAGGTGGACGCCCAGCGGGCCGACAGCGAGCGGCTGGCCGCCGACCGGCTCGCCGCGCTCCGGGCGATCCCCGGCTTCGCCCACCCGCTGGCGCTGTCCGGGCGCAGCGACGGGGAGCTCGCCGCTTTCGACGCGGTGTTCGCGCCCGGCGGGCATGGGCCCATGGTCGACCTGGCCGACAACCCGGACGTCGGGCGGCTCCTCGTCTTGCTGCACGGCAAGTCCGCGCCCATCGCCGCGCTGTGCCACGGCCCGGCCATGCTGCTGTCCGCGCCGGAACGCGCCGACGGGCAGTGGTTGTTCGACGGGTACCGGCTGACCTGCTTCACCGATGAGGAGGAGAACCAGACCGAGGCCGGCCTGCTGGGCATGGCCTGGTTCCTGGACACCGCGCTGAAGAACGCGGGCGCGGTGTTCGACGACGGGCCGTCCGCGTGGGTCTCGCACGTGGTAGCCGACCGGAATCTGATCACCGGGCAGAACCCGGGATCGACCGAGGCGACCGCGGACGCGGTCATCAAGGCCCTGCGGGCCCCGGCCCGTGCCGCCGCCTGAGCCCAGGGAGTCCGCTCATGACCAGCAGCTCCACCGAAACCAGCAGGCCCACCGGGAACACTAGCCCAGCCGGGGCCACCAGCCAGGAACAAACCGTTCAGGCTTTCCTGGATGCCTTTGCCCGCCGCGACGTCGGCGCGGCCATGGCTCTGGTCGATCCGCGGGCGTCGGTGACCGTCCACCCGCTCAGCATCCGGCAGCAGGGAGCCGGACAGCTCCGGGCGGTGCTCGCCGATCTGGTCCGCGCGTTCCCCGACCTGCTGGTGACCCGGGGCCGGGTGGTCACCACCGGCGACGTGGTGACCGCGCTGATCAAGGTGGAGGGCACCCAGGCCGCGGACTACGCCGGGGCCATCAACCAGGAGAAGCACCTGGACATCGACCAGGCCTGGCGGTTCGCCGTGACCGGCGGACTGATCACGGCGGTCTCCGTGTACTGGTGCCAGCAGCAGCTCTACCGGCGGCTGGCGGTCAAGCGGTTCGACGCGATCGCGATCACCTGAGGAGCGCCTGATGACCGTGACCCAAGCGCGCACCGCCGAATCGGCCGCCGGTGTCGTCGCCGAGTTCTTCGACCGCTACCGCGCCCACGACGTGGGCGGCATGACCGACCTGTGCTCGATCACCGCCGGCTTCTCCTACGTGCCGGTGGAGATCTGGGGCAAGCAGCGGGTGCTGCGCGGCGACGGCACGATCGGCACGATCGGCAAGCCACTGTGGACCGGGCTGATCAACGCATTCCCTGACCTGTCGAACACGGTGCACACGGTCGCCGCCAACGACGACGGCGACGTGGTCGCCGAGGTGGACATCGAGGGCACCCAGCAGCTGGCCTGGGGCATGATCAAGCCGGCCGGGCGGCACTACTGCGAGCCGCACCTGTTCGTCTTCCACGTCGGCCAGGACCTGCTCATCGACGGCATCACCGCCTACTGGAACGACGCCAGCATCAGCCAGCAGCTCGGTCACGAGGAAGTCGACTGACGAAGGGGGCCTGCGACATGGCACTGCTCAAGCGCGAGGAATGGCAGGGCTTCGTCCGCGACGTGGACTGGACCTACAGCTACGTGGCTGACGACGCGGTCTTCCCGGAGTGGCACAGCGGCACCGGCAAGGTGCCGCGGGAAGCCTGGTCGGCGTGGGAAGAGGACTACAAGGTCAGTTACCCCGAGTACGTGGCGGTGCAGCGGGACAAGGAGGCCTCGGCCTACGCGGTGAAGGCCGCCCTGCAGCGCTCGGACACGTTCAGCCGGCTCGATGAGGGCTGGAAGTCAGCCACCAAGATGCACTTCGGCGGGGTCGCCCTGGTCGAGTATGCGGCGGTGCTGGCCGAGCTGAAGATGGCCCGGTTCGGGCTGACCGGGGCGTGGCGGAACATGGCCACGTTCGGCCAGCTCGACGAGCTGCGGCACGCCCAGATCACCACCTTCTTCGGCCACGAGTTCGTGCGTAAGGACCCGCAGTACGACTGGACCCAGAAGGCGTTCCACACCAACGACTGGGTGCTGATCTCGCTGCGCAACCTGTTCGACAACATGATGATCGCGCCGAACGTGGTGGACATGGCCATCGAGCTGCCGTTCACGTTCGAGACCGGCTTCACCAACCTGCAGTTCGTGGCGCTGGCCGCGGACGCGCTGGAGTCCGGCGACGTTAACTTCGCCAACATGATCTCCTCGATCCAGACCGACGAGGCGCGGCACTCCCAGCAGGGCGGCCCCACCCTGGGCATCCTGGTCGAGCACGATCCGGTCCGCGCGCAGTGGGTGGTGGACAAGGCGTTCTGGGGATCGGCCCGCGCGTTCGCCGCGCTGACCGGGCCGGCCATGGATTACTACACCCCGCTGGAGCACCGCAAGCAGTCCTACCGCGAGTTCATGGAAGAGTGGGTCATCGACCAGTTCGTCCGCACCGTCGAGGACTACGGGCTGCGCAAGCCGTGGTTCTGGGACGAGTTCATGCGCGGCCTGGACACCTGGCACCACGGGCTGCAGATGGGCCTGTGGTACTGGCGGCCGACGCTGTGGTGGCGGCCCAAGGCCGGGGTCAGCAAGGACGAGCGCGCGTGGCTGGCCGAGAAGTACCCGAACTGGGAGCAGGTCTACGGCGACAAGTGGGACGTGCTGATCGACAACGTCAACGCCAACAACCTGGAGGCGACGCTGCCGGAGACGCTGCCCTGGCTGTGCATGACCTGCCATCTGCCCTGCTGCAACGCCACCCAGTCGCGCGATGGCACCTGGCGGGTGCGCGACTGGGCGCTGCGCTACGACGGGAAGACGTTCCACTTCTGCACCAACGCGTGCCGGCAGATTTTCTGGAAGGACCGCGACAACGTCAACCACGAGACGCTGGTCGACCGGTTCCTGGCCGGGCAGATCCAGCCCATGGATGTGGGCGGGATCCTCGGCTACATGGGCATGACGCCCGACGCGATGGGCGATGACCCCGACTACGAGGCGTGGACCAGGGACTACGTCGGCCGGCCAGCCGACGGCATCGCGCTCGGGGCCCAGTCATGACGGCCGAACTCGGCGTCGAGGACCAGCCACCCCAGCTGGTCCCGCTGAACGCCATCTTCGCCACTGACTTCGTGCAGATCCTGGTCCCGGTGACCACGGCCAACACGATGCGCGAGGTGGCCGCGGCCGTGGCCCACCACGTCGAGGGCCGCCGGGTGCGCGCGCTGCCCTACGAGAAGGTCGTCATCCACAACGGCAGGCGGCTGCCGCCCGACATCACCGTGGCCGCCGCCGGAATCCAGCCGCTCGACCACGTCGCCGTCGAGTACGACATCCCGGAGGGGTCATGAAGAACCCGGTGGGCCCCATCCTGCGGATGGGCGACGAGGTCGAGCAGGTCATCGCGGCGATCGAGGACGACAACCCGGGCACCGACATCGAGGTCATCGACCGCGGCGCCTACGTCAGGGTGCAGGGCGAGAACCAGATCATCGTGACCGAGCAGACGCTACGGCGGTACCTGGGAGCTGACTTCGAGATCGCCTCCTTCGGCGCGCTGATGTCCGCCTTCAGCGGGCGGGCGATCACCACCAGCGACGCCATCACCTGGCGGAGCTACGCCCGGCCGGGGAGCGGGGACGGCGCCGGTGACCACCGCGCCCCGCACGGGGAGGTGCCGGCATGACCGAGACCCCGGCCCGCAAGCCCCGGCCGCGCCGCACGTTCAGCGCGTTCGGCGACGTGCGCAAGATGCCCAGCGAGTACGAGATCGTCACGCACAAGCAGAACTGGACGCTGCGCACCAACCGGGCGTCGGCGTTCGAGCAGAACCCGTCGTCCGCGCCCAACCTGTGGTTCCTGACCTACCGCGACAACTCGCCGCTGCAGGTGGCGGACTGGGACGGCTTCCGCGACCCGGACGCGCTGACCTACCGGGCCTACGTCGGTCTGCAGTCCGACGCCGAGGCCCAGACGGCGGGCGTGCTGGAGGCCCACGCGGCGGCGGCCTCGGACAGCAAGCTGCCGGCTGAGTCGGTGGCCCTGCTCAGCCACCTGTTCACCCCGTCCCGCTACCTGTGCCACGGCTTCCAGCAGGTCGAGGCGTACGTGGGGTACATGGCGCCCAGCTCCTACATCACCAACGCGGCCGGCTTCGCCACCGCTGACTTCCTGCGCCGCATCACCACGATCGGCTACCGCACCAGGGAACTGCAGATCGCGTGGCCCGACTCGGGCATCGGGTCCACCGAACGCTCCCGGTGGGAAGACAACGCCAGCTGGCAGCCGGCCCGCAAGGCGGTGGAATACGCGCTGGTCAGCTACGACTGGGGCGAGGCGTTCACCGCCCTGAACCTGGTCCTCGCCCCGACCCTGGATGACGTGCTGCTCAGCCAGCTCGGCCAGGTCGCCAGGGACAACGGCGACGACCTCAGCTGGCTCCTGACGTCGCTCCTGGCCGCGGATTCGCAGCGGCGCGGCCGGTGGAGCCGCGCGCTGGCCGAGTACGCGCTGGCCCAGCGGCCAGGCAACCGCGCGGTGCTGGACAAATGGATCGCCCGCTGGTCGGGCTGGGCCGATGACGCCGCCTATGGGCTGGGCGAGTTCCTGGAGACGCTGCCCGCCCGCGGCCGGCCAGCCAGCGAGGTCGCGGCGCACGCCCGCGCGGCCCGGGCCGCGTTCCTGGCCGGCCTGCCCGGTGCCACCCCCGGGACGGCGGCCGGGGCGGGCTGACCGTGGAGAGCGCGGGCACGGCCCAGCCCAGCACGGCCCAGCCCAGCACGGCCCAGCCCAGCACGGCCCAGCCCAGCACGGCCCACGCCACCACCGGGCAGTGGCGCGAGACGATCAACATCGACGATCTCTGGGAGGACGACATGACCTCCGTGACCGTCGCGGGGACGGACGTGCTGCTGATCAACGTCGGGGGGCAGGTGTGTGCCTACAGCAACGAGTGCCCGCACCAGTCCGGCCCGCTCGACGAGGGCGACTTCGACGGTGAGATCCTTACCTGCTCGCGCCACCTGTGGGAATTCGACGCGGCCACCGGCTGCGGGGTCAACCCGGCTACCGCACAGCTCAAGGCGTACGGCTGCCAGGTCGGCGAGGACGGCACGATCCGGGTGGACATCGGCCGATGACCAGCGCCACGGTGCCCACGGCCGAGCTGCGGATCGACGAGCCGCAGGTCCGGGTGGCCAGCCGTGACGCCCGCACCGCGCTGGACAGCGTCATCGGGCGGGACGCCATCCGCGCCCGGGCCCGGCTGCGGTTCGGGCCGGGGCGCACCTGTGAGCAGCTCGCCCGGCTGCTCGACCGGGCCATCGCGGCGGCCGAGCGGGCCGGGCTCAGCCCGGAACGCCTGGTCGTGGCCGGCGGCCACGTCCAGCCCGGTGAAGATATCGTCCGGGTCCGCCGCAAGGCGCACGGCACGGCGGACTGGATCGCCAGCCCCACCTGCCGGGTGCAGCTCACCCTCCAGCCGGCCGGATTGCGCGCCGCGGCGGCCGCGGCCGGCGGCCCGCCGGTCAGCTGCCCGGCACCGGAGCCGCCCCCTCCTGGGGGCCAGCCCGCGGCCGGGGACCCAGATGGCGAACCGGCCCGCGCGGTCCGTGCCGCGCTGCTCGACGTGATCGACCCGGACCTCGGCGTCAACGTGGTTGACCTTGGGTTCGTCCGGGGTGTCGAGATGCACGGCCGCAGCGCGGTCATCACGATGACCCTCACATCCGCGGCCTGCCCGCTGACCAGCATCATGGCCGACCAGATCCGCACCCGGCTGGACGGGCTGGCGGGAGTCGACGGCTTCCGCATCGACTGGGTCTGGCTGCCGCCCTGGCGGCCCGCCGACATGACCGCCAGCGGCCGCGACCAGCTGCGGGCGATCGGCTTCAGCTTCTAGGCCGCCGCTGGGCCTTCCAGGCCGCCGCGCCACCGCGCTCACCCCGGGTGCCCGATGGCGTTGCCGGCGTAGGCTGCGGGCAGGAGGAGGCTGGCCATGGAGTTCGAGCACATCCTGGTGGCGCGGTCCGGCGCGTTCGCCACCATCACGATGAACCGCCCGCAGCGGCGCAACGCCCTGTCGCTGGCGCACATGCGCGAGCTGATCACCGCATTCCACCAGATCGGGGACAGCGATGCGCTGGGCGTGGTGCTGGCCGGCCACGGCCCGGTGTTCAGCTCCGGGCACGACCTGGCCGAGGTGGCCGGCGCCGATCTGCCCGCGATCCGCTCCCTGCTGGGCACCTGCACCGAGCTGATGACGCTGATCCAGCAGGTGCCGCAGCCGGTGGTGGCGCGGGTGCACGGCCTGGCCACCGCGGCCGGGTGCCAGCTGGTGGCCAGCACCGACCTCGCGGTGGCCAGCGAGGACGCTGGCTTCGCCACACCCGGGGGCAAGGGTGGCTGGTTCTGCCACACGCCGATGGTGGCGGTGGCCAGGAACGTCGGCCGCAAACGGGCCATGGAGATGGCCATGTCCGGCGATGTCATCGACGCACCGACCGCGCTCGACTGGGGGCTGGTCAACCAGGTGGTGCCGGCCAGCCAGCTGGACAGCGCGGTCCAGGATCTGCTCGAACGCGTCACCCGCGGTTCCGCGGACAGCAAGGGCATCGGCAAGCAGGCGCTGTACGCGCAGATCGACCTGGACCAGCCGAAGGCCTATGCGTACGCCATCGAGGTGATGGCCGCGACCAGCCAGCTGCCCGACGCGCGGGAGTGGATGCGCGCGTTCCTGGAGAAGCGCAAGCCACGCTGGGGCCGCGGGCCTGCGTGACGGCTGCCCCCGGCGGCCAGGCTGTCCAGGATCGCCTGCTGCACGGGACGCAGCTGCTCACCCGGCCGGCTGTGCAGCGGGTACTCCCCGGGCAGGGCCACGCCGGGCTGGTCGGGGTGCTTTGCCCGGACAGGCCGGGACATACTCGGCCAGATGTGATGGTGGCCGCCGTGAATGGGGCGCGATCTCGCGGGTAGCGTGCTGGCCGAGGCGGAACCCGCTGCCCCCGGCCGGGACCGCCTGCCCGCGTCCCACCTCCGCCGCACCACCGCCTCCGTGGCGGAGGTGGGCGCGGCCGGCCCGTAACCAGCTGGGGGTCACCCGCCGCCCCGGTGCGAGCCAGGCATGGGTACGCTCCACCCGGACCGCAGCGCCCGGAAGGACATACCCAGTGAGAGCAGTCGTACAGCGGGTAAGCCAGGCCAGCGTCAGCGTCGGCCAGCAGGTCGCCGGGGCCATCGACGAGCCGGGCCTGCTCGTGCTCGTGGGGGTCACCCATGACGACACCCCGCAGCAGGCCGCCCGGCTGGCGGCCAAGCTGTGGGGCCTGCGCATCCTGGACGGCGAGAAGTCATGCTCCGACGTGGCCGCGCCGCTGCTGGTCATCAGCCAGTTCACGCTGTACGCGGACACCCGTAAGGGGCGCCGCCCGACCTGGCAGGCGGCGGCGCCGGGCCAGGTCGCGGAGCCGCTGGTGGACGCCGTGGTGAGTGCGCTGCGCGAACTCGGCGCCCGGGTGGAAACCGGCGTCTTCGGGGCTCACATGCGGGTCAGCCTCGTCAACGACGGCCCGGTCACCATCATCCTGGAGCTGTGACCGGGTGGTCCGCTCCCCGCCAGCCAGCTGCGGCGGATGGCCCCCGCCCGGTCAGGCCGAGGACCCGGCCGCCTTCCGCACGGTCACCCGGACGATCGCGCGGACCGCGCCCGGCCTGTCCTGCCCTGGATCGCGGTCGTACTTGCGGGCCAGCTCGACGTGCAGCGTCCGGTCCGGGTCCGGGGTGATCGACGCCGTGCCGCGCAGCTCCACGTAATTCTCGGGATCGGCGGACTCGAGGACCGTGACGCTGACCCGCGGATCGCGCTGCATGTTGCGGTACTTCACCCGGCCCTGCACGGTGGAGAACAACAGGTCGTCGCCGTCGCGGCCGATCCACATCGCGGAAGTGTGCGGGCTGCCATCGGGGTTGATCGTGGCCAGGACCGCGTAGTTCCGCCCGTCGAGGAGCCGGCGCGCGGCATCGCTGAGCGAGAAGGACATGCGGGCACGGTACCAACCGCCTGCGGGCGGATCGGGTACCGGCGGTCAGCTGGCGACGAGCCGGAACGTCTCCGCGACGACCAGCGTGTCGTCGTCGACCGTGAACTCCGGGTCCCCCAGGGCGTCGCGCATCTGCGCCGAGTGCCAGAACCGCTCATGCCCGGCCCGCCACTCCGCCACCGAGGTGTAGCCCTCCCCCTCGCCCAGGGCGTGCGGCAGGCCCACATCGGCCAGCCGCACCACCCGGACCTCGGTCATCTCGATCACGGCCACCGGCTGGCCCGCGGAGTCGACCACGGCCTGCCGATCCCCGGGCCGGGGCAGGGCCGCACCCTCCTGCTCGTAGTCGGCCAGCAGCCCGGTGGTCGTGGTCTTGGCCCCCGCGACGATCGCGGCTACGAGCTGGTCACGCAGCGGGCCGGGGAACGCGAACTCGGCGGGCGGCAGGTCTTCGAAACGCACGGCGACCAGCCTACGGCCCGCCCCGCACGGCCAGCCGGCCGACTGCCGCACCCGACGGTGCCGAACCACTATGTTGGGCGGGTGGATCAGCGGCCCGGACCGGACGCCAGCGCCGGGTCCCCGGGTATCCGGATCCGCGGGTCACGGCTGCTGCTGCGGCCCCTGCGGCCCGCGGAGATCGACGCCGAGTGGCAGGCGATGGTCGACTCCGATCCGATGGCCATCGCCCAGCTGCCCGATGAAGCCGGGTTCAGGGCCCGGCTGCGGCGCTCCGGGCAGCTCATCGACGGCTGGCTCGACCTGGCCATCGACCTCGGCGGCACCTCGATCGGGCGCATCCAGACGTTCGTGCCGCCGGGCCGGCCGCTCCCGCCGGGCACGTTCGACATCGGCATCGGCCTGCGCGCGGGCAAACGAGGCCAGGGGTACGGGCGGGAGGCCCTCGCGCTGCTCACCGACTGGCTGTTCGCCCGGGCCGCGGCCGAGGTGGTAGAGGCGCCGACCGACCCGGCCAACATCGCCATGCGCACGGTGTTCGACCGGGTCGGCTGGTCGTTCGTGGGCCCGGTGACCGAGCTCGGCCGGGGCTGGGTCATGTACCGGATCACCCGCCCGCAGTGGGCCGCCCGGGCCGGCTGAGGCCCGCGGGCCCATGGCGGGACGCCCAGGCAGGGCGCCGCAGCCGGTAGACCACGTGCGGGCGCAGCGGGTCCCCGGCCGCGATCCGCGGATGGTCGAAGTACGCGAACGCCGTCATGCCCAGCCGCCGCATCACCGCCCGGGACGGCTCGTTGCCGGCCGCGGTCATCGACCAGAGCGCCCGCAGCCGCGCGCCGCCGAACGCCACGCCCGCGGCGGCCCGGGCCGCCTCGGTGGCGTAGCCCTGGTGCCAGGCGTGCCGGGCCAGCCGCCAGCCCACCTCCATCCCGCCGGCCCCGGGCACGTCGCCGGGCATCGGGTTCAGCCCGGTGAAGCCGATGAACTCGGCCGAGCCGGCCACCTCCAGCGCCCACAGGCCGAACCCCTGCTCGGCGAACAGCGCCTCGATCCGGTCGACGGCGGCGTTACTGGCCGCCCGGTCCAGGGTGGCCGGGAAGTAGCGCATGACCTCCGGGTCGGCGCTCATCGCGGCGAACGGCTCCCGGTCGGTGTCCCGCCAGCGGCGCATGACCAGCCGGGCCGTGCGGATCGTGTCGAACCGGCGGGTCACCCGACCAGCCTAGCCAGGCTCGGCCCGCGGCTCCGTTCGTTAAGGAACCCGTCTCACCCGCGGGCGTAGCTGCTGGCCCCGTACCAGTCCACGATGCGGACCGGCTCCTCCCCCACCACCCACGCGTCGTGGCCCTCCGGCAGCGCGGTCACGTCGCCGGGCCGCGCGTCGAACTCGGTGCCGTCGTCCATCACCACGTGCAGCGTGCCCGCGATGTGGTACTGGAAATGCGGGGCCTCGCACAGCTCCGTGCCCGCCAGCGGCTTCACGTGCTCCGACCAGCGCCACCCCGGCTGCAGGGTGAGCAGGCCGATGTCCGCCCCGCCGATATTCACCAGGTCCAGGGAGCCGCGGCCGAAGGCGCGGGTCTCATCGGGAGTGGTAAAGCTCTTCTGCACGGCTTTCCCGGTCATCACGGTCCTCCTTGCCTGCGGCGCTCGCTGCGCCGACCCTGCCGAGCCTGGCGGCCCCACCTTGCAGCTGGGTTGCAGCGTGTAGTGTGGCGGGCCGGGCTGGCCTGGGATTTGATACGGGCATGAAGGCGCTGGCCGTGCGGGTCCTCGGCGATTTCGGCGTGGACGGCATCGAGCCGCGGGCGCTGGGCAGCCGCAAGGCCCGGCTGGCGCTGCATCTGCTCGCGCTGGCAGACGGCGCCGTGGTGCCATCCGCCGTGCTCACCGACGCGCTGTGGGGCGATAACCCGCCCGCGCGGCCGGATGAGCAGCTGGCCGTGCTGCTGAGCCGGCTCCGCTCGGTGCTCGGCCGGGACCGGATCGAGCACCGGGACGGCGGCTACCTGCTGCGTTGCGACTGGCTCGACGCGGCCGAGCTGGCCGGGCTCACCGACGAGGTGACCCGGCGCCACGAAGCGGGCAGCGTGGCGGGCGCGGCCGCGGCCGCCCGGGTGGCCCTGGCCCTGGTCAGCCGGGGTGGGGCCGGGCCGCTGCCGGGCGAGTGGGCGCAGCTGCGGCTGGCCGCCCTGGACCGGCTGGTCAGCCGGTGCCGCCTGGAGTCGGCCAGCGCGCTGCTGGACGCGGGTGACTGGCTGGCCGCCGCCGACGCGGCATCCGCCGCGCTGGAACGTGACCCCTACGACGAGGCCGTGCTGCGGGTGCTGCTCCGGGCCCACGTGCTGGGCGGCCGGGTCGCGGCCGCGCTGGCCGCCTACGCTGCCGCCCGGGAACGGCTCGCCGACGAGCTGGGCACCGACCCATCCCCCGAGACCGCCGCGCTGTACACCCAGATCCTGCGCGGTGAAGTGACCGCGCTCGGGCCGGCCCCGGCCGCGGCCGGCCCTGGCCTGGTCGGCCGGGACGGGGAACTGGCCGCCCTGGACGCGGTCGCGGCCCGGGCCCACCGCGGCTCGGTGCAGGTCGCGGTCGTGGACGGCGAGGCGGGCATCGGCAAGACCACGCTGCTGCGCACCTGGGCCCGCCAGCGCGCGGCCGCCGGCGACACGGTGCTGCTGGCCTCGTGCGGGCAGCTGGACCGGGCCATGCCGCTCGACGCCCTGCTCAGCTCGCTCACCGTGCTGCTGCGGCGGCTCGGCCCGGACACCGCGGCCGAGGTGCTGGGCCCGGATGACGCCATCCTGGCCCCACTGCTCGGCCTGCCGCCCGGCCCGCGGCCACTGCCGGTGGCGGCCGACAACACCCTCGGGCCCGCGTTTCTTTACGCAGCGCTGGTCGGGATGCTGACCCGGCTGACCGAACGCGGGCCGCTGGTGCTGGTGATAGACGACGCGCACCTGGCCGGCCCGGCGCTGCGCGACTGGGTGGACTTCGCCCGGCGGACGGAGCTGGCGCTGGCCGTGGTGGCGGCGGCCCGGCCCGGGGAGGGCGAGCCGCTGCCCGCGACCACCCGGGTGCACCTGGGCGTGCTGGGCCGGGACGCGGTGTCCCAGCTGGTCGGCCCGGCCCGGGCCGGCGAGCTGTACGCCCGCTCGCAGGGCCATCCGCTGTTCCTGACCGAGCTGGCCGAGCAGGCCGCCACGGCCGAGCTGCCCGCGTCGCTGGTCGAGTCGGTGTCCGCGCGCTGCGACGAGCTGGGCAGCGCCGGCCAGCTGCTGCGCACCGCCGCGGTGATCGGCCCGGACCTCGACCTCGACCTGCTGGCCGCGGTGCTCGGGCGGCGGGTGGTGGACCTGCTCGACGACGCCGAGCGGGCGGTGGCCAAGCAGCTGCTGACCGAGGAAGAAGACGGGACGTTCGCGTTCCGGCACGAGCTGGTCCGCGGGGCGCTGGCCGCCAGCGCTACCGCGGGCCGGGCGGCCCTGCTGCACCGGCAGGCGGGCCGGGTGCTGGCCCGGCGGCCGGACGCCGACCCGGCGCTGGTCGCCCAGCACGCCCGGCTGGGCGGTGATCTGGAGCTGGCCGCCAGCGCCCTGGGCGACGCGGCGGCCCGGGCCGCCGAGCGCTTCGACCACGCGGCGGCCGAGGCCCTGCTCGACGACGCGCTGCGGCTGCACCCCGACCCGGCGCGGTGGCTGGCCCGGGCCCGGGTCCGCACCCGGCGCGGCCGCTACGCCGAAGCGCTGCAGGATGTGCAGCGCGCTGCCGCCGGGCCGGCCGCCGCCGGGCCGGCCGCGCTGGAGGCCGGAGCGTGGGCGGCCTACTTCGACCGGCGCTTCGCCCAGGCCGCCCAGTTCGCCGCGGACGGGGCGCTGGCCGCGGCGGACAGCGCCACCCGGGCCCGCTGCCTGGCCGCGGGCGGCCGGACCCGGCACGCCGCCGGTGACCTGGCCCACGCTGAGCTGCTGCTGGGCGAGGCGCTCAGCCTGGCCCAGGGCGCAGACCGGGTCACCGCGGCCGCGTGGCTCGGGGTGCTGCGGGCGCACCAGAGCCGGCCGGCCGAGGCGCTGTCGCTGCTCAGCCCGGCCGCCCGCGGCCAGGTCGGGGTGGAGCAGACCTCGGCCACCCTGCACGCGCTGCTGTTCACCGGGCACGCGCACGCGCTGGCCGGCCACCCGGCGCTGGCCCTGGACAGCTTCACCCGGTACACGGCGGAGGTGGACCGCCGCCAGGTGCCACGGTTCGCGGGCCGGGCGGTGAACTTCGCCGGGTGGGTGCTGCGCAACCTGGGTGCCCGGCAGCAGGCGGCCGACGCGCACCACGCCGCGCTGGAAGCGGCCAGGCGGCACGGCACCGCGGAGGTGACGATCGCCGCCCTGGAAGACCTGGCCGAGCAGTGCCTGGACGCGGGCGACTGTCCGGGCGCACGGGCCCGGCTGGCCGAGGCGGGAGGGCTGCTGCACGGCGATCTCGTGTTCGGCTGGCGGCTGCAGCTCAAGCATCAGCTGATCAGCGCGCGGATCGCGCTCCAGCGCGGTGAGCCGGAGCAGGCCATGGCGACCGCCACCGACCTGGGCGCCCGGGCCAGCGCGCTGGGCGTGCCACGCTACGTCAGCGTGGCCCGGCTGCTGCAGCACCGGGCCCGCCACGTCCTGGGTGAGCCCGCCGACCTGACCGCGGTGGAGGCGGATCTGGACCTGCTGGACGCCTCGGTCGCCATCGAGGCGTGGTGGTGGACCGGGGAGCTGGCCGCCGACCTCGCGGTCGACCGGTGGCTGGACCGGGCGGCCGAACGCGCCGGGCGGCTGGCCCGCAGCGCGGGCGCGCACGCCGACGGGCTGCGCCAGGCCGCAGACCAGCGCCTGCAGGCCTGGCGGGCCAGCTGCCAGGCCAGGCGGCGATAGACCCCGCCGGTGTCCTGGACAGTTTCGCCTCGCCTCGTGCCACGTTCCTGGCTCAGCTGGCGGTGAGCACGGTCATGGACACGACCAGCGGCGGTGCGCCCGTCAGCGCGGCCTCGGCGGCCCACCGCAGCTCAGCCTGGCGCGCCGGGTCCAGCCTGGCCACGAACGGGGCGACGTGCGCCATGCCCAGCCGCCACGCGGCCAGCTCCGCCGGGGTGGACAGCCCGGTCGGCACGGTAACGGTGCGCAGCCGCACGGCGGCGAACCCGGCCGCGGACGCGCCCCTGGCGAGCACCGCCGGGTCGGCCGCGGCCGGCTCGGTCTGCTGCTTGAACGGTGCGTACCAGGCGGGCGGGCGGTAGCCGAACCGGCCGAGCACCGTATCCACCGCCGCCTTGGCCGGGTGGGTCCAGCCCGGGGTGAACAGGCTGCCGGCGAACGCCGCGGCGACCCGGCGCGCCTCGCGCAGCCCGCTGGTGATGCTGGCCAGGTAGCCGAGGCAGAACGCGGCGACGGCCAGGTCGAAGCGGCCGCCCCGAAAGGGCAGCGCGGTGGCCTCGGCCACCACCCGGCCCAGCGGCGGGCTGATGTGGCGCAGCATGCCCGCGGACAGGTCGGTGGCCACCACCTGGCGGGCCCCGGCGGCCAGCGCCGCGCGAGCGGCCACCCCGGTGCCGGCGCCGATATCGAGCACCCGGCACCCGGCCAGCGGCACCCCCGCCCCGGCCAGCAGGGCCCGGGCCAGGGCCGAGTACATCTGTTCCGGCCCGGCCACCCACCGGCTGGCCGCCTCGTCGTAGGCGGCTCGCACCTGCTGGCCGCGCAGGTCCCGGGCCGGGCCGCCGGTCAGCCCAGCAGCGGAGCGGCCTGGATCACCTTCGTCTCCCACCATTCGAGCTCCCCGTCGTATCCGCCGAGCGCCTTTTCCCAGCCGAACTGGACCATGGCGCCGAGCAGGCACAGCCCCAGCTGGCGGTCCCACCACGGCTCGGTGCTGACCCCGGCCGCGGACAGCGCCGCGCGGTACGCCTCGATCGACGCCTCCTTGGACCGTGGCAGGCGGCGGCAGTTGATGGCCAGGTACCAGGCCAGGTCGCTGAGCGGGGCACCGCGCCCCGGCTGTTCCCAGTCGAGCAGCACGGTGCGGCCCGCGCCATCGGTGCCGAGGTTGTCGAGCTTCCAGTTGCTGTGCACGAACGTCTGCGGGGTACCGGCCAGCGCGTCCACCAGCGGGCCGGGGTCTTCGGCCAGCGGCAGCAGCACCGCCGCGGCGGCCGGCGCGACCTCGGCCAGCACCGGCCACCCCTTGGCCACCAGCTGGGGAACCAGGTGGGCCGAGCCGGCCGCCGCCTCGGCCCGCGCGGTCCACGGGGACAGCTCCAGGTACCGGTGCATCACCGGGACGACCTCAAGCTCGGCGCCGCCGTCCCAGAACGCCGCGTGCAGCTCGGCCATGTGCCGCAGGAACCGCCCATGCTGGGCCGGGCTGACCGGTTCATCGGTGACCGGGACCAGCCAGCGGGCCACGTCGTGCATGAGCAGGGCGCAGCCGCGCTCTTCGGGGGCCACGCCGACGATGGGCTGGTTGAAGCAGCCCGGCAGGCGGGCCAGCAGCCCGCGCTGGCACAGCGCCAGCGGCGCACCGTGCAGGGATCCGGACGCCCGCATGGTCCAGTCCTCGCCGAGGTCGAGGTGCTTGAGCACGTAGTCCCGCCCGCCGATGACCACCCGCTCCAGGGTGGCCCCGGACTTGCCCGCGGCGCCGGAAAGCTCCCGGCGCCCGGCCGCGCCGACCAGCAGCTCGGCCAGGCTGTCACAGGCCCGCGGGCCGCCCGCCGCGGGCCACGGCTCAGGCATCCGCCGCCTCCATCTCAGCCAGCAGCGCCGCGGGCCAGCGGCCGCCGCAGAACACCATGTCGGCCACGATACGGTCGTTACGCACGGTTAGCACGTGGAGGTGGTGGGCGGCGTGCGGGACGCCGTTCTCCAGCCAGCTGAGCGTGTACTCGACCACCTCGCGGCCACCACCGTCCACCGGGTAACGCCGCAGTTCGTCGAAGTGAGCCGGATCCGCGAACCACCGGGCGTACTCGGCCCGGATCGCCTCTGCGCCGGTGGCGTGCAGCCGCCAGTTGGGTACGGTCGCGTCCAGCGTGGCGCTGGCGTCCCAGGCATCACAGCCGGGGATCGTCGCGCTCTCGATCGCCTGCAGGAACCTGTCGATCACGGGTGAGCTTGGCATCGTCGCCTCCAGGCGGGTCGCTTACCCGGCCATCCTGGCGACGAGGGCTTGCAGTCACGTTGCAGCCACGGCTCCTGAGGTGAGGCCGGCAGGCGCTACCGTCACCACCTGTACCGGCGGTGCTCCCTGGCCTGGGTCAAGCCGGCCGGATGACGTCAGCGGCTCTGGTGCAGCCGGACGACGGTGCCGTCGGGCGCGGAGAAGATCTGCACCAGCGCACACATGTGATTGGCCAGCCACAGGCCGCCGCCGTCCGCACCATCCAGGGCGGGTGGCAGCCGGCCGGCCAGGGCCGAGGTGATGTGCCCCCGGTCGCTGATCTCACAGATCAGCGAGCCGTTTTCGGACCACACCCGGAGCTCTCCGCGGCCGCCGCCGTGCTGCAGGCTGTTGGTGGCGATTTCGTTGGCCGCGAGCACCAGGGCCATGGCTTCCTTGCGGGGCAGGCCGGCCAGCTGGGCCCGGCGGGCTACGTAGGTGCGGACCCGGCCCAGGTCCCCCGTGGTGAAGGACAGGCTCTCCAGCCCGCCCGGCCGGGGCGGCGCCGGCCGGTCGAACGGGCTGGCCGGGTCGATCGGCCGGAACGTGCTGCTGGCCTGCTGGGCGCCACCCCGGGCCAGGAACGGGTGATGCCGCGCAGCCTCGCCGACCACGTCGGCGGCCAGCGCCTCCAGGTCGTACGGGCACAGCAGCCAGAACGGGGTGGCGGCGTCGAAGGCGACGTTCAGCAGCGCCTCATGCAGCTGGCATTCGGCGACTTCGGCCGGGGACCGCCCGGGGTACACCGGCTCGCCGATGCCGTACAGCTGGCCAGCGCCGTCGTGGGAACGGACGAATTCGTGCCAGGCCGCGATGATCCGCGCCGGATTGCGGCCAGTTTCGGCAATGTCGGCGAACTCGACCAGGGCCGCCTCGCCCCCGAGGTCGCGGCGGAGCAGATCGTTCTTCTCGCTGCTCACCATTACCAGCGCCGGGGCACCTTCGCCGATCGCGCGGCGCAGGAATGGCACAGTCCCGGCGCGGAACTCGGCCACGCCCGAATACAGCAGGGCCTCGTGCCGGTACCGGTCCGCGACTGGCCGCAGCGCCCCGCTGCCCGCGCTCGCCGGCGAACGCCCAAGCACCTGACCGCCCCAATCTGCGGCGCCACCGGTATTGCCGCCACCAGCAGCTGAGTTGCTGACATCAGCAGCGTATCTGACCTGGCTGGCCACCAGGGCTGCACCGTGGCGCTGCAGACCGGCCCCGGGCCAGTCGGGGTGCTGTGCCAGCACTGGGGCGCGGCGGGCAGATGACACGCCGGGCGCTTCTGAGGCCTCATTCCGGGTTCTTGCGTTCACGCCGAGTTACCTTAGGTATGTGTTTGCCACGGCGTTCCAACCTTTCTGCCGGTTTCGTCCCGCCGTCCGGTAACCGCATGAGGTCTCCGGATAGCGTTAGCAACCCCGAGGCGGCCATGGCTGATCACGCGGGCAGCGTGCTGTGCCGACTGCTGATCGGCCATCCCGACGTTGCCGATATCGAGATCCTCGGTCAAGCCGAGCTGCTGCCGGGCACGATCACCTACTCGCTCGGCGTGCTGCTGCCCGATGGCCGGGAGCTGTACATCGACGTGGAGGACGCGCCCGCGCCGCCGCCACGCACGGCCCGCAAGCCGCGGCGGCAGCAGGCCGGCTGCCCGGCACGTTCCGGGTGATGACTGGCGCCGGTGGCGTCCCGCACCGATGTCCCGGCGGCGCGGGCCGGCCGGGTGAGCTCGGGCGGCACCGGCCCGGGTTCCCGCCCGGCGGCTGATCACGTGACCAGGCATGAAAAATGGAGAGGCCCACTCCTCTCCAGTTTCAATCTATAGCACGCAGGGGGGCTTGCCGCAAGGCCCGGGTCGTGACGCATAATCGCAGGCCGGGGCCAGAATCTGGGCGGCCAGCCGGGGACTGCCGCGAGTGCCGCGCAGACCCCCACGACCTTGTTCAGCAGGCCGTCCCAGCCGCCCGGCCGCGCCATGTGGCCGCCGGCCCCAGATCGGAGCTGATGCCGTGAATTCCCTTGCTACCAGCCCTTTTGATCTGCCCAGCCAGCTGGCCGCCAAGGCCGACCCGGCGCTGATCGCCGGCGACGAGCAGCATTTCGCGGCCATCGCGGAGAGCCTGGAACAGTCCATCGCCGACCTGTCCGGCCGTCTCGAGGCCAGCCGCCAGGCGCCCGGCGGAATCGGCCAGGAGGCGATGGACCGGGACCTGGAGATCCACCGGCTGGCCGCCCGGCTGCGCGTGCTGCGCCGCTTCGGCCTGGACCTGTGCCTGGGCCGCATGGTCGGCACCGGCCAGCCCGAGCCGGTGTACATCGGACGGCTCGGGCTCACCGACCGGGCGGGCCGGCGGCTGCTGCTCGACTGGCGGTCCCCCGCAGCCGAGCCGTTCTTCGGGGCGACCCACGCCCATCCGATGGGGCTGGCCAGCCGCCGCCGGTACCGCTGGACCCGCGGCCGGATCAGCGACTACTGGGATGAGGTGTTCACCCCGGACGGGCTGGCCGGGCACGCCGCGCTCGACGACCAGTCCGCCTTCATCGCCACCCTGGGCAGCAGCCGGTCGGCCCGGATGCGGGATGTGCTCGGCACCATCCAGGCCGACCAGGACGCCATCATCCGCGCGGGATCGCGCGGTGCTCTTGTCGTCGAGGGCGGCCCAGGCACCGGGAAGACCGTCGTCGCCCTGCACCGCTCCGCCTATCTCCTCTACTCCGACCCGCGCCTGGGCCACCATCAGGGCGGCGTGCTGTTCGTCGGCCCGCACCAGCCCTACCTGGCCTACGTCGGCGACGTCCTGCCCAGCCTGGGCGAGGAGGGCGTGCAGACCGCTACCCTGCGGGACCTCGTCCCCGAGGGCGCCGCGGCCACGCCCGAGGCTGACCCGGACGTGGCCCGGCTGAAGTCGTCCGCGGGCCTGGTGCAGGCGATCGAACCGGCCGTCAGGTTCTACGAGAAGCCGCCGGGCAACGGGATGACGGTCGAGACTGACTGGTCCGATATCTGGCTGAGCGCCGACGACTGGGCCGAGGCGTTCCAGGCGCCCGACCCCGGTACCCCGCACAACGAGGCGCGCGAGGCGATCTGGGCCGAGCTGCTCGCGATCCTGACCGACAAGCACGACGGTGACGTCCCGGCTGACCTGCTCCGCAAGTCCCTGCTGCGGAACCGGGAGCTGCGCGCGGCCGTCAACCGCGGGTGGCCGCTGATCGACCCGGCTGACCTCGTCGGGGACCTCTGGTCGGTACCCGCCTACCTGCGCCTGTGCGCTCCCTGGCTCAGCCCGGATCAGGTTCAGCGCCTGCAGCGCCGCGACGCCCAGGCCTGGACCGTGTCCGACCTGCCGCTGCTGGACGCGGCCCGGCAGCGGCTCGGCGACCCGGCGGCGGCCCGGCGCCAGCGCCAGCATGACGCGGCGGTCGCCGCCGAACGCGAGCGGATGTCGCGGGTCGTCGACAACCTGATTGAGGCCGCCGACGACGAATACGGCTTTGGCCTGGTGACGATGCTGCGCGGCGAGGATTTCCAGGACGCCCTGGTCGACGGGTCCGCGCTGCCGCGCACCGACCCAGACCGGCTGGCCGGCCCGTTCGCGCACATCGTCGTGGACGAGGCCCAGGAACTGACCGACGCGGAATGGCAGATGCTGCTGCTGCGCTGCCCGTCCCGCAGCTTCACCATCGTCGGGGACCGGGCCCAGGCCCGGCACGGGTTCACCGAGTCGTGGCGGGAACGGCTCGGGCGGATCGGGTTCGGCGAGATCAGCCTGGCCACCCTGGGCATCAACTACCGGACACCGGAAGAGGTCATGGCGGAAGCCGAGCCGGTCATCCGGGCCGTGCTGCCGGACGCCAACGTGCCGGTCTCCATCCGCAGCACTGGTATCCCCGTCCGGCACGGGGCGGCCCAGGACCTGGGCCTGATACTCAGCGGCTGGCTCGCCGCGCAGGCCGAGGGGATCGCCTGCGTCATCGGCGATCCCGCGTTCCCGGGCACGTCCCGGATCCGGGCGCTGACCCCGGAACTGTCCAAGGGGCTCGAGTTCGACCTGGTCGTCCTGGTCGACCCAGACGCGTTTGGCCAGGGCATCGAAGGAGCGGTGGACCGTTATGTGGCGATGACCCGGGCGACCCAGCGGCTCGTCATCCTGACCAGCTCCTGACGCCGGCGCCAGCCTGCGGGCCCCGGCCGGGGAGGGTGCGCCGGTAGCCTGTCCGGCCGTCCCGGGGTAAACACGAAACCATGACCGAGGCTGATCTTCTGGACGAGGCCGTCGCCGAGCTGTACACGGCCGATCCAGAGTCGTTCACCGCGCGCCGCGGGGACCTGGTGGCCCAGGCCCGGGCGGCCGGTGACGCGGCCACCGCGAAGAAGATCGCTGCCCTGCGCAAGCCGACCCGCTCGGCGTGGCTGGTCAACCAGCTGGTGCGCAGCGACCCGAGCGTGCCCGGCCGCCTGGCGGAGCTGGGCGGCCAGCTGCGCACCGCCCAGGCCGCGCTGGACGGCCCGAGGATCCGGGAGCTGTCGGCGGTGCGCCGGCGGCTGATCGATGATCTGGCCCGGCAGGCGTTCCAGCTGGCCGGGCAGGACGCCCCGGCCGCCGCGGTACGCGAGGAGCTGACGGCCACCTTCGGCGCGGCCCTGGCCGACCCGGCGGTCAGCGAGCAGCTGGCCGCGGGCATCCTGCTGCGGGCGGCACACCGGGCCGACTTCAGCCCGGGCGGGCTGGGGCTGACCCTGGTCCCGCCGCGCGGTGGCCGTTCGGCGGCCGGGCCAGCCGGCCGCGCCGCCCCGGCGGCCCCGTCCCGGCCGCCATCCGCCCCGGCCAGCCAGGCGGCGGCACCAGCGGCCCCCCGGCCCATTACGTCGGCGCGCTCGGCCGCCAGGCGGGCCGCGGCCGACGCCGACGCAGCCGCCCGGCAGGCCGCCGCGGCCAGGGAACGGGCCGCCCGGGACGCCGCTGCCCGCGAAACCGCCGAGCGGGCGGCGGCCGGGCGGCGCCAGGCCCTCGCCGAGGCGCAGCACGCGCTGGCCGGCGCGACCCAGGCCGTTGACCAGGCCGCCGCGGCCGAGCAGCGGGAACGCGACCGGGTCCGGGAGCTGCAGCAGCAGCTGGCCGACGCCCGCCAGCAGCTGGCCGACGCCCAGCAGCGGCTGGCCGACGCGCGGGCCAGGACCCGCCAGGCCGAAAGCGCCCGGCATAAGGCCCGCCGCGCCGCCGAGCGGCTGCAGCGCTGACGGTTCAGCCGGGCGCGGCCCGGTCACCGGGGGCTCTTACCATGGCGCGATGACCTCCGCGCACCTGCTCGCCTGGCGCCTGGCCAGCCAGTATCTCGACGGCCGGCAGGCCGGCGATCCGGCCCGGGCGGTCCGGCACTTCGGCGCCGTCCAGGCCCAGGAGTACCGGCAGTCGTTGTGGGCGGTGGGCCTGCGGACCAGGGCCGCCGACGCGGCGGCCGTGGCAGGCGCCGTCGAGCGCGGGACGATCCTGCGCACCTGGCCGATGCGCGGCACGATCCACTTCGTCCCGGCCGAGGATGCCCAGTGGATGCTGGGCCTGCTGGCCGGGCGGCGTATCCGGGCGATGGCCACCGTCTACCGCCGCCTTGGGCTGACCGAGGAGGTGCTGGGCCGGGCCGCGGACATCACGGCCGGGGCGCTGCGCGGCGGGCACCGGATCCGGCGCCCGGACCTGCTCGCGCTGCTGGCCAGCCGGGGCATCGACTGCTCCGCCTCACCGCACGGCGGCCGTGGCTCGCACATCCTCGGCTACCTGTCGATGACCGGCCTGGTCTGCATCGGCCCGATGCACGGCGCGCAGCAGACGTTCGTGCTGCTCGACGAGTGGGCGCCGGAGCCCCGCTCCCCCGCCGACCCCGCCGCCGAGCTGGCCACCCGGTATTTCACCAGCCACGGCCCGGCCACCGAGCGGGACTTCGGCTGGTGGTCCGGGCTGCCGCTGAGCCAGGTCCGGGCGGCGATCGGCCGGGCCGGGCCCGCGCTGGCCAGGACCGAACTCGGCGGCACGGTGTACTGGCACGGCAGCGGCCCGGCCGGGGCCGCGCCCGGGGACGGCGGCCCGGGAACCGGCGGCGCGGCCGACAGCGCGCTCCTGCTGCCCGCGTTTGACGAGTACACGGTGGCGTACCGGGACCGCGAGCTGCTGCTGGCCGGCGGCCGCCAGCTGCCCGCCGGTGACCTGCTCAACCCGGTCATGGTGCTCGGCGGGCACGCCGTCGGCCTGTGGAAACGGGTCATCACCAGCCGCGGCGTGCGGCTCACCCTGGCGCCGTTCGGGCGGCTTGCCCGGGGTGACCGCGACCGCTTCGCGGTGGCCGCGGAGCGCTACGCGGCGTTCCTCGGCGTGCCCGCCGAGATCAGCGTGGCCACCCCGGCGCAGGTCCGCCGGCAGCGGCGGCAGTGACGAACTTGCCCCGCCGCCGCGCGGGCCGGGAGACTGCGGGGATGCGGAAGTTCTCACTGGATGCCATCGCCCGGCAGCACGCCCTGCGGGCTGCCGCCGCGTCGAGCGGGCGCAGCGCGGAAACCGTCTACGGCGGCCACGAGCACGTGCTGCGGCAGACCGTGCTCGCGATGACCGCGGGCTCGTCCCTGAGCGAGCATGAAAACCCGGGTGAGTCCACCGTCCAGGTGCTCAGCGGGCGGGTCAGGCTGACCGCGGGCGAGGTGACCTGGGAGGGCCGCACGGGTGACCTGCTGGTGGTGCCGGATTCCCGGCACGCGGTGGAAGCGGTGCAGGACTCAGCGATCCTGCTGACCGTGTGCAAGGCCGGCTGAGCCGCCCGCCCTGGTCAGCTCGCGCCGGTCAGCTCGCGCCGGGCGCTTTGAGCTTGCGCCAGCCGCCGGCCCGGTTGTTCGCGATGATCTGCCGGAACATCGCGGTGAGCGCGGGCGCGTTGATGGCCTCGCCCGCCCGGACGGCCACCGTGCGGGCGGTCTTGTTGCCCTGCCCGCCGGTGATGATGCCTGCCGGGTCGGGCACGATGCCGCCGTCGTACAGGAACACGTTGACGTGGTCCCGGGCCGCCAGCAGCGCGCAGACATTGCCCGCCAGCACGAAGTACGGCTGCCTGGTCCGCTTGACCGTCTCGGCTACCTCCGGGTCGGCCGCGTGCACCAGGTCGCGGACCTCCTGGCAGATGGCCTGCTGCCAGCCGGGCAGCGCGCCGATGTACGCGTCGACCCGCGGGTCGGTGGCGTAGCTCATCTGAATCCCCCTTCACCCAGGCGAGGCGGCCCCCCTAGGATCCTAGGCAAGACGAGCTGTCGTCAGGGCGTGCCCGTGCGTCACCCGGAGGGTGGCCGGCCGCCGGGAAGCGGGGTGTCATGCCGCTCATCCGCGAGCTTGACCCCACCGCGGGACCGTTAGATTTCTTCGGCGCCGAGGTGCGCCGCTGGCGGACCGCGGCCGGGTTAAGCCAGGAGCAGCTGGGCCAGCGCGTCGGGTTCTCCGGCGCCCAGGTCGGCAAGGTGGAGACCGGCGAGCGGGCGCCGTCACAGGACTTCGCCCAGCACTGCGATCAGGCCCTGCCGGGCGCGGGCGGGCTGTTCCTGCGCATCTATCACCTGGCCCGGCGCTGGGACGGCGGTTACCCGTCGTGGTTCGTGGAGTGGGTGCAGGCTGAGGGCCGGGCCATCACGCTGCACACCTGGGAGCCGCTGCTGATCCCGGGGCTGGTGCAGACGCCCGGGTACGCCCGGGCCCTGTTCCGGGCGTGGCGGTCGGCGCGCACCGAAGCGGAGCTGGATCAGCTGGTCAGCGCGCGGATCGAGCGGCAGCTGATCTTCGAGCGGCCCAGCCCGCCGTCGCTGTGGGCGGTCATCGACGAGGGCGTACTGACCCGCTGCGTGGGCAGCCCGCAGACCATGCGCGACCAGCTGGCCCACCTGGTGGACGTGTCGGACCGGCTCCGAATCACCATCCAGGTCGTGCCCGCCGGGGCCGGCGCGCACGCCGGCCTGCTGGGCGCTTTCGCGATAGCGGGCTTCGGGGATGCCCCCGGTCTCGTCTACCTGGAGTCCCCTGATCAGGGCCAGACCACCCAGCGGTCATCCGTGGTCGTAAAGGTCAGCGAGACCTTCGATACATTGCGGGCCGAGGCGCTGCCCCGCGGCGCCTCCCGCGACCTGATCAGGAAGGTGGCGGCGCAGCGATGGACCTGACCAGCTCCACCTGGCGCAAGAGCAGCTACAGCGGCGGGAACGGCGGCAACTGTGTCGAAGTCGCCGTGCTGGCTGGTGGCGGCCGCGCGGTCCGCGACTCGAAGGACCCGGCTGGGCCGGCCCTGACTTTCAGCCCAGCCG
>Ga0335078_10001684_pt1 | contig 33345 bp, 30 predicted proteins | sample Lox_Sample_32_FD_206711 | JGI IMG/M metagenome (GOLD analysis project Ga0335078, IMG submission 206711) | Soil microbial communities from Loxahatchee National Wildlife Refuge, Florida, United States - Lox_Sample_3.2 | ecosystem: Environmental > Terrestrial > Soil > Wetlands | place: USA...
GGCCGAAGCGGCTGTCGGCCTCGCCATCATCCTAACCGTCTTCAAGAATCGCGACACCTTGATGATCGACGACATCAACTCGATGAAATACTAACCCGATGAACCTCTGGCTCATCCCGATCTTCCCCTTCATCGGCTTCCTCCTCAACGGCCTCTTCGGCCGCAGGCTCCCCAAAGCCCTCATCAATACCATCGCCATCGGCTCCGTCACCCTGGCCTTCCTCTGGGTTGTCAAAACTCTCCTTGCCCTCGGCCCCATCGAGACGAAATACATCGAGCACTACTTCACCTGGATCCAAAGCGGACGCGTCACCATCGACGTCGATTTCTCGGTCGATCGCCTCACCGCCGTCATGCTTATGGTCGTCACCGGCGTCGGCACTGTCATCCACATCTATGCCGCCGGATACATGGAGCACGAAGGCGGCTACTATCGCTTCTTCAGCTACTTCAACCTGTTCATGTTTTTCATGCTGGTGCTGGTGCTGGCGCAGAATTACCTGCTGCTCTTCGTTGGATGGGAAGGCGTCGGCCTCTGCAGCTACCTGCTGATCGGTTTCTATTTCACCGAACAGTTCGCCACCACCGCCGGAAACAAGGCCTTCATCGTAAACCGCATCGGCGATTTCGGATTCTCGCTCGCGATCTTCCTGATCCTCAGCCATTTCGGCTCGCTCGATTTCACCCGCGTGTTCCAGGGCGCGCAGAACTTCCAGGTCGAACCTAAGGGCGGCATCCTCACCGCGATTTGCCTGCTTCTCCTGGTCGGCGCCACCGGAAAATCGGCGCAGATCCCGCTCTACGTCTGGCTCCCGGACGCGATGGCCGGCCCCACTCCCGTCTCGGCCTTGATCCACGCCGCCACGATGGTCACCGCCGGCGTCTACATGATCGCGCGCTCCGCGGCGCTCTTCACTCGCGCGCCCATCGCGATGGACACCGTCGCCATCATCGGCCTTGCCACTGCCTTCATCGCAGCCACTATTGGGCTCGCCCAAACCGACATCAAGAAAGTTTTCGCCTACTCCACCGTCTCCCAACTCGGCTACATGTTCCTGGGCGCGGGCGTCGGCGCATTCTCGGCCGGCATCTGGCACCTGATGACACACGCGTTTTTCAAAGCGCTGCTCTTTCTCGGCGCCGGCGCGGTGATCCACGGCTTACACGGCGAACAGGATCTTCGACAGATGGGCGGCCTGTTCAAACACATGCGCATCACCGCCATCACACTGCTCTGCGCGTCGCTCGCGATCTCGGGCTTTCCGTACACCTCCGGCTTCTTCAGCAAAGACGCGATCCTGGTCGCGGCCTACGAGCGCGCGCCCTGGATGTACTGGATCGGCGTCCTCACAGCGGGCATGACCGCCTTCTACGTCTTCCGCGCCTGGTTCCTGGCCTTCACCGGCCGCTACCGCGGCCACGCGCACCCGCACGAATCGCCGCTGGTGATGACCGGCCCGCTCATGATCCTGGCCCTGCTCTCGCTCGGAGGCGGATTCATCAATATCCCGCACTGGCTCGAGCCGATGTTCAAAGAAGGACCTGAGAACGAGACGCTCGCTTGGTTGTCGGCAGTAGTCGGCCTCGGCGGAATCGGACTCGCTTACATCTTTTATGTCGCCGCGCCCGGCTTGGCAGATTCCGTCGCTAAGTCCGCCGGCGCACTCTACCGCCTGGTCTTGAACAAATACTTCGTCGACGAAGTGTACGATGCCACCATCGTCCAACCCCTGGTCAACGGATCGCGCGTGGTCCTCTGGAAAGGCGTCGACGCCGGCCTGATCGACGGCACGGTGAATGGAGCCGGCGCTCGAGCGCGCGGGATCGGCGGGATTCTGAGGCTGCTCCAGTCCGGCAACATCCGCAGCTACGCGGCCTGGGTCGTGCTCGGCTCGGTGGTCGTGCTGCTCGCCATCGGCTTCGTGGGAGTCGCACGATGACACTGCTCGACGCGGTCATCTTCCTCCCGCTGATTGCATTCCTCATCAGCCTGGCGTTGCCGAAAGACAACCCCGGGCTGATCCGCGCCTTCAGCCTGATCTCTTCCATCGCCATCTTTATCGTCTCGCTAGGCCTGCTCGCGCCTTACTGGTTCCAGACGCCCGGAAAATTCGTTTACGAAACCAACATCGCCTGGGTCGATTCGCCTGCCATCCGCTACCACGTCGCCATTGACGGCATCAGCTTGTGGCTGGTGATTCTCACCACGCTCCTCACGCCCCTGTGCGTCCTGGTGTCGTGGCGCTCCATCGATAAGCACATTAAACAATTCTTCGCCTTTTTGTTGCTGCTCGAATTCGGCCTGATCGGCGTCTTTTGCTCTCTCGACTTGTTCCTGTTCTTCGTCTTCTGGGAAGTCTCGCTCGTCCCCATGTACTTCCTGATCGGCGTCTGGGGACACGAGCGGCGCATTTACTCCGCGCTGAAGTTCTTCGTATATACGATGACCGGGTCGATGCTGATGCTGGTCGGAATCATTTATCTCTACAACGCCTCCGGCACCTTCGACTACACGCGCATCCTGGCCGGCATCCAAAACGGGTCGATTCCGCTCACGTCCCAAGAGCAACTGCTGCTCTTCCTGGCCTTTTTCATCGCCTTCGCCATCAAAGTTCCGCTGTTCCCGCTGCATACCTGGCTTCCCGACGCCCACGTCGAAGCGCCCACCGCCGGCTCCGTTATGCTCGCCTCCGTCATGCTGAAAATGGGCACCTACGGACTCCTGCGCTTCTGCGTCCCCATGTTCCCCGGAGCAGCCCACACCTGCGCCAACTGGATCGTGATATTGGCCATCATCGGCATCGTCTACGGCGCGCTGGTCGCCATGGTGCAGCCCAACATGAAAAAGCTAGTGGCATATTCTTCCGTGAGCCACCTGGGCTTCGTCGTACTCGGCATCTTCACATTTACACAGCAGGGCTTCGACGGCGCCGTGTACCAGATGCTCAACCACGGCATCTCCACCGGCGCACTCTTCCTTCTGGTCGGATTCCTGTACGAACGCCGCCACTCGCTCGAGATCGTCGACTACGGTGGCGTCTCGACGCCCGCACCGCATCTCTCCACCGTCTTCATGATCACCATGCTCGCCAGCATCGGGCTGCCCATGCTGAACAACTTCATCGGCGAGTACCTGGTGCTGCAGGGAGCAGCCATCGTCTACTTCCGCTGGAGCGTCTTCGCCGCGCTTGGCGTGATCCTATCGGCCTGCTACATGCTTTGGATGTATCAGCGCGTCTTCTTCGGCAAAGCCTCCGATGACCTGAGCCACCACATGCCGGATCTGAACATCCGCGAGTACGCGATCATGGTCCCTTTGATCCTGCTCATGGTCTGGATGGGCACCTTCACGCAGACATTCATCCCGAGCATTTCAGCCTCGAACACTTTGATTCTCGGGCCGGTAGAAGCCGGACGCGACGTCCACGTCCGCAACTCCTCTCCCTCCGCCCATCCGGCCGCCATCAAGGAGCTAGCCAATGCTCGCTAGTTACGTTCCCTCGGCGACCGACTATCTTCGCATCCTGCCCGAAATCATCATGACCGTTGCAGGCACCCTGCTCATGGTCATCGAGCCGGTTATCGGCGGAAACAAACGCACCGTATTCAGCACTCTCTCGATCCTGGCGTTTCTCGCCGCGCTGGTCGCCGCCGTCGAAGCCAACAGCATACCCGGCACATCCTTCGCGAATATGCTGGTGGTGGATGGATTCGCCACCTTCTTCCGAGTGCTCGTAATCGTAGTCGGGATTCTGAGCGTTCTTTCCGCTTCGCAATACTTGCGCACCGAACACGCCGAAGCAGCCGAGTACTACGCGCTCCTGCTCTTCTCCGTCACCGGCCAATGCGTCATGTCTACTGCCAACGAGCTCATCATGATCTTCATCGGCCTGGAAATCTCTTCCATCGCGACTTACATCCTGGCCGGATACCTGCGCGACGACAAACGCAACAACGAAGCAGCTCTCAAGTATTTCCTGCTCGGCTCCTTCGCCACTGCTTTCCTGCTCTACGGCATCGCCTGGATCTACGGAACCACCGGCAGCACCAATTTGGCCGACATTCGCGCCTATCTGCTTACGCCCGGCTCGGCCAACAACGTCGTGCTCGCCAGCACCGCCGCGGCGCTGATGTTCGTCGGCTTCGCCTTCAAAGTTTCCGCCGCGCCCTTCCAGATCTGGGCGCCTGATGTTTACCAAGGCGCGCCCGCTCCGGTGACACTCTTCATGTCCGCCGGACCGAAAGCCGCGGCCTTCGCCGTTTTCCTGCGCGTTTTTATGACCGCGTTTCATCCCATCGCGGCGCGCTGGGAACCATTCGTCTGGTCCTCGGCGCTGCTCACGATGGTGATCGGCAACTTCGCCGCGCTCACGCAGACCAACATCAAGCGCATGCTCGCCTACAGCTCCATCGCACACGCTGGCTATGTGATGGTCGCCGTCGCCGCTCACAATCAGATCGGAGTCGCCGCCGCGATGTTCTATCTGGCCGCCTACGCGTTCATGAACGTGGGCGCGTTCGCCGTCGTTACCCACTTCTCGCGCCAAGGCGAAAAGTACGTCAACATCGAAGATCTGGCCGGCCTCGGTTGGAAGCAACCAGTGACCGCCGGGCTGTTCGCCATCTTCCTGCTCTCCCTGATCGGCGTCCCGCTCACCGGCGGATTTTTCGGAAAATTCTATATCTTCAAAGCCGCGCTCGACGCGAACCTGGTCTGGCTCGCAGTGCTCGGCTTGCTGAACAGCGCGGTGGCCGCGTATTACTACCTGCGCATCCTGGTCGTAATGTACATGAAGGAGCCCGGCCCGGCGACCGTCACCGTCCAACCCCTCAGCGCGGGCATCAGCGCCACTCTCTGGGCCTCGGCAATAGGAACACTATTCCTCGGCATCTTCCCATCGCTGGTTCTGAACTTCGCCCAAAACTCGAGCGCGCTGGTAAAGTAGCAGCGCGACCTCGTTATCCAATCGCGTTCAGCAAATACTGATCCATCTGATCCTCGGCCTTGATGGCCTTGGTGTTGGCGTCGAAGTTATTCTTCGACTGAATCAGTTGAACCGCCGCGTCGCTCAAATTCACTGTGTCTTCGCCCTGCGGCGTAGAACTCAGCGCGATCTGCTGCGCGGCCTGATTGAACTGCGTTTCCGAGCGGGACAAGCCCTCTAGGGACGTATTGAAAGCAATCATACGATCCTCCGTCGACGGAGCACTTCTGGTGCTGTTTACTGCTTATTTACCTCATCGACGGCTGGAGGAGGAATTCGAGCAAATCGACACTGAGACCGAGCGGCATTGTCCGTAGTACTAAAGTCCTCCTCAATCTGCGGAAGGCGATGGAGCCGCCTCTTCCGCCACTTCCGTTTTCACCTGGAGCATATCCGCAATTTCACTCTTGAGCTCCTCGATGCCCTGCCCGGTCGCGCTCGATATCTCAAAGAACGGAAGCCCGCGCTCCTCGGCCGCCGCGCGAAGTTTCTGGACGCGCTCCAAATCCTGTGCGGCATCCATCTTTGACGCCACCACGAACATCGGCTTCGCCGCCAGCGCCGGACTGAAACCAGCCAGCTCTTCGAGCACAATGCGGAAATCGTCCGCTGGATCCCGTCCGCTCGTCTCCGACACGTCCACCAAGTGCACCAGCAATCGCGTGCGCTCCACGTGCCGCAGGAATTGCACGCCCAGTCCATGTCCCAGGTGCGCGCCCTCGATCAGTCCGGGAATATCCGCAACCACGAAAGTGAAATCGCCAACGCTGACCACACCCAGATTTGGCTCCAGGGTGGTGAACGGATAATCCGCGATCTTCGGCCGTGCCGCCGAGATGCGTGAGATCAGCGTCGACTTCCCCGCATTCGGAAACCCGACCAACCCCACATCGGCAAGCAGCTTCAGCTCCAGACGAAGGTGCCGCCCTTCGCCCGGTTTTCCCGGCTCATGTTCAGTCGGCGCACGATGCACCGGTGTCGCGAAGTGCTGATTGCCTCGCCCGCCACGCCCGCCGCGCGCCACGATGAACCGGTCGCCTTTGCGCGTGAAGTCGTGCAGCATTTCGCCAGAATCGGCATCGTAGACAATCGTCCCCACAGGAACCGGAAGTTCGATGGACTGGCCCTCGCGCCCCGTGCGATTGCTGCCCTCGCCGTGCCGCCCGCGCTGCGCCGTATGTTCGGGATTAAAACGAAAATGGAGCAGCGTGTTGTGATGCTCGCTCGCCACCATCTCGATGTCGCCGCCGCGGCCGCCATCGCCGCCGCTTGGTCCGCCGCGCGGAACGTACTTCTCCCGTCGAAACGCGAGACACCCGTTCCCGCCGTCGCCCGCCTTCACGCGGATTCGTACTTCGTCAATAAACATTGTGGATGTGTGTAGCGCACGCACTCGAGCGTGCCGCGTCCTCACTCAGGGGACGCCTTCTTCCAAGGAGAGAGATGTTGCTCAACGCGCGAAGCGCGCGGAATATTCCTACTGAACCGGATCGATGCTGATGAACTTGCCGGACCGTCCGCGATCCCGGAACTTCACGATCCCGGGCACCTTGGCGAACAACGTATCGTCCTTGCCGCGTCCGACATTGTCGCCCGCTTTGAAGCAAGTACCGCGCTGCCTCACCAAAATCGATCCGCCGGTGACCAGCTCGCCGCCAAACGCCTTCACACCCAACCGCTGCGCGTTGGAATCGCGCCCGTTCTTAGAACTGCCCAGACCTTTTTTATGCGCCATAAAATACCTATGCCAGAATCTCGTTCACCGTCACTTCGGTGTAGTTTTGCCGGTGACCGATGGTCCGCTTGTACTGCTTCTTGCGCTTGAACTTGAAGACGATCACTTTCTCGCCGCGCCCGTGACCTTTGATGGTCCCCTTTACGCGGGCGTTCTCCGCGCCCGAGCCCGCCACCAGTTCGTTCGAATCGTTCATCACGGCCAGCACCCGGCCGAATTCCACTTCCGAGCCAACGTCACCGGCGAGCGTATCCACCTGGATCACGTCTCCGGGCGCTACTTTCAATTGTTTCCCGCCGGCTTCAATCACTGCGTACATAACTGTCCTCTTGTTATTTAAACTCTGTGGGCTTTTCAGGCAGGCCCGAGCAGGCGTACCCCAGGCTGGAGCCGCAAACCCTCATGGTACAGCAAAAGTGGCCCAATCCGCAATCGGAGGCCGATTCAGCCGCCCTGCTTTCGGGGATCTCGCAGTTCCAGGTACCCGAACGTATATTGCTTGCCCTTGGTCCTAGACCCGTACCGGTACCAACCAAGACCGTAATCACTTCCCCTGCAATGGTTTATACCCCATACTGCAAAGGCAGTCGCGAAGTGGCCTTTCTCAATCCGAGCGCTGCTGAAAACTATGGCATTTAACTTCATACGCATCAAGTGGATCCTGCCAATCGCGCTGCTTGCGTTCGGCAGCTTAAGTCTTTCCGCCGATACTGTGAGCACCTTCAGCATCGACGGCACTCTTACAATCACCGACACTGGCGTTACCTGGACTTTGAGCACTCCCCCCTTTACTTCCGATGAGGCCGTGATTGGCGCAGGAGCCGACGGTACCTACGCCGGACTGGACGGAACCGATGTCACGATCGAACCGGTCTCACTCAGTAGCACGCTTCCGCTAACATTCCTGTTCTTCGATGCAGATCCCGCGGCCAGCGCTTTGGTGCTGACGGGAGCAACTCCGGGCTTCGGCACAAGCGCAGCCTGTACTGCAACACCTCCGGCCGCCGGTCAGATCTGCACGCTCACCGGCACTCCAGTGACCCTCATTAACACTTCGAGCAAGAGTTCGAGCTTGCTTTTCGATTTAACGGGTGACACGGCGGACGGAAAATCAACGTGGGAAGGCGATTTTTCCACTCAGTTCGGCGAAAGCTATCAGAGCCTGCTCGCGACGCTGGGCGGGGGTGGCACTGCCACCAGCACCTTCTCGGCCACGTTCACCGTGGACACGCCGACTTCAGCGACGCCGGAGCCGACAACGACCGGGGCGTCCGTGGTCGGCCTCGGGCTGATCCTTTTGCGCGCGCGTAAAAGGCGCGCCGCTTAGGTAAAGTCGCCGGACGGCTAGCCCGCTCCCAAGTACACGAAGCGCGCGACGAACAGCGCCGCCAGCAAGTAGACCAGCCAGCTCACGCTGCGAAACTCGCCGCGCGCGATCTTCAGGACCACGTACGCCGTGAATCCGAACGCCAGGCCGTTGGCGATGCTGAACGTCAACGGAATCGTCAGAATCGTCAGAAATGCCGGCACCGAGACCACCGGATCGGACCAGGGGATCTCGGCCGCATGCGCGATCATCAGCGATCCCACCACGATCAGCGCGGGCGCGGTGGCCGCTCCGGGGATCGCTCCCACCACCGGCGCAACGAAAAGCGCCACGCAGAATAACAGACCGGCCGTGATCGCCGTCACACCCGACCGTCCGCCCGCCGCCACTCCCGCCGCGCTCTCGATGTAGCTGGTGACCGTGGACGTTCCGGCCAGCGATCCAACGATCGTCGCCGTTGCGTCGGCAAACAGAATTCGGTTGATGCGCGGAATCTGATTCGCCTTGTCGAATAAGTTGGCCTGCTTGCCCACCGCGACCAGCGTCCCGATGTTGTCGAACAGATCCACGAACAGAAAAACGAACACGATCTCGATCAGTCCGTAGCCCACCGCGCCGCGGATGTTCAGGTGCAGCGCCGTCGCCGTGATATCGGTCACCGAGTAACTTTGCGGCTGCCAGCGCACCAGCCCGAACACGACGCCGATCGCGGTGGTCCCGAGAATGCCGATTAAGATCGCGCCGCGCACCCGCCAGGCCAGCAGCGCCGCAATTAACAACAACCCAGCGATGGCGAGCAGCGTTTCAGGATTCCGCAAATTGCCCATTGCAACCAGGGTGTCCTTGTTCGCCACGATGATCCCGGAATTGTGCAGCCCGATGAGCGCGATGAAAAGCCCGATGCCCACCGCGACCGCGGCGTACAACTCGTGCGGGATCGCCGACACGATCATCTGCCGCACGCCGATGGCTGTCAGAATCAGAAATGCGATCCCGGAGAGGAACACGGCGCCGAGTGCGGTCTGCCAGGGCACGCCGAGTCCTTTGACCACGGAATAGGTGAAGTAAGCGTTCAAGCCCATGCCGGGCGCCAGAGCGATCGGATACCGGGCCAGAACGCCCATCAGCACGCTGCCGAATCCCGCGCACAGGCAGGTCGCCGCAACCACCGCCGCAAGCGGCATCCCGGTCTCATGCAGGATCGCCGGATTCACAAAAATGATGTACGCCATGGTCACGAACGTAGTGCATCCGGCCAGAATTTCCGTGCGCCAGTTGGTTCCCAGTTCGCGAAATTGGAAGTACTGCTCCAGGCGGGCCTTCACAAAAGTCTCTCAATTCTAACAGCGCAACGCGATACACTGGTCCGGAAGGGACAATTCATCGTGCTGGTTGTGATGCGGTCGCAAGCCACCGAAGCAGACATCGCGCGCGTCTGCGAAAAAATCGAGTTGTTGGGTTACCGGCCTCACGTGATGCCGGGCGCGCAACGCACCGCAGTAGGCATCACCGGAAATCCCGGTCCCGTGCCTGCCGAGGAATTCGAGACCCTGCCCGGAGTTGCCGAAGCCATTCGCGTTTCGAAGCCCTATAAGTTGGTCAGCCGCGAAGTGAAGCCCGATGACACCGTGGTTCGCATCCATGGCGTCGAGATCGGCGGGGGCGAGCTGGCACTGATTGCCGGGCCGTGCTCGGTGGAAAGCCGCGAACAGATTCTGGCTGCGGCACGCGCGGTGAAGGCGGCCGGAGCGCAATTGCTGCGCGGCGGAGCGTACAAGCCGCGAACCTCGCCTTACGCATTCCAGGGGCTGGGCGAAGAAGGTTTGAAGTATCTCGCCGACGCGCGCGAGGCAACCGGACTCGGCGTGGTCACCGAAGCGATCGATGTCGAGACCTTCGACCTGGTGGAGGAATACACCGATTGCATTCAGATCGGCGCGCGCAACATGCAGAATTTCTCGCTGCTGCGCCGCGCCGGACGGTCGCGCAAGCCGATTCTGTTGAAGCGCGGCATGTCGTCAACGCTGGAAGAATTTCTGATGGCGGCCGAGTATATTCTGTCCGAAGGCAATTATCAGGTTGTCCTTTGCGAGCGCGGGGTCCGGACCTTCGCCGATCATACTCGCAATACTTTGGACCTGAGCGTCGTGCCGGCGGTGCAGAGTCTGAGTCATTTGCCGATCATCGTGGATCCGAGCCACGGCACTGGCAAGCGCGATAAGGTCCATCCGATGGCGCTGGCAGCCGTCGCAGCGGGAGCGGCGGGGCTGATTGTCGAAGTGCATCCGAATCCCGATCGCGCGCTTTCGGACGGCTATCAAACGTTGTTTCCTGATCAATTCGAAGAGCTGGCCAGCGATTGCCGCGCCATCTGCAATCTGCTGCGCGATAGAAAAGCCGCCGCGCGTTTGGCGACAGTCCCTGCATGAGCGCCGCGACCGAGGCCAACTGGGAGCGGAACGGCATCCGCATCATTCATGCCGACCAACTCGACTGCAATACTCCGCAGACTCCCGGCATGACGCGGGCCGCCGCAATCGATCACGCGCGTACCGGAGCTAGCAAGCTATGGGCGGGAACGGTAGTGGTCGAACCTAACGCCAAGACCGGCGCGCATCATCACGGCGAGTTGGAAACCGTGCTGTACATCGTGCGCGGCCGCGCTCGCTTTCGTTGGGGAGAAAAACTCGAATTCGTCGATGAGGCAGGCCCGGGAGATTTCATCTTCGTTCCGCCGTTCGTTCCGCATCAGGAGATCAACGCCGACCCCGGACAACCGGTGGAAGCGGTGGTGGTGCGCAGCGGTCAGGAGCCGATCGTGGTGAATCTCGATATCGTGAGTCCGGAGACGCCGTCGCCGACCCGTTGGATCGATCCGACGCACCGAGATTAACCCCCGCAGCTAGAGCCGCGCGCCTCTCCGTGCTTCGCGCGGCTCTAGCAGGCGACTACCGCCGCCAATAGCCGCCGTAGAAATGTCCACCGTAGTAGCGCGGGCCAACCCAGACCGCATGCGGATACGGTGGGCGAGCCCAGTAACCGGCGTGCCAGACGAAGCGCGGTCCCACTGGGTAGTTATAACCGGGCACCCAAACGTAACCGGGAGCGTACGCGACGGGCGCAGGAGCAACGTAAGCCGGGGCCGGGACGTAAGCAGGAACAACACCGACGCCGACAAAGAAGCGAGGAGCCGCGAAAGCCGCGCTCCCAGCCAGGAATAACAGTGCAAGCAATTTGGTTTTCATTTTCTCTCCTCCACCACTTACGCTTACTCATAAATGCAAATCGTGTGCCATCGCGTAAGATTCGGAATGACTGAGAGTTACCGGCATCCGTGCAACTTCATCCGCTGGCCGATTTCCACCACCGGTGCCCAGGTGCGGCCAGATGAGGGGCCTGTTATGCTTTGTTGCATGTCAATCCATCGAGTTCTGATTGCGATGGCATTTAGTGCCGCGTTTGCGAGCGCGCAGAACACTGGGATCCTGCTCGAAGACCTGACTTGGCAGCAGGCCGAGAAGGTTCTGACGCCCGAGACCATCGTGGTGATCCCGATCGGAGCGGAATCGAAAGAGCACGGGCCGCACTTGGAGCTGAAGAACGACTGGTTGATGGCCGAGTGGCTGAAGAACCAGGTGCTGAAGCAGTCGAATGTCGTAGTTGCGCCGACGGTGAACTACCACTACTATCCGGCGTTCGTCGAGTATCCCGGTTCCACTACATTACGTCTCGAGACCGCACGCGATTTAATGGTCGACATTTGCAAAAGCCTGGCACGCTACGGTCCGAAGAAATTCTACGCTTTGAACACCGGTGTGTCGACGGCACGGCCGCTCCGGATGTCGGCGGAGCTACTCGCTAAGGACGGCATCACGATGAAGTTCACGGATCTTTCCAAGGTGAACGAAACCGTCGAAAAACAGGTACAAAAGGAAGAAGGCGGAACGCACGCCGATGAACTCGAGACGTCGATGATGCTGGTGATCGCACCCGAGACCGTCGATATGAAGAAGGCGGTGAAAGACTACCATCCGTCGGGAAAAGGCGGGCTGTCGCGCGATCCGAACGGCTCGGGCGATTACTCGGCGAGTGGAGTCTTCGGCGACCCGACGCTTGCGACGCGCGCGAAGGGCGAGATTCTGCTGCGTGGTTTAGTGGCGGGCATTTTGAAGGACATTGAGGATCTGCGCGCCGCGCGGTAAGAGTCATCAGGCGGTCTTCCGGCGCGCCAGCGGAAGGCTAAGCAAGAAGAGCGATACGCCAAGCAGCACGATAGCCGGTCCTGGCAGGAAGCGGAACATTCCGGCCAGCCAGACGCCTGCCACCGAGATGGTTCCGCCGAGCAGCGCGGACAAAACCACGTAGCGGCGCATGCTGCATGAAACGTTCTTGGCGATGGAAGCGGGGATAATGGTGAGCGCGCCCATCAGCAGCGTCCCGACCAGCTTGATTCCGAGTGCAACGATCAGCGCGAAAACCAACAGGAGCGCCAGATCGTACTTGGGATCGACGCCGTGAACCTTGGCAAGGTCGGGCGAAACGATCAAGAAAAGGAATCGCCGCGCGAGGAGAAAACAGAGCGCCGATAGAATCAGCGCGGCCGCGAGAATCGCAAGTAAATACGGCACGGAGAGCACGGGGAAAGCTCCGAACAGCGATTCGATGACGTCCGCGCGCGGAATGATGAGAATACCGATGGCTAGGCTGGCGGTGAACAGGAGGCCGACGATAGCATCGGGTGGGATGCGACTGCGTCCTTCGAGCCAATAGATCAGAAACGCCGCGGCAATCAGGAAAACGACCACGCCGTAGAACGGATCGATCCCGTAGATGAGCGCGAGAGCGATGCCGGGCAGTGCGACGTGCGAGAGAGCGTCGCCGACTAGCGCCATGCGGCGTAGAAGAATGAACGGTCCGACGCTGCCGGAGGCGATGCCGATCAGCAACGCGATCCAGAATGCGGCGTGAAGGGGCGTGTGCATTGCGATCAATGTTGATGCGGGTGCAGGTAGAGACCGCTTTCGCCGTAAAGGGAAGCGAGCGCGGGTTGATTCAGGGTCTCGACCGGCGGTCCCTGACAGACCACGGTCTTGTTCAGACACAGGACGCGCTGCGCGTATCGATAGACGACGTGGAGATCGTGCGAGATCAGCAACAGAGCCGTGCCGCGCTCCTGTTGCACGCGGTGGAGAACGGCGTAGACGGTTTCTTCGAAGCCGGCGTCGACGGCCGCCGTTGGTTCATCGAGCATGAGAACTCCGGGATGTTGCAACATGGCCCAGGCCATGAGCAGTCGTTGGGTCTCGCCGCCCGAAAGCTCGCCCAGGCTTTTCGAGAGCACGCTGCGATCGAGGCCCATCAGCTTCAATTCGTGATCCAGATGATCGATGAAAGCTGAGTCCGGGCGCCAGAAATTTGGTGACTGGAGCAGGAAGAATTCCTTGGCGGTGATGGGAGCGGAGGGATCGACCGAGAATCGCTGGGGAACGTAACCGATTTTGACGCCTTCGCGCCATTGGACGGTTCCGGTGTGAGGGAGAAGCCCGAGCAAGGCGCGGAAGAGGACGGTTTTTCCGGCGCCGTTCGGTCCTAGGACGGCTAGGGCTTCGCCTTGTCTCAAAGTGAAGGAGACGTCGTGCAGCACCGGAGAGCCATCCAGGATCACGCCGAGCCGTTCAACTGCCAGTATGGTTTCCTCGCCCATGAGCCAACAACATGATAGCCGGTGGGACAGGCTACCAAGAATAATTTATAATGATCATTCAAACTTTAGAACGCTTGCGCAGGCCTAGTCGCGCTACGCTAAGAGGTTTGTTCACAGGTTTGTTTCTCATCAGGAGGTAGTATGACCGCGAAAGAAGTGTTGGAGCTTGCCAAGAAGAAAGAGGTCAAGCAGTTCGATCTGAGGTTCTCGGATATCCCCGGATTGCAGCACCACGTTTCCTATCCGATCAGTGAGCTGTCTGAGGATTCGTTTAACGACGGATTCGGGATGGACGGATCGAGCATCCGCGGATGGGCAGCGATCAACGAGAGCGACATGCTGCTGATCCCGGATCCTAAGACCGCCTTCATAGATCCGTTCTACGAGATTCCGACGCTGGTGATGGTGTGCGACGTGATCGATCCGATCACCCGGCAGAATTACAATCGCGATCCGCGCTGGATCGCGCGCAAGGCGGAGATGTACCTGAAGAACTCGGGCGTGGGCGATACGGCGTACTTCGGCGCGGAAGCGGAGTTTTTCGTTTTCGACAACGTGCGGTTCGACCAGAACCAGCACTCGGGCTACTATTTCATCGACGCCGAGGAAGGGCGCTGGAATTCGGGGCGCGAGGGCGACAACCTGGGATACCGGCCGCGCTACAAGGAAGGTTATTTCCCGGTGCCGCCGACCGATCACTACCAGACTCTGCGCGCGCAGATGGTGGAGACCATGATCGGATGCGGGCTGCACATCGAGTGTCATCATCACGAGGTGGCGACGGGCGGGCAGTGCGAAATCGATCAGCGGTTCGACACGCTGGTGAAGTCGGCCGACAACATGATGACGTACAAATACGTCATTCGCAACGTGGCGCAGCAGCACGGCAAGAGCGTGACGTTCATGCCGAAGCCACTGTTCCAGGACAACGGCAGCGGGATGCACACGCACCAGAGCATCTGGAATGCGGGCAAGCCGCTGTTCGCCGGCGATTGTTATGCGGGGCTGAGTCCGATGGCGCTGAATTACATCGGCGGGTTGCTGAAGCACGCGCGGGCGTTGTCGGCGATTATCGCGCCGACCACCAATAGCTACAAGCGGCTGGTGCCGGGCTATGAAGCGCCGGTGAATCTGGCGTACTCGCGGCGGAACCGGTCGGCTGCGTGCAGAATTCCGATGTACTCGGCGAGTCCGAAGGCGAAGCGCGTAGAGTTTCGTCCGCCGGATCCATCGTCAAATCCGTACCTGGCGTTCGGCGCGATGCTGATGGCGGGGTTGGACGGCGTGCTGAACAAGTTGGAGCCGGGCGAGCCGCTGGACAAGGATATTTACGATCTGTCGCCGGAGGAGATGCGGAGTGTGCCGTCGATGCCGGCGTCGCTAGAGGAAGCGCTGACGTGCCTTGAAGAGGATCATGATTTCTTGCTGAAGGGGGATGTATTCAGCGAGGATCTGATCGAGACATTCATCGACTACAAGCGACGGAACGAGGCGGATGCGATCCGGCTGCGGCCGCACCCGTACGAATTCGCGCTGTACTACGACATTTAAACGCATGGAGGCGTGCAGTTCGCCGGCGCTGGCGGGCGGACATCGCAAAACGCAGGTTTTCGGAGAGCGGCGTCAAAATTTTAATAATCGATACTGCCCGTAACAGTGACGAGGCTGGTGCTCGGGTGAGTGCTCGCTGCTTTCGAATCCACGATATTGAATACGCTCACGACCAGCCGAGGCGGACTTCGAACAAATCGCCGTCTACCGTTCGACTCCGAACTTTTCGCACGATCACCGAGTGATCTTCGCCAGGGGCGGTCAAGCATAGAGTGTGTCCGGTTGCAATCGACGGAGGAAGACTGCCTCGCCCTAGAACTCCGCTTCTGCCTGCCACGACACGCACCTTCAGACTTCGGACGAAAGTGAAACTAGATCCGATGAAAGCTTTTCAGGATGTCGCGCGTTGAGTAACGCAGCGCGATGGGACGGCCGTGCGGGCAGCTCATGGGGCAGTTGGTGGCGGCCAGTTCACGTAACAGCCAGGCCATTTTAGTTTGATCGAGCCGCATGTTGATTTTGATCGCGGCGCGGCAGGCGATGCTAGCGGCCATGGCGCGGCGCAAGTCTCCGATCGAAGCTTTGCGCATCTCGCCTTCGGCGATTTCGAGAATTTCGAGCACCAGCTTTTCGATGTCGCCCTGTCCGACGTCCGACGGGGCGGCCTTCACCGCGATAGTGCGCGTTCCGAACGGTTCGGATTCGAAGCCCGCGCGCTCCAATTCTTCGGCGATGCGGGCGTATTCGATTTGCTGGCCGGCGTTGAGGTCGAGCAGGATCGGCATGAGCAGACGCTGGCTTTCGACCCGGCCTTCGGCCTGCTGGCGGAGGACCTTCTCGAACAGGATGCGTTCGTGCGCGACGTGCTGGTCGATGATCCAGAGGCCGTCGCGGCCGGCCGCGACGATGAAGCTCTCATGGATCTGGCCGAGCGGGCGCAAGTCTGACAGAGCGCCCAGGCTGTCGCTTGGCTCGATGGCTGGCAGCGCGCCGTGCGAGTCGGGCACGGGCGGGGATACCAGATCGCTGAAATCGAATCGGGGATCGGGGGGCGGCGTAACGCGGAGATTGAAAACTGGCAGGTCTTCGGGGCGCTCCGGCCCGGCGGTGGCATCGGCTACCTGCTCGAACTGTTGATTCTCGATGCGCTGCGTGAAGTCGGAGAAGGGCAGGCTGGCCGCAGGCTGCGGAGCGGTGGAAATGGGGATGCTTGTAACCGGGCGGGCGGCGATCAGGCGGTCGCGAATCGAATCGCGTACGAAGTCGTGCACGAAGCTGCCGTGACGGAAGCGGACCTCGGTCTTGGACGGATGAACATTGACGTCCACCTCTTCGCAATCGCAGTCGAGAAACAGCAGCGCGAAAGGATAACAAGCCGGCGGCATCAGATTGTGATAGGCGGCGGAAAGCGCGTGCAGAAGCAGGCGGTCGCGGATCAGGCGGCCGTTGACGAAGAGAAAGATCGAGTTGCGGTTCAGTTTTTGGATTTGCGGCGCGGAGGCAAATCCGCGCAGAGCGAAGACGCGCTGGGAGCGCTCGTCGGCTTCGACGACATCGAGGTCGCGCTGGATTTCTCCGAGGTCGATCAGCTCATCGAGGGTTTGGTTGCCGAACACCTGGTAGACGCGTTCTCGCAGCGTTTCCACCGGCGTGACGTCCAGCAGTTCGGTGGCGCCGTGGCGAAGCTGGAACGATTTCCGCGGATGCGCCAGCGAGTAGTGCGTGGCGAGCGAGGCGATATGGGCCAGTTCGGTTTGATCCGAGCGCAGGAATTTCTTGCGGGCCGGGACATTGTAGAAAAGATCGCGAACGGTGATGGTGGTGCCGGGGGGGCCAGGGTGCTCGTCGCAGCGCAGCAGCTTACCGCCCGCGATTTCCACCGTCGCCCCGGTTGTTTCTTCGGCGGCTCGAGTCTCGAGCAGCAGGCGCGAGACGCTGGCAATGGAGGGCAAAGCCTCGCCGCGAAACCCTAGTGTCGCGATGGAAGTGAGATCTCTGACGTCGCTCAGTTTGCTGGTGGCGTGACGCTCGAAGGCGAGCAATGCGTCGTCGCGAAGCATGCCGCAGCCGTTGTCGGCGATGCGGATCAGGCGGCGTCCACCGCTTTCGACCTCGATGCGTAGTTCGGTGGCAGCGGCATCCAGGGAGTTTTCGAGAAGCTCCTTGACGACGGAGGCGGGGCGCTCCACGACTTCGCCGGCGGCGATTTTGTTCGCGACGGTATCAGAGAGGACGCGGATTCTGCCCATGTTGGACGGCGGCGCTCACACGAGTGCGAACGCCGCACGCAGGAGTGCGTGCGCCACTACGTGCTCATCGAATTCAGGAACTCGCCGTTGGTTTTGGTCTTGCTCAACTTGTCGAGGAGCAACTCCATGCTTTCAGATGGCGACAGCGGATTCAAGACGCGTCGCAGCACGATGACGCGGTTGAATTCTTCTTTAGGCAACAGCAGTTCTTCCTTGCGGGTGCCGCTCTTGGTGATGTCGATGGCGGGGAAGACGCGCTTGTCCATCAGCTTCCGGTCAAGATGGATTTCCATGTTGCCGGTGCCTTTGAACTCTTCGAAAATTACGTCGTCCATGCGGCTGCCGGTGTCGATCAACGCGGAGGCGACGATGGTGAGCGATCCGCCCTCTTCGATGTTGCGCGCCGCGCCGAAGAAGCGCTTGGGACGCTGCAGGGCATTCGAATCGACGCCGCCCGAGAGCACTTTGCCCGACGGCGGCACGACGGTGTTGTAAGCGCGCGCCAGACGCGTGATGGAATCGAGCAGGATCACGACGTCGCGCTTATGTTCGACTAAGCGCTTCGCTTTTTCGATCACCATTTCGGCCACCTGCACGTGACGCGAAGCGGGTTCATCGAAGGTGGAACTGATCACCTCGCCCTTTACGGAACGCTGCATGTCGGTGACTTCTTCCGGCCGCTCGTCGATCAACAGCACGATGAGCGAAACCTCCGGATGATTGGTGGTTATGGAATTGGCGATGGACTGCAGCAGCATCGTTTTGCCGGTGCGCGGGGCGGCGACGATCAAGCCGCGCTGGCCTTTGCCGATCGGGGTGAGCAGATCCATCACTCGGCCCGAGTAGTTGTCCTTCGAGGTCTCGAGCTTGAACCGCTCGTGCGGATAGAGCGGCGTGAGGTTATCGAAGAAGATCTTGTTGCGAGCTTCCTCGGGCGGCTCGAAGTTGATCGCGTCCACTTTGATGAGCGCGAAATAGCGCTCGCCTTCCTTAGGCGGGCGGATCTGGCCGGAGATAGTGTCGCCGGTGCGAAGATCGAAGCGGCGGATCTGCGACGGCGAGACGTAGACATCGTCGGGCCCCGGCAGATAGTTGTAATCCGGCGCGCGCAAGAAACCGAAACCGTCGGGCAGGCATTCGAGCACGCCCTCGGAAAAGATCAAGCCGCTCTTCTCCGCCTGCGTCTGCAGGATCTTGAAGACGAGTTCCTGCTTGCGCAACCCGGCGACGCCTGCGACGCTCAAGTCCTTCGCGATCTGATTGAGCTTCTGGATGCTCATGTCTTTGAGCTCAACCAAGTCGAGCGTGCCATTCTTCTGATTGGTCTGGCCCGCCGCGCCATGACGCCGGCGATGGCCTTGCGGTAGCCCGCCATCGGCCTTGGAATCCGGTTGCGATTCGCTGGATTCGGCCTCCGCGGACTTAGCTTCCGCGTTCTTGGCCTCGATGGCCTTGGCTTCCGCGGCTTTCGCCTCCGCGTTCTTAGCGTCCGCGGCTTTGGATTCGGCGGACCTACGGCCTTCCTTCACGGGTGCGGTGGGTTCGGAATTTGCTTCCGTGGTGGGAGCAGCTACTGCTGCTGGGTCTTGATTCTCGATATCGCTTGCCAAATTTCCCTCACTCCCCGGCATTCAACTGCCGAGAACGGCAACGCCGCGGCTTCCGGAGTTTGGATCTCCGCGGCCTGCCGTCGTTCTTTCTGATTTTTCAACTTATCGTGCTTGGTGGCGATCACAAGGTACCGCCGGTTATGGAACTCGAGCCACTCTTTGAGTTCCAGGTCCTGCGCCATCCAGCCCCGACGCGCGTCGAGGATCAGGAAGCAGAGCTCCAACGACCTTCGCTGTAACAGGTATTGTTCGATCAGCTGCTTCCAATGGAATGCAACTTTCTTCGGGACACGAGCGAATCCGTATCCCGGCAGATCGACGAAGTGGAATTGTCCGCCGACCCGATAAAAATTAACTAACTGCGTACATCCTGGCTTCGCGCTCGTAAACGCTAACTTATTTTGCCCCGTCAGGCAGTTCAGCAAACTCGATTTGCCGACGTTGCTCCTTCCCAGAAACGCGATCTCTGGGAGAGACTCGGCCGGGAACTGCTCCGGCCTGGCTGCACTGACCACAAACTCGGCGTTCATTTACGCCCCTGAACCGCCCGGATCTTGCGCCGCGGAAACTTGCAGCGCAGGCCGCGAGCCTACTGGGAAATCCGTTCTTCTCTGGTCTCCCGAACCAATTCCACCGGCGGAGTGGTCGCCGCCAGGGGCAGCGCCACGATCTCGCGTTCCAGAGCCACCTTCAAAACCTCGTCCATGGATGTGACGAAGTCGAGCTTCATTTCTTTTCGAATATTCTCCGGAATATCGGGGAGGTCTTTTTCATTATCCTTTGGAAGGACGACCTCGTGAATCCCCTGGCGATGCGCCGCGAGCAGCTTTTCTTTCAACCCTCCGATGGGAAGCACTCTGCCGCGGACGGTAATTTCACCGGTCATCGCAATATTACACCGAACCGGGATGTTGGTCAATGCGCTGCAGATGCTAGTGGCAATGGTGATCCCGGCCGACGGGCCGTCCTTGGGAATGGCGCCCTCGGGCACGTGAACGTGAATGTCCAGGTTGCGGTAGAAATCGCGCGGCAGCCCGAGCAGTTGGGCGCGCGAACGCACGTAACTCATGGCGGCGTGCGCGGATTCCTGCATCACATCGCCGAGCTTGCCGGTGGTTTGCAGCTTGCCCTTGCCTTCCATCACCGCCGCCTCAGTAGTGAGAATGGAGCCGCCCACCTCGGTCCAGGCGAGGCCGACTGTGGCGCCCACTTCGTTCTTCTGGTCGGTCTGCGTGTCACGGAATTTCAACGGGCCGAGAAATTCGTTCGCGGTGGTGGAGCTCAAAACCGCATTGGCCGGTTTCTTTTCTTTGGGGCTCTTGTCGGTCTGCGCGTTGACGACGGTGCGCGCCACTTTACGGCAGACGTTTCCGATTTCGCGCTCGAGGTTGCGAACGCCCGCTTCGCGCGTGTAGTTCTGGATCAGCGTTTGCAAGCCGTCGTCGGTGAAGTTCAGATCCGATTCTTTCAAGCCGGTCTGCTTCCTCTGCTTCGGAACTAGGAAACGCTTGGCGATCTCCAGCTTTTCAAGTTCGGTGTAGCCCGAAAGGCGGATCACTTCCATGCGATCCTGTAAGGCCGGCGGCACGGTGTGCAGAACATTGGCGGTCGCGATGAAGAACACCTGGCTTAAATCGTACTCGACGTCCAGGTAGTGATCCATGAACATGTAATTCTGCTCGGGATCGAGCACTTCGAGCAGCGCGGCTGACGGATCGCCGCGAAAATCCATCGACATCTTGTCGATCTCGTCCAGCATGAAGACCGGGTTGCGTGTGCCGGCCTTTTTCATCATTTGCAAAACCTGACCCGGCAGCGCGCCGATGTAAGTTCTGCGGTGGCCGCGGATCTCGGCTTCGTCGCGAACGCCGCCGAGCGAGAGCCGGACAAACTTGCGCCCGGTGGCCTTGGCGATCGACATTCCTAACGAAGTTTTCCCGACGCCGGGAGGTCCGACAAAGCAGAGGATGGAGCCCTTGGGATTCTGCACCAACCGGCGCACGGCGAGAAACTCAAGAATGCGGTCCTTGATTTTTTCAAGGCCGTAGTGATCGGACGCGAGCACGTCCTGGGCGAATTTCAGATCGCGAATTTCTTTGGATTTCTTCTTCCACGGCACCGCAAGCAGCCAGTCGAGATAATTGCGCGACACGGTGGACTCGGCCGACATGGGCGGCATATTCTCCAGCCGCTTCAGCTCCGACATGGCTTTGTCGAGCGCGTCCTTGGTCATGCCGGCGGTTTCGATCTTGCGCTTCAGCTCATCGAATTCGCTCTTCTCGCCGCGGCCCAGTTCCTTTTGAATGGCCTTGATCTTCTCGTTGAGATAGTATTCTTTCTGCGCCTTTTCCATCTGGCGCTTGACGCGGCCCTGAATGGTACGGTCGACATTGAGCTTTTCGATTTCGATGTCGAGCATTTCGGCCACGCGCGTGAGCCGGTCGACGGGATCGAAAATCTCGAGCAGCTCCTGCTTCTCTTCGATGGTGAGCTGAAGATTCGCGCCGACCGTGTCGGCCAGCTTGCCGGGCTCGTCCACGCGGATGGCCGCGATCATGGTTTCGTAGTTGAGATTCTGGCTCAGCTTGACGTATTGCTCGAACAGCCCAGTGACACGGGCGACCAGCGCTTCCAGTTGCGCACCTGCGTCCACCTTGAAGTTGAAGGTCTTGACCAACGCGCGGAAATAGCCTTCGTCTTCGCTGACCGAAATGATCTTGCCGCGCTCAACGCCCTCGACCAAGACTTTGATGTTGCCGTCGGGGAGTTTCAGGCTCTGGACGATATTGGCAACGGTGCCCACGTTATAGATCTCGTCCGGCCGCGGTTCATCCACCGAGGCATCGTGCTGCGTGGCGAGGAAAATCTTCTTGTCCGCCGCCAGGGCTTCTTCCAGTGCGCGAACACTCGATTCGCGGCCCACCACGAACGGGGTCATCATGTACGGGAATATGACCACGTCCCGGATGGGCATCATCGGCAAGCGCTTGGAATCGGATTTTTCTTTCGAGGTAAGCATGGAAGCAGTCCTAGGTGTTCCTCAGGTGATCAATTCATTCGTCCGGGGCGGACACCCACCAAGGAACACGAATACGAAGGAACGAATGAACGCCTATCCGGCCTTTTCGAGCAGGGCCATGTTGATCTTCTGCGTCATGACCATTTCCTTGGTCACCAGGAACTCGCGGACCTTTTTGTACGATGGCAAGTAATACATCAGATCGAGCATCAGGTCTTCCAGGATCATGCGCAGGCCCCGGGCGCCAACTTTACGCTCCATGGCGAGGGAAGCGATGGCTTCCAGGGCGTCGTCGCTAAACTTCAGTCTAACATTTTCGAATTCGAATAGTTTCTGGTATTGCCGGATGATGGCGTTCTTGGGCTTGGTAAGGATCTGGACCAAGGCCTCGCGGCTCAAATCTTCCAAGACCGCGACTACCGGCATGCGCCCGATGAATTCCGGAATAAAACCAAACTTGATCAAGTCTACAGGCTGAACTTGGTCCAGCATGTCGACATCGCGGCGATTCCCGGTCGCGGGGCGGTGCGCACCGCCATCCTGCCGATGCTGCTCTTCCTGCGTGAGGAAGCCCATGCTCTTGGTCCCGACACGCTTGGAAATCACTTTTTCCAAACCGACAAAGGCGCCGCCACATATGAACAGGATGTTGGTGGTGTCGACCGGCGTAAATTCCTGGTGCGGATGCTTGCGGCCACCCTGCGGGGGAACGTTGGCGATGGTGCCTTCGAGAATCTTCAGCAGAGCCTGTTGGACGCCCTCACCCGAGACATCGCGCGTAATCGAGGGATTCTCGTCCTTGCGGCCGATCTTGTCGATTTCATCGATGTATATAATGCCCTGCTGGCAGCGCTGGACGTCCCAGTCGGAGTTCTGCAGCAGACGAAGAACGATGTTTTCGACGTCTTCACCGACGTAACCGGCCTCGGTGAGCGTGGTCGCGTCCACAATGGCGAACGGCACGTCGAGGATACGGGCCAGGGTCTGTGCCAACAGCGTCTTTCCGGTACCCGTCGGACCAATCAGCAGGATGTTCGACTTGGAGAGCTCCACCTCGGCGCCCCGCTGCTTGTTCATCTGGATGCGCTTGTAGTGGTTGTAAACCGCGACGGCCAACTTCTTTTTAGTGGCGTCCTGGCCGATTACGTACTGATCCAGGTATTCCTTCAGTTCCAGCGGCTTGGGGAGTTTGTGCGGCGTGCCATAAGGCTGATCGTGCCGATCATCCTCCAGAATCGAATTGCATACGGCGATGCATTCGTCGCAAATGTAAGCGCGAGGGTAATCGTTGGGGGAGGAGATTAACTTACCGACTACGTCTTGGCTTTTATGGCAGAAGGAACAACGCAGCGCGTCATCGGAACCGGCACGTTTCAAAAGAATCTCCGTTGACTAGGGGTTAGGACTACACGACTCTCCGGCAAATCAGTCTCCAACAAACCGTACCCGTCTAAATCAGACCCTACCTGACTGAAATCACATTATAACAGAAGGAGCCCAAATCTGTGACCGCGAAAAAGGGGCACTGAACGGGTCCCGGTCAGGCTGCGTATCCTATATCATTGGTATTGCTCTAGATTTGGCGATGAGGCAGCAGTACTCCCAGGGCCAAACCCCGGTACGCGGAGCATTCCCATGATCTTCGGTGCGCACGTGATTGTCTATAGCAAAGACGCGGACGCGGATCGCGCTTTTCTCAAGGATGTCCTTGGTTTCTCGTCGGTAGACGCCGGACAAGGCTGGCTGATTCTTGCTTTGCCGCCTGCAGAGGCAGCGGTTCATCCGGCGGAGGAAAACGGCAAACACGAGCTTTACTTCATGTGCGACGATCTGAACGCCGAAATCGACGCGCTCGCCGCAAAAGGCATCGCGTGCTCGAAAGTGCACCGGGAGCGGTGGGGATCGATCACCATGATCCAACTCCCGGGCGGCGGCCAGTTGGGGCTCTACCAGCCCAAGCACCCGATGGCGATCCACCGGCCATCATAAAAACGCGCCACGAAACTGAAATCGCATCTCGCTATACTGTGCTGTTGGCGCCTCCTGAAGTTTATGTCAAAACCTGTCCAAGTTGCCGTCATCGGCGTGGGCCGCATGGGCCCGATTCACGCGCTTCACGTTCATGAGATCGAGAAGGAGAGCGGAAGCTGCGCTCTTACTGCTGTTGTTGACGTTGAGATCGACCGCGCGCGGCGCGTTGCGGCTGAATTTGGCGGAAACATCCGCGCGTTTGCCTCCATCGGCGAACTATTGGCTTCGGGATGTTCCGACGCCAGCGTGGTGGTGACGCCCACCGACAATCACCGCTCGAACGCCGCCGAGCTGATCGAGGGCGGCCAGCGCGTCCTGATGGAGAAGCCGCTGACCGGGACGCTCGAAGGCGATCGCGAGTTCGCGGCCAAGCTGGATCGCGAGCATCCCGATGCGCTGATGCTGGCGTTCCAGCGCCGGTTCGATGCGCCGCTGCAATATGCCAAAGAGCTGATGGAGAGCGGCCTGATCGGGCGGGTCTTCAAGATTTATTCGTCGCTTGAAGATTCGAATCCTGCGCCGAACGGTTATCGCAGCGGCGGAATCTTGCCGGACATGTCAGTGCACAATGTCGACGAAATCCTGTGGTTGATCGGCCAAATTCCGCGCGCCGCGCTGACCATCGGGTCGCGGATCTACAGCCATCGTCTGACTACTTGCCAGGAGGATTTTGACGATGCGCTGTTGTACCTCTGGTTCCCGGGCGAGCTGGTGGCGCAGGTGCAGGTAACGCGGAATCACGTCTCCGGTTATCGCGTGGAGACGATTCTGTTCGGCGAAGAAGGCCAGATCAAAGTGGGCCGGTTCGATCAAAAACCGTTCGAGATTATCGTGGAGGCATATGGCCGGCGTGGGCGTAAGGATCCGCTGGCGTTCCGGACTTTCCGCATGCGCGATTATCAGAAACCGCTGCCGGAGTTTATCGATCGCTTCGGCCCGGCGTATAAGGCGGAGGTCGCCGCGTTCATCGATTGCTGCGTCGCCGGAACGCCGTTCCCGACTTCGCATCGGGATGGTTTGCGGGCGCAGGAAGTGGTTTCGGCGGGGATGAACGCGGTGATCGGTCCAGATAAAGCCGCGGCAGTAGGCGCATCATAATTCGTTTAGCTGCAAATCCGGACTTCTGGTTCTTCAGTAGCTTCAGTTTGCTCGGGCGCCGCGTGGAGGATTATGGTCTGTCCGACCGCCAGTCGACCGGCGCGACTGATCGCGCCGTAGACTCCCGCGTTGTTCTGATTCGCACGAACTACCGCCCTCAGTACTTCCGGAGCGGGACTTGCCGAGTCGGGATCGAGGTTCAGCATCGAGCAGCGAACATCGCGCATCGTGACGGTGACGGCGGGGGCGTCGTTCCCCTCGCCAAATGAGAGCACGCCGCCCACCCACTCGTCCTCCTGGAAGGGAACCGATCGCAGCAAACGAACTACAACATTTGGGCGAAATCGCCGCGCGTCCGGCCGCAGCCCAGCGAGTCGACCGATCTCGCGCACCGTGTCGGCGGCGATCACGGAGATGTTCGCGTCATCGAAGATGCCATGTTTCAAGTGCATCATCTGCACGGGAGCACCGTACCGATCCCCAATCTCCGTGGCCAAGTCCTCACCAAAGACGGCGAGGTCGTTGCCATCGGGCGTCCGAACATGCGAAGGAAGATCTCCCGGAGAACCGCCTTCACGGCGGTGCGGCACAAATCGGAGCAGGTCGGGTAGCTTGCTTGCTGTGAGCCACGGGAACCCGCCCCGATCATCAATCAGCCGGAATGCCAGGCGCCTGTCTCCGTCGATGCCATGCCAGCCCAGGTTCGCGACATCGAGTCGCTCGCCCCCCATGGACTTCACCGGGTACCGGTAGATAGCCTCCACATAGCCGATTTCTCTGAGCATGCTCAATCCGATCCACCCCAACGTCAGGGCTGACGGGCAGCGGCGATCAGGTTCTCGCGGCTTTCCGCTTCTTCTCTAATACCGGTAGTGATCCGGCTTGTACGGGCCTTCCACCGCGACGCCTAAATACTCCGCCTGCTTCGCGCTCAGCGTGGTGAGCTTCACGCCGATTTTTTCCAGGTGCAGCCGGGCCACTTCTTCGTCCAGCTTTTTCGGCAGCGTGTAGACCGCGACCTTGTACGTGTCCTTGTTCTTCCAAAGATCGAGCTGCGCCAGCGTCTGGTTGGAGAAACTGTTGCTCATCACGAAGCTCGGATGGCCGGTCGCGCAGCCCAGGTTCACCAGGCGTCCCTCGGCCAATAGGAAAATGCTGTTGCCGGCCGGGAACGTGTACATGTCTACCTGCGGCTTGATCTGCGTCTTGTTGATTCCCGGTAACGACGTCAGGCGCGACACCTGAATCTCGTTGTCGAAATGCCCGATGTTGCACACGATGGCCTGATCCTTCATGTGCTGCATGTGCTCGAGCGTAATGATGTCGACGTTGCCGGTGCAGGTCACGTAAATGTCGCCGCGGCCCAGCGTCTCTTCGATCGTGGTCACCTCAAAGCCTTCCATGGCCGCCTGCAGCGCGTTGATCGGATCGATTTCAGTGACAATCACGCGCGCGCCCATCCCGCGCAGCGAATGCGCCGAGCCTTTGCCGACATCGCCGTAGCCGCACACCACGGCGACCTTGCCGGCCACCATCACGTCGGTTGCGCGCTTGATGCCGTCGGCCAGCGATTCGCGGCAGCCGTAAAGATTATCGAACTTCGACTTGGTTACCGAGTCGTTCACGTTGATCGCCGGAACCAGCAGTTTCTGCTGCTCCAGCATCTGATAAAGTCGATGTACGCCGGTGGTGGTTTCTTCGGAAACGCCGCGCCATTCTTTCACCACATCGTGCCAGCGCCGCGGATTCTCGGCATGCACTTTCTTTAGCAGCGCCTTGATCACTGCTTCTTCCTCGCTTCCGGACGGCGTGTTTACCCAGTCGCTACCGTTTTCGAGCTCGTAGCCTTTGTGGATCAGCAGCGTTACGTCGCCGCCGTCGTCCACCACAAGCTCCGGCCCCTTGCCGTTCAGATGGCTGAGTGCGCGGTACGTGCAGTCCCAATATTCTTCGAGCGATTCGCCCTTCCATGCAAATACCGGAACGCCGGCGGCGGCGATGGCGGCCGCGGCATGATCCTGCGTAGAGAAAATATTGCAACTCGCCCAGCGGACGCTCGCGCCCAGATCGACCAGCGTTTCGATCAGCACCGCGGTCTGGATCGTCATATGCAGCGATCCGGTGACGCGCACGCCTTTCAGCGGCTTGCCGGGTGCGTACTTCTTGCGGATCGACATCAAGCCGGGCATTTCCTGCTCGGCAACCGAGATTTCCTTGCGGCCCCAATCGGCGAGCGCGAGGTCGGCGACTTTGTATTCGGAAGCGATGTTGGGTAGCGTTGCGGTACTCATTCTCTCTCCTGGTCTCAATGTTATATCTAGAAATCCAGATATGTTGATATAATACTGGAGAACGCCGATGCAGTCAATCCTCAAAAACCTTAGACTGCTGGCCGATCCTAGCCGGCTTCGTATCCTGTTGCTGGTAGAGCGCGAAGAGCTTTCCGTGGCCGAGCTGCAGGAGATCCTGGGGATGGGCCAGAGCCGCATTTCCACTTACCTGGCGCAGTTGAAGCACGCGGGTTTGGTTGAGGATCGACGCAACGGCAAGAGCATCCTCTACCGGTTGAAGGCGCTTCCGCGCCGTGAATCGAAGGCGTTCGATCAGTTGTTGGTACTATTGCGCGAGGCGGCGCACGAGATCCCCGAGGCGGAACAGGATTCGGACGCTTTGCGCCTCGCTCTGCGCCGGCGCGAGGACAAAACGCGCGCTTACTTCGACGAATTGGCTGGAAAATTCGGACGCAACTACATGCCGGGGCGGTCGTGGAAAGGGTTGGCGGAAATGCTGCTGGCCGTGATGCCGCCGCTGGTGGTTGCCGATCTCGGCGCGGGCGAAGGGACCTTCTCGCAATTGCTGGCGCGGCGCGCGAAAAAAGTGATCGCGGTGGACAACTCGGAAAAAATGGTGGAGTACGGCACCGAACTCGCGCGCAAGCACGGTGTGGCGAACCTGGAATATCGCAAGGGCGACTTGGAAGACGTGCCGCTGCGCGACCAGAGTGTTGATCTCGCGTTCTTCAGCCAGGCGCTGCATCACGCGCCGCATCCCGAGCGCGCGGTAGCCGAGGCGTGGCGAATCCTGAAGCCGGGCGGCCGGATCGTGGTGCTCGATCTGGTGCGGCACAACCACGAAGAGGCTCGGGACCTCTACGCCGACCTCTGGCTCGGCTTCACCGAAGTTGAGGCGTTGCGATTCCTGCGCCAAGCCGGATTCAAGAACGTCGAGACATCGGTTGTGCATCGCGAGGAAGAAGCCCCGCACTTTGAGACGTTGTTGGCGGTGGGCGAAAAATAGCTACTCGATTTCTGCTTCGGGAGTCGGATCCTGTTCCTGTTCCGCCGTAGGCTCGGGCGGCTCACCTGCTTCCTTGCGCGCGTGCTCGAACAGGAAATTCATGGTTTTGTTGCTCCGGATCTGGTACGCGATCCGCGGGATGATGCCTTCCTTCTCGAGCTTCTTGCGCGTCGCCGCTACGGGCTCGCGCTCCTGCTTGGCGATACGCTGGACCTCGTGATCTACCTCGTCGTTGGTGGTGTGGATGGCCTCGCGCTCGGCGATCTTATCGATCAGTAGGCTCGCCTTCACCGCCTGCAGCGCTTTCGGCCGCTGCGCGTCTTTTAACTTGCTCCAGTCGATTTGCAGCTTGCTCGGATCGATCCCGCGCTCGGCGAGCGAGCGGAACTGCGTCTCCAACTGCGACTCGATCTGGCGCTCGATGTATGCCTCGGGCACCGGAAAATCGTGCGCTTCGACCAAACGCTCGATCAGCTCGTCCTTGGCCTTGCCCTGCGAGGAAAATTCCCGATCCTGGAAAATCTGCTTGCGGATCGCCTCGCGCAGATCGGCGAGCGTCGGATAGTCGCCCAGATCCTGCGCGAACTCGTCGTTGATCTCCGGCAGCTCTTTGGTGCGGATCATCTTGAGCTTCAGCCGGAAACGCACGGTCTTTCCCGCCAGATTCTCCTTGCCGTAATCCTCCGGATAAGTAACGTCGAACTCTTTTTCCTCTTCGGGCGACATGCCGCGCAGCGTTTCTGAAAATACGGGCATGGTATCCGGATCGCCCACTTTCAACTGCATCTCATCCTGATGCACCGGCTTATCCACGCCCGAAACGCTGTCGAGCGATACCACCGCATAATCGCCATCCGCCGCCGGACGCGGATCGATATTGATGTACTCCGCCTTCTGCTCGCGAATCTCGTCGATGCGCTTGTCGATATCGGCGTCGGTCACCTCGGGCTCGTGATAATGCACGGTGACGCCACGATACTCGCCCAGTTCGATCTCGGGGGCCACTTCGAACTCAGCCTTGAACTTGAGCGGCTCGCCGTCTTTGAACTCGACATCCTTGACGTTCGGCCGCCCCACCGGCTGAAGCTCTTCTTCCTCCATTTTCTTTTTGAAAAACTTTGGAAGCAGGCTCTCAAGAACATCCTCGCGCACCTGATGCGCGAAGCGCGTGCGGATCAGACTGATGGGCGCTTTGCCCGGCCGGAAACCGGGCAGCTTGGCCTTCGATTGAATCGTCGCGACAACGCGATCGGTCTCGCGAGCAACTTCATCCACCGGGACGGTGATTTCAACTTCGTGTTTGCAACCTTCGACTAGCATGTGTGGTTACGGGCGAACCCGCAACCTCCATTCTAGCTGGGAAACACCGATTTTGCCTTTGATTTAGGCTAGCGGTTATTGCGCGACGGCAGCGGCGCGGCTCGATTCGCGCAGCGCGTCCGCCTTGTCCGTCTTTTCCCAGGTGAAGGATGGCTCCGTGCGTCCGAAATGGCCGAATGCCGCGGTCTTGCGATAAATCGGCTGGCGCAGCTTGAGAGTTTCGATCATGGCCTTGGGCGTAAGCTGGAACTGCTCGCGGACCAACTCGACCAGACGCTCGTCTTCCACGACACCGGTGCCAAAGCTGTTCACCATCACCGACACCGGCTCGGCCACACCGATGGCATAGGCAAGCTGCACTTCGCAACGGCTGGCCAAGCCCGAAGCAACCAGGTTCTTGGCAACGTAGCGCGCCATGTAGCACGCCGAGCGATCCACTTTCGTCGGATCTTTTCCCGAGAACGCGCCACCGCCGTGGCGACCCATGCCGCCGTAGGTGTCGACGATAATCTTGCGTCCCGTGAGCCCGGTATCGCCATGCGGTCCGCCGATGACGAACCGGCCCGTGGGATTGATGTGGTACTTGGTTCCAGAATCCACCATGTTCGAAGGCACGATCGCGTCGATGATGTCCTTCTTCACTCGCGTGCGTAGTTCTTCCGTGGAAATGTCATCGTCATGTTGGGTGGAGATCACGATCGCATCGATGCGCTTGGGCTTGCCGTTGACGTACTCAACGCTGACCTGGCTTTTGCCGTCAGGCCGCAGAAAATCAAGCTGGCCGGACCGGCGCGCCTCGCTCAATTGCCGAACCAGTTTGTGCGCCATCATGATCGGCAGCGGCATCAGCTCGGTGGTTTCGTCGCAGGCGTAGCCGAACATCAGCCCCTGGTCGCCCGCGCCGCCTGTGTCGACGCCCATCGCGATGTCTGGCGATTGCGACTGGATGCAGTTGATGATCCCGCAGGTCTTGCTGTCGAATCCCATGGCGGCATCGGAGTAGCCAATGTCATGAATCACGCTGCGCACCAGGCGCGGCACGTCGACATAGGTGTTGGTAGTGATTTCGCCCGAAACCACGCACATGCCGGTGGTAATCAGGACTTCGCAGGCCACGCGTCCGGTGGGATCGTCCTTGAGCACCGCGTCCAGAACCGAATCGGAAACCTGGTCCGCGATCTTATCGGGATGTCCCTCGGTTACGGATTCCGAGGTAAAAATATGCCGCATCTTATCTGACACTGAATAACCCTCCTGGGGCGCTTACTTAGGTGAAAATCTGGCGTTGGACGCGCGAATCAATAAGCAAGTGTATCGCTCCCTCAGGCTTGGGTCAATGAACGGCGGGTCTAGTCCCCCTAGGCCATTCGTACGGGGCCGCGCGAGCGATACTCCCGCGGACTCGCGCCAAACTCGTTCCGGAACGCGCGGTTGAAGTTAGAAATGTCCGCGAATCCGCAATCCAGCGCGATGTCTACTATTTTCGATGATAGCAGTGTCAATCGAGTGGCGGCCTAGCGCAGGCGCCAGCGGGCTGATGTGGAGTCAGGCAAGCGAGACGCTCGAAGATGCGGAGGAAGCGACAAGGGCTCAACCCGGCGTGGACTCTCGCCATGTCACTTCATTTACCAAATCGTTCGCGGCCGCCCGGACGGCGTTGAGCATTGCTTCGAGATCGTGCTCGCCGGTTCCATAGTGCAGGATGCAGGCACGCAGCACGAATCTCCCGCGTAGCATCGCGCTGGTAATAAACACGGCTCCGCCGGACTGCACCCGCTCCATCACTTGCTTGTTCAATGCGTCTAATACGGAGTCGTCGTGTGCGATCGCGGCGGGCCGGCAGCGGAAGCACACGATGGACAGCACGCCCTGAGAGCACAGTTCGAGATCCGGCTGCTCCTCAATGCGCCGCTCAAGAAAGCGCGCAAGCTGATTGTTCCGCGCGATCCGAGCCGAAAGCTGTTCGCGTCCTTCGTGCGCGAGCGTCGACCAGAGTTTGAGCGCGCGAAATCCTCGGGTCTGCTGAAACCCGTATTCGGCGAACCAGGGAAGATTGCCGATCCCTTTGCCGGGCTCGGTGCGGACATAGGGCGGCACCAGCGAATACGTGTCGCGCAGCAGCCCGGCGTCGCGCACCAGGACGCAGCCGCATTCCACTGGCACTGAAAGCCACTTGTGCGGATCGAGTGCGATAGAATCCGCGCGTTCCATTCCGCGATAGGCGGCAGCGGCTTTTGGATCCAGGCGCCCCACCGCTCCGTACGCGCCGTCGACGTGAAACCAGAGCCCAAACTCGCGCGACAGATCAGCGATCTCATCCATCGGATCGATTGCCCCGCGCGCCACCGTTCCCGCGTTTCCGACCACGCAGAAAGGAATGCGTTTTTCGTTCTCGTTCTCGATCGCGGAGCGCAGAAGATCCAGGCGCATTCCGCCTCGGTCGTCAGTCTCGATCCAGCATAGGGCATCGGAGCCGAGTCCCAGGAGCTCGAGCGCCTTTTGCACGCAGGTGTGGGTCTCCGTGGATGCGTAGAGCCGTAGTGGAAGAGCGCCCGCGCCCTGCTTGCGGACGTCGAGACCGCGATCGCGGAATATGCGATGACGCGCCGCCGCCAGCGCAGTGAGCGATGCCATGGAGCCGCCGCTCACCAGCAGACCGTAACTTCCTTCGGTCGGGAAATCGAGCAGCTCCATGATCCATCGGATTGCGCAGTGCTCGAGATATATGGCCGCGTGATCGCCGCCGGCGCAGCTTGGATTCATCGCCGCGGAGAGCAGTTCCATGACAACGCCCAGCGGATCGGGCGGGGAATTCACCCAGCCGAAAAAACGCGGATGGCCGTTGCCCATTGGGCGTGGGAGAACTTTGGCTGCAACGAAGTCGAGCAGTTGATCGCCCGAAAGCGGGGCGTTCGGGAGTGCGGCATTCGTGATGATTCCGCGCTCGGATTCTCGCATACGTTGAAATACGGGCCCTCCGGGCAACCCTTCGAGATGCGCGGCCGCTAATTCCACGGCGCGATGCCCGAGGCGGCGGAATTCATCGGCGTCGAAGTGCATGCGTCCCTTTCTTTGCGTCCCGATGCCGCAAGTGTTCCGGATGTCCGGTCACGTCCATCGCAAGATAGTACTCGCACGGCTGCTTCGCGTCGGCATTCTCGAACTCATGGATACAGTCGCCCGCGTAGTAGATGCTGTCCCCCTTGCGCAGCAGGAAGACCTCTGCATCCAGCGTGAGCTTCAACGTGCCGCGCTCGATCGCGATGTACTCGCGCGATCCCGGATTATGCGGAAGAAACGCCCCGGCTTTCACGCCCGGCGCGATAGTCGTGCGCATGAACTCGAATTCCACGTTCGCCAGTACCGGTGAAAGAATCCGGCGCTCCCAACCGGACGGCTCAACTGCAACATCCTGGTCA
>Ga0335078_10001685_pt1 | contig 33341 bp, 33 predicted proteins | sample Lox_Sample_32_FD_206711 | JGI IMG/M metagenome (GOLD analysis project Ga0335078, IMG submission 206711) | Soil microbial communities from Loxahatchee National Wildlife Refuge, Florida, United States - Lox_Sample_3.2 | ecosystem: Environmental > Terrestrial > Soil > Wetlands | place: USA...
ATGGATTATGATTTAGGCTACTTCGATCTGGAGACGCGAGTGCTCGAACCACTCGAAAATCCGTTCGGCCCAAAAGTGTTACCTATGTCTTAGGTACGTTGTGTCACCCATGTGTCCGGGCTGGACCAGCAGAACAGTGGCGGAGGAGGAGGGATTCTGTCCGAGCACCCTAAGAAATTCTCAGTGGCGATGGTAAAACCTAAATCCTTTGTCGTCAACGAGCGAATTTGCCGAAAACCGTTTTGCCAGTTTCATTGGGAAATCTGAGGTCTTGGATTTCGTGAGAAGTCTTAGGAAAGGCTTAGGAAGCAGGAGCGAGAAGTGCCGGAAGTTAATTACCACTGTATCGCCGTACACGTGGACGACGTAGTCACGCGGATTCACCGAGTGGTCGTACTCGGGAGGCAGTTTCCCTACATGTTCTATAGCTTGAGCCTTTGTGTTGAGTTGTCCATCATCGGTGCTGAAGATGCAGTCATCCGCGACGTAGCGAGACCAAGCCTTCATATCCCGCCTAAGAGCGGTTTCCCTTAGTGCGTTGCGGACTTTGAGCACTTCCTGTTGGGCGGGTGAGAAGTTCGGCTGATCTTGAGCACAGATCATGCTGCAAGATAGGCAGACTGCAACGAAAAGACAGATGAAGTAGCGCATCTTTGTCCTCCCTGAATCAGTCGCCGCCGCCCATCTTCTCGATGATGCGGTAATGGAATATGGTCTGACCGATCATGGATCGCACCTCAGGTTGAGATAGTAGGGACGAGCAGAAGGCAAAGTCAACGAACGGGGTTAGGGAAACTCGGGCACAGGCGGAACGTCCCCATTCCGCGATCAACTTCATTCTGATCCGTTGCTTTCCAATTTTTGCCGCAGCGCCGTGATGACGTGCTCGACTGCCTGAATATCCTTGGTCGAGAGTCCTTCCGAAAGGCGGTTGATCCAAGGGGCTTGCAAACGCATAGCGGCGTCAAAAGTCTGCTTCCCCTTGTCCGTCAGAACAACAAGCTGTGCTCGCCGATGATGTGGGTTGGTTTCGAATGCGACTAGCCCCTGCTTGCGCAGGTCGTTGATAATCCGTTGCACGTTCTGGCGGTTGGCACCCATGTCGCGAGCTAGCCACGCTACGGGCTGGGGACGTTCTGAGGCAGCCACGACCCCAAGAATCTGCCACCGGGCGCTTGTAAGCCCCAGCCTTGCGACCAACCGATCCCCTGCCGTGACCAGCAGGCTGTTAAGCCTGAATAAGTCAAGGATCAAACTGGTCAGAGCTTCCCCAGCAGCCGTTCGCTTGCCTTTATACTCTATTCCCATTCGTCACGATATTATGTTCTTGACATGATAGTGTCAAGCTGCTATTTTCCCTGTCCTCGGTTGTTTCTATAACACCACATCGACATTATGCAACCGAGAAGAAGATTTCTTATGTCGCCGCTCCGCGCCCTAGACCCCACCTTCCCCATTGAACGTCAGATCGTGCTTGAGGCAAGTCCCGTGGTTTTGGTCAACCTTTTCACGCTCGACAAGGCAGACGAGCACGAGTTCCTTCGCACTTGGCAAGACGACGCGCTGTTTATGAAACAGCAGCCGGGTTTCATTTCCACGCAACTGCATCGTGCCATCGGTGACAGTCCGACGTATCTCAACTACGCGGTCTGGGAGACGACCGCTCATTTCCGGGAGGCATTCACCAATCCGGAATTCCGGGCAAAGCTATCGGGCTATCCGTCCTCGGCTGTGGCCTCCCCGCACTTATTCCAGAAGGTGGCGGTTGCGGGTGTTTGCGTGCGCTAGATCAAATTGCGGAACGGAGGGAAAGATGGCGATGAGTGATCGAACCCCCAACACAGTCAGCGAGACCGTCGCAAGTGATCCTGCTAACGAACGCCGTAAAGCCCGCAGATTGCCTCTTGCGCTGGAGTTGTCCACCGCTATCGGGCTGGCGCTCATGGCTGGGTTTCTGTTCAACATGTCCGTGGTGACCGCCCCCGCGCTCAGTGCCTTATCGCCTCCGCAAACGCTTGCCGCGTGGAAAGGGATCAACTCAACGGTGCGTAATCCGCTCTTCGCGGGGACGGCGTTCGGCACGGCGGTGCTGGTACTCACTTGTGCAGCAGTAGCGTGGCGTTCTCGGCTCAGAGTTTGGTGCTTGAGCTTCGCGCTGCTGTACCTAATCGGGGTCATCGGTACCACGTTCACCGTAGAGGTTGGCATCAATAACGCAATCATCGCCGCGACCCAGCCACCCCCTGAACTGCCACACATGCTATCCACGTGGCTGTTGGGGAACCACGTCCGTGCGCTGAGCGCACTTGCCGCGTTCGTTGTGGCGTGGCTGGGGTTTCGCCAGCGCACTGCGCACGAATAGAAACCAAGATCGCACGGAAACATGGGGAGGATTCCATGGTCAACCAAGCTCACGTAAGAACTGCTCTCCGCTGGATTCACATTGCCGCTGGGATTTTTATAGTTGGCTATGTGTACAAATTCCATGCTGACGCTGGCGCGACTAGAGTCGCCCAGACAGTAGTGATACCCGTCATAGCCGTGAGCGGGCTGTGGCTCTGGCAGCAGGGGCGGGTTGTCCGGTGGATAAGACGCGTTCCCGCTCAAACCAGCCAGCAGCCAACGCGTACTGCAAATAGTTGAACGTGGGGAAACACGGAGACAGGAACGTGTGAAGAAATTGACTTTCGAATTGTAGCCGTATCGAAAAATGCAGCCACCGTTCGTGCAATATGCAAGATCACTTCGACGCGACAACCGGCTTCACTTGCTCGTATTCCGGATTTCTCCATAGCGCGCTGCGATGCTCCAGAATATCAGAGGTAACCTGCGCCACCTCGTCGCCGTAGTATTTCGCAACGACGTGTAGTGCCAGATCGATGCCCGAGGTCAAGCCGCCCGCGGTGGCGATTTTGCCATTCTCCACGTAGCGGGTTCCACTGACGAAGTGCACAGCGGGATATTGCTTCTGCATGCTTTGCAGAAAATAATGATGCGTGGTGGCAGTTTTGCCGTCGAGCAATCCATACTGCGCCAGTACCTCAGCACCGGTGCACACCGACATGGTCTCATCGGCAGTGGCCGAATTGGCCAATAGCCACGCCTTCTGGGCCACGCTGCGTCCGCGTTGCGCGGGGATTACAATAACCTGCGGTTTAGGCGCATTGTCAAAAGTGTAGTTAGGTACGATGGTCAGTCCATTGGCGTCCACCGGCTTCAACGAATCGGATACGGTGTACGTGTTGAACGGCATTACCATGTCATCGCCATCCGCTTCATGCCACGGCTTGCCTTTGGTTGTAAGCATGGCGCCGCGGAAGACCTCCCACGGGCCCGCGATATCCATGACATCCGCACCCTCCGAAATCAGGACCGCTACATTGATCTTGCCCGAAGCTGGTGGCTTCAGCGAACCGGTTTGGGCGGTGGGAGATTGTGAATTGTTGGACGTCTGCGCGTGACTCACGGGGGCCAGCAGGTCAAGCATTCCCACGATCACCGCGGCCATCCAGAGTCCGTTCGCCTTGCTTCGCATGGAGTCCTCCTGAAGACATTGCCTGTAAGAGACAAGACGATAACTCCATAGAGAGAAGTCCCAAATGACATTTATCCGGCACTTCCGGACATGTTTTTTTGTTAGAGTGGGTAAGTCCCAGATCGCCGGAGGAATGTCGTTCCAGACAGACGGTTGTCTGGCTAATTTAATGAGACAAAAACTTGAGACCCAAACACATTGTTATTGTGGGATATGATGACCTTGCTAGCCTTGACCTGACAGGGCCCTTGGAGGCGTTCAGTAGTGCATTTGTTGAGGACTCGAGCGGTATCCCACAGCCCTGCTACAAAGTCACGATTGCAGCATTAAGCACAAAAATGTTCCGCTCGATGTCCGGGTTGCGCATGACCGCTTCCTGCATCCTAAGCTCTTTGCGCAACATCGATACGCTTCTCATTCCTGGTGGCCCGGGCATCCGCCTCTCTTCCTCTGGCCCCAAACTGGCAGATTGGATCAGCCCCCGGGCCCACGGCATTCGCCGAATTGTTTCGGTGTGCACCGGCGTTTACGCAATCGCGCCAACCGGACTGCTTAACGGGCGCCGAGTGACAACCCACTGGAAGTTCGCCGCCGAGTTGGCCGCCCGCTTTCCTGCATTGAAGGTTGATGCCAATGCACTCTACATTCGCGATGGCAAGTTCTACACTTCGGCGGGTATCACCGCCGGAATCGACCTCTCCTTGGCATTAATTGAAGAAGACTTCGGACCTCGAATCGCGCTAGCCGTGGCGCGCGAACTGGTGGTCTACATGAAGCGGCCCGGAGGACAAGAGCAGTTTTCCGAGCCGTTAAAGTTTCAGGTTTCTACCACGAGCCGCTTCGCCGATCTCGCGACATGGATGGTGGGACGCCTCAACAAGGACCTTTCTGTGGAGGCAATGGCAGAACAAACCAGTCTATGCCCGCGGCAGTTCTCCCGCCGATTCCGGGGAGAGTTCAACAGCAGTCCCGCCGCGTTTGTGCAGCGTCTCCGGTTGGACGAGGCACGCAAACGGCTATCTGATCCTGGCTCTAGTGTGAAGCGCGTCGCCGAATCGGTTGGTTTTCACGATCCCGACAGTTTTCGCCGAGCATTCATGCGACGGTTCGGCGTTCCGCCTGCTCACTATCGCAGCCGTTTTGTAGCTGGCGCAGAGAGTTAACATTCGAAGTGGCCCGCGGGCCAGAATAGGTTCGTATCTGTAGTCTGCAAAGAGCTGTTAGTTGGCGTTGACCAGTCACCCGGAATTTGCGCCACACAGAACCACTTGGGTCAAAAGTCCGCTTCTGGGAAATGACTCGGGACTGCAGAAGTGGGACGAACTTTGCCAAGGAAGCCCTTCAATCGGGGCCGTTCGAGACAATTGGGAAATGATCGACGTAATATGCTTCTTTGTAAGGAGAAGGCATGTGTGCGCAAAAACTAAGAGTTCACGGGTTCGGCATTTCACTGGATGGCTATAGCGCCGGTCCGAACCAGAGCCTCTATCATCCGCTTGGCGTTGGCGGCACAGGGCTGATGGAATGGTTCTTCCCGACGCGCACGTTCCAGAGAATGCACAACCTGGATTCCCGCAGCACGGCGGGACTCGTGAAAGTGCCGGACCAAGTGTTTGCCCAGGAGGATGGCGACGCGGGTATTGACGATGACTTCGCCGCTCGTGGGTTTGAGAATATTGGTGCGTGGATAATCGGACGTAACATGTTTGGCCCCTTCCGCGGCGCCTGGGCGGATGACCACTGGAAGGGCTGGTGGGGTGACAATCCGCCGTTTCATTGCGATGTGTTTGTGCTGACGCATCATTTCCGAGCACCGCTCACTATGGAAGGCGGCACCACGTTTCGTTTCGTCACGGATGGAATCCAACCTGCAGTGAAACAGGCCCGCGCCGCAGCCAACGGCAAGGACGTACGGGTCGGCGGTGGGGTCGCAACCGTTCGAGCATTCTTGCAAGCACGTTTGTTGGACGAATTGCACCTCGCGCAGTCGCCAGTCCTGCTCGGCTCCGGAGAATCTTTGTTCACCAGGCTTGATCTGCCATCGCTCGGCTACCATTGTGTCGAGCGCATTCCTTCAACCAAGACCACTCACATCGTGTTGGCACGGTCCTAAGCTGCACTACGCAGCGTAGCGCCTATCATTAGCTAGTTCTTGTTCACGCCGCTGGCGCTCGGTTTGTGCTTCGCCTTAAAAACACTGAAGTGATGAACGCGAGCACAACTATGAACACGAGGCTCAGGCCGCAATAGGAGGCCGGTAGCGTATGTCATCGGCCGATTGCCCAGCGCAAAGGAAAATTAAAACAGGCAGCAGCTCGGAAACCGGGACCGGTGGTTCAGGTCGCAGGGTGCGAGGAAGGTTCGGACCAGGTCCCGGCCGCTGCCCTATACAACATGAGCCATCGAGAACTCTGCGAAACTGGAGGTCCATTTCGCGAGTGCTCGAACAACTATACAAGATCACCTTGACGGTAGTGATCTCACTGTTGAGGCCCTGGCAGTAGCTTAAACAGAAGCCACAACATCGGGAATGTGGCAAATCGTCGCAGGGGAATCCGTTTATTTCCGAGGCGGATATTTGGCTAGTTTTCGCTGGAGGGACCGCCGGTGGACACCGAGAAGACGGGCGGCCTGAGAAATATTGCCGTTACAGTCCCCCAGAACTCGCTGGATGTGCTCCCACTCGACCCGCCCCAGTGTGGCTACAGTAGGCTCATGAACACTCTCTTGCAACGGAATCATGTCGCTCTCGATTTTTTCGTAGACAGCCATGATTTGATCCGCATCTGCTGGCTTCGTGAGAAAATCGTCGGCTCCCAGGCGCACTGCCGACAGCGCAGTCGCAATACTTCCATAGCCAGTAAGCACAATGATGGCAGTTGCGTCAGATATCTTGCGTAGACCTTCCACGATTTCCAACCCGCCCATACCAGGCAAGCGCAAGTCAACAATTGCGAGGTCGGGAATGGATAGTTCCGCCAACTCGATTGCCTCCGGACCTTCGGCTGCTTGTTGAACGCTCCATTGCCGTCTTTCCAATGCACGACAGAGCTGCGTTCGAAATACGTCATCGTCTTCGACAACCAGCGCTCTTTGCCGTACTACCTTGCGATTACTCACAGACGATCACCTTTTGCTTGGGAAAGGGATTTCAAAAACGGCGAGGGTCCCTTTCCGCAGTGTGGATTCAAAAAATAAACGGCCTCCGAGTTGCTCCGCGAATGTGGTGGCCAGAAAGGTTCCAAGGCCCAAGCCTTTCCCAGGCTCTTTGGTCGTAAAAAATGGCTCTCCGATTCTTCGGAGGCACTCCTCGGGCATGCCGATGCCGTGGTCCGCAATACGGAATTGAAGACGGTCGTCCTGCAGCACAACGGAGAGGCGAATCGGGGCAACTTCGGAGCTTGCGTCAATGGCATTCTTTAAGAGCGCGGTCAAGGATTGCCAGACTGGTTCACGAAGCAGAAACGTAGAAGATAGGTTCGGGGTCTTCGGAACCTCAATCTCAATCGGATGCCCAAGGTCTTGTGAAAAGCTCTGGATGTCCTTCAGCAGCGTAGCCAGCGGGATACCTCGCTGTACCTTGGCGTAAGCAGAAGAGTCAGCATCATTGAGCTTAAGCAAGATTTGCTGACAGCGGTCTACTTCCTGGCGAATCACTCGACAGTCCTGCTGAAACTCGGAATTACCAAGAGACTTCTCTGCCTGATGCTCCAGTTCTTTAGCGAGAATTGCGATTGTTCCCAGAGGAGTGTTCAACTCATGTGCTGCGCCGGCTGCCAGAGTAACGAGAGAAGCGAGACGCTCTTTCTTTGCGAGGTTCTGCTGCATTTCGATCATCGAGGTGTTCCATGAACGCAACATTCGTGACATGGTTCCCGAAAACGTGGCAACGAGAAACACCGTGACCAAGAATCCAATCCACATTCCGATGAGGTGAAGGCTTGCGGCCGATCCGTGATGTCCCATTTCAAGTTGTGGAATAGGACGATAAGAGAAGAACAGAAGTCCAAAGCATAAGGTCGAGAACATTCCAAACAACCATGTTTGCATGGGGCCGAGCGTGGCGGCGGAAAGCGTCATATAGACGAGATAGAGGACGGTGAACGGATTCGTAGCGCCGCCTGTCAGCATCAATAGGACCGTGAGACATATCGTATCGAAGAAGAACAACAGACCGACAATGGTGGAGGGGTGAAAACCCCAGCCCCGTTCGGAATGGTCTATGCGGGAGAGAAAAACGACATTGCTAATGCCCATCAGTCCCGCAATCAGAAAAATCCATCCTTGCGGTAGAGGGATGCGCAGCAGGTGTTGGACGCCAAGGGCAATAAGGATTGTTGCCGCCGAGACCGTGAAACGCAGCTTAACGACCCAAGGCATGATGACACTCCACGGCAACTCTCCGGAGAGTGTTTTTTCGCCTTTCTCGATAGGCAGACTTGCCGACTCAGGATTCATGGTTTCGCTTCGCAACGCAAGCTCGCCAGCGAAGCGGCAGCCACCACGTAAGTAATTTCACGTTGTTTCATAGCCCTTTCCCCCAATACCATCGCAAAGAACAACTCCTTCAACTCCCCACTCCTAACTACACCGCTGCGTGTCTGAGCGTTCTAGCTGCCAGCTGCCTTGCTTGCCGTTTTCGCCACCAAATGTAGATTCCCGTGATGGGAAGAGTGGTAACCGCAAGCCCAAGAAAACAAACAAAAATCTGATAGGGCCAGCCGAAAACACGCGCCATATGCAGCGCATAAAGCCAGCTCTCGACCGTATTTCCGGTATGCTCGCCGGTCGGCCTCACAAGAGAAACGAAGGCGCCCGAATTTCCGTCGAGAATTACGGAAGTGCTACCACCTTTTGGCGAGCGTTCGAAGACGTCCCGATTGCTTCGTACCTCGTATTCGTAGGTACCAGATTCAGGACTATAAAAAAGTCCCAGCCGCTGTTTTACGACAAAGCCGTATTTCTCCGCCTGCTCAGCCATGAGGTGACGCCCAGCAACTTCGGCAGCTTGCCAGTCAAGATCGGGGGTGTCATTGGAATGGGTCAACGGATTTGTATCCTCACCTGATAACCGGTAGTCGAATACTGCGCCCATGACTTTTTCGTATGCAGGCCTCAGATTCATCATCACGCTCGACCACGCAAAAATGAAAAGCGTGGCCCAAAGCCAAAGGCCTCCCGCGCGGTGTAGATCGAAATTCAATCGGTAATTGCTCGCGTTCCATTTCACTCCCCACGCATATTTCCATCGTTTCCAAAATTCGCCCTGGCTGCGAGGAAGAGTGAGATAAAAGCCGAAGAAACAATCGATCGTCCAGAACAACGCAAGAATGCCGAAGAACCAATGCCCGAACTCTCCCATTGCCAGCGTCCAATGGACTTTGTAGAGGAACGGCATGAGATTAATCAGGCCTTCACGAAGGTCGCCCCGCATGCGCTTGCCTAACTCTGCGCCCGTCCAAGGGTCTAGGAAGAGTTCATCAAAGCCGAGAACAAAAGGTCGGTCGGTGGAAGGGTCCGCTTTGGGCTCGAAATAGACCTGGACGTGGTCGGGTTCTACATAGACGACTCCACGCACTCGAGCCTTTGGCAGAAGAGCCTCAGCACGATCCGCCAAAGTCGCGAGGTCCAAAACGGCAACTCCAGGACGAGGCTCCGCAAACAATCGAGGCGCGAACACACGCTCAAGTTCGGTATTGAAAGCGAGCAGGCTACCCGTTAACCCAATGATGGCGAGAAATGCGCCTAATAACAGCCCGTTCCAACGATGTAAGAAAACGAATAGGTGGCGGATCATAGCTGGAGTTACCGTGCCTTCATCTCAGGACTCCCGGTTGACGAACGGGGATCCGAAAAGGCGGAATTGGTCAGGAAATTTTGATCCGTTAGAGACTGAAGAAACGCCACGAGGTCTTTGACTTCGCGGTTACTGATCGCAAAACCCTCGATAAATTCGCTTCGTAACGGATTCGGCCCCTTACCGGCGAGACAACTATGGCCCTTTACGGCATAGTGTTCACGAATCACCGATTCCAGGGTGGGTAACGAACCGTCATGCATATACGGGCCTGTGACGGCTACATTGCGGAGCGTTGGAGTACGGAACGCCCCCTCGTCTTCAGGATTTTCCGTCACGTCACGGAGACCGTGATCCCAAGGCTTGTAGGAACCATTTCCATCCTCGTTATACAGCCCTGTGTTATGAAACCCTTTTTCTTCGAATGCCTGTCCTTCCTGCTTATCGTTGTCCGTAAAGTTCGAGCCATCATGACAGTGATAGCATTCGAGGCGCTCGCTGAAAAAAAGAGACTCTCCACGCTTCGCAGCTGCAGAAATAGCGTTCGGATGACCATGTTTAAATCGGTCATAGGGAGAATCGAATGACAGCAAGGTACGTTCAAAAGCGGCAATCGCACGCGTGATGTTACGCAGATCGATGCGCCCGTTATCCTCGGGAAAAGTCTCCCGGAATTGCTTGGGATAGCTGGGATCTGCTGCAAGGCGTCCAAATAGTTCATTTTCGTGGCCGGCCATTCCCATTTCTAGGGGATGGTCGGAGAAGAGCGGAACGAGCATCTGTTTTTCGAGCGATCTAATGGAAGGGTTGGCCCATGTATAAGAAGGATAAAAAGCAACGTTCGTCAGGGTCATAACGTTCCGGTTTCCGGGGAGTCCATTAACGCCCAGGTGTGTGCTGGCGCCATCGGTAAAGGCCCGCGCTTGCTGATGGCAGGATGCGCAGGACATAGATTCGTCTATGGATAGCTTCTTGTCGTAGAAGAGGGCGCGCCCAAGTTGTACTTTCACTGCCGACATGGGGTTGTCCTCGGGAACCAGTGGTGTCGGAGCCCAGTCGGGCTTCACCCAATGAAATCCTGCGGGCGAGGCTGGAGGGGAACTCGCGTCTTGCGGGAGAGCCCAAAGATAGGCGTTTAAGCAAGCGAATAGGGTGACGAACGCGCACAGAGGAATGAAGCCGGCAGCTCTATGCGCAGTCGCACGTCGAGTCATGGTTTCGGCTCCGCGTAGAAGACTTTCTGCGGAACCGCTGCAACGTCGCGGAATGGAAGTCCAAGAGCTTTCATGACGGGGGCACAGTCAGGATCATTTTCGAACGACATGCAGCCCGGAGGGGTATTCGGCGTATTTGTGGTGACATCGGAGCCCGCGAGCAGTTTATCGAGGTCAAAGACGACGGTCTCGCGAGAGAGATCGAACTGCGGAAGCGACACTGAGATCATGTTCGGTCGCTTGCACGGGCTCGCGGGCGACGTGGTTTCGCTGGTGCTGGCACAGCCGGTGCTACCGATATGCACCGGGAACCCGCTTGACCGTGCCCTCGGAGAGGAAGTGGATTCTGAGCCTTCCGAATTCGACGGTGCGGCAACTACGGCCACCTCGGCCCGGATGAACTTGTAGCCGCTTTGCCAGCTCCAAAACATAGCCGTCATATTCAAGGGCGAGGGAGCGGCCAACGTATCCCCATGATCCAACTCGAAGGGGACACCCACGTTGAAACGAAGTCCGACATATCGACCGGGAGGTACGGAGCCGCTCACGGTCTTGTGCACGGCGGCATTCCCGTTGCGGCACGCACCGCTGCCGTCCTCCAGATCTATCAAAGCCACGGATTTGTACTGCCAGATTCCGTCTTGGGTGAGCGCAACTGGTACTACCGTGCCATCGCTGGTTACCAACGCGACATCCGAAACAAAGAAGCGCAAATCCTGCGGAGTCACCAAACTCTTTCTTGTGCCCACGTTTTCATATCGCGAACCGCAGGCAAATGGTTTGTCTCCAAGCTTTCCAGCAAAGGAAATTTCGACGTGTTGGCTATTTGGAGGCTTAGTTTGTGCGCATACACTGGATGCAGAGAGAGCGAGAGCGGCACCGGCGAGGAAACAGACGAGACTCATCCACACCCCAAACCGAAAGCCAGCAACGAGCTTACCCGCGCTTGAATTCGTCATAACCATCACCCCCGTACCGCGATCGCGCTTCCACCTGAAATTCCACCTGGGGAAGCGAAGCTCGCCGGCCTGGATGCCACGCCAATTTTCACTTCCGTGGCATGCAGCGCTCCGTTAACTTCCTTGGCGTGAATCGCGACGCGATCTCCGACTTTTAGATCTTCGCGTTTGGCGTCTGCCTTATTCTTGAGAAACTTCGTTTCCGAATCGAGCACTACGGATTTGGTCGAGCCATCCGCAACCTTTACGGTGACCGTCGCACCGTCGATCTTGCTTACGGTACCCATAACGTGAATCTCGTCCCCATGGGCCAAAGTCATAATTGCGACACCGAGCAGAGCAGCAAACAGCACACAAAAGCGCTTCATACTTCCTCCTCCTAGCGATTCGGTTTAACCGTTGATGAATCCTCACCCGACAGAAATTGCTCTTCTTCTTTTTCCTCCGCCAACTCTGATGGACTCTTCGGATTCAGCTCGGCCATGGCCTGCAGTTCCTCTGTTGTAAGGTTAGGGAGGTGGCGTATAAAGAGGACAAGCATCCACGTTTCGTGGTCATGCGCTCCGTCCTCTGGCTTCCCCCAAGCTGGCATTCCCGTCATGCGCACTCCATTTCGGATGATGTAATAGAGTTCGCCGTCAGTTAGCGTCTGTGTTTCCTTGCTCCTCATGTCCGGTGCCTTCGGATAGAGGTTTGTTCCGATGATTGTCTTGCCGCTCCCATCGTTTGCATGACACACCGCACAGTGATCGGCCCAGTGTTCCATCCCGTGCCGCAGCATTTCTGCGTCGGCAGGGACAGGATTCCGTAGACTTCGTGCCGCTACCGGTGTGGTCCAGTGGCGGAGTTTGCGAGCAGCGTAAATTTCTGCCGCAGTCGGTGTTTCGCGTGCGCTCAATCCCTTGCGGACGGGGGTCAATCCCCAGATCGCTAGCACACTGATTCCGGCAATCAGAACAAACAAGAGCAACCATCGCTTCTTCATGAAAGGAGACCCTTTAAAGCAAGTACACGCGTTCCAACGAATTGTGAAAAGCGCCCGCTAGAATTCGCCCGTAGAGGCTCGGATTAGTAAATTGCTAGTTGAAGGAGAGGCAGCGTCCCTGGGCCGCTGGGATTGCACGGCCAAACCAAGACACGCAGCGATTCCGCGCTCAGGCGCGAAGAGGAGGGCCGCGTAAAAAGCTGGAATTCCAGCATTCCCGACTGTGTGTGATACAGAAAGCGGCGAGTAGGGGTTGCTTGATGGCCGAAAGACTTGCAGTCTTGACTTGCCGAATTACTTCGGCCGAGATTGTCGCCGGGCCTAAAAGATCGCGATAAGGGCATGCGGAGGCAGATGCTTTCACATGAGGTACGTTGCCTGAAGGGTTCTCCCCAGCGGACACGTGCATCATGCACTGATGTTTACCGTTTCGACGGCAGCAGGCTGGAGTGGAGTCCCCTACACTAGCCATAACCAGGGGCAGCAAGTACCCCAAAGCCATGACTCCAACCAGGAACGTGGAAAGAATCCTCCGCATGATTCCGCGAATCCTAACATATAAACAAGATGGGAAACATAGCGCACGGGTTTGATCCGAACTCACGAGTATAACTGCGACAATTTGTCGCAGCGCTTTCCCCTCCCACCTTCTAGGACAATCAATATAAACGGCATCGGAAAGACTCGGCCTCGGATGGGGCCAAGCGGGCATGCGGCTAGGCTACACGGGATCGGATATTTCCATGTTGGCGCGTAACGATGAGGTGGATTGTATGAGTTTGAATCGACGAATTTCTGTCATCCCTCCGAATTGTCGCGTCTTCTGTGCAACGCTTTGTCTTTTTCTTATCGCTGGCTGTCATGGCGGGGCCAAGAAATATGTGCTGGAAGGTTCGGTGATGAGGAAAAACCCCTCTGATCAACAAATCTCTATCAGCCATGGCGACATCCCGGGTTTCATGCCGGCGATGACGATGGACTACAAAGTGCGAGATCTGGGTGCTTTTCGGGAAGTCGAGCCGGGAGACCGCATTCGTGCCGATCTATATGTCAACCAAGGCAACATGAACTACTGGTTGGAAAACATGAAGGTCACTGACCGCAGCCGTCGCGGATTGATCGTTGAAGGGAAACCTCACGTGCTCCAACTAGGAGAGGTCATTCCAGACATACCGCTCGTCAATCAGGATGGGAAAACCATTCGTCTCTCTCAGTTTAAAGGAGCGGCTCTGCTCGTAACGTTTATCTATACACGATGCCCCTTGCCCACTTTCTGCCCGCGAATTACAAGCCAGTTTGCTTCCATTCATGACGAGTTGTTAGCCGACCCTCCCATCTTGAACAAAGCACACCTCGTGAGCATCAGTTTTGATCCTGAATACGACAAACCCGAGGTCCTGAAAAAGTACGGTTTGGCATACATGCAAAATCCTGATGGGTTCGCAAGTTGGGATTTCGCTTCGCCCAGCCCTGATGATCTCAAGAAACTAGCCTATGCGTTTGGACTCGAGTACTACCCGGACGGAAATCAAATTGCTCATTCCGTCGCCACTTTCTTGATCTCGCCGGAAGGCGCACTTGCCAGAATCTGGCCCGATAACGAATGGAAAACAGCCGATGTTTTACAAGCATTGACGGATGAGACCAAGAAGGCACAAGGATATTCGCCGCAAATTCAGCGTCAATATGTCTTGAAGGGAACCATTACATCTATCGACAGCGCTCGCCACGCGATTGAAGTAAATGCGAAAAGCATTCCGGGTTATATGAGAGCAATGACCATGTCCTACGAGGTCGCTGACTCAATTTCGATGAGGGATTTGAAAGAAGGCGACCATATCCAGGCGGATTTGATCGTCGCTCGGGACAAGAGTTATCTGCAGAAAATTACCGTCGTAGGATCGCATCCTCGGCCTGGTGGTAGTTGAGATGTTGAATCCATTCCCGAGGTCCTTTTTTGTGCTGGGACTACTTGCGGGTGTTTGTATTGGAGTCGTCGGTTGTGAAGATCCCTATGCCCCTCCGTTTCAAAGTGCAGCGGCAAGAGGGCAGGTCGTCTACGAGACGAACTGCAAACCTTGCCATGACGATCCAAAACTCGAATTGCGGACAAAACCGCCAAAGCTCGGCAGCCTGTTTGACCGAAAGCTCCTGCCCAGTGGAGCCCTGGCAAACGACGAACAGGTTCGCAAAACCATTCAGGAAGGGAAAGGAATCATGCCTCCTTTTGGGCAAATCTTAGACAAGGAAAACCTCGATGATCTTGTTGCATACCTCCACAAGAAAAAATAGCAAGGGGCAACGGGGCTTTTTTATGCCGATTTCGACGAAACTGTTTCTCCTTGCGCTTTTGGTTCCCGTCATCTCGAACGTTGCGTTTTCTCAGCAACCTACGCCGAAGCAATCGGAAAGCATTAAGAAACTCGAGAACTCGTTGTTGGCCCCATGCTGCTATGGCGAGCCGGTCTCAAGGCATATGAGTGAGATTTCGTTTCAGATGCGCCACGAAATTGAGGATAAGGTCATGGCCGGCGAGTCTGACCGCGACATCCTGGACTACTACAAGCGGCTCTACGGTGAGCAAGTTCTGATGGAACCGGAAGGTACAAAAAGAATTGTTCTCTACTCGATGCCGATCATGATCTCGCTTCTTGGCTTGGCTATCGTTTTTCTATTTCTAAGGCACGCCTTGCGGCACCCGCTTTCGCGCCAGGAAACCACGACAAGCATCAAGGTTGATGCCAGATTCACAGAAGCGATCCGAAATGCCACAGACGAACCCTAAGGAGTTTCCGCAGCTCGTTCCTTTGACTGACGTTCCTGTCGGAAGCAAAGTGATGATCACCTCTCTGATTCTGCCGCCTTCCGACCAGGAATTTCTCATGCGTATCGGGTTTATTCCGGGTGCTCGGGTTGAGTTTGTGGGCCGGGGCCCTATGAATGGACCGATGATTTACCGCGTTCAAGGCTCCGATGTCGCTCTCCGGCAAGACTCCGCACGTATGATCTATGTCGAATTTTCCCCTCGGAACACGCAGGAAACTCAATGAGATTGGTCACCATTTCGCAAAGCATTCTGCCTGGCAAGCCCGTCGTTTCTGTTCAGAATTCACCCACACAGCAAAAGCGCACGATTGCCTTGATTGGCCCCCCGAACTCAGGGAAATCTACCCTTTTCAACCGGCTCACGATGCTTAACCAGAAGATCGCAAATTATCCGGGGGTGACGGTCGAGCACAGGATGGGGAAACTTATTTGTGCTGACACTTCCGAAATCGAACTCGTTGACCTGCCCGGGGTTTATGGGTTGACTCCGTACTCGGAGGATGAGGCAGTCGCCAGCAGAGTTTTGCGCGGTGAAATGCCCGCCGTCGCCAGACCAGATGCAGTTCTCATCGTCCTCGACTCAACCCGTCTAGAACGACATCTTATGTTGGTGCCAGCGGTTCTCTCACTGGGTCTTCCTACCCTAGTGCTTTTAAACTTGGCGGATGATTTGGAAATGAGAGGCGGTTCCATCGATCTTGTTCGATTGGCTGGACAGATTGGGGCACCAGTCGCGCTGATCTCCGCAAAAAAGGCACGGGGCTCGGTGCAGTAACCCGCTTCTGCACGCACCCCACGAATTCGTCGTCTGAGAATCCCTTTCGGGTGATACAAAGTGTATCGGCGTGCCACAAATGGGCGCACCGGGTTGGGTACAATTCCGGTTATCACCCACCACAACCATCGGCTTTGACGCGAAAGCTGGATTCGGTCTTGCTGCACGCCTTTTGGGGCCCCATCCTCTTTGCAGCGGTTGTCTTAGTGGTGTTCCAGAGTGTGTTTTCACTGGGGCAACCGATCAGTAATCGCTTGCAAGATGGTCTCAGCTCATTCGGAAACGGTATTTTCTTGCGAATTCCGGAAGGATGGTTCCAATCCCTTCTTCTCAATGGCATCTGGAGAGGTTTGGCGTCCATCCTTGTTTTTGTCCCTCAAATCCTGTTGCTGTTTTTGTTCATAGGAGTTCTGGAAGATTCCGGTTACCTGGCACGTGCCGCTCTAATCTCGGACCGGACCATGTCGCGTATTGGGTTGAATGGAAAGTCGTTCGTGCCATTGCTTTCGGCCTACGCGTGCGCCGTACCGGCCATAATGGCAACGCGAACCATTGAGAACCGCCGTGACCGAATCGCCACTATTTTGGTGACTCCCTTCATGACTTGTTCGGCGCGGTTGCCAATCTACACGCTTGTGATTGCGACGTTTGTGCCGGATCGACGACTTCTCGGTGGGCTCCTGGGAATGAGAGCAGCGGCAATGCTCAGCCTCTACCTTCTGGGTTTTCTAGCCGCGTTACTTACGGCGGCCCTGTTGAAATCCTCGATTCTGAAATCGTCCGGTATGCCTTTCGTTATGGAAATTCCGGAGTTTCGCAGGCCATCGGCCCGCTCTTTACTGCTTCGGCTCCTAGAGCGATGCCGGGTCTTCGTTGTCGACGCCGGCACGATTATCCTCATCGTCGCCATAGTCTTGTGGATTTTGACTTACCTGCCACTCCACGATGGAAAGCCTCCAGTGATTGGTCAAAGCGCAATTGGGATCATCGGACGATTTATTGAGCCTCTGATTCAACCCCTAGGCTTCAATTGGAAAATAGGAATTGGCCTCCTCACCTCCGTTTTCGCCCGCGAAGTGATCGTTGGCACGTTTGGGACAATCTACGGCGTGGATCCAGCTACGCGTTCCCTGAACCTGCAAGAAGCGCTGCGACATGATTTGACGCCTGGAGCGGCCGCCGCACTCGTGGTCTTCTTCGCCTTCGCGATGCAATGCACCTCCACGCTAGCCATCGTTCGGCGAGAAACCAATAGCTGGAAGTGGCCCGTTCTGCAGTTTCTTTATATGGGAGTTCTTGCCTACGCCGCGGCGTGGGTTACGAACTTCGGCGCATCACAGCTCTTGAGGTTGTAGATCGACTTCGAGTCCAGACATGTCTGGCGGTAATGTGCCGATTTTGAATAGGCGGAATCGCGTGTCGCTTGTCATGAAACATCGCTCGTGCTACTTTCCACTGACTATTATGCGGAGACTGCTTGCCAGTTTGGTGCTGTCCGTGATCGCGTGGGGCACGTTCGCCCCATTCGTGATGGCAACGACGGCGAATACGACCCCGCTCTGCTGCCGCCGTGACGGAAAACACCACTGCCAGATGGAGATGCAACGGGCGGAGTCTGCCGGCACACCGACTCCCATCCTTCTGACAAACGCTCCGGAGTGCCCGTACCGCAATCTTCTGCTAGTTCCAACGGCTGGGGCACTCCTGCATGTTGCGGAATCTCCTGCGAGCCGCCTCCTGGAAGGTGACTTTGTATCCCGCCAGGCTGTTCGCTCCTCGAGTTTGTTCGTCCCTTTCTCTCTCGGCCAGCGCGGACCTCCTAACTCTTCTTTCTAGCAATCAATCCCTAACTCAAGTTGTCGCTATCAATACGATGGAATCGCTACGAAGGAGAGTTCATGCATTTTCGTATGTGCCCGGCTTCTTTACTGGGCTTTCTCGCTGTGAATTTGCTTTGTGTCGCATCTCTTTTCGCGCAGACGGATACTGCGTCACTCAGCGGGACCATTCTCGATCCTCAAGGGCGTCCAGTGGCAGAAGTTGAGGTCAAAGCGACGCGGGTCGAAACCGGTATCACGACCGTTTCCACAACAAATTCCGCCGGCATTTATTTCTTCAGTAGCTTGCCGCCGGGACATTATCAACTCGCGGTGAGCAAGTCAGGCTTTAAGGAAATCGTGGCCAAAGGTTTCACGCTCCAAGTCGAAGGTAGGGTCGAGCAAAATTTCGTGTTACAGCTCGGTTCTCAAGCGGAATCCGTTACGGTCGAAGGAAGCGCCGTGGAAATGAACACTACAGACGCAACGGTGAGCACCGTAGTGGACCGCAAATTTGCAGAGAACTTGCCTCTGAACGGACGGAGCTTTCAATCGTTGATCGAACTGGCGCCGGGGGTGATCCCCACTGCAGGCTCGGGAAACACCGATACGTTTGTCGTAAACGGGCAACGTGAAACGTCGAACTATTGGACGGTGGATGGGGTAAGTGCCAATTTCGGAATTGGTGGGAATATTGGCAATCCAGGAGCGGGACTTGGGGGACAAGCTGGCGCAACTAGCTTATCGGGTGGGACCAACAGTCTCGTGTCGGTGGACGCGCTGCAGGAGTTTCGCATAGAGACTTCAACCGCTGCGCCGGACTCTGGTCTTACCGCTGGTGGGCAGATTTCCATCGTCACACGTTCCGGAACGAACCAGTTCCATGGCTCTCTTTTTGATTATTTTCGAAATACGGTTTTGGATGCCAACAATTGGTTCAATGGTGTCAATGTTTTCAATCCGACTCCCCTTCCCAAAGCGCCGGAGCAACAGAATGATTTCGGAGGAACTATCGGCGGGCCGATTCGGAAAGACCGGACTTTCTTTTTCTTTTCCTATGAGGGCCTGCGTCTCCGGCTGCCTCAAACGGCACTGACCGAGGTCCCCGACCTCCAAGCACGTCAGGACGCGATACCGGCAGTGCAGCAGTTCTTAAATGCATATCCGTACGACCCCAACCAGCCCGACCTAGGCAATGGTGTGGCTCAGTTTAATGCGACCTTTTCAGATCCCAGTTCGCTCGATGCCTACAGTCTCCGGATCGACGATCGCCTGACCGACAAAGTCAACCTTTTTGGCCGATATAACTATTCACCATCCAGCATCGCGCAATATGGATTCGGACCTGGGTCCGGCGTTGCTCTTAGTCAGAAAGGAGTTCAATCGCAGACGATACAAACATTCACGGTGGGAACGACCTGGTCCTTGTCGCCAACCATTACCAATGACTTCCGATTTAACTACAGTCGACTGGATAGCACGGGCGCTTCCGTGTCGAGCAACTTCGGTGGCGCCACTCCCGTAACCACGCCGCCTTTGCCCAGTGGCTACGATTTGCAGAACGCCAATATTGGCTTCCAAGCGGGATTTACCAGCAATGGGTATCTCGATATCGGGGCGGGCGAAGAGAGCCTGCAGCGCCAGGTCGAACTGCTGGACAACTTTGCCATTCAGAAGGGTGCACACCGCTTCGCGTTCGGAGTGGACTACCGTCGATTGTCACCGCGATTCGCGCCAGCCCAATATTCCCAGTATGTGCAGTTTAATGACTATCCCAGCACCGAGGCCGGCCTTGTCGGCTACGCGTTCACCACTCAGAACATCCCGGCAACGTTCCTGTTCCGGACCTTTAGCCTTTTTGCGCAAGACACCTGGCAGCTCAAGCCTCGCCTTACCCTAACCTACGGCTTGCGATGGGGTGTCGAATTTCCCCCGCAAACAATCGAGGGCCCGCCTTTTCCGGCCGTCGAGAATTTCAGCACCAGTGATTACTCGCAGATTGTACTAGCTCCGCCGGGCACACCGGCCTATCAAACCAACTATGGAAATTTTTCGCCGCGCGTTGGTGTTGCGTACCAACTTTTGCAAAAGAACGGTGCCCCCTCCACGGTGCTTCGTGGTGGGTTTGGTCTCTATGACGATCTGGCCGCGGGCGCAGCGGGAAACCTCGTCGCCTATGCGTATCCTTACACAGGATATGGCTTTTATGACGGGAGCCAGCTCCCCGTCGTGTACCCGCCCACCGGTGGTACCTTCCCGCTCGCACCCGCCTATGCTGCGCCGCCCCCGATTGTGCCTCCCGGCTCCTCGAACAGTGGGCTTCTGCTGGGATTCAACCCGCACTTTCAAACGCCTTATACGCTTGAGTGGAACGTGGCCCTGCAACAAGAACTCGGCAATCAGCAAAGCTTAACGGTTTCCTATGTTGGCGCAGCCGGAAGAAGACTTGTGCAGACAATCTTCCCTTACAACTCTCCTCCTGCGAGTTATCCGGGTGGAATTGGGCTGTTCGACAACGGCGGCTCTTCGAGCTACAACGCCCTCCAAGTTCAGTTTCAACGGCAGGTTTCGCACGGACTTCAAGCGCTGGCTTCCTACACATTGGCGCACAGCATCGATACCGGTTCGACCGTATTCGGCCAGGGCGGAGAAGGGATCAGTGACAATCGGGGGCCTTCGAACTTCGATATTCGTGACCAGTTTTCTGTTGCCATGACTTATGACATTCCCGCCTACAAGCCGGATCGATTCGTTGGCGCCATTTTGAGTGGCTGGTCTGTGCAGACTATCGTCAAAGCCTATTCTTCTCCACCGGTAGACGTGACGATTAACACAAGTCAGTCGTTCACTGAAAAACCTATTTACGTGAGGCCCGATCTGCTCTCAGGAGTTCCCCTTTACCTCTACGGTCCACAATATCCCGGAGGAAAAATCATCAATAACACCCCGGACGGACCAAATATGTCCTGCGTCGGTCCTTTCTGTTTCCCTCCCGTCGATGCGAATGGAAACGTCACGCGCCAGGGCGATCTTGGACGAAACGCCCTGCGAGGGTTTCCCGCGTCACAGTGGGATTTTGCAGTGCATCGGGATTTTCCCATCCACGAATCGTTGAAGCTTCAGTTCATCGCGGAAATGTTCAACGTGTTGAACCATCCCAATTTCGCACCCCCGTATAGTGCGCTGAATCTGGGTTTTGGTTCGAACTCTCAGTTCGGTTATTCCCTGCAGACATTGGGACAGTACTTGGGCGGGAACAGCAGTGGAGGCGGTGCCTTGAGCCCTTTGTATCAGTTCGGTGGCCCGCGGTCGATTCAACTCGCACTGAAGCTGTCTTTTTGAGGTGTTCCATGATTCACCGCTATTTTGTATGGCTCCATCGCTGGACCGGCCTACTGATGACTGCCTTTCTGATTGTGGTTGGACTCACCGGAACGATATTGGCGTTTCGCGCGAAGATTGATCGTTTCTTGAACCCGCAGTACCACGCCGAAATACAACCCGGACAGACTCCGCTCGATCCCGCGTCTCTGGCGGAGCACGCTGAGGCACTGGTGCCGCAGGCAAAGCCAGGTTTTTTCTCCGTGGGGAAAGATCAGGTCAACATTTCTTTACGGCCTCGAAAGGATCCAGCAACTGGCAAACCTTACGAGTTCGGCTTCGACCACCTGATTCTTGATCCGTACACGGGACGTGAACTGGGACGTTGCTGCACGAATCCCAACTGGCATGTGAGGTTTCTTCCGTTCGTCTACGACCTGCATACGACCGTAGCTATGGGCAACACAGGCGCGTGGATTCTCGGCATCGTTGCGCTGGTGTGGACGCTCGACTGCTTTGTGGGCTTCTATCTGACACTGCCACGCGGGCAGGGAGATTTCTGGAAACGCTGGAAATACGCGTGGCAAACCAAGTGGCGCGCCAATGCGTTTCGCATCAACTTCGACTTGCATCGCGCTGGAGGGCTGTGGTCTTGGGTGTTGTTATTTGTCTTCGCGTGGTCCAGCGTCATGCTGAGCTTGCGGCCAGTGTATGAGCACGTGACAAAGGCCGTCTTCGACTATCGCAGCGACGGGGACACTATTTCTTCCGTGATGTTGGCGGAACCGCTTGACCACCCCAAGCTCGGCTGGCGCGAAGCACAAACGCTCGGAGAACGTGCGATGGCGCAGATCGCCGCCCAGCACGGCTTCAAGATTACGCGACCTTATGGAATCGCATACATTCCGGAGTTCGGCGTGTACACCTACGCCGTTCGCGGGAGTAACGATATTCGCGGGGAAGGCTGGGACACCAGCATCTGGATCGACGGCAACACCGGCGCGCTTCGCGACGTATCGTTGCCTTATGGCCAACACGCCGGCAATACGGTCAGCACAGTCCTTTGGGGACTCCACTATGGCGACATTCGTAACTTTCTGCCGTATCGCATTCTCGTCGCATTGTTCGGTTTGGTTCTAACCGTTATCTCGGTGACTGGCGTTTACATCTGGTGGAAGAAACGGCATGGCAGGAAGTTAGCTGCCCTTGCGAAGGCGAGAATTTTGAGCAGCAACGGTGCTGCCACCATCCGGGTCTGAAAATTGAAGGAAGAGGATCTCACGCAATGCGAAAAGCCGTAATTTGCGGTTCACTGCTTTTACTGATGCAGGTTATGCCTGGCTCACCCTTGCCTGTGGCCGCGCAGGAACCTGACGGCAAGATTCTGAGCTCGAAGCCTTGGCCGCCTTTACCTAAGTATGAGTCACTGGACGATTTCGGCCGCGACTATTTTCCGCGGGCAGTCTACGAAGAGGCTCGCACGCAGAAGGAATTCGACCTTCTAGAAATTACATATTCGAGCGACGGCCTTCCCGTGCGCGGTTTGTTGATCAAGCCGAAAGCGACGGGCTCACAAAAATGGCCAGCGATCATATTCAATCGCGGAGGTAATGGCGACCTCGGGCGCATCACGGATAACGGCCAGCCCTGCGGCGGCATGGCGAACAGTTCGTGCCTCGACGTTGCTGATCTTCTCCTCCTGGCTAAAGCTGGTTTTGTGATCATTGCCTCAGATTACCGCTACCGGGGAGCCACCGTGAAACGCGATGAGTGGGGCGGAGTGGAAGTTGACGATGTTCTCAATCTGGTGCCAGCACTGAAGTCACTCGACTTTGTGGATCCCGAGCGGCTGTACATGCTTGGCCTCTCGCGGGGCGGCACCATGACCTATCTGGCAATCAAACGAGGAATACCCATCAAAGCCGCGGCCGTTATCGGCGGTGTCACGGACGTAAAGGCCTGGGTGGACGCGCGGCCTGACATGGGCATTGTAAAGGGAAACGACTTTATCGACGGGTTTGCAAACATCTGGCCGGACTATGAGCACCATTCCGACGAGCAGTATCGAGCGCGTTCGGCTGTCTATTGGGCCGACCAGATCAACGTACCTGTTTTAATCCTCCACAGCCGGACCGACAGACTTGTCCCTGTCACTCAAGCTCTCCGAATGGCGGAAGCTCTTCAGGAAAAGGGCAAGGTGTATGCCCTCCGCATTTACGAGCGCGATGGCCATCCGTTGCCGCGGAATCGCGACGGGCGCGATCGCCTTATCGTCGATTGGTTCAACCGTGCGGGCCAAGACGCCCAATAGTCAACGGTGCATTCTGCACGGAGGGAAATAGATGGCGGCTACCACCAAAGATGACGCAACTAAGACCGGTCGAATAGGCGCGCGCCATTACGTCGCGATCTTTCTGCTTTCCTTTGCCACGCTGCTGCTCGAACTGTCGTTGACGCGTGTACTCTCCGTTGCCATGTTTTATCACTTCGGCTTTTTGGTGATTTCCACCGCGCTTCTGGGTTTTGGAGTTTCGGGCGTCGTGGTAACGCTGTGGGGAGAGTTGCGGGAGCGGATTCCACTCGATCAAGCGCTAGCATGGATTGCTACCCTCTTCGGCCTGCTCACCATCGCTTGTTTTTGGTTGATGCAGCGAATCCCCTTTGATCCGTTTGCGCTTTTTTCGGATCGGCGTCAATGGCTTTTCATATCCGTGTACTACGTCGTGCTTGCCACCCCATTCTTTTGTTCTGGCCTCGCCCTGGCCCTCTTATTCACACGCGGTACTCGGCAAATCCACTATCTCTACGCGTTCGATTTGTTCGGTGCTGGCGTGGGATGCGGCGCGCTGGCGCTCATCATGCCAACCTTGGGAGGCTCCGGATCGGTTGCTATTGCGGCGGCATTCGGGGTAATGGCAGCTATCTTTTTCGGACTGAGCGGTGGGCGTACGGGTAGTATCTTGAGGACAGCCCTGTGTGGCGGGACTGTGGTGCTCGCTCTCTACGCTAATGGACTTCTGCCTATCACGGTCACCCCAGGCAAAATCTTGCTTCGTTCCAAGCCGCTGTTCACTGCCTGGAATACCTTCTCTCGCATCGATGTTTTTGAAACACCAGCGCAGCCGGAGCAGCATGCTCCCCCGATCCGCCGGATTATTTACGACTCCGGGACAGCAGTCACATCGATGCATGATATAAGCGTTGGCGTGCGCGACTACTTGAGTCGTCACAAGGAGGATGCAGACTATCGCAGCGGCATTGCCTACGTAGGTAAGCAGACACCCAAAGTCCTCATCATCGGCAGCGGTGCCGGCGCGCAGGTGCTGGACGCGCTGCATTTTGGCGCATCTGAAATTACCGCTGTTGAGGTCAACCCCATTATCAACGACGTGGTGCTTCGTCGCATGGATGACTTCTGGGGCGGGTTGTTCAGTCAGCCGGAGGTCCGCCTGGTTACAGATGAAGGGCGGAGCTTCGTTCGCCGTTCGCGTGAGAAGTTCGATGCCATTATCTCCGTCCACACCATCAGCAACGCTGCGCTGGCTTCGGGCGCACTCGCACTCTCTGAAAACTACGTTTTGACCCGCGAGGCGTTTGAAGATTATCTGGATCATCTCTCCCCGGATGGCGTGATTTACTTTACGCGCCCAGAACCTCAGATCGCCCGACTCTTTGCGACAGCTCGGGAAGCTCTCGCGAACCGTAGTGTGCAAGACTTTCCTTCGCACTTCTACGCATTTCGCATTCCACCCGATGACGCGGAAAGGAAGCGGTTCGGATCCAACAGGCCGTCTTTTAGAGCCGGGCTCCTGGTTAAAAAATCGCCCTTCACGCCGGACGAGATTCGTCAAATCGAAGCTTTGCTAGGAGTGGCACACCAGTGGAACGAAACATCTGTGCCTGCTGCAGAAATGCTCTACTCCCCGTTTCAAACAAACGGAAAGAGCCTTTACCAGACTTTGCTTACCACCACTAACCTGCCGGCTGTTTACCGATCAGAGGCACAGCAGCTCATGCCCGCCACCGATGACCGTCCATTCTTCAATCATCAGACCCGCTGGTCGAGCATCAATGCACGAATGGTTCGTGAGTTGTTTGCCGAAAGACTCTTCGGCGGGCTGGCCCTGGGCGACCGCCCGATTGCGGAAGTATCGCTACTTGTTTTGCTGGTCCAGAGCGTAGTGATCGCGGCGCTTCTGATCCTGCTGCCATTGCGCAGCCTCTCGCGGGCGGGGTTGCACACACCCGGTGATTGGCGTTTCCTGATTTACTTTGCTGCTCTTGGTTTCGGCTTCATTGCGATAGAAATGGCGCTACTGAGCCAATTCACATTGTTTCTGGGCCAGCCTGTTTATACCTATGCCGTTGTTCTTGCCAGCCTGCTCGTTTGCACAGGCATTGGCTCGTTTCTGGCTGGCCGTTTCGATGCCGAACCGCGCCGGACCATAGAACGCGTTGTTCCGCTCCTCGTACTCGCACTTGTTGTGACTGCCTTCGCTACGCCGATGGTGTTCTCGGTAGCTCTGGGTTGGACGCTAGCGTTTCGTATCCTTATCGCGATCGTAATTTTGATCCCTTTGGGAGTGCTGCTCGGAATGCCCTTTCCTACCGGGCTGCGTTTGGTTTCGCTGGAAGCTCCGGCACTCGTGCCTTGGGGGTGGGGAGTAAATGGCTTTTTTACAGTCATAGGAACTGTGATCGCTCTGATTCTCGCGATGGCGTGGGGTTTCAAAGTCGTGCTTGTCGTCGGAGGATGCAGTTACCTGGTGGCGCTAGGTGTCATCGCACAAGTGCAGAAGCACACCCAACACCTGTCCATCGGCATTCAAGAGGCACAACTGATTGGCGAGAGAGCCTCCACCGGAGATTTGGCGTGAGACCCTGGCCGCGGTGCCACATTGCCCTGATCGCAGTGAGTACCTGAAATCCAAAGGAGGAAAAACCATGCATCGTCGAAACCTGTTGAAAGGAATAGGCCTCGCCGCCGCAGGATGCTTAGCTCTACCGAATCTCGACGTTGCAACTCAACAAGCGCAACCATCGGGAACAAGTCCAGGACCGTTTTCGCTCCCTCCTCTGCCCTATGAATATGACGCTCTGGAGCCCTACATCGATGCTGAAACAATGCACTTGCATCACGACAAGCACCACGCGGCCTACGTTAAGAACCTCAACACTGCCGTGGCGGGTAATTCAGAACTCGCGAAACTATCAGTGCAAGATTTGATCCGCCAGTTGGATCGCGTGCCGCCAGATATCCGCACCACGGTGCGAAACAACGGTGGAGGACATGCGAATCATTCGTTTTTTTGGCGCATCCTGCAGAAGAACGTTCCTGATCAACCCAAAAATGAACTTGCAGGAGCGATCGATGCTAGATTTGGCAGCTTTGCTACATTTCAGGATCAATTTACGAAAGCGGCATTGAGTGTCTTTGGCAGCGGATGGGCCTGGCTAAGCTTGAACGAAAAACGTGAGCTAAGCATTGAGACGACTCCGAATCAGGACAGTCCGTGGATGAACGGGAGATCCGCGCTCTTGGGTATCGACGTTTGGGAGCATGCTTATTACCTGAAGTACCAAAACCGAAGAGCCGATTATGTGAATGCGTTCTACAAAGTCATTTCATGGGATGTTGTGGCCGAAAACTTCCGGCAGGCAGGAAAGCCATGAATTGCAAAGCCGACCGTCGAGATCGTCACATCAGTATTACCCTGTTGATGGCACTCGCGTCCTTGATCCCTGGGTGTGGGAAATCGGAGCCGCCATCCAGTGTCACGCCCCAGCTGCGTTTCGAGCCGCAGCCTCGCTCCCTTTCGACCGTAAGTGGAATTACACCGATGCGCCATCCGAAGCTTGGCGTCGACCCCGTCTCCTCGAATGGGGTCTACGTGCTGGTGATTCTGGGAGAAGGCGACTCCTCGCGGCTCGCCCTATTGAATTCCACCGACGGGGGAGATTCGTTCGATAAGCCGGTTTGGATCAGCGAGCCTGGGGGAGTGAACTCACACGGCGAGAACAGTCCCGCCCTTGTCGTGCGTCCGGACGTGATGTACGCGGCTTGGAATCAAGGTGGCGACATTCGGCTAGCGCGTTCCCTGACCTGGGGTGGGAGTTTTGAGAAGCCAGTACGCATTTCTGACAAACCTACGAAAGCATTTAGCGGCTATGTGTCCATCGGAGTCGCGCCAAATGGTGATGTTTATGCGGTCTGGCTGGACACCCGGGAGAGCACCCCCACACAAGATGTATATGCAATCTATTTTGCGCGATCCACGGACAAGGGCGCCACTTTTGGAAAGAACATCAAGATCGCTGACCATGTCTGCGAGTGCTGCCGTCCCAACGTCTCGTTCGGCCCTAATAATGAGGTCCTGGTTTTCTTCAGGCACATCTATCCAGGAAGCATACGCGATATGACTGTCGCTGTGACTCGGGATGGAGGCGATAGCTTCAGTGTGCCCGTTCGCATCGCCGAGGATAATTGGAAACTAGAGGGATGCCCCGACTCGGGCATCGCGCTCGCGCGCAGTGGAAAGCGCATCTACGGGGCTTGGCTCACGGAAGCGTCACCTTCCACAGCAGGCGTTCGCCTGACTTGGTCGGATGACGCGGGGAAAACCTGGGCACCTGCGGTCCTTGCGTCGCAGAAGGTACTCGATGCTAACTATCCGGCTCTTTCAACTGCTGACGATGGACGCGTCGAGCTCATCTTCCAGGGACGCGATCCCGAGAAGCAAGCCGGATGGTCGACGACCTCGGCATTTCTCGTTGAAATCGATAAAGAAGGACGACTTTCATCGCCGGTAGAGGTTCCCGGCGTGCCTACGACGGTTGTCCGCCCCACGGTCATAGCAGGAGCCAACGGTCGCGTATTCACGGCTTGGACGACGACCGTTGCTGGACAGCAGACCGCTTTCCTAGATAGAGCCCGGCACTAACACGCTGTCAGCGAAAGTGCCTGAAGTGACCGGACCTGAGTTGGCAAGCGCTGGGCAGGCACGATTGTTTGAGGATTCTGAAGACAGAACATCTCCTGGAAGATGCAGGCAAATCGCTTTCCCTGAGCTAATCGGTCCAGCAGCCACCTTTTCCGACGAAACCACCAGCCCAGCTCTGACTCCTTGGAAAGACTCGCCCTCCAGGAAATCGTGCGGCATCACCATTCGCAATTGCGACATCCTCGATTGGATCGCGTCGCCATTTCTACTGAACTCTAGGTCTCTGCTTAGACGATTCGAGCTCCGAGCGATACAACTCAGATCGCGAACGCGGCCGTTTTAGGATGGCAGAAAACGACCTCCCTTTGTCATTGCTGCCACTGATTCTCGAGGATAGCATCTTGCTATGAACACGTTGCCGCGTATAAGTAACGGCCGAGCAGTACCGAAAACGATTGTTTTCCTTGCCGCTCCTCAAACGCAGATCCTCGATGTCGCAGGTCCTTTTCAAGTTTTCGTCAGGGCTGCGGAAAACTATGTGCGCGACCATCCCGGGCGAACGCAACCATACACGGTTCGACTTGTCAGCACAACGTTCCGCAAGTCCGTGACCACAAACTGCGGCCTGACCATCACCGCCACGGATATCTTCCGTTCCCTGCGAGGGCCAATCGATACCCTGCTAGTCGCCGGTGGCACCGGAGTAGAAACAGCCTCGCAAGAAAAAGAACTGCTACTTTGGCTGCGTCGGACCTCACGTCGCGTACGGAGGCTGGGTTCCATTTGCACCGGCGCATTCCTCCTTGCTTCGGCAGGCCTCTTAAGGGGAAAGCGCGCCGCGACCCACTGGAAATGGGCTCCAGAATTGGCGAAGAGGTACACGGATATCACCGTGGACGCCGATTCCATCTACATCCGAGACGGGAACACCTATACAACGGCGGGTGTAACCGCCGGGATGGATCTGGCACTAGCCTTGGTCGAAGAAGACTTAGGACCCGCTGCCGCTCTCGGAGTCGCCCGCGAACTCGTTCTCTATTTACGGCGGGCTGGCGGCCAATCCCAGTTCAGCGCCGCGCTCGCTCTCCAAGCTTCGGATCGCAAACAGATCGAGGACTTACGGACCTGGGTGATCGATAACCTCAGTCGGGATTTACGAGTTGCCCACCTTGCCGCCAAGGCCGGGATGAGTCCTCGCAACTTTGCCCGGGTATTTTTGAATGATACGGGACTGACCCCAGCTCGATTCGTCGAGCGATCACGCGTCGAAGCGGCCAGGCGCAGACTCGAGGAATCTCAAGACAAGCTGGAAAAAATTGCCAGCGACTGCGGGCTTGGCTCTGTTCAGGGACTCCGCCGTTCGTTCCAGCGCGTACTGCATGTACCTCCTTCCGAATACCGGAGCCGATTCAAGGACGAGAGTCCACCCTCTTGAAAGGACAAGAAGAAAAAATGAATCGAAGAGAACTCATCCAGCGAACTACCGTTGCAGTGTTGGCGACCGGTATTCCTTCCATCGCGGCGTTGGGCGCCTGCTCCAAGCAATCCAAATCTGAAACTTCCTCCAATCCGGAACCATCCGGATCCAAACAGCCAGACTCCATTGTCAATCGGCCGAGTCCGCTGCCTGTACCTCCGGGGGGCATGCTGCCGGCAGCGTTCGTGGTCGGTAAGGACGCGGAAGTTCTCGACTTCTGTGGTCCGCTCGAAGTCTTTGCCGGCGCGACAACCAATGATGGCAAGCAGCTCTTTGCCCCATACATGGTGGCTGCCAAAAAGGATCCTGTCACCGCCGGCGGCGGGATGAAGGTAGTTCCGGACTACACCTACCAGACCGCGCCTGCTCCCAAGGTCATCGTCATTCCGGCGATGGACTTTAGCGGGGAACCTCAGGAAATGTTCGACTGGATTCGCACGGCGTCCAAATCCACAGATGTGACCATGTCGGTGTGCAACGGCGCGTTTGTTCTGGCCAAAACGGGACTTCTCTCCGGCAAATCCGCGACCGCCCACCACGGGGGATTCTTTCGCTTCGCGGCCATGTACCCGGATGTTCACTTAAAGCGCGGTGCCCGGTTCGTTGAAGAAGGCAACATCGCTCTGGCGGGAGGAATTTCTTCCGGCATCGATCTCGCGTTGCGGGTGGTCGAGCGTTACGTCGGAAAAGAGGCGACTCTGGAGCTTGCCGATGCTATGGAATACCAGGGAAAAGGTTGGGAAAATCCCAACTCAAACCAGGTCTATGCGAAGATGCCTTCGTTTACCGAAGATCATCCACTTTGCCCCGTTTGCATGAGTGAAGCAGATCGCTCCATCAAAACTGCCTACAAGGGGAAAACATACTATTTCTGTGCACAAGGCGAGAAGGAGTTCTTTGAGAAACACACCGATGTCTTCGACCGCTTCCTCGCCGAAGATGTGGCGCTTAGCACGCCGGCAAACCAATAAGCGGTGTAATTATTTCGGAGTTTGAAGGAATATGGGACCATTCCCCCGTACCCCATGCATCACACCATGACATACGAACCCTTGCCCATACTCACCATCGGCGATTCTCGGCTCGAAAAAGCGGCAGCGCTGGTCCGGCCGGGAGATGCAACCCTTACTCAGGAAATCGGCCAAATGCACGCCATTCTCAATGAATTCCGCCGTTGCCAAGGATACGGTCGGACGATCGCCGCACCGCAAGTGGGCATTGGAAAGCGGCTCGTCGCAATGAATCTTGGAATGGGGCCGTTCGCGTTGTTGAATCCGGAAATTACCTGGCGCAGCGAAGAAATGTTTGAAGTCTGGGACGATTGCCTGAGCATCCCGAACCAGATTGTTCGCGTTCGCAGGCATAAGAGTATTTCGTTCTCTTACTGGGATGACCAATGGTGTGAAAGAACGTGTGAACAACTTCCGCCGGACCTTTCCGAGCTTGTTCAGCACGAGATAGATCATCTCGATGGAATTCTCATGCTGGCACGCGCGTGGGGAGCAGATGCGATTCGGCCTGTTGCAGAGCACGCAAGACTAATTATCGCTAATCGACCCAATAGGCAGTCGTCGCTCGCGCAGTTCGAGCGTATGCCGGAATCTTGACGATTGGTTCAACAGAACTGGCCAACGTGGTCAGTGGTTCCGTTTCTTCTCCGTCGTTCTGATAGGAGACGACCGCCAAAACAGCGTTCACTTCCTCCCGAAAGTCCTTATCAACGAGAAGCGCACCTGAAACGGTTCGACGGGGTGGAACACGTCCGTGAACGCCGCCGCGGCCGTAGGCGTGACTCGGGAAGTATAGGCGTAATCAATATCGTGATCTTGGCGGTCTAGCAGGTTAAACAATTGCGCTTCCACGCGCCATTTGTCGTTAAAGCGGTAGCCGACCTCCGCATTCAGCAATATCGTTGAGCTGGATTGGTAAATCGTGTCGGATGTTAGATTCCGCGGGCCAAAGGCACGCAGGCGCAGACTACCCCAAAAGCCTTTGTAGTTCTGCACGGTGATACCCGACGAAATTACCAACCCAACCGCCTCCGGAACGTATCGCCCTCCGGGACTTCCGGGCGCCGCATCATCAGGGTCGATCGTTGTAAACAGAGCTTTGGAATAGGCGAGGTCAAAATCGAAAGCTAGATGCTCGAGGGGTGTGTAGAAATTGGCCCATTCGACGCCATAGCGATTGCTCGGCGATTTTGAAGCGACCGTGCTTCCTGTGTCGCCGCTCTGCTGCAGTTCGGAAGTACTGTACAAATACCAGAGTGAGAGAGTGCTTTGCAGATGAGGCACAGCGAGAGTGCGCACACCGACTTCCGCGCCTTTGGTCGGCACCAGGGGGCGAATCGGATTGGTGGGCGTTGGGAAAGGATAATCCGGCGAAATCGGTTGTACCCTCTGCGCTGCCCCGCGCACGTCGTTACTGTGAAAACTGAATCCACCCTGAACATAAAATTCGGTGTTGGACCAGGGACCAAAAATCAAACTGGCTTTTGGACTGGGCAGGAACTGGGTAGCCGAGCCGGAATTGAGTTCCGAGAAATTGATGACAGGAGCGCCGGGTAGTTCCGTAGCGACATACGTGGGAGTTACGTTGGTGACGTTATAGATTGCCTCGTCACCACGAAAGGCCAGGACGGAACGAAATTTTTCCGCCCACTGAATCCTATTTTCGACATAGAAACCCAGCATCGTGTCTGAAAATCTGCTCACATCCGTCGCCGCGGGCAGCACAGCGACCAGATCCGGATTTGTGGAGCACTCGGGGATGGGCTCAGCATCGCAGGCGTTGACATCATTTTTGTCGGTGCGCACACGGTTCTGCGTCCGGTAGAGGCCGTTGTGAACCCAGTCGTTGCGAACCTGCAGGCCGAACGTATTTTCTACTCTACGGCCGAACCACTCGCTGAACATGGTGTGAGCGGCGTCCAGACCAGCTACCCAGCGCTTGTCCTGCTGTTCGAACTGATCCCCTTTGACAGGATCATCCAGGAAGTAGGTGAAATCGGAAAAAAGATCGAGGTCGTAATAAAATCCGTAGCCCGTAATCGTGGTCGCGGAATTTGCGTCTTGTCGATGCCATTCCCCCTGCAAGCTATAGCGTCCTGAATTGCCGCCGTCGGTCGGATTTAAAGTGCCGTAGATGCCGACGAGCGGCACGGCTGTATCGGGAATTTGATCGCTGGAGTTCCACTTTCCGTGGTAACCACGCGCCGTGATGCTGAAGCCCCGGGTGGCTTCACCCTGGCTGTAGGTAAGCAGGCCGTTGAATTTGGCATAAGCATCCGGGTGATTCCAGGGACCGTTATCGTAATACGCTTCTCCGCCATAGAGCAGAGTGCCCGAGCCGAGTTTTTGGGATGCACCGCAAACGGCGCGCCCAAACTCATACATGCCGAGTTCCACTGAGCAGAAATTCTGCGGAAACTCTTTATAAAATTGGATATTGGCTGATCCCGCGGAACTATAGTTGCCGACCTCCGCGTAGTAAGGTCCTTTCTCGAAATTCAACCGCTGCACAAACTCCGGCGTGACGGCATTCATGTCCGCATAACCTTCGCCGTGAGCATGGGACGGCAGGTTCAGAGGCATTCCGTCTAGGAAAACTGCGAAATCCGTCCCGTGGTCGAGATTGAAACCACGCAGAAAATATTGGTTCGCCTTACCGCCTCCGGCGTGTTGCGTGATGATCA
>Ga0335078_10001686_pt1 | contig 33321 bp, 26 predicted proteins | sample Lox_Sample_32_FD_206711 | JGI IMG/M metagenome (GOLD analysis project Ga0335078, IMG submission 206711) | Soil microbial communities from Loxahatchee National Wildlife Refuge, Florida, United States - Lox_Sample_3.2 | ecosystem: Environmental > Terrestrial > Soil > Wetlands | place: USA...
GTCGGCCGCCGTCCGGCTGAAGGTGGTGAAGGGATCGGGGTGCTGTGGCGAGCTGTCGGCGCCCGCCGCGCACCCAGCGCCGAGCCGTCCGCTGAGCCGGCCGCTGGCGTCCGCCCCGGCCGCGGCAGACCTGGCCAACCCGCCGGTCAGCGCGCGGCCGGACCTGGTCCCGCTCCCGTCCTGGGGCATCTCCACCCGGCACTACCGCAAGACGAAGCACAGCCCCGCGTCCGACCAGCTCGATTTCAACGCGACCGTGTCGGTGGGCGGCAACGCGCCGCTGGACGTGGAGGGCTTCCGGTCGAACGGCTCGCCCGTCATGCAGGCCTACCAGTACTTCTCGCAGAACGGGAAGATCATCGGCCGGGCCCGCGCCGGGACGATGGGATTCGACACCAAGAAGGGCCACGACCACTGGCACTTCGAGCAGTTCGCGCAGTACCGGCTGCTCAACTCCCAGCGGCAGCTGGCTGTGCGCAGCCACAAGGTCGGCTTCTGCATCGCGCCGACCGATCCGGTCGACCTGCTGCTGCCGGCCGCCGAGTGGCAGCCGAACTATCTTGGCTTCGGCGGCCAGTGCGGCTCGCCCACGGCGCTGTGGGTCCGCGAGCAGCTGCCGGTCGGCTGGGCCGACACGTACGAGCAGTCCGTCGCGGGCCAGGCGTTCAACATCACCGGCCTGCACAACGGCACCTACTACGTCGAGGTGGCCGCCAACCCGGAGCACGTCCTGTACGAGACGGACACGTCCAACGACGTCTCGCTGCGCAGGGTCATCCTGGGCGGCAGGCCGGGGCACCGGACGGTGCGCGTGCCCGCCTATGACGGCATCGACCCGGAGGGCTGATCCGGCCAGATCCGCTCTCGCCGCTGGCCGCCCGGGCGCTGGCCTGCCCCGTCAGCCCCGGGCGCGCCCGGCGGTGAGTTCCGCGATGAGCGCGGGCCAGGCGTCCGGGTCGTGCCCGGGCACCAGCCGGTAGCCGCGGTCGGCGGCGATCCGCTTGAGCTTGCGGATCTGTGCCACGCTGACCTCGGGCGGCGCCCCGATGCGCCCGCCGACGGCCACCTCCTGCTCGATGTTCTCGGTCAGGTCGGCCGCGTCGAAGGCGAAGACGAACCCGCCGCCGCCCACCGACTCGTCCAGCCGCACCACGAAGCTCTGGTGGCCGGGGGTGTGCCCGGCGGTCAGCACCGCGGTGACGCCGGGCGCGATCTCCACATCGCCGTCCGCCAGCCGCCAGTCGATCCGCGGGTCGTCGAAGTCGACCCGGAAGATGCCGTTCTCCTCGGGGCCGGGCCCGCTGGACAGGCCGTAGTCGAGTTCGGCCCGCTGCAGGTGCACCGGCACCCGGCCGGCGAAATGCTTGAGCCCGCCCGCGTGGTCGTAGTGCAGGTGGCTGACGGCCACCGCGCGGATATCGGCCAGGTCGACCCCGGCCGCGTCCAGCGCCTCGGCCAGCGGCTCCCCCGGGCCGGGCAGTACCGGCTGCTCCACCGGGCTGGGGAAAAACCGGGTGTGCAGTGACGGGTCGGTGATCAGCGCGACGTTGAACCCGGTGTCCAGCAGCAGCCAGCCACCGTCACACAGCAGCAGCACGCCGGGCACCGGCTCGCGCAGCATCTGCTCATCCGGCGCTCCCTCCACCGACACGGACTTGGGCAGGTCTTCCCAGCCCAGGGTGAGCGGCACGATGCGGCGGACCCCAGCACCCATCGAGGTCTCCTTCCCAGGCGGCAGCTGCGTCCCCGGCTAAGGTACGGACCGCGCGCACCCGCCGTGCGTCCCGGGGTCCTTATTTATCCTGAACGCTCGGCACCGCGAACTGCCCCGGCGACCGTCAGGGCCGCCGGGGCAGCTGCTAGGCGGGGGCGAGCCCCGCTTCGTGGTTAGTTGCTGCGCAGCCAGGTCGCCGTGAAACTGGTCCCCCCGTTCGTCGAGGAGATCGAGTCCTTGGCCTGGCCCGAGTTGTTCACCATGGTGATCTTCGTCGCGCCGAGACTGCCGAACGTGTGCCCGTTCGCCGTGTCGCCGCTGAACGGGACCGAGCTGAAATGGGCCAGCGGCAGGGGCCCGCCGCTGGACGTGCAGCACGGCGCCTCGACGATCGCCTCCGCCGACGAGTTCGCCGCCCCGTTCAGCGTCTTGGTCACCGTGTGGCTCCAGCCCCGGGTGGTGTCGCTCAGCTTCAGCGTGTAGTGGCCGCTGCCGGTATAGGTGACCGACCCGGTGAAGTGATCTCCGGGGCGCACCGTGTTGCTGAAGTTGACCGGGTACGCCGGGTACATCTCGTACCACGAGTAGTACTCCGGCGTGCTGCCGGAGCAGTCCACCTCGCTGCCGGTCTGCTCGACGGTAGAGCTGTTGTAGCCGTCGAGGCCGACCCAGAAGCTGGAGTACTTGGCCGAGCCGCTGCAGGTGCCGCTCGGCTCGGTCCAGCTGGCTGACACGCTGGTGAACGTCTGCCCGGTGGCGGCGTACCCGGACCAGTTGGTGCTCGACGCGTGCACCGGGCCGCCGTGCGCGACCATGGGCCTGGTGCCGTGGCCGGCGGGCCGGACGAGGTGCGCGGCCGGCCTGATCAGGTGGGCGGCGTTCGGGTGCCCGGCGGGTGCCGCGGCGGCCGGGCCGGCCACCGCCAGCATGCCGAGCACCAGGCCCAGGCCAGCGAGCGGGATGCACCATCTCCGTAACATGTAGTCCCTCCTGGGGTAGCGGGGGGCGGAAGCGCCGGGCGGGGGTCAGGTCCGGTGCTCAGCACCTCTGCTGGGGTTGCCGTGAACGTATGATGCGCGGCAGCCCGAGGGAAGATGCTGACAGGTAAATCCCTGGTATGTCATTAGTTACCACTGGGTTAGCTACCGCTGGGCTTGTTACCACGGAGCAGGCCCGGGCCGCCGACCGGCCCGGCCCGGCGCTGGCTGAGGTCGAATACCTGGTCGCACCGGCCCGCGACCTCGGGGTCGTGCGTGGCCAGCACCAGTGACCCGCCCGCCGCGGTGATGCCCAGCATGCTGGCCAGCACCAGCTCACGGGACGCCCGGTCCTGCTCGGCGGTGGGCTCGTCGGCGATCAGCAGCGCGGGCTCGCCGGCCAGCGCGCGGGCGACCGCGACCCGCTGCTGCTGGCCCCCGGACAGCTCGTCGGCGAGCTGCCCGGCGTGCTCGGCCAGCCCGAGCGCGGCCAGCCGGCGGCGGGCCGCGGCCGCGGCCCGCTCGGGCGGCACCCCCGTGGCGAACAGGGTGACCTCGATGTTCTCGGCCGCGGTGAGCAGCGACACCAGGCCGTGCCCCTGCAGCACGGTCGCCACCCCCGGGGGCACCTGGCCGGGCCGGACCACCGCCCCGTCCAGCAGCACCTGCCCGGTGCCCGGCGCGGTCAGCCCGGCCAGCAGGGCCAGCAGCGTGGTCTTGCCCGAGCCGGACGGCCCGACGACCGCCAGCCGCTCCCCCGGCCCGACGGACAGGCTGACGTCGGCCAGGATCGGCCGCCCGCCGATCGAGTAACCCACCCCGCGCGCTTCCAGCCTCATGGCGCATCGCCTGCCCGCGGCTCATCCGCGGCGTGCGGGTCCACCTGGTGCAGGAACACACCCCGCTCGTGCCGCTCGGCCCGGGCCAGCGAGCCGGGCGGGAACAGGTCGGCCAGCTCGGTGGGCAGCTGGAGGGTGCCGTCCCGGCCAACCACGACGTACTCCTGCCCGGCCCGGCCCTCCGCGCCGACCCGGCCGTCCCGGATGGTGATGGTGCGGCCGAGCGCGGCGGCCACCGCGGGATCGTGGGTGACCGCCACGACCGTGGTGCCCTGCCGCACGTTCGCGTCCCTGATCAGCTCGATCACCGCGGCCGCGGACGCCGGGTCGAGCTGGGTGGTCGGCTCGTCGGCGAGCAGCAGGACCGGCTCGTTGACCAGCGCCAGGGCCAGCGCCAGCCGCTGCTGCTCGCCTCCGGACAGCCGTCCCGCCCGGCGGTGCACGGCCGCGCCGAGGCCGACCTGCTCCAGCAAGTCGGTGGCCCGGCGGCGCTTGGCGCCAGGCCGGCGCCGGGCGGGCGCCTGGGCGAACAGCAGGTTCCCCAGCGCGCTCTGGTAGGAAAGCAGGTTGCGCGCCGGGTTCTGCAGCAGCAGGCCGACGTCCTCCAGCCGGAACCGGGCCAGCGCGCTGCTGCCGAGCTCGGCCAGCCGACGGCCGTTGATCTCCACCCGGCCGGCCGTCGGCCGGAGCAGCCCGGCCAGGTGCCAGAGCAGTGTGGTCTTGCCCGCCCCGGACGGGCCGAGCAGGGCGACCATCTCGCCCGGCCGGACGGTCAGGTCCACCCCGCGCAGCGCGGCCACCTCGGACCCGGGGGTGCCGTAGACGTGCACCAGGTTGTCGCAGTAGACCGCGAATGACGGCGCGGTTTCCCGGGTGGCGGTCACGGCTCGCCCTCGCGGAGCAGATCGGGCTGGACCGACCGGACCAGCAGCAGGCTCGCGATGACGACCGCGAGGACCCCGCCGGCCACCACCACGCCGACCAGCACGGCCAGATCGGCGGCGGAGGGCAGGTAGCGCAGCGGCGGGGCGAGCGGCTGGCTGACGAACTCGGGGATGCTGCGCGCGGCGATCAGCGTGGCCACCAGACCGCTGGCCAGGCCGATGATCGCGCCGAAGCCGAGCACCACGGCCTGCTCGGTGAGCACCGACCCGCGGATCGCGGCACGGGACACCCGGCTGGCGATGAGCGCGGCGTACTCGTACCGGCGCCGCCGCGCGGAGGCGTACAAGCCGATGACCGCCGCCCCGGCCGCCAGCACCGCCGCGGCCAGCGCGTCGGCCACGAACAGCACCGTGGCCAGAGCCGGGCCCTGCCGGATGAGCCGGGCCCGGGCCGAGGCGATGCTGGTCACGCCCTCGATCCGGACACCGGCGGCGCGCAGCGCGGGCTCGACCCGGCCCAGCGCGCCCGGGGCCAGCCACACCTGCTGGCTGGCGTCCGCGGGGGTGCCACCCGCGGCCCGCTCGGCGTAGTCACGGTCGACCAGGATCCCGTTGCACGGCGCGCTGGGGATGGCCGCGGGCAGCGCCACCGCATGCACGTAGAGCGGGCTGCCATCCAGCCCGGCCACCTGGACCCGGTCCGCCCCGCCGGGCGCCGCGGCCCGGGGTATCAGGGCCGGCAGCGGATAGGGCCGGTTGACCGAGACGGCCACCGGATTCTCCCCGGGCGCGGGGCGGAAGGTCCAGCGCAGACCGCCGGGGCCCGGGTGGACCGAGCTGGCCGCGGCGCCCCCGTTGCCGCCCGGCTGCCAGCGGCCGGGGGTGGTGAGCCCGGCGTCCACCGGGATCCACCGGCCGCCGCGGGCCCGCACCTCGATGCTGGTCACGGTGACCGAACCGGTCACCGGCCGCGGCGTGATGATCGCGGCGCCCGGCCCCGGCGGCGGCGCGGACACGGTCAGGTTGGCCAGCTGGCACGGGCACCCGGTCAGCGGCTGGACCGCCGACCGGGAGCCGCTGGCCGGGCCGAAGTACAGCGGTGACTGCCCGATCGCGGCCACCCCCGTCTGGTACAGGTTGAGCACCAGCGCGGCGGGCGCGGGCCGGACGTGGCTGGCCGTGAAGCGCACCCGCACCTGGTCGCCGGCCAGCATGACGGCTCGCGGCGCCGGCGGGTCCAGCGCGGCGGCCAGCCGCCCGACCGGCCGGTCCGCCCAGCTCGCCGGCCAGGCGGCGATCCGGGCGAACCGCTGCGGATCGACCCCGACCATGATCTGGCCCGCGGCGGCGCCGGACGGGTTGGTGTACTCATCCACCACCATCGCGTCCCGGCCGCGCGGGTCGATCCGGTCCACGATGCTGGCCAGGCTGTGCCGGGCGGGCGGGGAGACCGCGAGCACGGTCGCCGCACCCACCTGAGCGTCGGCTACCTGCCGGATGTTGGCCACCGTCACCGACCAGATGCCGACCGCGAAGCCGGCCAGGGCGAACGCGGTACCGAGCACGATCGTGGTCCGCATCCCGCCTGGCCTGCGGGCCACGTGCCGCAGCGCGAGGAACGGGCCGATCCGGCCGCGGCGCTGGGTGGGCCGGAAGCCGGCCCGGCAGGCCACGATCAGCAGCCGGGAACTGGCCACCGCGATGGCCACGCCCAGCAGCCCGGGCAGCAGCAGGCCGAGCACGCCGCGGTGGGCCGAGCCGATCTGCCCGCTGACCCGGAGCTCGACCAGCCCGGCCAGCGCGGCGGTGATCAGGACGCTGTCCACCACCCAGCCGCGCTGCGCGGCGGCCCGGCTGGCCCGCTGCCACTGCTCCACCACGGGCCGCCGCAGCGTCCGGCGGGCCGCGACGACCACGGCGGCCAGGCCGCCCGCCGTCGCCACGGCGGCGGCCAGCAGTGCCGTGGCGGGCAGGCCCACCGGGGTGCCGGGCCGCAGCAGGATGTGCGCGAGCCCACCGGTGATCGCCCAGCCGGCCAGCAGCCCGGCGGGCAGCGCGACCGCGAGCAGGATGACCGGTTCGGCCAGGCCGAAGGTGAGGGTCCGCCACCGGCCGCGGCCGCGCATCTTGGCCAGGGCCACCTCGGGGGCGCGCGCTTCGGCGGCGTCCGCGACGATGAGGAACAGCAGCAGCCAGGCCAGGATCAGCAGCTGCGCGGTGATCAGCACCACCGGCACCTCGACCGCCCGCCAGCTGGCCCGGACCGTGCTGAAGGTGGCCGGGATCGACGTGGTGGTGGTCGCGCCGGCTTGCTGGAGCTCCGGGCTGAACACCATGTCCCGCATGGCCGCCGCCACCACTGGCACGTCCGCGCCGGTCAGCCGGCGGGGGGCCAGCCAGAAGTCCACGTAGTCGGTGCCCTGCGTGTGCGCTGGCACGGTGCCCATGGTGGCCAGCGGGGTGAACATCGCATCGTAGATGTTGGGCGACGGATGGGTCCCGGACTGGTTCTCATACGGGAAGTAGCGGGTGCCCGCGTCGAACCAGTAGCTGGCCTGGGACGCCGCCGCGGTGATCCGGTAGACGCCGGTGATCACCAGCCGCTTCCAGGCCGGCACCGCGATCGACTGGCCCAGGTGCCAGTGCAGCACGAAGGCGAGCGAGGTGCTGACCGCGATCTGGCGCGGGCCCGTCGGGCAGCGGCCCGCGCTGAACCGCAGGTGCGCGCACACGCCGGACCGGGACACCAGCGGGACGGTCTGGCCCGCCGCCTGCACCGTTGTCTCGGCCGCGGAGACCGGCCTGGTGAACAGCCGGTTCGCCGCAGCCTGGCCGCCGACGTCGCGGGCCAGCAGTGACTCGACCCGCTGGGTCACGGTGTCGATCGCGTCGGCCGGGCCGGACTGGTTGATCTCGAAGCCGCGGGCCGCCACCCCGGCCTGGTTCACGGTGTCCTGCAGGATCGACGACTGGGCCGCGGTGTAGTAGGCGGGCCCGACCGTGACCGCCGCCACGGCCACCACGGCCACGAGCAAGATGGCAACTGAAACCCCGGCCCGGTGGGCAAGCCCGCGCAGGGCACTCAGCAGACCGGTCATGTCATGCCGATTTTACGGAAGCCGGCCTCACAGCCGCATCTCGGCTCCGTCACGATTGCCGCGGGGCGGCCGTCGGCCGGCTCACAGCACGTCACGCCGCTGCAGGTAGCTGAGCGCGGCCCAGCCGGCCGGCACCGGCAGCCAGAAGGTGAGCAGCCGGAACAGCAGCACCGCGCTGACCGCGGTGGCCGCGGGCAGCCCGGTGGCGGTGAGCCCCGCGGCCAGGGCCGCCTCCACCGCGCCCAGCCCACCCGGGGTGGGCACCACCGCGCCCAGCGCGCTCCCGGTCAGGTAGACGACCGCGGCGCTGGTCAGCGGGATGTGGCCGCCGAGCGCGAGCACACAGGTGGCCAGGCAGAAGATGTAGCAGCCGGTGAGCAGCAGCGCGCCGCCGACGCCCTGGGCCAGCTTCCGCGGCTGCTGCAGCATGCTGAGCAGCCGGGGCAGGACCTGCTCCAGCGTCGGCGCGACCCGGGCCCGCAGCAGGCGGCGGCCGGCCGGCACGGCCAGCACGATCAGCGCCGCCAGGATGAGCCCGGCGATGACGAAGTACACCCAGGTCGGCGGGCGCAGCGAATTGCTGCGCGCACCGGTGATGGCCACGAAGATCAGCAGCAGCACGATGTGCAGCACGAACGCCACCACCTGGGCGACGCCGACGCTGGCCGCGGCGACCGCCGGGGGTACCTTGCTGCGCTGCAGATAGCGGATGTTCAGCGCGGCCCCGCCCACCGCGGCCGGGGTGACCAGCGTGACGAAGGACGACGCCACCTGGGCCAGCACGGTCCAGAAGAAGTTCAGCCGCTCCAGCACGAACCCGGACAGCGACCAGGCCGCGGCCAGGTAGGTGCCCATCGACAGGCCCAGGGCGACCAGAATCCACAGCGGGTCGGCGTGCCGCAGCAGCGGGCCCAGGTTGACCCGGGCCAGCTCGCTGGTCAGCAGGTACGCGGCCAGGATGACACCGACCAGGGTGACCAGGCTGCGCAGTCGGATCCGCTCCAGCTGGACCGGCGGGGGCTCCGGGCCGCCCGGCGCCTCGGCCAGCAGCTCCCCGCGCAGCTTGGGCAGGATGTCCTTGCGCCGGCGTACGGTCGCCCGGGTGGACCGGGCCAGCACCACCGGCTGCAGCAGCGGCACCAGCCCGGTCAGCTCGGCCGAGCTGCTCGTCTCACGCAGGGCCAGTTCGGCCGCCCGGTCCGGCCCGACCAGCGTGGCCAGCTCGGCCAGCAGCTGTGCGGTGTCCAGGCGCAGCTGCAGGTCGCTGGCGGCCACGTCCCCGGTGCCCGGGTCGAGCAGCTTCACCTGGTCGCCGTCGTCGAGCAGGATCCGGTCCGCGGTCAGCTGCCGGTGGGTGACCCGGTGCGCGTGCAGCCGCCTTACCGCGTCCCACACCGCGGCAAGCTGTGCCTCGGTCAGCGAGCTGCCCAGCTCGGACAAGGGTGTCCCACCGTCGGCCTCGGTGGCCAGCGCGATGGCTTCCGGGCCGACCCGGAAGAGGGCACACAGCAGCGCCCGGCGCTCGGCGGCCCGGGCGGTGGACAGCGGCGCCCGGCGGGCGACCTGCTCACGCAGGCGCAGCGCACGGTACAGCCGGTACGCCAGGCCGGCCGCCTGCTGGTCCCGGTCGTACACAGCCACGTCGAGCCGCCCGCCAGCGGCGGTGACCGCCGCGTAGTGGCGGGATTCCGTCCCGGTGCCGGGCACCCGGCGCAGCTCGGTGACGGGGTAGCCAACGACCGCGAGGGCGGCGGCGATCACCTCCCCGGTGGGCCGCTGGGACATGGAGCCCGCGGCGTACCGCACCGCGACCGCGATCACCCAGCCCAGCAGCAGGGTGATCAGCACCGACAGCACGGTCGTGTGCAGCCCGGCCAGGCTGGCCACCGAATAGACGACGACCGCCACCCACAGCGCGGCCCGCCAGCGCGGCCGGCCGCTCAGGTCGATGATCGTGGTGTACGCGACCAGCCCGGCCAGCGGCGCGTCCAGCGGGGCGAAGCCGCCGGCTTCCGGCCGGGACGTGGCAATCGCGTGGTACAGCTGGCTGGCCGCGCTGCTCCGCAGCACGGCATTGGCCAGGCCGACCAGGACTGCGGTGGCCACGCCGATGACCAGCGCCTCAGCCAGCCGGCGGCCCTGGCGGCGGTACAGCTGCCGGATGGCCAGCGCCACCGGCAGCAGCACCAGGGCCAGCAGGGCGGCCACCCGGAGCAGGGACAGGATGCCGTCGGGCAGCCGCTGGCTCGCCCCGACCACGTCGGTCTCCACGCCATCGGTCGTCGCCTTGGCCAGCAGCCCCGCCACCACCAGCAGGCCGATCCCGGCCAGGCCAGCCACACAGCGCAGCAGATCGGTGGGCCGCCGGACCCGCCGGACCTGCCAGTCCTCGATCACCGGCGCACGGCTGCCTGGCGGTTCGGTGCTGGAGGGCTCCGTGCTGGCGGGCTCCGTGCTGGAGGGCTCCGTGCTGGCGGGCTCCGTGCTGGAGGGCTCCGTGCTGGAGGGTTCCGTGCTGGACGGCCCGGTGCCGGGCGGCGCGCCCGGAGGGCACGCCCCGTCGCGCGCCGCACCCGGCGCCGCCCGACCCTCGGCTAGCGCGCCATCAGCCGGCGGCCCGGCTGGTGCGGCGCCCGCCGCCGGGCGGGGCAGGCGAGGGGGCGTGCTCACCCCACGATCGTTTCACCCGGCCGCCCACCCCGCATAGCCGCGCCTGGTCAGCGCCGCTTGCGGCCCGGGCTGAGCCCGACCAGGCGGCGCCAGGCGACCAGCGTGAACACCAGCCCGAGCACCACCATGAGCCCCATGTCCAGGAACCAGATGCTCGGCTTGTGCTGCCACAGCGGGTCGGCCGGCCCGTTGGACGCGGGCGAGATCACCGACAGATTGGTGGTGGATGCGGACGCGCCAAAGCCCCACCGGGCCGGGGCGAGCCAGGACAGCTGGTCCAGCCCGACCTTGCCGTTCAGCGGCAGCACCCCACCGGACAGGATGACCTGGGCGATGGCCAGCAGCACCAGCAGCGGCATGGCCTTCTCGGACGAGCTGACGATCGAGGAGATCAGCAGCCCGAGCGCCATCGAGGCCAGCGCCAGGAACACGATGGCCAGGATGATCTCGGCGAACGCGTTCGGCAGGACGACGCCCTTCGCGGGCATCGGCCGGCCGGCCAGGCCGAGCCCGACCAGCAGCAGGGCCTGCAGCCCGCTGATCACGCCCAAGACGATGACCTTGGAGAACAGGTAGGTGCCGGACGACAGGCCGGCCGCCCGTTCTCGGGCATAGATGGGCCGCTCCTTGACCAGCTCACGGACCGAGTTGGCGGCGCCGATGAAACAGGCCCCGATGATCAGGACCAGCAGCAGGGTGCTGGCGTCGGGGTTGCTGCCGGGCGCGCCGGTCAGGCCCTCCGGGGAGGGGACCGCGCGCAGCAGCCCGCCGATCACGATCGGCAGCACGGCCAGGATGGCCAGGTAGCTGCGATCCGAGGCGATGACCGACAGGTAGCGCCGGCACAAGGTGGAGACCTGGGCGAAGAACCCGCGTGGCGCTGGCGGGCGGCCGGGGCGTTCCCGCAGCGAATCCGGGACCTGCCGGGCCACCCCGCCGGCCACGTTGTCCGCGTAGTACGGGGACCGCTGGAAGTCGCCCACCCAGTCCCGGTCCGGCTGGGCCTCGAACGCCTGGAACACCTCGGCCCACCGGGACTTGCCGAAGTACTTCAGCCCGTCGGCGGGGGGGCCGTAGAAGGCGACCCGGCCGCCGGGCACCAGGACCAGCAGCCGGTCGCACACATCCAGGTTGTCCACGCTGTGCGTGACGATGATGACCGTCCGGCCGTCCTTGGCCAGCCCGCTCATCAGCTCCATGACCGACTTGTCCAGCCCGGGGTCCAGACCCGAGGTGGGCTCGTCCAGGAACAGCAGGGACGGCTTGGTCAGCAGCTCGAGCGCGACGTTCACCCGCTTCTGCTGGCCACCGGACATCGATCCGGTCCTGGTGTTGACGTGCTTGGTCAGCGCCAGCTCGTCGATGACCTCATCCACCCGGTGATTGCGCTCGGCGGCCGACGTGTCACCCGGGAACCGCAGCTCGGCCGCGTAGCGCAGCGCCCGGCGCGGCTTCAGCTGGGTATGCAGGATGTTGTCCTGCGGCACCAGCCCGATGCGGTGCCGCAGCTCGTCGTAGTGCGTGTAGAGGTCGCGGTCGTCGTACAGCACCGCGCCCTCGGTGGCGGGCCGCATCCCGGTGAGCGCGCCGAGCAGGGTGGACTTGCCCGCGCCGCTGGGGCCGATGACGCCGACCAGGGACCGCTCCGGGATCGGGAAGCTCACGTGATCGAGCAGCACCTTCCCGCCGGGCAGGCGCACGGTCAGGTCCTGGGCGACCAGGGAGACATCCCCTTCGTCGATGAACTCCCGCAGTTCCTCGCCGACCAGCCGGAAGGTGGCCCGGCCGATGCCGACCAGGTCCTGCTCGGTAACGGCCGCCCGGTCCACCCGGCGGCCGTTGACGAACGTGCCGTTGTGGCTGCCCAGGTCGACGATCTCGTACCGGCCACCGCCGGTATTGCGCAGCTCCGCGTGCTCGCGCGACACGCTCAGATCCGGGATCACCAGGTCGTTGGCTGGATCCCGGCCGATCCGCATGACCCGGGCCGGGGCGCGCAGCACCGCGGTGGGCCGCCGGTCCACGCTGCTCTGGCCGGTGGGCGGCCGGGCTCCGTCGGCCGACGCAACCGCGAGCATCATGACCGGGCCGTCGTCCGGGTGGCCCAGCCGCAGCACCGCGCTCTGGGCGATCTCCACCCGGCCGATCCGCCGGGTGCCCAGGAACGTCCCGTTCGTCGAGCCCGTGTCCTCGAGAATCCAGGCCTGGCCGTCCGCCCGGAGCACGGCGTGCTGCCACGAGACGCGGGAATCGCTGACCACGATGTCGGACTTCGGGTCCCGGCCCACCCGGTACTGCGAGCCCGCATGCAGCGTCTGGTCGGAGCCCTGGGTCTTCACGACGAGTGCCGGGGCAGCCGGCGGCGAAACGAGACGCTCGTTCATTGGGACAGTCTAAAGGGATTCATGGGACGGCAAATAGAGCGTTAAGCAGGCGATTTTCCAGGTTGCGGGGGGTTTCCCGCCAGGGAACGTGAGCTAAGCGCCGGTTGTCCGGAAAGCCCGAATCGGCATCGTTCAGCGAGCCTGCCCGGCGGCGAGCACAATTTTTCACGCGCCGCCGGCCGGCCGCCCGGGACGGTCCGGGCCGGTGAGCACCGGGGGTGGTGACCGAGCAGTCCCCGCGCCCGCCCCGCGCGTTCCCGGCCGGCCGCCTCCCCCGCGAGCTGGCCGTGGAACCCGGCGGCTCGTGGTGCTCGTCACGAATTCCGCGTCGCACCAATTAGCGGCGGTAAATGTGTCCGGCTTGACGTAAGCCGAGCGCTTATGGCCCCGTCCCGCCCGGCTCACTAGGGTGGATACCGAGCTGGCCGCTGAGGCGCGGGACCAGCATGTCATAGCATTTGCGGAAAGCTGCCCGGCGCCTGGCCGGGGCCTCGACCACCTGGCGGCCACTGTGAGCGACTACCCGACGCAACGCCTGCCGATCCAGCCTGGTGACAACGGTGGGCCGTACGGCGGGTATTACGACGGGCCAGGTGGCCGCCCCCGCCGGTCCCGCGGGCGCCGCGCGCTGATCATCACCATCGTGACGCTGGTCGTGCTGGCCGCCCTGTTCGTCATCGCCGACCGGGCGGCGGTCAGGATCGCGGACAGCAAGTTCGCCAGCCAGGTGCAGAGCCAGGGCCATCTCAGCGACAAGCCGTCGGTCGACATCGAGGGCTTCCCGTTCCTCACCCAGCTGGCCGCCCGCGAGTTCAACGAGGTGAAGATCAGCGCCCCCGAGGAGCAGGCGGGCCCGGTTGAGATCAGGAACCTGCAGGCCACCATGCACGACATGAAGCTCATCAACGGCTTCAGTGGCGCGCACATCGGCAGCCTGAACGGGACCGGGCTGATCACCTTCGCCAGCCTGGCCAAGGCCGCTAACGTGCCCGGCCTGAAGATCTCCGCGCTGAACAATACCGAGGCGAAGGTCACCGTCGACCTGGACATCATCTCGGCCAGCGGCATAGCCCGGGTCACCAAGGTGGGCGACAACAAGCTCAACATCGCGATCGTCAACGCGGGCGGGATCCCGCTGAGCGCGCTGGGCGGGCTGAACAACATGACGATCACCATCCCGGGCGTGCCGGTGGGCCTCAAGCTGGCCAGCATCAGCATGACCTCGCAGGGCATCCTGATCCACATCACCGGCCACAACGTCACGCTGAGCAATAGCTGAGCTGGCTCGGCCGCTGCCCGGTGGCTAGCGCACTACCCCGGGCCGGCTTACCATTCGGCCGTGGCCATGGTGTTCGGGGTGGTAAAGCGCCTGCTGCTGGGGCGCCCAATGCGCAGCGACCGGCTGGGGCACACGCTGCTCCCCAAGCGGATCGCACTGCCCGTGTTCGCCAGCGACGCGCTGTCCTCGGTGGCCTACGCGACCGAGGAAATCCTCATCGTCCTGTCGGTCGGCGGGATCGCGTTCTTCCACTACACCCCCTACATCGCGCTGGCCGTCGGCGTGCTGATGCTGGTCGTGGTCGCGTCCTACCGGCAGAACGTGCACGCCTACCCATCCGGCGGCGGCGACTACGAGGTGGCCACCACCAACCTCGGGCCCAAGGTGGGCATGACCGTGGCCAGCGCGCTGATGGTGGACTACACGCTGACCGTCGCGGTGTCCGTGTCGGCCGGCGTGGCCAACCTGGCCTCCGCGTTCCCGGTGCTGGACTCGCAGGTCACGCTCATCGCCGTGCTCGTGGTGGCGGTGATCGCGGTGATGAACCTGCGCGGCGTGCGCGAGTCCGGCACCGCGTTCGCCATTCCCACCTACTGCTTCATCGGCGTGGTCGCGCTGCTCATCATCTGGGGCTTCACCCGCGTCGGGCTCGGCCACCACCTCGAGTCGGACAGCGCGCATTACGGGGTCAAGGCCGCCCGCGAGTACACCGGGGTGGCCCTGATCTTCCTGCTGCTGCGCTCGTTCTCGTCCGGCTGCACCGCGCTCACCGGCGTGGAGGCGATCAGCAACGGGGTGCCCGCGTTCCGCAAGCCCAAGAGCAAGAACGCGGCCACCACGCTGGCCCTGCTCGGCGCGATCGCGGTGTCCATGTTCGCCGGCGTTACCGCGCTCGCGCTGATCAGCCACGTGCACTACGCGCCCCCGCAGGACCTGACCGGGATGCCCGCTGGCACCACCCAGCGGACGGTGATCGCCCAGGTCGGGCGGGCGGTGTTCGGGGACACCTCGCCGCTTTTCTACATTCTGCAGTTCGTCACCGCGCTCATCCTGGTGCTCGCCGCGAACACCGCGTTCAACGGGTTCCCGGTGCTCGCCTCGATCCTGTCCCGGGACGGCTACCTGCCCCGCCAGATGCACACCCGGGGCGACCGGCTCGCCTTCAGCAACGGGATCCTGCTGCTGTCCGGTTTCGCGATCCTGCTCATCGTGGTCTTCCAGGCCTCACCCACCCGGCTCATCCAGCTCTACATCATCGGCGTGTTCGTCTCGTTCGTGTGCAGCCAGACCGGCATGATCCGGCACTGGAACCGGCTGCTGCGCAGCACCACCGACCGGGCCGTCCGGCGGCGCATGATCCGGTCCCGGACGATCAACACGATCGGGGCCTGTTTCACCGCGGTCGTTCTGGTCATCGTGCTGATCAGCAAGTTCGCCAGCGGGGCGTGGATCGTGGTGGTGGCCATGCCGCTCATCTGGCTGACCATGCGTGGCATCCACCGGCACTACGAGCACGTCGCCGTCGAGCTGACCCCGCCGGACGATCTCAAGCTCACCATGCCCGCCCGCAACCGGTCCATCGTGCTGGTGTCCAAGCTGCACCTGCCGACGCTGCGGGCGCTGGCCTACGCCAAGGCCACCCACCCCAGTCAGCTGGAAGCGGTGACCGTGGATGTGGACGAGGCGGAGACGATGCGGCTCAAGGAGGACTGGGAACGGGCCGGCATCCCGGTCCCGCTGACCGTGGTCGCCTCGCCGTACCGGGAGATCACCCGCCCGATCGTCTACTACGTGAAACGGCTGCGCCGGGAGAGCCCCCGCGACATCGTGACCGTCTACGTACCCGAGTACGTGGTGGGCCACTGGTGGGAACAGCTGCTGCACAACCAGAGCGCGCTGCGGCTGAAGACCCGGCTGCTGATGCAGCCCGGGGTGGTCGTCGCCAGCGTGCCGTACCAGCTGCGGTCCGCCACCCACCACCACCCGTCCTCGCCCGCCGGGGACGGCGGGGACGCCGCGCGGGGTTCCAACGGCGACGGCCGGGCCCTCAGCCCCCTGGACGGGCCGCCCGGTGACCCGGCCGCGGCCGTGCACCGGCTGACCGCGGCCACCGAGGAACTGCACGCGGCCGACCTGCAGGCCGAGTGCCGGGAGGCCGGGGCGACGCCGATCGCCGAAACCATCGAGCATGACATCGTGGACGTGGCCGGCACTCTGCGCACGGTCACCCTGCGGCCGCGGGGCACCAGCCTGGCCATGGAGGCCGACCTGTGGGACGGGACCGGCAGCGTCACCCTGGTCTGGCTGGGCCGCCGGGACATTCCCGGCATCCGGCCCGGCCGCCACATCGAGGTCCACGGGCGGCTGGCGCGGATCAAGGACGAGCGCACGATCTACAACCCCAGCTACGAACTCCGCCCCGGCCCGGAGTGACCGGGGCAGGCGACCCGCGTCAACGCTGGAAGCGGTAGCCCATGCCGGGCTCGGTGAGCAGGTAGCGCGGCTGGGACGGATCGGGCTCCAGCTTGCGGCGCAGGTGCGCGAGGTGAACCCGCAGGTAGTTGGCTTCGGTCTGGTACTGCGGGCCCCAGACCTCCCGCAGCAGCTGGCGCTGGGTGACCAGTCGTCCCTCGTGCCGGGCCAGGATTTCCAGCAGCTGCCACTCGGTCGGGGTCAGCCGCACATCGCTGCCGTCCCGGGTGACCCGCTTCGCGGCCAGGTCCACGCTGAAGTCGGCGGTAGCCAGCACCGGCTCATCAGGTGCGGGTGACGCCCGGCGGACCGCCGCGCGCAGCCTGGCCAGCAGCTCATTCATGCCGAACGGCTTGGTCACGTAGTCATCCGCGCCCGCGTCCAGCGCGGCCACCTTCTGGCTCTCCTGCCCCCAGGCGGACAGCACGATGATCGGGGTGGAGGTCCAGCCGCGCACCCCCTTGATCACCTCGGTGCCGTCCATGTCCGGCAGGCCCAGGTCCAGGATGAGCACGTCCGGCCGGTCCCGGGCCATAGCCGCCAGCCCGGACGTCCCGTCCGCCGCGGTGCTCACCTCGTACTTGCGCGCGGTCAGGTTGATGCGCAGTGCCCGCAGGATCGGCTCCTCGTCGTCGATCACCAGGACCCTGGTCACCGCGCGCCGGTCCCCGCGGGCATGCTGGCCGTCCCGGTCACTGCTCGGCGGCCGCGGCCGACGCGGCCGGCGCAGCCGCCACCGGCAGGGTGACCCGCACGGTCAGCCCGCCGCCCGGCGTGTCCACGGCGGCGACGGAGCCGCCCATGGCCTCCAGGAACCCCTTGGCTACCGCCAGCCCCAGCCCCACCCCGGTGCCCGCGGGGCCGTCGCCGAGCCGCTCGAACGGCTCGAACATGCGCTGCTTGAAACCGGCCGGCACGCCCGGGCCGTGATCGCACACCTCGAGCACCACGCTGCCCGCCTCGGGCCGGGCCCGCAGCACCGGCGGCCGCCCGGCCGGCGAGTGCGCCAGCGCGTTGCCGAACAGGTTGGCCAGTACCCGCTCCAGCAGCACCGGGTCCGTGCGTACCAGCGGCAGGTCGTCGGGCACCGCCATCCGTACGCTGCTCGCCGGGGCCAGCCCGAGCAGCGCGGCCGGCGCGACCTCCTCGACGGCGGTGGGCCGCAGGAACGGCTGCAGCGAGCCGGTCGCCAGCCGGCTCATGTCGAGCAGGTTCCCGATGAGCGCGTCCAGCCGGTCGGCGCCGTCCTCGATCGTGGCCAGCAGCGCCGCCTCGTCGGCCGGGGTCCACTCCACGTCGGTCTGCCGCAGCGTGCTGACGCTGGCCTTGATCGACGCGAGCGGGGTACGCAGGTCGTGGCTGACCGCGGCGAGCAGCGCGGTGCGCATCCGGTTGCCCTCGGCCAGCGCCTCGGCCTGGGCCGCCTGGGTGCGCAGCCGGTCCCGGTCCAGAGCCGCTCCGGCCTGGGCGGCGAAACCGTCCAGCAGGCGTGCGGTCATCGGCCGGGACTGCCCGGCCACGATCAGCGCCACCGTCTCGCTGGCGGTGACGCGCGCCGGCACGGCGTCGGCAGGGGCGGATCCGCTGACCGCGACGCTGACCCACTGGTCCCGGACCAGCTCGTCCAGTTCGGCGCGGCCACCCCACGAGCTGGTCAGATGGTCCAGCACGGCGGTGGGCGTGTCAGCGCCGCCGAGCACGGTCCGGGCCAGCGCGAGCAGCGAAGCCGCCTCGTCCGCGCTGAGTGCCGCCTGCACCTGGCGGCGTGCCGCCAGGTGAACCACGCTGCTGACCGTCACCGCGACGGTGACGAACAGCAGCAGCGCCAGCATGTTGCGCGGCTCCGCGATGGTCAGGGTGTGCAGCGGCTTGGTGAAGTACCAGTTCAGCAGCAGGCTCGCGGTGACCGCGGCCAGCACCGCCGGCCAGAAGCCACCGACGATGGCCACCGCGACCACGGCCACCAGATAGATCAGCAGGTCATCGGACAGATCCAGGTGCTGGCGGGCCGCGGCCAGGGCCACCGTGATCAGTGGCAGCCCCGCGATCAGCAGCACCCCCGCGGCCTGCCGCCGGCCACGCAGGCCCATCCCGGCCCGGATCGGCCCGGCCGGCCAGGGTGCGGCCCCGGCCACCGTGGCCCGGGCGGTCCGGGCCAGCCGCTGGCCGGCCCCGGCGGGCGGCCGCTCACCACGCACGTTCACAATCCATAGTCTGAACGACGGCACGAGATCGCGCACCACCAGGCCAGCAGCGGCGCCCACCAGGGCGCAGCAGGCCATCGCGACCGCGGCCCGCGCGGCCAGCGGGCCGGTCATCTGGAGCTGGGCGTATGGCGGCCCGGAGAAGCCGGCCACGGTCAGCCAGCCGATCAGGCCGATGACGGGGGCGACCAGCAACTCGGCCACGGCGGAGCTGATCAGGACTACGCCCGCGGCCAGGATCAGCACCCCGGTGGCGGGCAGCCTGCCGTGCAGGCCGGCCGCCACCGCCCCGACCACCAGCAGCACGGCGAACCCGGCAGGCAGCGCGAAATACGCCGCCAGCCCGGCGCGTGCTCGGCTGCGGTTCATCCCATTCAGTTCACCGCCGCCTCCGGCGGGTGCCGCGGATCTTCACACACCCTTAACACGCCAGCTGGCAGCCTTAACGCGCTGCTAACACGCGGGCCGCGGCCGGACCGCCCACCAGAGCCAGGACGGCGATCACCGGCCCGGGCCCGCGGCCGCCGCCGCGGTGGCCACCCCGGTCTCCACGGGCGGGCGGGCCGCGGGCCGGCGCACCAAGGAGGCGGTCGCCGCGGCCAGCACGCTGGCGGCGGCGGTGAACAGCCAGACGCGGCGGAACGCCGGCACCGCTGCCGCCGCGGTGGCGGGAGCACCCAGGATGGTCACGAAAAGGGCGACGCCCAGCGCCGAGGCGACCTGCCGTCCCATGTTGACCAGGGCCGAGCCGGTGCCGAACCGCGCCGGTGGCAACGCCGTCGTGCTCGCGCTCATCAGCGTGGGCAGCGTCAGCCCCACCCCCATGCCGGTCAGCAGCATGCTGGGCAGCAGGTCGAGCGCGTAATTCGGGGTGACGCTCACGGTGACCACGCGCCACAGCAGGCCGGCCGCGAACAGCAGGTTGCCGGCCGCCGCGACCGGCGCCGGGCCGATCCGCCGGGACAGCGGGCCGGCCCCGACCGCCAGCGCTGGCACCATGGCCGGGCCGGGGGCGATCGCGAGACCGGTGCGCAGCGCCGACCAGTGCCAGACCGTCTGGCACCACAGCACGTTGGACAGCAGCATGGCGGCGAATCCCACACCGAACACGAAAACGGCCGCGCTGGCCGAGCGGAACGCGGGAATGCGCAGCAGGTGCAGCTCCACCAGCGGCCGTTCGTGGTGCGTGCACCGCCACAGGAACCAGCCCAGCGCCGTGGCCGAGCCGGCCAGCAGGGCCACTACCCCGGCCGACGACCACCCCCAGGACGGGCCCTCCACCAGCCCGCCGGTCAGCCCGCCGACGGCCGCGATCAGCAGCACCGCGCCCAGCAGGTCGGGCAGGGGCTCAGCGGCCCGGGGCGGCGGGTGCGGGAGCACCCGGGCCCCTGCCACCAGCGCGGCCGCCCCGACGGGCAGGTTGACCAGGAACACCCACCGCCAGTCCGCCTGCACCAGCAGGCCGCCAGCCACCGGGCCCAGCGCGGCCGAGACACCGCCGACGGCCGCCCACGCCCGGACCCGCCCGGCGCGCTGCTGCGCCGGGGTGACGGCCAGCAGCAGGGCCAGCGAGGTGGGAATCAGCGCCGCTGCCCCCGCGGCCTGCACCGCCCGCGCCGCCACCAGGAAGACGAGACCGGGGGCGGCCGCGCAGGCGGCCGACGCCGTGGTGAACACCGCGATGCCGGCCAGGAACACCCGGCGCTGGCCGGTCCGGTCTGCCAGCCGGCCGGCCGGCACCAGCAGCGCGGCGAACACGATCGCGTAGGCGTTCAGCACCCACGACAGCCCGGCCAGCGAACTGTGGCCGAAATCCCGCCCGATGCTGGGCAGCGCCACGTTGACGATGAACAGGTCCAGGTTAGACATGAAGATCGCGGCGACCACGACGGCGAACACGGCGCGCCCGTCCCGCCTCTGCTGGTTTGAAATTCCAACTGGCACGTCAGGAGAGTAGCGGGCTTGAGTTTGATATGGCAACCTTGACGGGTGATCAGTTCCAGCAGCCGGCCGGTGCCGCCCGCCGGGGTGGGCCCGCGGCGGTCCGCGCCGCTACCCGGGCGCCCGTGCTCGATCGCCCGGGCGCTCGACCTGATCGGCGAGAAGTGGGCGCTGCTCGCGATCCGGGAGATCTCCTTCGGCAATCACCGGTTCAACGAGATCGCCCGGAACACCGGCGCACCCCGGGACCGGCTGGCCGCCCGGCTGCGCAGCCTGGTCGAGGCCGGGATCGTGGAGCAGCGGGCGTACCAGAGCAGCCCGCCGCGGTCTGGGTACCACCTGACCCAGGCCGGGCGCGAGCTCACACCGGTCCTGCGCGCGCTGGTGACCTGGGGCGACCGCTGGGTGTCGGACCGCCCCCCGGCCACCCTCATGCACGGTGATCACGAGCTGGCGCTCGGCTGGACCTGCCGGGAATGCGGTGCCGAACCCGGGCCAGAGTCAGTTTCCGTCCGGCCTAACGCCCCAGGCTGGGACATTCACGGGCCGGTCACCACCGCCGGGCCAGGCCGGGGCTAACCGCTGGCCGGGCCGGGCTCCCCGGGCTGACCGCCCGGCGGCTCGCCAAGATCGACCGGGCACTCCTCATGCTGCCATCTGCCGTCGGCCCGGAGCCGGACGTCCTCCCCGGTCACGATGACCCGCCCGCAGCGGGCGCAGCGCTGCCCGGGAGCGTGCAGCTCGTTGTCCTCGGCATCGACGAAGCGGTTGTCGCGCTCCCGCTCCTCGTGCTCCTCGATCTCCTCCTCGACGAGCTCGTCGCGCTCGAGCGGCAGCATGTGCTCCTCGCGAAGCTCATCCAGGCGCTGCTCCCGGCGTTCTTCCTCGCCGTATTCCGGTCCGTAATCCGGCCGTACAGTCATGTCGCCCCCAGCGTCGGGTCGGGCGGCGGGCGTGGCCCGCCGTCACCCAAGTCTTGCATTGCGGGCCCGTTCTGTCTCAGCCCACTGCGGTCCAGAGCCGGGCAAACCCCGCGGGGCGGGGCGCGGCCGCCCCGGCCGGGCGTTTCGCACCGTCCTCCCGGGCAACGCTACGGCTGATCCGCCGCCTCCCTCAACTCCCCGAACGCGGCCACCAGCCGGGAGGTGGGCCACGAGGCGTTGAGCCCGCTGGGATTGGGCAGCACCCACAGCCGGGTCGGCCCGAGGACGGCGTCCTGGGGGCCGACCTGGGCGCCCGGCGCGCCGAACGCGGTCCGGTAGGCGGTGACGCCGAGGACCGCGAGCCACCGCGGGGCCAGCCGCGCGAGCCTACCGGTGAGCAGCCCGGCACCAGCGCGCAGCTCGGCGGGGCTCAGCTCGGCCGCCCGGGCGGTGGCCCGGGCGGCGATGTTGGTGATCCCCAGGCCCAGGCCGGGCAGCAGGTCCTGCTCGTCCGGCCGGAACTGGCGCGGGGTGAACCCGGAGCGGTGCAGCGCGGGCCAGAACCGGTTGCCGGGCCGGGCGAAATGGTGGCCGGTGGCCGCCGAGTACAGACCCGGGTTGATGCCGGCGAACAGCACCCGCAGGCCGGGCGCGATGACGTCGGGGATCGTCGCGTCCCGGGCCGCGATCAGGTCGGCCTGGCCGGGCCGCCACGCGGCCGGGCGGGTGGTGATCTGCGGGGCCCTGGGCACAGCCCTCACCTTATGGCCCGAGATCCCCACGCGGGGCCGACCGGGCGCTGGCCGGTTCGCCGGGAAAATTCCTTTAATTGGCCTAATGCCTGGCCAGCCGCTGATGGGCAGGCAGGTGCAGGTAAGTGATCCGTGTTTAACGGCACTCTGGAATGGCTATTGATAAAGATCAGAATACCTGGGGGAACCGCGAGCGGGCAGAAGTTATTTTTTTTGGCCAGCATCGGCCTCCTGGTAAACGGTGAATAAGCGCACTTGGGGGTGACGCACTATTCACTGCCGGGCCGGCCTGGCCGGTCCGGCCGGGTTATAGCACTCTTTACCGGCCCGGCCGCAGATCAGCCGGGCGGTAAAGGAATTCAGCGCCCCGCGTGCGTGATGGTCGCCTCAGGCGGCGCCGGCGCCATGAACCCGCGCCCACATCCGCCGCCAGCGCGGCCACTTGCTGTCCTGCGGTGGCCAGCGCGTGCCCAGGGGCGGAAACCGAGCGCGCCGCGCGCGCCCCACCGAAGGCTCCTTTTGTCACCGAAGAGGACTTTCAGCCGCATTCCTGCCCGGCTGGCCGCAGTGCTGGCTGGCACCGCCATCGTCCTGGCCGCCGCCTTGGCCGGCCCGGGAACCGCCGGGGCGCCCCGGCCCAGCGATCCCGGCCCGGCGGGGAGCACACTCTCGCCGCCCAGCGCACCGCGGATCACCCGCGGCGCGGCGCTGACCAGCTACGGCCTGGCCAGCCGGCATCCCAGGACCGGCGGGTTCGGCCGCCTGCCGCGGCCACGGGTTCAGCACCGGCGTCATCCGCTCCGGCGCCACCCGCTCCGGCGCCACCCGCTCCGCCACCACCCGAAGCGGCATGACCGGCGGCGCCACCCCCGCCCGCGCGGGACGCGGAGCCACGGCACCCCGCAGCAGATCGCCCGGTCGCTGCTGACCGGTTTCCACTGGGCGCACTCCCAGTTCCGCTACCTGAACCTGCTGTGGACGCGGGAGAGCGGCTGGAACCGCTACGCGTCCAACCCATCGTCTGGTGCCTACGGAATCCCGCAGGCCGTGCCCGGCGACAAGATGGCCAGCGCCGGGCCGCACTGGCGATCCAGCGCGCGTACCCAGATCATCTGGGGTATGGGCTATATCAAGAGCCGTTATGTCACGCCGTGGCAGGCCTGGCAGCATGAGCTTCGCTGCGGCTGGTACTGACCGGTTCAGAGGCGGGACATCAGGGTCAGCGCCGCGCGAACCTCACGCTTGCTGACCAGCGCGTCAAAGGTCAGCTCGCTGCGGCAGAACCGGGCGAACGCATGCCAGCCCCGGGGCGAGGCCAGGCCGAGGTGGAAGGCTCCCGGGTGCCGGGTAAAGCCGGTGAGCAGCCGGCGCCCGGCGGCCATCTCCGGCAGCAGGACCCGGGCCACCGCCGCCGGGTAGGCGTCCAGGGCCTGGTTCACCCGGGCCTCGTCGCAGGCGGCGGCCGCTTCGGCGGCCGCCGCCCCGGCCATCGCGCCGGACCGGAGCGCGAAGCTAATGCCCTCCCGGGTCCACGGCTCCAGCAGCCCGGCCGCGTCCCCGGCGACCAGCACCCGCCCCGCACGGAGCGGGGAGCCATCCGCCCGGCAGCGGGTCAGGTGGCCGGAGTCGCGCTCCGCCGGATAGTGGGCCAGGCCCAGCCGGGTGGCGAAGTCGCGCAGGTACTGCCGGGTCCGCTCACCGTACCCGCGCGCGGCGATCACCCCCAGGGTGAGCCGGTCGCCCTTGGGGAACACCCAGCCATACGAGCCGGGGATCGGCCCCCAGTCGAGCAGCAGCCGCCCCCGCCACTGCCCGGCGACCGTGGCCGGTACCGGGATCTCCAGTTCCAGGCCGAGGTCAGTCTGCTGGAAGCGAACTCCAGCGTGCCGGGCGGTGACTCCCGCCGACCCGTCCGCGCCGATCAGTACCGGGGCCCGCAGCTCCGTACCATCCGCCAGCCGGGCCCACGCCTGCCCGCCGCGCTGGCCGATGCCCCGCACCGGCGCGCGCTGGCGCAGCGTGACCCCGGCCGCGGTGGCCGCCTGGCGCAGCGCATCGTCGAACTCCTCGCGGGACACCATGGCCAGCAGCGGAACCGGATCGCGGCGGGTGAAGCGGCGGCGCCCGTTCAGCGTGGCGGTGACCGTGTGCACGGTGTCCCGGGCGGGTACCTGGACCTGACCGCCGGCCGCCGCCAGCGACGCCCCGATCAGCCCGCCGCCGCAGGTCTTGTAGCGCGGGTGCGCGGCCCGCTCGACCACGACGGTACGCGCGCCCGCGCCCGCCGCCGCCAGCGCCGCCGACAGGCCCGCCGGGCCAGCGCCGATGACTGCGACATCCCACTCCCGGAGTTCCGCCACCCCCGCAGCGTAGACGAGGGGCCGCCCGCGAAAACTGTTGCGGCCGCCCGGTCTGGCCAGCAGGATGAACCCGTGACCTGGACGGCCCCTGAGGTAGCCCGGGTGGATCCGCCGACCGTGGCCGGTGAGCGTGCGGCACTCGACGGCTGGCTGGACTACCACCGCAGCACGCTGCTGCACAAGTGCCAGGCCCTGGCCGGCGAGCAGCTGGCCCGCCGCGCGGTGCCGCCGTCCTCGCTCTCCCTGCTCGGGCTGGTGCGGCACATGACCGAGGTGGAACGCGCCTGGTTCCGGCGCCGGGTCGCGGGCCAGACCGGGCTGGGCTCCCTGTACTGCAGCGACGAGTTCCCGGACGGCGACTTCGACCTGGCCGAGCCGGATGGTGCCGAGGCTGGCTTCGCCGCGTTCCGGCAGGAGTGCGGCCTCGCCCGGGAAGCCGCCGCGGGTCGCCCGCTGGACGGGACCTTCACGCATGAGCGTTACCACCGCCCGATCGACCTGCGCTGGGTCTACCTGCACATGACCGAGGAGTACGCGCGGCACAACGGGCACGCCGACCTGCTCCGCGAGCGGATCGACGGGGTGACCGGCGACTAGGGTGTGCGCTGCCTCCCTTAAGCGGTGGCCAGGCTCAGCTCCGGGCGGGCTGGCCCCCCCAGCAGCGGCGAGGAGATCAGGAAGTCGGCGGTCGAGCGGTTGCACGCGACCGGGATGTCGCACACCACCGCGACCCGCAGCAGCGCCTTGACGTCGGGGTCGTGCGGCTGCGGCTCCATCGGATCCCACAGGAAGACCAGCAGGTCGATATCGCCCTCGGCGATGCGGGCGCCGATCTGCTGATCACCGCCCAGCGGCCCGCTGCGGAAACAGGTGACCGGCAGGCCGAGTTCCTCGGTCAGTACCCGTCCCGTGGTCGCGGTGGCGCACAGCTGGTGCCGCCGCAGCAGGTCGACGTTGTAGCTGGCCCACTCCAGCATGTCCTGCTTCTTGTTGTCGTGGGCGATCAGGGCGATCCGCCGCGCCTGGGGCGCGGGACGGTCAGTGCGCACAGGGGTCCTTCCGCGTGTTGTGGATCCGGCCATACCGGGTTGCCAACCCACGGGATCGCGGCATCATTTCGTGACCTCGCCCACAGGCGTGGGCACGGCGGCCATGACAACTGTCACGGGCACGTCGTGACAGCCATCGGCCCGGCCCGCGCCCGGGCGCTGTCACTATGTCGGCATGACAGTGACCAACATGGCCGACGGGCGGGATTCCCAGCGGGCCGGCACCGGCCAGCCCCCGGCGATCGCCCTGCGGGGGATAAGCAAGAGCTTCGGCTCGGTGCAGGCGGTGCAGGGCATCGACCTGGACGTGGCTCCCGGGGAGATCGTCGCGTTCCTCGGCCCCAACGGCGCGGGCAAGACATCCACCATCGACATCATCCTGGGCCTGTCCCACCCCCACGCGGGCACCGTGGCGGTCTATGGCATGCCGCCCAGGCACGCCATCTCGCGTGGGCTCGTCTCCGCGGTGATGCAGACCGGGGGGCTGCTCAAGGACCTGACCGTGCGGGAAACCGCGCAGTACACGGCGAGCCTGTTCGTGCGGGCCACGCCGGTGGAGGACGCGCTGGCCCGGGCCGGGATCGCCGATATCGGGGACCGGCTGGTCGGCAAGTGCTCCGGCGGGGAGCAGCAGCGGCTGCGCTTCGCCATGGCCCTGCTGCCCGATCCGGAACTGCTGATCCTGGACGAGCCGACCACGGGCCTGGATGTGGAGGGCCGCCGCGGCTTCTGGGCGGCGATCCGGCAGGACGCGGGGCAGGGGCGGACCGTGCTGTTCGCCACGCACTACCTCGAAGAAGCCGACGCCTACGCCGACCGGATCATCCTGCTCCGGCACGGCCGGATCGTGGCCGACGGCACCTCGGCCGAGGTCAAGGCCATGGCCGCGGGCCGGACGGTCCGGGCGACGCTGCCTGGCGCCGACCCGGCCGAGCTGAGCAGGCTGCCGGGCGCGGACAGCGTAGAGATGCGAGGTGACAGCGTGCTGATCCACTCGACGGACAGCGATGCGGTGGCCAGGTACCTGCTGACCAGTACGCAGGCCCGGGACCTGGAAATCAACACCCGGGGCCTCGAGGACGCCTTCATCGCCCTGACCAGCGACGACAGTGAGAACCCCGCAGGAGGATCCCGATGACCACCCAGTCAGTTCCGGCGCCTGCCCTGACCCGGGACGCGCCCGCCCTGGGCGGGTTTAACCTCACCGTGCTCCGGCTGGAGGTCCGCCGGCTGCTGCGCAACCGGCGCACGGTCATCTTCGCGCTGATCTTCCCGGTCGTGTTCTTCCTGGCCTTCGGGCTGAACAAGGCCTACGCGAGCGATCGGTACGGGCACGGCAACGTGTCGGCTTTCGTCATGATCAGCATGGCGCTGTACGGCGCCGTCCTGGCCACGACCAGCGGCGGGGCGATGGTCTCGATCGAGCGGGCGGCGGGCTGGAGCCGCCAGCTCCGGCTGACCCCGCTCTCCCCCGTGGCGTACATCGTGATCAAGATGCTCACCGCGATGACCCTTGGTCTCGCGTCGGTTGTCGTGGTCTTCGCCGTGGGCGGGCTGACGGGCAAGCCGTCGATGCCGATGTACCTGTGGATCGTCAGCGCGGCCAGCGTCTGGATCGGCTCGCTGGTGTTCGCCGCCTTCGGCCTGTTCATGGGCTACCTGCTGCCGACGGAGAACGTCATGCAGTTCCTGGGCCTGGGACTCGCCCTGCTGGCCTTCGCCGGGGGCCTGTTCATCCCGCTGAGCCAGTTCCCGCACGTCCTGCAGGACATCGCCGAGTACACACCCTTGTACGGGCTCAACCAGCTGGTGCACGCGCCGCTGCACGGGGTGGGGGTTCAGCCCGCCTGGGTGGCCAACGCCGTGGCCTGGCTGGTCATCTTCGCGGGCGGCGCCGTGTGGCGGTTCCGTAAGGACACCGCGCGCGTCTGACCGTGATGTGGAACCGCCCGCGGGCCGACCGCAGCAGCCTGCAGTGGCCCGCGGGCGGGCTGGTGGGGATGCGCCGCGGGCGGTGCCGTCACCACACGACGCACCCGGTGCGCTGGCCGTCCCGGGGGAACGCCTCGGCCAGGGCCCGGGCGATATCCCGGCCCCGGACCGCGTACCCGGCCGAGGTGAAGTGGATTCCGTCGGAGATGTACCACTTGGCCCTGGCCAGCCCGGCCCAGTCGAAGACGCGCATGCTCGGGTAGCGCGCGCACGCCCGGAGCAGCGTGGCATCCCACGTCTGCATGTTGGCCTCGGAGTAGGGCCCGCTGGCCAGCAGGGACCGCAGGTTGACCCAGAGGACCGGCAGGCCGTGCGCGGCGGCCATCATCCGCTGGATCCGGCTCATGAGACCCACCTGGGAGCCGACGGCCACGTCCGCGGTGTCGTTGGTGCCGAGCGCGAGCACCCAGCAGCCGCGGAACCCGCTCTGGTAGATGGCGCGCGCCGCGTCGTAGCCGTTGACCTGGCCGGGCAGTACCTCCACCACCGAGCGCGCGCCGGAGATGTTGGTCCGCACGGCGCGCACCCCGACATCGTGGTACTGCGCGGCCAGCCGCTGGGCTGGGTTAGGCAGGTAGGCCGGGGAGATCATCCCCTCCGAGGTGGAGTCCCCAATGTGCGTCACCGCCCGGCAGGACGTGCGGACCCGGCCTTTCGGCGGGACCGCAGCGGCGCCGGGCCCGGCGCTACCTGTATCACCGGTCCCGGGCGCGGCGCCGTGGCGGGCCGCGGCCCCGCCCGCCCCATCGCCCGGTGGCGGCAGGACCGTGCCAGCGGCCAGGGTGTCACCGGCGGCGGTGCTCCCGCGCGGCGCTGGCACGGCTCCGCTCAGCCCGGCGCAGGCCAGCGCCAGCACCATGGCACCGCCGGTGACCGCCGCCCAGTTGCGCAGCCCGGCTGGCTGCACGGCCCAGCCTGGCCGGGCGCGCAGCCGGCGCCAGAGCCGGCCCAGGGCACCACGGCGGATCGGTTCTTCCACGAACCGCCAGGACAGCGCCGCTATCCCGATGCTGGCCGCCACCTGCGCCGCGGCCCGGGGCAGGTTCTCCGCCGAGTTGGCAGGCGAGGTCAGCAGGATGACCGGGTAGTGCCAGAGGTAGATGCCGTAGGACCGGACGCCGATCCAGCGCAGCGGCCGCCATCCCAGGGCCCGGCTGACCAGGCCGCCGGGGCAGGCGGCCGCGGCCACCACGCCCGCGGTGGCCACCGACAGCAGCACCAGCCCGCCCCGGTAGGTCAGCGGGGAGTACTGGCCGACCCGCCAGATCATCAGCCCGATCACGGCGAGCCCGGCGATCCCCGCCGCGTCCAGCGTGCCGCGGGCCCACCGGGCGGCCCCCGCAGCGCCGCGGCTCGGCCAGAGCATGGCGAGTCCCGCCCCGATGAGCAGCCCGCAGGCCCTCGTGTCGGACCCTTCATAGATCCGGGTCGGGTCGTATCCGGGGTGGTACAGCCGGAGCATCAGCACCGCCGACCCGGCGGCCATGACCAGCGTGGGCAGCGCCAGCCAGCGCACCGCGCTGCCCCGTCCACCCCGCCGGCCCCGCAGGCAGCAGACGCCGAGCAGGATCAGCCACGGCCAGACCAGGTAGAACTGTTCCTCCACGGCGAGCGACCAGAGGTGGTCGAACGGGCCGGGCGGGGCGAACCGGGCGAAGTAGGAACTGTGCGTGGCGATGTAGTACCAGTTGCTGGAGTAGGTGGCCGCGGCGGCCACCGCCCCGCGCAGGCTGGCCAGCTGGGCCGGACTCGCCACGGTGACCCAGGCCGTCACCACGGCCAGCATCACGAACAGGGCAGGCAGCAGCCGCCGGGCCCGCCGGAGCCAGAAATCACCCAGGTTCAGCCGGCCCCGCGCGCACCACTGACCGAGCAGCAGATCGGTGATGAGATAACCGCTCAGCGTGAAGAACACCCCGACGCCCAGCAGCCCGCCCGGCGCCCACCCGAGTTGCTCGTGATAGGCGATGACGGCGAGGACCGCCAGCGCGCGCAGCCCGTCCAGGCCGGGCATGTAGCGCTGGCCGGAGCGTACCGGTTCCGGCATGGTAATCCCCCTTGCCGCGGTCCGTCCCGGCCAGCTCCCCCCGTCCGGCAAGGTCCCGGTTGTGCGCGGCAGGAATGTCACTACCCAGCGCTAGTATTCAATTACACATCGTAATAGCCAAAGTTTTGGCTGGCCTGTCCATGCTGGTATGGCATGTCCGGCCATTGGCCGAGATAAGCCGCGCATTACGTAGCCACCCGGTGGCCGCCCGGCGGAAAGGCCCGGCTGGCAAGGGTGAGAGCTCCGGACGGTGCGCTGCGCCGCACAGCGCGCGGATGAAGACCATCAGGCCGACAGGGCAGGAAGGCGGCCAGCCCGGCAGGCTCGTACCCCCTCCCGGTCACGAGCCGTCCCACCGGTCGGTCTCATCCAGCAGCGGAGCCGTGCACGGCGGGCCATCGGCCACCCTGACTCGCGGCCGGCCGGTCATCCCCACGCTGACGATCATGGCTGACCGGGTGCCGTATCGCGCCGTGTGCACACAGGCGGCGGACACCTCGGCGGGCCGGGCCGGGCTGCCCGCCCCGGCCGCCCGCGGGCCGGCGGCGGGCTGGTGATCGGCCAGGATGGCAGCCAGCGCCGCCTGGGCCCGGGCCGCCGGGCCAGCCTGGGCCGGGGTGAGCTGCCCGGCGATATACCGCTGCTTGGCCGAGTCGCGCCGCAGCGGCGCGTTCTCCAGCACATACCCCCCGGGCGGGAGCTCCTCGACTTCCGGCTGGCGGCCGCCGGTCACACCGATCGAGTAGAGCCGGCGCCGGTCACCGACCAGCAGCCAGCATGGGTTGTAGTCGGCGGGATCCAGCCGGGCGCACACCTGCGCGACCGCCGTGGCCGCGTCCGGATAGGCGGCGAAGGCGACCGGCAGCTCACCCCGGGACCGCCGGGTGGGGTCCCGCCCGGCGGACGGCTGGTTGGTCAGCCCGGCCACCAGGCCATGCTCGTTGACCGCCAGCCAGGTGCCGCCGGCCTGCTCGTCGCGGCCACCGAGGATCCGCGGCGGCCCGTCGCGCAGCACGGTGATCGGCACGGCGGGCCGCTGGTAGAGCTCGTCCCGGTTGGCCGCCACGATCAGCGGCTCGCCCGCGACGACCCGGGACAGCGCGATGAGCAAGCACACGGCTGCGACGTTACCCGCCCCGGCCAGCCCGGCCGCCACCGATGAGTCTGGGCCCGGGGCGGGGTCTGAGGGGTATGCGGACACCGGCGGGTGGGGGCGGGGCGGCGGGACCGGATGGCCCAGCCGGGGCGGAGCTGTGGTGGGCCGAATACGGCGCGGGCGAGCCGCTCGTGCTGCTGCACGGCGGCCTGGTCGATGCGCGATTCTTCGCCCGGAATGTGGCCGCGCTCGCGGAGCGGTTCCGGGTCTACACCCCTGACGCCCGGGGTCACGGGCATACCCCGGACGTGCCCGGGCCGTTCACCCCCGAGCTGCTGCTGCAGGACGCGGTCAGCTTCCTGACCCGGGTGGTGCGCGGTCCCGCTCACCTGGCCGGGCACAGCATGGGGGCGGGCACTGCCCTGCTGGTCGCGCTCACTGAGCCCACCCTGGTGCGCCGGCTGATCCTGATCAGCGCCAGCATCCGGCCCAGCGGCCGGGCGGCCGGCCCGGCGCCACGCAGCGATCTTGGCGCCCTGGTCAGGTTTCTCGGGCCGGGCTACGGGGAGGTGTCTCCCGACGGGGCCGCTCACTTCCCAGTGGTGGCGGGCAAGGTGGTGACGATGCTGACTGGGGAACCGCCGGTGACCCCCGCTGATCTCGGCGGTATCCGCAGCCAGACCCTGGTGATGGCCGGCGATACGGACGCTGTTTCCCTGGCGGACACCGCCAGCCTGTACAACGCGATACCGGGTGCCGAGCTCGCTGTGGTCCCTGGGACCTCTCATTTCCTGCTGCAGGAGAAGCCAGCCCTGTGCAACATGATCATGATGGACTTCCTCACCGGCGAGCCCGTGCCCGGCGTGGCCCCGGCACACCAGGCCGGGACCAGCACGCTACGTTGATGTCCGGCCCGGATCGCGGGGCCGCCGCCCGCTGCCGAGCCGCCCCACCGGGAGGAATGATCAGATGCCGACCCCACCTCTTCGCCAGCGGCCGTCGTGGAAGGCTCTGGAGCAGCATTACCTGGACATCGGCGGGCGGCACCTGCGCGACCTGTTCGCGGCCGACCCCGAGCGCGGCGTTCGGCTGACCGCCGAGGCGGCGGGGCTGTACCTCGACTACTCCAAGAACCGGGTGACCGACGAAACCCTCGCCCTGCTGCTGCAGCTGGCCCAGGAGTGCCGTGTGGAGCAGCACCGGGATGCGATGCTGCGTGGTGAGCCGATCAACGTGTCCGAGCACCGGGCTGTGCTGCACACCGCGCTGCGCCTGCCGCGGGGCAGCTCACTGGTGGTGAACGGGGTGAACGTGGTGGCCCAGGTCCATGACGTGCTGGACCGGATGGCCGGCTTCGCCCGCCGCATCCGGTCCGGCGAATGGACGGGCTATACCGGCAAAGCCATCAAGAACGTGGTCAACGTCGGCATCGGGGGCAGTGACCTCGGCCCGGTCATGGCCTACGAGGCGCTGCGCTACTACTCCCAGCGCGGCCTGACGATGCGGTTCGTGTCCAACGTGGACTCGACCGACTTCGCCGAGGCGACGCGGGACCTGTCGGCCGAGGAGACGCTGTTCATCATCTCCTCGAAGACGTTCGGCACGCTGGAGACGCTGACCAACGCGCATTCGGCCCGCGACTGGGTGGTCGGCCAGCTCGGCAGCGAGGACGCCGTGGCCCGGCACTTCGTCGCCGTATCCACCAACGCCGAGCGGGTCGCCGAATTTGGCATCGACACCGCGAACATGTTCGGTTTCTGGGACTGGGTCGGCGGCCGGTACTCGATGGACTCCGCGATCGGCCTGTCCACCATGGTGGCCATCGGCCCGGAGCACTTCACCGAGATGCTGGCCGGCTTCCACGACATGGACCAGCACTTCGCGACCGCGCCGCTGGGCCGCAACCTCCCGGTGCTGATGGGCCTGCTCGCCGTCTGGTACGGGGACTTCTTCGGCGCGCAGACCTACGGCGTGATGCCCTACGAGCAGTACCTGAAGCGCTTCCCCGCCTACCTGCAGCAGCTCACGATGGAATCGAACGGCAAGCGGGTGACACTCGAGGGCATCCCGGTCGACTACCAGACCGGCGCGGTGTTCTGGGGCGAGCCGGGTACCAACGGGCAGCACAGCTTCTACCAGCTGATCCACCAGGGCACCAAGCTGATCCCGGTGGACCTGCTCGGGTTCGGCAAGACCCTCAACCCGCTGGGCGACCACCACGACATCCTGACCTCCAACGTCTTCGCGCAGGCGCAGGCGCTGGCCTTCGGCAAGACGGAGGCCGAGGTGCTGGCCGAGGGAACGCCGCCCGAGGTCGCGCCGCACCGGGTTATGCCGGGCAACCGGCCGACCAACGTGCTGCTGGCCGAGATCCTGACCCCGCGGCTGCTCGGCACGCTGGTCGCGCTGTACGAGCACAGCGTGTTCACCCAGGGAGTGATCTGGGACATCGACTCCTTCGACCAGTGGGGCGTGGAGCTCGGCAAGGTGCTGGCCGTGGCGATCCTGCCCGAGCTGGCCAGCCCGGACGAGCCCCGGCTCAGCCACGATTCCTCGACGAATGCCCTGATCCGGCGGTACCGCCGCCTGAAGAGGTAGGAGAACCCGATGACCACGGACAATCCCATGCAGCTCGGCATG
>Ga0335078_10001687_pt1 | contig 33306 bp, 32 predicted proteins | sample Lox_Sample_32_FD_206711 | JGI IMG/M metagenome (GOLD analysis project Ga0335078, IMG submission 206711) | Soil microbial communities from Loxahatchee National Wildlife Refuge, Florida, United States - Lox_Sample_3.2 | ecosystem: Environmental > Terrestrial > Soil > Wetlands | place: USA...
TTCTAGGCTTGCCTCAGCAGCCGCTGAGGGCGTTATTCCGATGCGCCACGACCCCGCGGATCGGTCGAAGATAGAGCTCGATTACGGCCACATCTTCCCGGCGGAGCGGAAGACCGCAGGTCAACACGACCTCCGTGTCGCTCGCCGAGGTGGAGCAGAAGCCTCGCCCCATTGCCTGCAAGGACCCGGACCCGGCACCGTTCGCAAGCGCTCGCGGGCTGACCGGCTCGGCGCCGGCGGAGAGCGAAGCAGCAGCCGACCACCTGGACGCCGCGCCGCGCCCGTTCGCCCACACGCGGCAGCGCGAGCGCAGGCGCCAGCATTGCTGGTGGTCCATCAAAGCAGCCGGGCCACCTGCATGACCGCTTCAGGCGCCTGGAGGAGCAGCCCCGCCGCCCGGCTCGGGCCGGCCAGCTTGGGGCGTCGGCAGTGAGCGACAGCGAGCCGGACCGATAGCCTTGCTCTCGTGGCTACCCGCGAACAAATGAGCATCGATCTCGACGCAGAGGTCGCGGCGATCCTGCGCGCGCATGCCGCTGAGGCGCGCCTCAGCGAGGGCGAGATCGTCGACCGAGCGATCCGCGCCTACGACCTGCGCTCGCTTATAGCCCGCGTCCGCGAGCGCAGCGACCTTGACGAGGACCAGGCGATGGCGCTCGTGCGCGAGGAGCTGCGGGCCGCCCGGGCTGAGCGCCATAAAGCGGCTTGATGCGCGTCGTCGCGGACGCGAACGTGCTCGTGTCCGCGGCACTGGCGCGATCACCACAAGCACCGTCGGTGCTGACGCTCGACGCGGCACTTGACGGCCGCCTCGAGCTGATCATCTCGCCGCAGCTGCTGCAGAGATCGCGATGGTGCTGGCACGACCGCGCCTACGCAGGTACCTCTCCTCCGAGGAGGCGCCTCGGTTCATCAGCGACCTGGCCGCTCAGTCGACCCTGATGGCCGATCCGCCGGGTCCTCACGCAGCGGTTTGCCGCGATCCCGACGACGACTACCTCGTCGCGCTCGCGACAATCAGCGGCGCCGACGCGATCGTGACCGGTGATCTCGACTTGCTCGCAGTCGACCCGAAGCAGCTCTCGTTCGAGGTCATCACGCCGCGCCAGTTCGTTGATCGGCTCGGTTGAGCCGGGCACGTCCCTCTTTCGTGTTCAAACGGACCCGGCGGTCCGCCGCCGCTAGCCCGGCGGGGACCCGTGTCAGCCCCGGAAATTCGGAAGACGAACGGGAGAGCGCAGCGCGTCCACTCCGCGTCCACTAGATCCACAACGACCGCAAATCGGCCGCCACGTCCGTACACCTCGCATGCGGCTGTTTGCAGGGATTTCGTGCCATTCCGAGAGCGTCCGTGAACGCTCGTAAAACCCTGACCCTTCCATGGTGAGGAAGGGTCGTCGGTTCGAGTCCGACAGAGGGCTTTACCTTACCCTGCAAATCGGCGATTTTTTGGCGGCTAGTATGGGAGGCCGAGTGAGCGTGCGCGCGTCCACTTCGCGTCCAAAATCGGCCTGATGAGAAGGGGTCGTCAGATCGGAATCGCCTGCATCCGGTGGGGACGGCGCGGTAGTTGATTACTTCCCTGCCGCGCGAGTGGTTGATCACTTCCTTGCGGGGCTTGCATTCATCCGCGCTCGTCATCTCCGCTATCCTTACTTTGGTGGACAGGTAAGGAAGATCATGGATTCGACGGCGAAGATCACATCAAAGGGCCAGATCACGATCCCGAAGGGTGTGCGCGACACACTCGGGCTCCGGGAGGGCGACAGCCTGCTGTTCCGGATCGACGGCGGTCGTGCGGTGATTGCCAAGACGGCGGATCTTCTGGAGCTTGCGGGCAGTGTTTCCATCCCCGCCGGTAAGCGCGGCACCCCGTGGGACGAGGTGCTTAGCCGAACTCGCGCTGCCCGCGCAGAAAAGCGCCGCTGACCGCGTTCCTGGACACCAACGTGGTCGTTCGCCACCTGACCGGCGATCCGCCCGAGCTGGCAGCGCGCGCGACGGCCGCGCTCGAAGCCGAGAGCCAGTTGTTGCTCGTAGATCTTGTCGTCGCCGAGTGCGTGTACGTACTCGAGTCGTTTTACGAGGTCCCTCGCCCACGCGTGGCGGAGCTCATGCGCGCCGCGATCGCGTTCCCGCCGATCAGGACGGTCGACCCTCAGTCACTGCTTCGCGCACTCGAGATCTACGAGGTGGACCGCCTTGATTTCGCGGAGGCGTATCTTGTGGCGCAGGCAGAAGCGACCGGGGTGGGCACGGTTCTGTCGTTTGACAAGAGCATCGACCGCGTCACCGGGGCAACACGCCGCGAACCATGAATCAGGTCCGCGCCCTCGTGAGTTCGAGTCGCGGTCGGCGGCGTCGTAGAGTAGTAGCCGTCAAGCGCGAGCCCGGTTCGACCGCTGGCCTCTTGGCGACCTTCGTCTGTCCGTTCTCGACGGTCACCGTCGATGCTGTGCCGACTGGCTGGAGCTGGCTTGCGTCGAGGATCCATGGTGCGCTCAGGATCGCCTCGAACTCGGCGAACAGCTGCTGTTGGTCGTCCGCGGGGAGCTTGCTGATCGCGACGTCGGCGCGCCCCAGCGAATTTGAAGCAGCGTTCGGGGTGCGGCTCGCGATCGAGGCGGCGGCGAGGACGAAGATGCAGACCAGCAGCGCTCGCTGCTAGCCGGAGGTGAGGGCCTCCGGCCGGCAGGCCGGGGAGCACATCCGCGGCGTAGGAGCAATGGAGAGGGATCCTCGAACGAGTGCCAGACATGCGGTCACGGGAAGGTACGCGCCCCCCGCCTTTGATCGGCGAGAAACCGAGCACCTCCTGCATGTACAAGGCGAGGAAGAAGAACATCGCAAAGAACCCTGCCATCGCGATCAGCCACGTTGCGTCGGCGGCGGCCAGACCCTTGATGCGGAAGATCGAGAGGTCGACGAGCGGTTTGCGGCTGCGTAGCTCGTTGACGACGAAGGCGGCGAGGGCGAGGCCCGCCGCGGCGAGCAGCCGAATCGTCCCAGTCCCGGCCCAGCCGGCGGCGGGAGCTTTGATCAGTGCGTAGACGAGCAGCAGCATTCCGCTCGTTGCGAGCAGCGCCCCGGGCGTGTCGAAGTTGGCGAGCGGCGCGCGCTTTCGCTCGCCGGAGAGCAGCCGGAATGCGGCGCCCAACGCCAGTGCGCAGACTGGCACGTTGACGTAGAACACCAAGCGCCAGCCGGGCCCCTCGGATAGCACTCCGCCGAGGAACACGCCGGCGGCTGCAGCCAGGCCGCTGATCGCCCCCCACACGCCGAGCGCGGTGTTGCGGTCACAGCCCTCGTGGAAGGTCGTGGTCAGGATCGACAGGGCGACTGGCGCCATCACCGCGCTCCGACGCCCTGCAACAGCCGCGAGGTGATCAGCGCACCCTCGCTCTGCGCTAGTCCGGCGGCGAGCGAACAGGCAGCAAACACGACCAGCCCTGCGACTAACTACTACTTCAAGACCAAGGACGAGCTCGTCGCGGCGGCGATCGACAGCCACGCAAAGGACATTCAAGCGATGCTGGGTTTGCTCAACCCCCACCGCAGTCCGCAGGCCCGGCTCAAGGCGCTGGTCCGCGAGCTCACCGGTCATCGTGAGCTTGCCGCGCGCTACGGCTGCCCCCTGGGGAGCCTCTGCTCAGAGCCCGACAAGCGAACCGACGGCCTCGACCAGGAATGCGCACAACTGCTGCAGCTCCCGATCGAGCGGGCCGAGCGTCAATTTCGGGACCTGGGCCGCCGCGATGCCCGCCGGCTCGAGCGCCGGATCGATTCGTTGGCCTGAGAGCTCAGGTTTCCTCCCGGGCGGCGTTGGTCGGAGAAGCGACGCCGACTGGAGAGATCCGCGATGACGGCTGAGCACGCCGTCGCCGGGGCCCGAGCCGACGATCGTCTCACCGGGGGCTTGGTCGTAGCGCGAGGCGGCGGACATGGCGGCTCAAGTGGCGGGAACGCTGAAGCGTATGTGTGTGCCGGGGCTGTTCGGCACGAGCCAGATGCGGCCTCCGTGGGCTTTGACGATGGCGCGGGCGATCGCGAGCCCGAGGCCGGCTGTCCCGTTGTTGCCGCCAACCCGGGAGGGGCCTTGGGTGAACGGCTCGAAGATCCGTTCCTGTAGTGCGGGATCGATTCCGGTTCCGCTGTCGGCGACCTCGATCTCGACCGTCGGCCCGGGGGCGCGGTGGGCGCGAACGACGACGCTGCCGTCGGCTGGGGTGTGGCGGATGGCGTTCTGGATCAGGTTGAAGAGCACGCGTTGGAGCTGTTCGGGGTTGCCGAGTGTGGGGGAGAGGTGATCGTCCAGCTCGGCGCGCATCAGGATGTGGCCCGCCTCAGCGTGGGGGCGCATCGCTTCGACGGTTTGCTTTACGAGTTGGTCGAGCTGGACGTGCTGCATCGACCAGTGCACCTCGCCGGCTTCGAGGCGCGAGAGTTCGAACAGGTCGTCGATCAGTGAGCCGAGCGCACGGACGTGGGTGGAGATCAGCAGCAGCTGTTCGCGTACGCGTTCCGGTTCGAAGATCCCGTCTTCGAGCCCCTCGGAGATGAGCCGGAGCGTGGTGACGGGTGTGCGCAGGTCGTGCGAGACGGATGCGACGAGCTCGCGGCGAGCTCTTTCTTCGGCGGCGAGCTTCGCGACCATCGCCTCAACGTCGGCAGCGAGAGTGGCTAGCTCGTCCTCGCCACGGATCGGGATGCTGACCTTGCGGGAGCCGTCTGCCACTTCGGCGAGTGCCGCGCGGACCGCGTCGAGGTCCGACAGTGCCCGCCGGGCGACGAGCCGCGCGGCGCTGATTCCGAGCAGGCCGGCGTAGCCGGCCGCCAGGGCCATGAAGAAGGCGTCCATGTTGGAGACGAACATGACGTCGGCGAACAGCGCGACGGTCGCGCCGAGGAGGGCGGCGGTGAGCACGGCGAGGGCGGCGAGTTGCCGGCGAAGCCCCCGAAGGCGGGCCCGGTGGCTGGCGACCGCGTGCGCCAGCAGCGTGGTCACGGCGCCGAGTGGTGCGAGGATTTCGACGCACTCGCGGAACGCGCCGGGTCCGTAGATGGCGCCGGCGATCGCCGAGACGCCGGCGGCTGCGATCGCGGCGAGGGTGACTCGAGCGGCGATTTGCTTCATGGTTCGAATCGGTAGCCGACGCCCCAGATCGTTTGGATGAACCGAGGGCGCTCGGGGTCGGGCTCGAGCTTGGCCCGGAGCCGGCGGATGTGGACGGTCACGGTCGAGGTGTCGAGGTAGAAGCTGTACTGCCACACGTACTCCATCAGCTGATCGCGGGTGAATACCTGACCTGGATGCCTGGCGAGGAACAGCAGCAGCTCGAACTCGAGCTGGGTGAGCTCTATCCCGTGGCCGTCGAGGGTGATCCGTCGTGCGTTGGGATCGATTTCGAGTCCATCGAACTGCATTCGCGGCTGGCGCTCGGGTACGGGTTCGATGCGCCGCAGCACCGCCTCGACGCGGGCGACGAGCTCTCCTGGCGAGAAGGGTTTGACCACGTAGTCGTCGGCGCCGAGCCGCAGTCCGGTGATGCGATCGGATTCCTCGCCGCGCGCGGTCAGGAGGATGATCGCGGCTCGTTTGTGGTTCTCCTTGCGCAGACGGCGCATCACCTCCAGGCCGTCAATGTCGGGCAGCATGAGGTCAAGGACGACTACATCGGGGCAGGTGTCCTCGGCTTGCCCCAGCGCGTCCTTGCCGGTTGCCGCCACCGCGGTGTCGTATCCCGCCCGCTTGAGGTACCGCGAGACGACGTCGCCGATCGCCGGCTCGTCGTCGACAACCAGCACTTTCGCGCGAGCGTGCGGAATCGAGCTGCGGTGCGACACGTGGGTCATGCGTGCATCGGGAGAGTGTCCGCCCCGCCTGGTGGCGGCGTGCACGTCATGGCCACACGGTAAGGCGCATCGGGCATCGAACGGAAGGGCTGACGGTCATGCTTCACCGGCCCGTAATCGAACGGGCGTGCGAGAGCCACGGCTGGTGGTGCAGCGCCGGAAGGTGAACCGCGACCAAATACAGCGTCGCGGCCAACGCTGCGCCCTGGAGCGCGCGGCTGCCACCAACTGCTGCGAGCGGCAGCAGCCACACCAGATACCACGGCGCGAGCGACGTGATCGACACGAGCAGCGCCAGGAACGCCCACCCGGCCGCGGCGATCGGGTCGCAGCCGCGCCAGGTCCGGACGATCATGACAAGGGCGATGAGCGCGGCGCCGCCGGCGCAGAATCCGCGCAGTGAGGTGTCGATTCCCGTGCCGAGCGCGGCCGCCAGCCGGTCCGGCCCGCTGAACGCGATGTCGAACCGGGGGTCGGTGGCGATCCGGTGAAGCTGATCGGCCACGTGCGGCCCGAACCGCAGCAGCGTCGCCGCGGTCATCGCGGAGGCCGCCACCGCCGCTCCGCGGAAAGCGGCACCACGACGCCGACAGCCGGCGAGGACAAAGGGCAGCGCCAGCCCGAATGTGAGCTTGATCGCCGCCGCTGCGACGGCGCCGGCGGCGGCCGTCGACCCGTGGCCGCGTAGCGCCAGCCCGATCGCGCCGACCATGAGCAGCGCGGCGAGCAGGTCGTTGTGCGCGCCGCTGACGGCATAGAACAGCAGTATCGGGTTGAGGCCCACGAACAGCGTCGCCCGGACCGGGTTCAGACCGCGTCGGCGGGCCACGTCGGCGACCAGGAACGAGAGGGCGACACTCGACGCACCTGCAACGGCCTTGTAGCTCCAGAGGGCGGCGCTCGGGGAAAGCAGCCCGAGGGGGGCTCCGAGAATCGTGAACAGCGGTCCGTAGGGGCTGGTCTCGTGCTTCCAGTAGACGTAGGGGAGGATCGCGTCGTGGGGCAGCGAGATCGGCGCCGTGACGTATGGATTCAGCCCGTGCGCCGCGAGCTCGCGGCCGTATGCGATGTAGCCGAACACGTCGGTCGAGACGATCGTCGGGCCGAGCGTGAACGCGAGGTTTGCCAGCGCCACCGCGCCGAGCGCGCTCGGAAGCGAGATCCACTCCGCGCAGGCCAGCGCGACCAGATATCCGCCGCAGAGGACGATCAGCGCCGAGCTGACCGCCGAGGGTCCGAGCGGGCCTTCGAGGCCGCGCAGGGGGCCGCCGATCCAGTCCGGGTTGGCCGTCGTCGGCAGTTGCAGGAGATAGCGGCCCTGGGCAGCTCCGACGGCTAGCCAGGCCGATGCGGACACGGCGGCCGTGAGCGCGGCCCATCCGGCCGCGACGGCCAGCACTGCGCGCCGCTCGTCAGCGGGTCGGATGAGGGCCGCCGTGCTCATCGCAGCTGGGCGCTCATGTCGCGTACGGCGCGCAGGGTGCCGCGCACGCTCCCGGTCACCTTCGAGCGACCTCCCATGCGCGGTCGATAGGCGACCTCCACCTCGATCACGCGCCATCCCCGGGCGGCCGCGGCCAGCACCATCTCGAGCGGCCATCCGGAGCCGCGGTCATTCAGCCCCAGCTCCAGCAGAGGCTCGCGCCGGGCGGCCCGCATCGGTCCGAGGTCGGTCAGCGTGATCCCGTGGCGGCGGCGCAGCTCGAGCGCCAGCAGGCGGTTTGCGGCGCGCCCGTGCCACGGCCACGCGCCAGGCGCGGCCACACGCGCGCCGAGGCAGAGATTGGCCTCGCCGCCTGCCACGGGTCCCGCGACCCGCGGGAGCTCTCGCGGGTCGAGCGATCCGTCGCAGTCCATGAAGCACACCACCTCTGACCGTGCCGCCAGCAGCCCGGCGAAGCACGCCGCGCCGAACCCGCGCCGCGCCTCACGCACGACGGTCGCCCCGTAGTGGCCGGCCACGTCGGCGGAGCCGTCACGGGATCCGTTGTCGACGACCAGCGGCACGAACCCGGACGGGATCGCGGATAGCACGGCCGGGATCGCCGGTGCCTCGTCGAGCACGGGGAGGATCACCTCGATCACTCGCCGCAGGCTACGCACTCAGTCCTTACACATCGCGAACATTCGGCCCGCGAGGCACTGCGCGGACTTCCGGATGGCCTAGCGTCCCACCGATGATCCTGGTCACCGGCGGGGCCGGATTCATCGGCTCGCACATCGTCGATGCGCTCGTCGAGGCCCGGCAGGCTGTCCGAGTGTTTGACTGCATGCTCCCGGTCGCCCACCAACGCCGGCCCGAGCACCTGAACCCGGAGGCCGAGGTGCTCGACGGAGACCTGACCGATCCGGCCACGGTACGGCGCGCACTTCGCGGCGTGGACGCGGTCTGCCATCAGGCGGCGATGGTCGGGCTCGGACAGAACATGCTCGACATCCCCGATTACGTTCTCCACAACGGTATGGGGACGGCCGTACTGCTGCGTGAGCTGGCGGCCGCCGGATTCGGTGGGCGCTTCGTATTGGCGAGCAGCATGGTCGTCTACGGCGAGGGCGCCTACCGTTGCCCTCGCCACGGCCAGATCGGCGCGACGCCGCGCACCCTCGAGCGGCTGAGCCGTGGCCTGTTCGAGCCATGCTGTCCGCGCTGCGAGCTCGAGCTCGACCCGGTCGCGGTCGACGAGTCCTTCCCCCTCGATCCCCGGAGTGTGTACGCCGCGACCAAGGTGCACCAGGAGCATCTGTGCTTCGCGTTTTCGCGCGAGACCGCGGTTCCGGTCACCGCGTTGCGCTACCACAACGTCTACGGACCGCGGATGCCGCGCGACACGCCGTACGCCGGGGTCGCCGCGTTGTTCGCCAGCGCGCTGGCCGGCGGGCGGGCGCCGCGCGTATTCGAGGACGGGCGGCAGCGTCGCGACTTCGTCCACGTCCGCGACGTCGCGCGCGCCAACGTGCTCGCGCTAACGAACGAGTCGCCGGTCATCGGCGCGTTCAACATCGCCAGCGGCCACCCCCGCAGCGTCGGCGAGATGGCCATGGCGCTCGCGGGCTCGACCGGAGCGGGTGCTCCTGCGCCGGTCGTCACCGGCGAGTTTCGGCTTGGCGATGTGCGTCACGTGTTCGCGTCGGCGGATCGGGCTGAACGGGTGCTGGGCTTCCGGGCAAGCGAAGACTTCGACGCCGGGATGTCGGAGCTCGCGACTGCCCCGATGCGAGTCGCCTGAGGGCCGCTTGCCCGGGGTCGCCGCGAACGAGCCGGCTGTCAGTGGCGTCGGCTCGTTCGGGGAACCGTCGGCTGCGCCGGCGTCGCCCTCGGTCTCCGGCTCCCACCGGGGCGCGCTCGCGTTGGCCGGCGAGTGCGCGATGGTCGCGGTGCTGACGGTCGCCTGCGCGGCGTGGGCGCTGCGCCTGTGGCATGGCGATCTGTCCGTTCCGCTGCGCTACACCCCGGTCGACGACACCAAGTTCTATTTGATGCTCGTCAAGGGCATCATCGACCACGGTTGGTACCTGACGAACTCGACACTGGGCGCGCCGTTCGGCCAGCAGCTGTTCGACTACCCGCAGGGTGCCGACAACCTCAGTCTGCTGCTGATCCGCGGCCTTGCGCTGTTCTCGTCCAATCCGGCGGTCGTGGTCAACCTGTTCTTCCTGCTCACGTTCGCGCTGGTGAGCGCGATCTCCCACCTCGTGTTGCGCGCGCTCGGCGTGAGCGTCGCGGTGGCGGGCATCGCGTCGGTGCTGTTCGCGATGCTCCCGTATCACTTCTTCCGCGGCGAGTCTCACCTGCTGCTGTCGGCGTACTACGCGGTGCCACTGTCGGCATGGCTGTTCCTGGAAGTGCTGAGGGGCGCTGGCCTGTTCCCGTCGCGCGTGCCGCCGGCGCGGCGCTCGCTCCGCTGGGCCTCGCGCCGCTCGCTCGCGACCGGCGCGGCGTGTCTGGTGATCGGATCCGCGAACCTGTACTACGCCACGTTCGCGCTTGTGCTGATCGCGGGGGCGACGGTGATCTTGGTCGCGCTGCGGCGCTGGCGGTCCGCGCTCGAGGGCACCGTCGTTGTGGGGCTGGTGGTCGGGACGCTCGCTGTGAACGTCGCACCGAGTCTCGTGTACCGGGCCCGGCATGGAGAAGACTCCCTGGTCGCGCGCACCGCGATCGCCGACGAGACGACGACTGAGGCGTTCGCGCTGCGGCTGACGAACCTGGTGCTACCGGTACCGGGGAGCCGCATCGGGCCGCTGCGGCGACTCACCGCCTCCTATGACCGGGCGATCGCGCCCGGGTACTGCGAGGCCTGCTTCGCGAGCCTCGGCGTCGTTGGCAGCACCGGGTTGGGGTGGCTTGCTTTGTGCGGCCTGGGCTCGCTGGTCGGGGCGAGCGGCTGGCTGGGGGCCCGCCGGCTGTTCCGTCACGCGAGCGTCGGCGTGGCCATCGCGCTGGCGGTGGGAACCGTCGGCGGACTGTCGAGCCTGTTCGAGTTCCTGATCACACCGGACATCCGCGCGTGGAACCGGATCTCGGTATTCATCGCGTTTCTGTCCCTGCTGGCGGTCGCGCTGCTGCTGGACTCTTTGCTCGGAGCGCTGCGCCGGCGACGGCTCGGCTCGTTGGCGGCGGCCACGCTGCTCGGGGGCGTGCTGGTCCTAGGGGTGCTCGACCAGACCACGCCGCGGTTCGTCCCGGACTACGCCGTCAGCGCCAGGCAGTGGCGCAGCGACGCCAACTTCGTCGCCGAGATCGAGCGGCGGCTCGGACGCGGCGCGAGCATCTTCGAGCTGCCGTACGTCCCGTTCCCGGAGGGATATCCCGACACGCCGGTTGGCGACCAGGTCGCCGCCTACGCCACCAAGTACGAGCCGGTTCGCGGGTATCTGCACTCCTCGACGCTTCGCTGGAGCTACGGCGCGATGAAGGGGCGCCCTGCGGATTGGCCCGCGCAGCTGGCCGGTCAACCGCTCCCGTTCGTGGTTACCTCCGCGGCCGCGGCCGGCTTCGACGGCCTGTGGGTTGACCCCGCCGGATTCGAGCCCGCGAAGGCCCAGCTTGTGCTGTCGGCTGTGCGGTCGCTGCTCGCGCAGGCGCCGCTGACGAGCCCAGACGGGGACCTGGACTTCTTCGACCTGCGGCCCTACCGGCGGCGGCTGGCGCGCACCCACTCGGTCGGAGAGCTGCGCCTCCTGCGGGGGCGGACCCTGCACCCGCTGCGCACGGTGTGCGCCGCCGGAGGTCTCGAGCTGGTCAACCCGTCGGGTGCCGTGCGCGTCGCGACGTTGACCGTGCACGTCCGCCGCGGCGTGACCGTGTCGCGGCGAGTGACGCTGGAGCCCGGGCGGAGCTTCCAGCGGATCCCGGGAGGCGTCCTGTACGCGACGCTGACCGACCGGGCGCTCGCGCCGTTCGAGCCGGCCGGTGCGCGCTCGGTCGCTTCGGTCGTGCCGGGACTGACCGGCCCGGGATGCCAACCCTGACCGCGCCCGCGTTCCGCGGCGCTCCGGGCGCGGCGCCGAGCGTTCGCGCCCCGGTGCGCGACCGGGCGCTGTTCGTGCTCGGTGCGATCTCGCTGCTCGGGCTGGCGGCGTCAAGCCTGACGTTCGTCGCAATCGCGGCGAAGGCGCCGAGCTTTCTCGTGCCGCCCTCCAGATCCGGCTTCTTTGCGCTCTGGATGGTGGGACCGCTTCGCGGCTTGTGGCCGGGTTCGGGGCCGAGCGGCGTCGCGCTCGGGTGGACGTCGAGCGCATTGCTCGTCGCCATGTACGGGCTGTACGCCGTGGCCTGCGTCACCGCGCGGCAGCTGCGAGCACGCTGGACGATCGCCACCGTGGTCGCGGTTCACGTGATCTTCCTGCTGGCGCCGCCGCTGTCCTACACCGACGTCTTCAACTATCTGGGCTACGGGCGGATGGGCGTCCTGCATCACCTCAACCCCTACGTCGCCCTTCCGGTCTCAGAGCCGCACACCGATCCGAGCTTCGTGCTGGGCAATTGGCACCACCTGCGCAGCCCGTACGGTCCGCTGTTCACGCTCCTCACCTACGCGCTCGTTCCGCTCGGCGTCCCGATGTCCTACTGGGCGCTGAAGCTGCTGGTCGGAGCCGCGAGCCTCGCGGCGCTCGCGCTCATCTGGAAGTGCGCGGAGCGCCTCGATCGCTCCCCGGTGAGCGCGGTCGTATTCGTCGCGCTGAACCCGATCGTCCTGATCTGGGGGCTCGGCGCCGACCACAACGACTCGCTGATGATGCTGTTCGTCGCGGTCGCGCTGTATCTCGTTCTGTGCCGCGGGTCCGCGGCATCGCGCGGCTGGCAGGCGGTCGCGCTCACCACCGCCGTGGCGATCAAGGCCTCCGCCGGGGTCCTACTCCCGCTGTTCCTGTTCGCCGGGCCGCGCCAGCGGTTCCTCGCCGGCGCCGGGCTCGCGGCGGCGATCATCGCCGCCGCGAGCCTGATCGCGTTCGGCGGGCACGGGCCCGACCTCGGGACCCAGAGCCGGCTGGTGACCGCGATCGGAATCCCCAACCTGATCGGCGTCGCGCTCGGGCAGGGAGGGGAGACCGCACCACTGCACGCGATCATCGATGCGGTCGTGGCGCTCGCGGTGCTCGCCGGTGCAATCCGGGTGTTCCGCCGGCCCGACGCGCTCGTCGTGGCGTGCGCGGTCGTGCTGCTGCTCGTCGTCGTCTCGCTCAGCTGGGCGGCGCCCTGGTACGTGTGGTGGGTGCTGCCGTTCGCCGCCCTCGCCGGGCGTGCGCGCGTGCGCATCGCCGTCCTCGTGCTCGGCGCCTACTTCATCCTCGCTTTCATGCCCGCCGCCCTGACACTGCTGGGCGACGTTCACTTCCGGCCCGACCTCAGCCCCCTCGGCGCACGCCACACCCGGGAGATCAACGCGGTCGTCCGCTAGCCGAGTGCGTCTGGCGCGCGACAGGCTCAGCGCGTAAGCGAGACCGGAGAGCGCGAACAGTGCTCCGCTCGTGAGCAGATACCGCGTCAGGAACACGCGCTGGTGAAAGCCGCTCGCGACGAAGAACGTGCGGTCGCCGAGCCGCAGGATCTCGGGAAAGAAGACCAGGAACAGCAGCCCGCTGAGCAGGACGGGAACGCGCAGATACACCAATCCCGGAACTCGACCGGCCGGCGGTGGCGCGCGCCGCGCGCGGACGGCGCCGAACGCGATCCGGTCGAGCAGGGTGTAGAACGGCAGCAACACGAGGTCGTGAACGATGACGGCCGCCGCGAACCACTCGAGGATCTTCACCGCCGTCGGTCCGGGGAAGCTCGCGAACCATCCCGCCACCGCCGCCGCGGCGATCGCCATGCTCGCCGCGAGCGCGAGCAGGTGAAGGGGGCTCGCGCCGTACAGTCGCCGAAAGCGCCCCATCATCCGCTACGCGCGGTCAAATGTCATCGTGCTCACCCACTTCGTGCAGTGCACCCCGGGTATGCCGGGGCCGATTATGCGGGCGGGATAGCCGTGGTCCAGCGACAGATCGACCCCGTTGACCTTCAACGCGAGCATCGCGCGTTCGTCGCCGGTCTGACCGTGCGCGAGTCTCGCCGAGTCGAACACTCCGTGGCGTGCGAGAGACCTCGTCTTCACCGTGAACGGTCCGCTGATCTCGAGCAGCCTTGCCAGCTCGGCAATCGGTACCCCGGTCCACGCCTGGGTGGTCGACCACCCCTCGACGCACGCGATCGGCAACTCGTGGGTGTGCTGGGGCATGCGCAGCAGATCGGAGCGCGACAACGCGAGCGAGCGTGAGCCGGCCTCGATCCGCAGCCGCCATCCGGGCCCCACCTCGCCGGATGTGATTGCCGCCGCCGCGGCCGTGCGGTTGACCGGGAACCCGGTCGGTCCGCCGCGTCGCAGGCTGCGGGGCGCGAGGACCGCCAGGCTCCGCAGCGGCCCGCCGATCGACTGTCCGGCCCCTTGCAGGAGGAGCAGCAGCGAGCCGGCGCCCACCGTCCCGAGGAGCGCCCGGCGAGACATGGTCGGGGCGGCCGGCGCGGGTGCGATCAGCTCGCTGCCGACCGGTTCCGGCGGCTCGGGCCGGGTGTCGCGCAGGCTCTCGCGCAGCAGTGCCATACCCCGCCGCGCACTCAGTGCCCTGCGCATCGTCCCGAACCTGATCGCGGTGTGAAACGCGAACGCCGCGGTGAACACCCAGGCGCCGTAGTAGTGCGCGGTGGTGAAGAAGAACGGGAACGCGTAGTAGTACTGGATGTCCAGGATCCCCGTCGCGAACTCGAACAGCGCCCCTCCCACCAGCAGGATCAGCGACAACCGTTCGAGCGCGTGCGCGGGGCTTCGTAGCGGCGGCCACTCGAACAGCCTGGGAATCACCGACCACAGTTTCGCCAGCACGATCGGAAAGGCCGCCAGCCCGATCGTGACGTGCAGCCCCTGCGTCAGCGCGTACAGCCAGCTCGGATGGGTTGGGAATGGGAACAGGTAGAAGTCAAGCGGGCCCAGCGGCCGCCCCACCGAGTTGCCTCTCAGCCGCGGGAAGTACGCGTCATTGGAGAGGAATCCGGTGATCGCGATGATCGGGATCGCGACCAGCAACACCAGCCCGAGCACCGAGGTCAGCCACGGACCGCGCAACGGGCTCTTCCAGAACGTGCGCCGAAACGGTCCTGGAGGCGGACTCCCAGGATGCGCAAATGACGCGCTCACCAGCTGAGCGTCGCACAGCGTGCCCTGTGTCAATCAACTGGCGAGTTCATTTAAGCCACTGTTCACCATTGTCACGGGCTGTTCGCATTTTGTAATTGAAATCGGTCGTGATCCACGTCTAGGTTGCCTCGAGTGTGCCGAGTCGCGCTGGTCGTGATCGCCAAGGAGCCGCTGCCGGGTAGAGCGAAGACGCGGCTCTCACCACCCTGCACTCCCGCCCAGGCGGCAACGCTCGCGGAAGCCGCTCTCCTGGACACGCTCGACGTCCTGGCCCGGACGCCGGCACACCGCCGCGTGCTCGTGCTCGACGGCAGACCCCGGCGGTGGCGGCGCCGCGGACTCGAGGTAATCCCGCAGCGCGGCGTCGGTCTCGGCGAGCGCCTCGCGGCCGCGTTCGAGGACGTCGCGGAACCCGCGCTGCTCATCGGCATGGACACCCCGCAGGTGACGCCGCGGCTGCTGCTCGACGGGATGCTGGCGCTGGCTAGTCCCGGCGTCGACGCGGTGCTCGGCCGCGCAGTCGACGGCGGCTACTGGACGATCGGACTGAAGCGCGGCGGCAGCGAGGCCTTCGCCGGGGTACCGATGAGCTGTGCCGCCACCTGGAACAGGCAGCGGGTGCGGCTGCGCGAGCTCGGCTTCTCCGTTCACGATCACCCTCCATTGCGTGACGTGGACACGATCGAGGACGCGCGCCTGGTCGCGCGGGCGGTGCCGCGCTCTCGCTTCGCGTCCTCGCTGGCCGCGATCACGGCGATCGCGGCATGATCCCTCCGCTGCGCCTCTACGGCGAGGGCCTGATGCTCGCCAGCGATCCCGCGCACACGGCCGGAGCGATGCGCCTGCGGCTGCGCGACGGGATCATCGTTCCGCTGCCGTTGGGGCGCTACCTCCAGCGGGCCGACGCAACCGAGCGCCAGCTCCTGCTCGACGTCCGCGGTCCTGTCCTCGACGTGGGCTGCGGGCCTGGCCGCCATCTGCACGCACTCGCCTCGCTGGGAGAATTCGCGCTCGGTGTCGATCTCTCGCCGGTCGCCGTCGAGCTCGCGACGGGTCGCGGCGCGAACGCGATCGTCGGCTCGATCTTCGACGAACTTCCCGGCACCGGACGTTGGCGCAGCGCGTTGCTGCTCGACGGCAACATCGGGATCGGCGGCCGGCCGGACCGGCTGCTCCGGCGCATCGGCACGCTGCTGCGCGGCGACGGCGAGCTGCTCGTCGAGCTCGACGATCCTCGGACGAAGACCGCATCGACCCTCGCCCGGATCGAGTCCGACCGCGGCGTCAGCAGCTGGTTCCCGTGGGCCCGAGTGTCCGTGTGCGACCTCGAGACCGTGGCGCGCTCGGGCGGCTTCCGGGCGTGGCGGAGCTGGTCGCTCGGCGGGCGCTGGTTTGCAGGCTTGCGCCTGCGCTGAGCTCAGGCGGCGCCGCGCCGGTAGAGCCGCACGTTCCGGTCGAGCCGCGTGCCGGCGAAGCCGCCCGGCCTCCCGCCCTGCGCGTCCAGGTAAGCGAGCTCGCGCGAGATCGTCCCGAGCGGACCGGGGACCACGTGATCGAGCATCCAGGTCTCGAGCGCGATTCCCCCGCCGGCGGTCAGCATCACCCGCAGTGCCCGCGCTTGCTGGGGGTAGTCGATCAGTGACGCGGTGGTGATCATCCAGTACCCGCCGGCCGGCGTAGGGCGGGGCACGATCCGGTTGCGGTGGGTGTGGCCCGACAGGACCGCGATCACGCGCGGCGAGGTGTCGAGCAGCGCGAGCACCTGTTCCCCGCCGACCGAGCTCGCGAGCGGCTGGTGGGAGATCACGACGATCCAGCGCCGCCCTGCGGAGGCGAGTCGTCGTTCGAGCCAGGCGGGCTGACCAGCAGACACCAGCCCGCCGGAGCCACCGTCCCGCCTGGCGAGGTCGAGCACGATCAGGCGGAGATCCTCGCCGACGTCGACCGCATAGTCGAGCCGCTCTCCCCGTCTCCCGGAGGCGCCCGCGCCCGGAGCGCGGCGAAGCCGCTCGACCACCTCGCTCACCGACAGCTCGTGACGCGCCGGGTCGGACGGCACGCGGACGGTCGACCCCGCCAGCGCTCGCTCGAGAAAATCGTTCACGAGCCCCGGGGCCGGCGGACCGTCGGGTGACAGCGCGGCCTGGGCGCGGGCCCCCGGCGGCAGCGTCAGCCCCGGCGGCAGCTCCCACAACGCCCGATCGCCGATCGCCAGCGAACGCGTGAGCGGTGTCGGGACGATCTCGCCGGCGACCAGCACGTCGTGATCGCCGAGCACCGGGTAGGTGGGCATCGACAGACCCTGGCTCGAGAAGGGCCGGACCGCGGAGCGAAGGAGTCCCGGGTGCTGGGGCGCGTCGACGTCGGGGCGGTAATAGAACGGGTCCGGGTTGAATGCGGACTGTACGCCGAAGTACCCGTCCGGCCCGCTCCCCGGACGGACTGGGCCGCCGCGCAATACGGCAAGCGCCTGCTCGAGCTCGTTGCCCTGAGCGTTATCGAGGAGGTCGCCGCCCTGGATCAGGAGATCCGGACCGAGCGCTCGGATCGCGGCGAGCGTCCCGGCGAGCACGTGCAGCGTGAGCGCCTCCTGTGGCCGGAAGGTGGACTGGAACGGCGACCCGAGACGGTTCAGAAAAGTGACGCGAGCCGGGGAGGACGCGTCGAGCACATGCGCGTCGGTGACGTGCGCGATCGTGGCGAGCACCTTCGCCGGAGTCGATCTCGGGGCAAGCTCGAGCCGGTCGATCAGCGGCTCGCCGGGACTGACCCGCAGCTGACCGTCTCCCACCGGGTCGGTCCAGGTCGAACGCAGCGTCGATCCGGTGGGGGTGGGTTTGCGGGCGCCGCAGCCGCCCAGCGCCAGGACGCTTGCGGCAAGCAGTCCCTCCGCCGCCAGCTCGCGCCGCGTGATCCGCCTCACGGCCCCGCCTTCAGCGGGTCACTCATGCGCAGGTGGGCCGTCATCAGCCGGCCAGCTCCGCCACGACCGATTCCCGACCGGCCTGCCGGGCCACCCACGCGACCGCCAAGGCGGCCGCGATGGCCAGGCCACCGAGCGTCGCCAGCACCTCTGCGAGAGTGGCCCCGAGCGGCAGTGTCGCGTAGCTCGCGGCGAGCCGGGACAGCGCCGGACCGAACAGTAGGCGCTCGAGCAGCACCCCGACCAGGGCGGCCGGGAGTACCAGCGCGAGTGCCGCGCCGGTCAGCAGCTGCCGGACCGCCGCCGGACCGGCGCCGCACGCGCGCAGCACGGCCACCGTGCGCCGGCGCTCCTGCACGGTCAGCGCGCACGCCTGGATCAGCGCGTACAGGCAGACCAGACCGTCCACGATCGCCACGGCGCGGAGGATGGTCCGCAGCACCGCGACGAGCGGCGCGCCGCGGCCAACTGCAGTCGTCGCCTGCGATGGGCGTGCGCCCAGGGCCCTCAAGGCAGCCGCCACGCGCGCTGGGCTTGAGCCGGGAACGAGCCTCACCGCGATCTGCGACGGCGCGCTCGGGTCCGCCGCGAGCAGCGCCGATGCGGGCACGAACGCCATCCGCCCGTCATGGTCGAGCGAGCTCACGACGCCCGACACCCGCAGCCGGAGCTCGGTGCCCGAGGGAAGCGCGAGCGCGAGCGTAGAGCCGGGGGCAAGACCGAGCGCGGCGGCCAGGCCCGCCCCGACCTCGGCCTCGTGCGATCCGCGCAGCCGGCGGCCGGACACCAGCTGCGGCGCTTCGAATTCGGTGTGGTCGCTTGGATACGCGATCACGTTGATCGTCTCTCCAAGCGAGAACGAGTCGGCCGCGAGCACCTGGTAACGCGGCGCACTCGCCTGAACGCCGGGGATCGCGCGCACCCGCGGCGCGAGGTCCGGGGCGAGCGAGGCGGTCAGCTGGTAGCGCTTGCCCAGCGCGCCCGGATCGGTCTCGAGCGCGCTGAGCGCCGAGGCGAGCGCCAGCATCAGCAGCACGAACGCGGTCGAGAGTCCGAGCGTCACGACGGTGGCGACGAGGCGCACCCTCCGGGCCGCGACCAGCCGTGCGCCGAGCAGCCGCAACCCGCGGCCGCGAAGCGACAGCCGTCGTGCGCCGGCACCGCTCGCCGACACGTCCCCCCCTCCCAGCTGCGCGACGACCGGGCCTCCGGCGGCCATCCAGGCTGGCCACGCCGTGGCGCCGACAGGGATCGCCACGCTGAGCAGCCATGCGCCCGCGAGCGGGAGCCCGAGCCCCGTTCCCGGCGGGGGCTCGTTCAGCAGCGTCAGCAGGCGCGACGCGGGGCCGTACGTGGCCAGCGCTCCGACCGCGAGCCCGATCGTGGCGGCGGGAGCGGCGACCAGGAGCGCCTCGACTGCGTGCGACAGCGTGACATGCCCGCGCGACGCTCCCACCGCTCGCCGTACCCCGATCGTGCCCAGCCGTCGCTGCACCTCGGCTCGCGCGGACGCCGCAAGCATCGCGCCTGCGGTCACGAGCGCGATGACCGAAAGGGCGACCAACAGGTCGATCACGATCCCCGCCGCCTGGTCGAGCAGAACGCGCAGTCCCGAGCGCGTGGCAAAGCGGATGTCGTGCAGGCCGAAGCTGGTTGCGCGCGCCTGGACGAGGACTTCATCCAGATACCGCGGGTTGCGCAGCCAGATCTCGGCCAGGTTGGTGTCCGGATCGTGATCGGTGTCGAACCGCTGCTCGATCTCCTGCCGAGAGAGGTAGAAGCGGGGCTTGGCGAGGGGGAAGCCGACGTTGTCGGGGGCCTCCACGAAGCCGACCACCCGCTGCGGCCCAAGCCCGCCCACGTAGACGGTGTCGCCCAGGTGAACACCCCAGGCCTGCGCGAACCCGCGTTCGAGCAGCACCTCCCGCCGCCCAGGGCGCAGATCGCGCCCGGCCACGATCGCGTAGCCCCGGCGGCGCCTGGGATCGACCACCTCCGCCACCGCGTCTCCCCGCTCGTGACCCCGGCCCGCGATCCCGGTGTTGGTCGCTTCGAACCGCAACGAGTACCCCGTCACGTCCGGCAGCGCCGCGATCCGGGCGCCAACGCGACCCAGCGGCTGCGCATCGAATCGCGCGATGATGTCCGGCAGGTCCGCGGCGCGCGCCGCACGGTCAAAGCCAAGCCCGAGACCGTCGCCAACGACGACAGCCGCGGACAGCATCGCCGCGGCAAGCGCGATCCCGAGCGCGCCGAGGATCGTCCGCCGCCGTCGCGGCCGGAGCATCCGAACCGCCTCGCCGAACGCCGCTCGCAGCGCCGCCAGCGCCCTCACTGGCTCGCTTCCTCCTCCACGGCTTCGCCCAGCCTCAGCCGTCCATCGATCAGATGCAGCACCCGGTCAGCGATGCCCGCGGCCTCCGGCTCGTGCGTCACGATCACCACCGCCCGCCCCGCGAGCCCGCGCAACAACTCGAGCACCGCCGCGCCGTTCTCGCCGTCGAGGCTGCCCGTCGGCTCGTCGGCCAGGACCAGCTCGGGACCGTTCACGAGCGCACGCGCGATCGCGAACCGTTGCTGCTCGCCGCCGGACAGCTCGCGAGGAAGATGATCGGCGACCCGCGCGAGGCCGAGCTCCTCGATCAACTTCCGCGCGCGACCCGCGCCCCCCGCCGGCGCCCCCGGCAAGCGCGTCGCCAGCAGCACGTTCTCGGCGCCCGTCAGCTCGTCGATCAGCTGAAACTGCTGAAACACAAATCCGACGTGGAGCAGGCGGATCCGGGCCAGCGCCCTGGCGCCGCGTCCGGTCAGCCGCTCGCCGGCGAGCGTGATCTCGCCTCGATCCGGCGCATCAAGCCCGCCCAGCAGGTGTAGCAGCGTCGATTTCCCGCTTCCCGAGCGACCGAGCACCGCCACGACCTCGTCGGACTCGACTGCGAGGCTGACGCCGTTCAGCACCAAGCGGGCAGCCCGGCCAACCCCCACAGTCTTCGTGAGGCCCTCGGCACGGAGCACCGCCACGCACTCACCGTACTGGGGCGGAGGCCGGCAACCTGCCGGATCAAACGAAAATTCAGCATCGTGTAAGGAGTCTCGTTCCCAGTCTCAGCTCATGCCGTCGCCGATCCGTCGCTACCGCGTGGGAGCCTCCCCATCCCGCGCGGCTGGTGAGCTTGACCGACGGCGTCACTCAACCGGCAGGGAGTTGTCCAATGTCTGGCGAACGCTCCCCGGGTGCGGGCAATCTCAGCCGTCATCGCCGGTCCCGTCTGTGCGGTAGTAGCTGCGGCACAGCTCGTCGAGGTCGGCATGTCGCTCGTCGCGTCCGGTCCATCGCTCGACGTCAACCAGCTCGTCGCGATCGAGTCGACTCAGCACGATTCTCTCCCTGCGACCGCCGCGGCCAGCCCGGCCGGTGAACGCGACCGTGGCAACCGTCGCGCCGCGCGCCTCGAGCTCCTGCCAGACCGACTCGTCGCTCAGGAGCTCGTGGCGGCCGGGCCGAAGCCGCGCCTGATGGATGGGCGAGACCTCGCGCCCGGAAGGGGTGCCGCACGGCTCACCGGAGAGCGCCTTGGAGGTCGGGCACGAACGATCGGGCGGACCCGGAGGTCCGCCGCCGGCCCGGCGGGAACGCGTGTCAGCCCTGGAGATTCGGAAGCCGAACGGGGGAGTGCAGCGCGTCCACTCCGCGTCCACTGGATCCACAACGACCCCAAATCGGCCACCACAGCCGTACACCCCGTACTGTGGGTATTGCAGGGAGTTCGTGCCCGTCCGAGGGCGTTTGTTCCGTCCATATCTCGTCCACGGGTGCAGAGGGCGGCTTGGTTTGGGCGGGGTTGCCTGCAGGAGACGGGGTCTGTGTGCTGGTTGATCCCTTCCGGTTTCCGTCCACCAGATCTGCGACCCCTTCCGAACAGGGGCAGGCCGGTCGCGCAGGCTGGTCCCCTCATGTCGTGGCTGATCGGATTCCCCAGGCGGTGTAGTCGATCCAGGCGGTTTGTTGCGCCCGGGTTGCGAGCGCGTGGTCGATCACCTGCAGGATGAGCCCGAACTCGGCGTGGTCGATCCCGACGATGGGTAGGCAGCCGGCGTGCGATTTTCCGGCTGCTGCCCATTCGGTGGTGATCCGGGCGAAGTCCTTGACGTTGAAGGTGACCATGATGCGTCCCTGCTCGGTGGCGAGAGCGAGGAGGCGTTCGTCCTCCCAGCCGTCGAGTTCGCGTTCCTCGTCAGCGGCGCGGACATCATGTTGCTCGCGCAGGGCGGTCGCGATGCGGCGCCCGGACACGTGCGCGTCGAGGAACAGCCTCACGGTTTGCTAATCACCGAGGGCGATCGTGTCGATCGTCGGGTACTGGCGCTGGAACTCCGGGAGCGATCGTTCGTTCTCAGCGATCGCGGCGTCAATCTCCTCAGCGAATTCGGCGTAGTAGGCGAGCGCCACCCGGATCTGCGGCTCGGTCAGATCGGTCGCCGCCGCCATCGCACTCGGCGTGTCATACGAGCGCGAGGCGGCCGCGATCTCCCAGACGTCGAGCGCGGTGCCGATCACCCAGGGACGGCGGTTCCAGTCGCTGCCGCGGAACGAGATCCCGGGGAACCGGCGGGTGCGGAGCGCCTCTTCGGCGAGTCCTTCGACGACGGCGCCTTTCGTCCGCCGCGTGCGCCTCGCCTCCTCGCTCACGAGCTGATCGGTGACATCCGAGAGGCGCATGCTGAACGGGGCTGCCTTGGGCATACGTCAAGGCTATCGCGGCAATTACACTGTAATTATCGTCAGCCAGCTAGATCACTGATCTCCCGACGTGCAGGCAGACCGCAGACTGCCTGGCGGCTCGGACCGGAGCGGCGGACGGTCCCATGGTCAGTTCGCAGCGTGTCCATGTCGTCCGGTCGGGAGGCGGCGCCCGAGTTTGAGTCGTGTGTCGAGAGCGGCTGGTTGTGGGACGCGCACAGGTCGGCGATCGCCGGCGGTCACGGAGAACGGCGTCGGACGGCCACCGCAAACATGGCGAAGCGCAAGCCGGGCTCGGCCGTCTCAGGCGAGCAGAGCGATCGTCAGCTGTCGGCCGGTGCTGGCCGGCCGACAGTGAGCGCCGTTCGCGCCTCGGCTCAGGCTGGCCCGGTCCCGGTCCAGCTGCCGATGGCAGCCTCCCCTTCACCGTCGACTACGACTCGATAGACGTTGCCCGCGCCAAGCGTCCCGGGTGCGCTGACGAATGGCCCCGCGCCGCCGCTGGCGGCGGTCTGCCACGAGCAGCTTGAATTACCAAAGGTGCACTTGAGCTGCTGCAGCTCCCATGTCCCGGTGGTGTAGCCCCAGTACCAACCCGTGACGTCCGCCGACCAGGTGGCGGTGCAGCTGCCCGTGGTCGAGCTCGAGTTGCACGTGCTGCCGGCGGGGTAAACGTTCGGTGCGCTGCCCGTCTCGATCGCCGAGCAGTTCGATACGGCGGGGCCGCCTTGGAATCGAGCGAGCAGGTACGGGACCGCGTAGGCGAGGAACGGCCCCGCAGCTTCAACGTGGCTTAACCCCGGGTACTCCTGGTACTCGACGGGAATGCCCTCCTGGCAGTACTTCTCGGCAAGCGCGGTGACCGCCGTCGTCACCATGACGCCGTCGCCGTCGTATCCATTTGCCAGTACGCCCTCGCCGTTGCCGAGGAAGATCGGCGCGTTCGGGGTGCCCTGACCCATGTTCAGGGCGGCCAGCACCCGGGCGAAGGCCGGCACCTGAGTGAAGTTTGCGTACTGCGGCTTGAGGAGCTGCTGCATGTAGTTGAAGCCGCCGACGAGATCGTCGATGTATGCGTTCTGATCGGCTGCCATCACCTGCTCGCCGAGCGGGCTCAGATATGGGCTGACGTTGATGTTGAACCCGCGTTCCGCTGCGAACTCAAACACCGGAAGCACGCCCGCCCAACCGGTACCGCCACCGTCAATGTACTGCAAGGTTTGCGAGACGTTCGCGAGCACCCCGCCGGCGGCAGTGGCGACGACGTCGAGCCCAGGTGCGTATTTCGCAGCAAGCTCGGCCGCCCACTCCGACGCGGTCGCGCCGCCGGAATAGCCAAGCATTTCGACCGGCGTGGAAGACGGCGAGTACCCCAGGCGCGTCTCGGCGGCTCGGATTCCGTCCAGCGTCGCGTACCCTGACGCCGGCCCGTCGGCGTACGCCTGGTTGGTTTCCTCGTAATCGGTGATCACGACCGTGGCGCCCTGGCTGAGGAACGTCTCCGCGATCGATCCCTCCTCCTGGCCATCCTCCTCGCAGTCCGACGGGCTGGTCGGGAACGTGTCCGGGCCGCCTTGCAGCTCGTAGGAAGGGTCGCATTGCGAGCCCAGCGTGTCGTAATACGCCTGGTAGGAGAAGATCTTAGGCGATGCAGAGCTGCTCAGCGGCTCGATCACGGTCGTCACCGCCAGCGCTGGGTGTCCAAGCTGGTTGGTCGTTCGGAACAGCAACTGGGTGGCCGGCAGCGGCGTCGGGGCGGCCGCCAGACTGTCGACCGTAACGGTCCGCTCCTTCAGCACGGTTCCGGGCGCGATCTGCCCGAGATTCCCGGAGTAGGTATAGAACGGATCCTGGTCGGGGGGCTCCGGCGCAGCGGCCGATGCCGCCGGCACCGCGATCGCCAACCCAAGGGCAGCGCCGATGACCGCCCGCACGACCGGACAGACCCACGCCACCGCTGGCCTCCTCACCGACATCGCTTCTCCTCCCACTGCCGTTCTCGCTGGTAAGTACAGGATGCCCTCTGATCCGGCCTCGCAACCTGTGCCTGAGAACCAAGGTTGACGAGCTCGCCTTGTGCCGCGGCACCTACTGATCCATCACATCGAGCGTTGGCACCCGTGATACGCCGGTCGCCGACACCGGCGATTGAGGAACGCCTCATCGCCCGACCGGCTAACCCGCCGGCGCCGTACGGAGGTCGAAGGCCGGCACATGGATCTCTCGCCTGAGGATCTTGCCGGTGGCGCCCTTGGGGAGCGCGTCGGCGAACCAGATGTGGCGCGGGTATTTGTAGGCCGCTACGCGGTCCTTGACGAAGGTCTGGATGTCGTGGGCGCTGGCGTCGGCGCCCGGCCGCAGCACGACGCACGCGCCGACCTCCTCCCCCAGCGTGGCATCCGGCACGGCGAGCACGGCGCCTTCGAGCACGGCCGGATGCTCGTAGAGCACCTCCTCGATCTCTCGCGGGTAGACGTTGTAGCCGCCGCGGATGATCATGTCCTTCTTGCGGTCGACGATGAAGAAGTAGCCATCTTCGTCGACGCGGGCGAGATCACCCGTGTGGAACCAGCCTCCCTTCATCGCCTCGGCCGTGGCTTCGGGCTGGTTGTGGTAGCCCTTCATGACGTTGTGGCCGCGGATCACGATCTCGCCCACCTCGCCCGGCGGGAGCTCGTTGTCCTCGTCGTCGACGATCGTCATCTCGACGCCGTCGATCGGCGTTCCGATCGACCCGGGCTTGCGCTCTCGGTGCATGTGGTTGAACGAGGCCACCGGAGAGGTCTCCGACAGGCCGTAGCCCTCGAGGATCACGCAGCCGGACGCTTCCTCGAAGGCGCGCATCACCTCGACCGGCATCGCTGACCCTCCGGAGATGCACACGCGGATGCTCGATACGTCGTGGCGCTCGCGCTCCGGGTGGTTCAGGAGCGCGTGGAACATTGTCGGGACACCGTGCAGGATCGTGACCTTGTCGCGCTCGATGATCTCGAGCGCGTTACCGGGGTCAAAACGCGGCATCAGCGTGACGCAGGCACCCGCACGAACGGCGGCATTCATGCACGAGGTCTGCCCAAACGAGTGAAACAGCGGCAACGCTCCGAGCGACACGTCGTGCTCGGTCTGGTCGATCAGCTCGGTGACGCCGCGCCGGCTGTTCTCGAGCAGGTTCTCGTGGGTCAGCTCGGCTCCCTTGGGCGTACCGGTCGTACCTGACGTGTAGAGGATCACGGCCGTATCCGACGGCTCGCGGGGCGCGTCGGCCAACCGAGGCGGCGCGCCCGCGAGGAGATGGTCGAATTCGCCCGGCGTCACCGTGATGACCTCGGTGCCGGCCTCGGCCCCGCCCGCCCGGGCGGCGTCGGCGAACTCGTGCCACACGAACAGGAGCTTGGCCTGCGAATCCGCCAGGTAGAAGCGCACCTCGCGCTGCTTGAGCAGCACGTTCATCGGGACGACGACGCCGCCGGCCCGCAGGATGCCGTAGTAGACCGGCGCGAAGTACGGCACGTTCGGGAGCATGATTCCGACCGGATCCCCCGGCCCCACCCCGCGCTCGGCGAGCAGGCCGGCCACCCGGGCGGCCCGCTCGCCCAGCGTCTCGTAGGCGATGACCTCGTGGTCGAACTTGAGCGCCGGTCGGTCACCATGCGTCGCCGTGGCGTCGCTCAGCAGCCGTGCCAGGTTCGTGGCCATCGCTGTCTCCTTGGTCGCTGTCAGCTGCTCGGCACGCCGCTGGCCGGCGGCGCGGGTTGCGTGCCCGTGTACGGCGTGATGGCGCTGCCGGCGGTGGGATCGGTCGTGAGCGGCTTACCGTCGAGCACGATCACGCCACCGTGGATCACTCCCATCTCCACTCCGGCGTAGCCACCGTGCTCGGTCTTGGTGTAGCGGTACGGGACGAGCCCCGGACCGGTCCACATGCCTCCGTCGTTGTCGATCGCATCGACGATCCCCTGACGGGTCAGGTTCTTGCCCGCCGCCTGGAGCGCCTGGACCAGCGTGTACGCGCTCGCCATCCCGTACTCGACGTTGCCGTCGAACGGAGCGCTCGCGTCGTACTGGTCGTGGATCTTCTTGAACAGGGCGATCCACGGGTTGCTCGTGTCGCCCACCGAGGGGAGGTAGCCGTCGGTGATCGCACCCTCCAGCAGCGCGGTGCCGGACGCCTTCCCCTTGGAGATGACCGAGAGCAGCTTGCCCACCGTGATCGGGTCGCTGCCGACACTCGAGACGACGAGCTGCGGCGAGTAGTCGAGCGTGAACGCGGTCAGCCGCGCGATCGCCGTGTAGATGGGCACGGTGAACTCGACGAGCACCTTGGCCCCCGACGCCTTGACCGCGGTCACCTGCGGTGCCAGCGTGCTCGTGCCCGACTGGTAGGGCTGAGCGGAGACGATCTGCGAAGCCGGCAGCTCGTCCTTGAGGCCGGCCAGGCCGCCCTGACCGAAGTCATCGTCCTGGTAGATCACCCCTACCTTCTGATCGCCGAGGTGCTGCTTGATGTACTGGCCGAGGATCTTTCCCTCGATCGTGTAGTTCGGCAGCCAGCCGAACGTCTCGGGCTGGGTGGATCCGTTATCCCAGCACGGGCAGCCGGAGGAGACGAACAGGTCGGGCACCTTGCTCGAGTTCAGGAAGCCGACGACCTTGGTGTGGGTCGGGGTGCCGAGTCCCTCGAAGATCCCGAACACGTTGTTCTGGAGCACCAGCTGGTGGACGACGTTGACCGTATTGGTCGGGTTGTAGCCGTCGTCCTTGATGATCAGGCGGATCTTGCGGCCGAACACGCCGCCGTGTGCGTTGACGTAGTCGAAGTACGCCTGCGAGGCGGGCGCGATCTCGCTGTAGCCCGGCGCTGCCGGCCCCGTCAGCGGCTGGTGGGTGCCGAACGTGATGCTGGTGGCGGTAACGCCCGGCGTGTCCGCCGAACCGCCGCCCGAGCTCGACGATCCGCAGCCAGCGATCAGCGCCGCCGCGGCCGCCAGGGCGGCCATGACGTAGGTGCGCTTCATCCTCTCCTCCTCTTGTTTGACATGTACCGCATGAGGGCGCCCAGGCCCCCCTGGATCCCGCTCGGCCACGCGAGCATCAGCCCGATCAGCACGAGCCCGTAGATGGCGAACGGCAGGTTTCCCTGGGCATTGGTGCCGAGCGACAGCGAGTGGGCGAGGCTGTTGGTCCACGACGGCAGCAGGACGAGGATCGCCGCACCCCACGCCGCCCCCGCCAGCGATCCGAGTCCGCCGACGACGACGCCGGTCAACAGCGACAGCGACAGCGTGAGCGGGAAAGCGCCCGGGGAAGCCAGGTTCAGCACCGCGGCATACAACCCGCCGGCCAGGCCCGCGCACGACGCGCTGACCACGAACGCCAGCGTCTGCTGGCGGGCGACATCGAGCCCGCACAGCGCGGCGGCGATCTCGTCGTCGCGGGTGGCGCGCAGGGATCGCCCGACGCCGCTGTGCACGAGGTTGTAGAGCCCGAACAGCGCGACCAGGGCGCCCGCGCACCCGATCCACGCCTGCCACTGCTCGAGGCTGACGTTCGCGCCCAGGAACGACGGCACGGCGGGCGGGTTGATGGTCAGGCCGTTGGCGCCGCCGAGCAGGCTCGGGAAGCGGTCGGCCAGCGCTGGCAGCCCGACGGCGAACGCCAGCGTCGCGCCGGCCAGATACGGCCCTTCCAGGCGGCTGGCCGCGATCCCGACCGGGATCCCGATCGCCGCCGAGACGATCGCGGCCGCGGCCACCGCGGGCAGCAGCGCCCACCCCTGCCCGACGAGCAGCATCACCGTGTAGGCGCCCACCGCCATAAACGCGCCGTGCCCGAGCGAGATCTTGCCCGACAGCCCGATCAGCACGGTCAGCCCGGCCAGCGCCGCGAAGTAGTACGCGCCCTGAGCCAGCTGGAGCTGCTGGTAGGAACCGAGCGCGTCGGTGACCAGAACCAGAACCACGGCGAGGCCGATGACCAGGCCGAGGGAGCGCACCAGGGTGGAGCCCCGGACGGCGCCGCCGGGTCGCGCGACGGCAGCGAGCGAGCTCACACGCGCCGCCCCTTGCTCACCGGGAAGAGGCCGGTGGGCCGGATCAGCAGGACGATGACGAGCACCACGAGCGCCGCCATCGGCACGAGTTCGGTGCCCTCGTAGCCGCCGACGTAGGACAGCACCAGGCCGAGGACGGCCGCGCCGACCAGCGCCCCCGGCGGCGAGTCGAGGCCCCCCAGCACGGCGGCGACGAAGCCGCTGATCAGGATCGGGTCGAAGCTGTTGGGCGACAGGAACACCGACGGGGCGACGAGCACGCCGGCGATGGCGCCGGTCAGCGCGGCCAGTCCCCACCCGGCGGTGAACATCCGCCCGACCCGGACCCCGAGCAGCTCGGCCACCTCGGAGTTGAAGGCCGCGGCGCGCAGCCGGAGACCGAAGTCGGTGAAGCGGAAGAGCGCGCCGAGGCCGATGGCCAGCGCCACGACGACCAGCACGATGAACGTGTCGTTGGGCGCGAACAGGACGTGCGTGCCGCCGACGTCGTAGCCGAGGATCGAGAAGGCGGCCGGAAACGGACGCGGCGTGTCGCCCCAGATGATCCCGGCCAGCGCGACCAGGAACGTGTAAAGCCCGAGGGTGACGATCACCGCGTTGAGCTCCGGTTTGTTCTCCACCGGCCGCATCAGCGCCCGCTCCACGACCGCACCCAGCACCAGCCCGCCGGCCAGGGCGGCCAGGAACCCGATCACGTAGGAGCCCGTCGAGGTGATCAGCTCCGAGCCGATGTAGGTGGTGATCATCAGCATCGCGCCCTGGGCGAAGTTGACGATCCGGGTCGCGCGCCAGATCAGCACGAGGGCGAGCGCGACCGCCGCGTAGATCGCGCCGGAGGACACCCCGCTCAGGGTGAGGTCGATGAACTTGGTCATGGCCAGCTAGAACCCGAGGTAGTGGTGTCGGAGCTGCTCGTCTTCGAGCAGGGCTTTCGGCGGCTGGTCGGCCACGACCCGCCCGAGGTTGAGGACGACCCCGCGGTCGGCGACGCTGAGCGCGGACGTCGCGTTCTGCTCGACCAGCAGGACGGCGAGGCCGAGCGTGTCCACGGCGTGGCGGACGAAGCCCATGATCGGCCCGACGATCCGCGGCGCGAGCCCCAGCGACGGTTCGTCGAGGAGCAGCGCCTTGGGCCGGGCGATGAGCGCCCGCCCGATCGACAGCATCTGGCGCTCGCCGCCGGACAGGCGCGAGGCGGGCTGGCTGCGGCGCTCCTCGAGGGCCGGGAACATGCCGTAGATCTCCTTCGGCTTGGCCGCGCCGGACTTGTTGTGCAGGCCCCCGAGGCGGAGATTCTCCTCGACGGTCAGCTCACCGATGACGCCGCGGCCCTCGGGCACGTGGGCCAGGCCGCGCCGGACGATCTCGGCCACCGGCGTCCGGGTGATGTCAACTTCATCGAAGCTGACCTGACCCGCGGTCGGGCGCACCAGCCCGGAGACGGTACGCAGCAGGGTCGTCTTGCCGGCGCCGTTGGCGCCAAGGACAGCGGTGACGCTGCCGGGCTGAACCTCGAGCGAGACCTCGTTCAGGGCACGGACCGCTCCGTAGTCGGTGGTCAGCCGCTCAAGCCGCAGCATGGGCAATCTCTGCCTGGTCCGGATCGAACTCGGCCTCGACGCCGAGATAGGCCTCGAGCACGTTCGGGTCCTCGCGGATGGTTGCCGGGTTACCGGTCGCGATCACGCGCCCGAAGTCGAGCACGACGATCCGGTCACACACCGCCATCACGAGGTCCATCCGGTGCTCGACGAGCATCGCCGAGCAGCGCGTCTTGAGCTCGCTCAGCGTGTCGCCCAGGGCGCGGATGTCCTGATCGCCCAGACCGCCCGCGGGCTCATCGAGCAGCAGCAGCTCCGGTTCGGCGACAAGCGCCCGGGCGAGCGCGACGCGCTTGGCGATCGGGTACGGGAGCTCGGTCGGGAAACGGTCGGCCACGTCGTCCGCGCCCACGGCCTCGAGCGCTTGGCGCGCCCGCCCGCGCAGCTGCTGCTCGTCCCGGTCCAAGCGCGGCAGCGCCAGCAACGACGTGATCGTGTGCGCCCGCCGGAACCGGGTCGCGCCCACCATCACGTTCTCGAGCACGGTCAGCTTTCCGAACAGGCCGACGCCCTGGAGAGTGCGGCTGATCCCGTGCGACGCGAGGTGGTGGGGACGGATCTTCCGCAGCTCCCGGTCGTTCCGTCGGATCGTCCCGGCGTCCGGCGAGACGAAGCCGCAGAGAACGTTGAAGAGGGTGGTCTTGCCCGCGCCGTTCGGGCCGATCACGCCGAGGATCTCATTGGGTCCGACCTCGAGCGAGACGTCTTCGAGCGCGGTCACCCCGCCGAACCGGACGGTCAGGTTCTCGACCGCGATCACCGCCACGCGGACTCCCCGGCCATGACGAGCGGGGTGGCGGCGAGGCGCACGGCGGCTCCGGTCGTGACCGCGGCGTGAAGCGTCCTGATCTGGTCCACCGGATGCGACAGCGACGCCGGCGCCGGGACGACTACGCCGGGCCGGAGTCCCATCTCCCGCGCCGCCTCCCCCGCCCGCGCGGCGAGATCGGCATGTCCCAGCTCGAGCCGCCCGAGAAGCATCGCCGGGGCGTGTTCCGGCACGTCGGCCAGTGGAGCGAGCGGCGGGGTGACGGCCAGCAGGCGGCTGAACTCGCGCGGCTCCACCAGCAGCCAGTCGATGCCAAGCGCGCGTCCGACCCGCTCGACCGCCTCGGCGTGCGCGTGCCAGCCGATCAACAGCTTCGCCCCGGTGGCGGTGAGCGCGTCGGCGAGCGCGTCCGGACCGGTGTCCGGGCCGAGCGCGCAGAGCACCGCGCCGGTCCACAGGATTCCGTAGGCGGCGAAGGCGAGCTCCGGCGTGTCCGGAAGCAACACCGCCACCCGGTCGCCCGGCGACACCCTGTGCTGACCGGCCAGGATCGTCGCGACCCGCTGGGCGGTCATGTCGAGCGCGAGGTAGTCCACCCGCCGCTCGCCGTCCAGGAGTGCCGGCCCACTCGGATCCAGGCGGCTCGAGCGCCTGAGCGCTTGGGCGAAATTCATGCGTGCAAGCTAGTTACGGCCGGCACAGCGATCTTTGGTTCTGCTGCCCAAACTTCTCGGCGTAACTCCGTACTTGGGAGCCAAGTTAGAACGCCCAGGCACTCTCGCCGGCGCCGGCCTGGATCGTCCGATCGCAATGAGGGATCGTGATCGTGATCGGACCGTCGCTGTTCAGCTGCAGCGTCGCGCGACAGTCGAGCTCGGCCCGGGGCGCGTCGATCGTGGCCGTGGCGATGTTGGTGGCGGTGAGCTCGAGACGGTCGGGCGGGACGGTCGCTGCCGGCTCGCCCCAGGTCTCCGCCGTCTGGGCGTAAGGCATCGGCCCGTGATAGCCGCCGGTGAGCAGGCCGGCACTGGTGGTCGGCGCGTTGACGGTCGGGTCCGCGGTGCCGAACGCCTCGGAGTACGCATCGATCTGCCCGAGCGCGCCCGCACCGTTGCTCCGGACGGTGAGACCGGAGACCCAGTACGCGTGGTCGGCGACGACATCGGCGTCAGGGAAGTCGTTGGCCGGATCGACCACATAGCTGACATGCGCTGGGTCGAGGTCGGTCGTTGCCGTCCCGAGGAACGCCGCCGCCGGTCCGTACTCGTCGTTGGTGGCGAGCGTCAGGTGATCGCCACCGGGGAACTGATCGAAGGTGAACCGTAGGCCGTGTGACTCGAGCGAGGAGATCGACTGTTCCTGCTGATCGATCGTCGTGCCCTCGTCGCCCGAGCTGATCCAGGTGAGGATCGGGTCATTGCGCAGCGAGGCCATGCTCTGTCCCTGTGTGCCGTCGTCCATCGGCGCCGCCGCCGCCCCGAACCCGCGGGCGAACAGGTCGGGCCAGCGCTCGAGCAGCTTGTACGTCCCGCCTCCGCCCATCGAGTAGCCGGAGATGTCGGTGAACGACGGGTCGAGCGGGTAATTGCGCGCGACGTCGGCCCAGGCCTCGAACACGTCGGCCTCGGTGGCGTCGGTGTAGTCACCCTCGGGGTCCCGGGCCATCGGGGTGAGCACGATCGCGCCCTGACCGCGGTCGGCCAGCTCCGCCTGGTTGCGGGTCCCCATGTACTCGTTGTAGTTGGCGGTCGCCGCGTGGAGCAGCAGCACGAGGCCGAAGCCCTGCTTCGGTACGGGCCCCGGCGGCACGTAGACCGCGTAGGGCTGAAGGTTGCCGATGAACATGCCGTGGCAGGAGGTGGGGAACCGCCCGCACGGATTGGCGAAGTTGACACCCTGCCCCCACGAGAAGTGACTGGCGAAGATGCGGTCCATCTCGCCGGATTGCGGAACCCCTGTCGTGTCGGTCTGGCCGTCCAGCAGCTTGCCGAAGTCGACGTCGGCGTAGAACGGGCTGACGTCACCCGCGGCCAGCGCCTGGGCCTGGTCACACTCACGCCAGAAGCAGGGGGTCACCTTCTCCATGGCGGCCGAGTCGCCCATCGTCCAAGTCAGCCCCATCAGCTGCCAGTCCGGAAACGGCTCGTCGGGACGGAACGCGAGGTCAAACAACGCGGCCTTGGACGGCGCGGCGCCGCCGGGGCTGGTGGCCGACGCGGTGACACCCGGGATCAGGTAATGCCCGCCCGAGCCGTCCCAGAGGCCGACGCCGGCGGCGAGGCGAACGGTCTGCGCTCCCGGGTCCCAGGCCGCGTGCGGAACGCTCACCTCGAACTGTCGTCGGGTCTGATCGACCTGGACGCTCGCGGCGGGTGTAATCACGGTCCCGGTGGCCGCGTCGGACAGCACGGCGGTGGTCCCGTGCACGGTGAGGAACAGCCGGGCGGGTGACTTGACCCCCGCATCGTCGGGCCAGGGGTACTCGGCGGACGGATCGCCCCCGATCGCGACCGTGAACGCCACGAGCGCCGGATTCTCCAACGTGTTCAGGGTGACGCGGAACTCGGTGGCGGTTTGCCCGGGTCGGACGCGGAACTCGAGCAGGTCCGCGGCGTTGTTGTCGTAGCCCGGCCCGGTCGGATAGGTGAGCGTCCCGGCCGCCGCGGCGAACAGAAACGAGTTCAGGTAACCGCTG
>Ga0335078_10001688_pt1 | contig 33297 bp, 33 predicted proteins | sample Lox_Sample_32_FD_206711 | JGI IMG/M metagenome (GOLD analysis project Ga0335078, IMG submission 206711) | Soil microbial communities from Loxahatchee National Wildlife Refuge, Florida, United States - Lox_Sample_3.2 | ecosystem: Environmental > Terrestrial > Soil > Wetlands | place: USA...
CCGATACCGGAATGAGGGTTGCCAGCCCCCGTTCCGTAAGGCTTCCTAAGCGCCAAGCGGCGCTTCCCGCACGTTCGGGAAACAGCCCGGGAGGCACTCCGATGGTTTCTGACCATAACGCTTTGGAGACAGCCGTACTTGCCTCGGTCTCGAATGATCCCTACATGCTCACGAAGGCGATTGAGCAAGGGTTCCGCGTTGAGCTGCTTTACTCCCCGGAAGCACGCACCGTGGCCTCAATGCTCATGACGGCGAGAAGCCAGCCCGGGACTGCCGTCGACTTGCTGGTATTGAAAAGCAAGCTCGAAGAGAATGGCCTACTGACGGCTGAAGTTACCCAATTCATCGAGGTTTTGCGGACAACGCCCAGGCCGGAACTTGACAAGCTCCTTTCCTACATCGAGATTCTCAAGGACCGCGAGGCTCGAACCAGACTGCTGAAGCTCGCCAATCGCATTGCCCACTATGCGCGCGGCGAGGCGGAAGGGGGAGCAAGTGTGGTCGATTTCACCGCCTCGGCTTTCCAGGAACTCGTTGAAATTCAACACGAACGTAACCGGAAGCGTGTAGCTCCGATCAACGAAATGGTGCAACAGATCATCATGGAATCAAGAGCGCGCCCCAAGGGTGAACGGACGCTACTCGGCTACTCGGTGGGGTCCTTTCCCCGACTAACCAGGGTGCTATCGGGCTTACGACGGGGGTTCTACTACGGATTAGCCGGTGCTCCCCGTCGCGGGAAGACGACTCTCGCCCTCCAGCTTGCCGCAAGCCTGACAACGAGTCATCATATCCCGGTGCTGTACTACTCATGGGAGCAGACTCGCAAGGTCCTCACAGCGCGTTTGATTGCTAAAGACTCAGGTGTCAACCCCACCACCTTGCTTAGCCACGACTTGGAAAGTTTAACGAACATCTCAAAACACTTCGCCAAAGGCCTCGCAATGGTGCGGGCCTATGAGGATAGTCTGTTCGTTCTAGAAGGCAATCGGCAAGATACCGTAGACCGGATTCGCGCCACTGCCTACAATCTGATGCACGAGTTCCGTACCGATTCAATCGCCATTTTCCTGGACTATTTGCAAAAAGTTCCACTGGCGCGGCCATCCGATGATCTTGGGTTACGAATCGACCAGATTTCAACCGAGCTCGCCGACTTAAGCCTGGAACTCAACTGTCCCGTTTTCGCCATCGCCGCGCTCGACAAGGAGGGATGCCGGCTCGATGATGAGCCAACGGGCGAGGAAAAGTACGACGAACTCCAGATTCGCGCACGGCCAACGATGCACCACTGCACGGGTGGAGGCGACATCGAATATGACCTGGACGTAGCGATGGTTCTCTCTAAGGACTGGTCTGCCACACACCAATTGCAGGAGCTATTAAAGAGTCAAGGTTCCGGACAACAGCCCTCATCGAAAATTGATATTCTCGATCTCAATATTGACAAGAATCGAGATGCTCCCGACGAAGGTGTGCAAGCGATTCAGTATGCTTTCTTCGTACACGAAAACCGATTTGTAGAGCTCGAATACAAGCGTGAGGAACAAGAACGAGCAGATTTTCGGGGCTTTGCTCACGTCCGGCAGATATATCAAAACCTTGCGGCGCAAGGCATGGCAGGGGAGGGCACAACCCAGCAGGACATGCTGGAGAACCGGGATTCCTGAGCGGTGTCAGACCCAGGCGGATCGCTCGCCAGTTCATCCTGGACTTGAATTTTGATTGGTTGCGGATGAAAGGGATGCGAAGGAGCCGATGGCTATGGAAGAAGATGCTGGCTTAACGGGAGGGTTACGGACGGAGCACTCCGCAACGGAAAGCGACAGGGAGCGAGCGCGCACCGCGCCGCAAGAAGAAATTCCTGTCCTCCTTCACGACCCGCGTGAAGAAGTTCTCGAAATTCTGCTGGAAAACCCCGGGCTGCAAGAGAATCATCTCTGTCTGCTGCTAGGGCGCAAGGGCTTATCCACAGTCATACTGGAGAAGATCGCTATCCACCAAGAGTGGATGAAAAGCTACCGCGTACGGCGCGCCCTGGCATTTCATCCGAACGTGCCGCTCCTACTGGGTTTGCGTTTGGTTAAGGAACTCTATGCTTCGGACCTTGTGGAGTTGACATTCTCGCCCTCTGGACATCCGGCTCTTCGGCACTTGGCTGAGGAGTTCGTCCTCATGAGGTTACCCCAATTGCCCCCTAGCCAGAAACTGACGCTCGCCCGCCGCGGCCCTGTGCGGATAATCGGGGCCTTGCTCATTGACGGCTGCCAGGAGGCTCTTACCACGATCCTTGACAGTCCGCTGCTGAATGAAGGACATGTCCTTCGGGCGCTCTCGCGCATCACGTTGCCGGCACGCGTCGTGATCGCCATCGCCAATCACGGACGCTGGTCAAGTATCTATGCCGTCCGGCTCGCGCTTTTGCACCACTCGCAGACGCCCCTCGCCCGGGTGCTGGCATTCCTTCCCAGCATTGCACTGACTGACCTGCGCGTGCTGAGCAAATCCGCCTCTGTCTCCTCCAGTTTCCAACCCCATATTCGGCGCGAACTTGCTAATCGTATGCAGCACGGGAATTCTCCTGCTCGAAGGATTTCACACACTTGAATGGCGATGGCGGCCCCTGCCGTACGCCACCGACTGGGGCGTTGACCGCAAAATCAAGAGGCAGGATAATAGCAATTGGCGTTGGAGTTCGCCCCGAACCGCCCCTGATGGGGAAGATGACTCCTACCGGGTTCTCCGGAGGAGGATGGGTATTCGCCCGGCACGCTGGCTCCGCAGATCCCTCAGAGCAAGGCAGTTGAGTGACAGGTGTTGCGGCGATGGATTCTAACGATTCTCTAAACGCGTTTCATAAGCGCCATCTGCTGACCAGCTTCAAGTACGTCGATGATTTGCTGGCGGACGTCGAAGCAATTTTATTCCACACGGCCTCAAAATCACCCTTCCCCAAATACCGTGGCAGCCTAACCCCAGTCCAAATGAAGGTGGTTCAGGATTACATTGCGCGCATCCGCGCGCAGATGATTCATGTGTTGAAGAGTCGCGGTATATCGCCGCCTGAACCTCAATTCCGGGTGATCCATTCAATCAAGGTGAACCTGGAATTTGCGGACATCGCCTTCGACGAATGCCGGCCTGCCGCGTTGCGGGGTTATGGGGATGTCCCGCCTTCGCTGATTCCGGAACTCAATGGTCTGGTACAAGAGATGAAGAGCTTGGTCCGGAAGCTGAGTATTTACGTAAGCCAAGACCAGGATTTGCAGGCACGTCTCCAGCGATTAGACCGAACTGGCGATGAGATTGAGCTGCTCAAGATCCTGGAGCGAATCATCAAGGAGCGAGGCTTGGTCGAATTCCGAACCACGCTCAGCACCATCTTGGATAGGCTGGAATCGAACGGTTTTCAGATCGCCGTCTTCGGACGCGTCAGTTCCGGCAAATCATCGCTTCTGAATCACATTGTTGAAATCGACGTGTTGCCTGTGGGAGTCAATCCCATCACTGCGGTGCCGACTCGGATCGTGCATGGACCCCAAGCAAGACTGCGAGTTGCCTACATTGATCAGAAGGTGGAAATGCTGGAGATCGCACGCTTGCCGGAGTTTGTCAGCGAAGAATTCAATCCCGGGAATGCCAAACACGTAACGCGTATCACGGTCGAACTCCCCTCGCGGCGCCTGCAGGACGGCGTGATTTTTGTGGACACGCCTGGTCTGGGCTCGCTGGCGACGGCTGGAGCGGCTGAGACGATGGCCTATCTACCCCAGTGCGACTTGGGAGTGGTGCTAGTGGACGCAGGATCAACCTTGACCCAGGAAGATCTTTCGACGGTGCAGAGTCTGTATGAGGCAGCCATTCCGGCTTTCGTGTTGGTAAGTAAAGCAGACTTGCTGGTTCCTGAAGACCGGGCACGTTCGGTCCAGTACATCGCCGCCCTCATCAACACGCAGCTGGGGGTGAAAGTTCCTGTGCACGCGATTAGCACCCGGGGAGCAGACGCATGCCTTCTCGACCGATGGTTCGCCGCCGAAATTCAACCTCTCTATGAACGGCACCAGGATCTGGCGCAACAGTCGCTGCGCCGAAAGATTGGGGCTCTGCGCGAAGTGGTTGAGGCCGCACTTAACGTCAGGCTGGAAATCACGGGGAAGGGTCCCATGAAGGATGCCGAACACTTAAGAAAGGCCGACGCGCAGTTACGAAAGGCAACCGGGAAATTTGAGGAAGTCAATACCTGGAGTCTTCGGGCATCGGGTGAGGTCCGCAGCTTGGGTTGGTTCGGTCTGACGCGCGCGGCTCTCGACATCGCACAACAATGGACAGCTAAGAAGGTGAATGCGACCGATCCAAAAAAAATCCTACTACGGAACCTGGAGGGGATTGCGTCCGAGGGCGCAAATCAAATCTTCGAAAGAGTGCAGGCCCTGGCGCGGGAACTTTCGGAGGCGCTTTCCACCTGCGCAAGTGCTCTCGGAGCGCAGTCGGCGCCGCGCGAGGAGGATCTCACAGCGGCTGTGCAGGAACTTCCCCGGCTCGACCCTGGCCCCATTGAGGTCACCTTGCGCCGAAATCTCTTTGCCCTATTCGGGAAGCGGTTCGTGAAATGGCGCATCGAAGCGAAGCTGCGAGACCAGGTCGGGCCTGCCGTCGATCAAGCCTTCGAGCGGTACGGGCGCATGCTGGAATCTTGGAGTCGCAGGACATTGACAGAACTTCATCGGCAGTTCGACGCTCACGCCGATGGCTACCGCGCCCAGATTGAACGAATGACCGGCGCGGGCGTCGCCGGACCAGAAGAAGCCGCCTCGATCCGCCACGATCTTGACTTGATCGCGCGGGTTCATTCAGGGCAACCGGTTTCTTCACGTGTAGCAAATGAGTAGGAAGAAAAAGCTCAGTACAGGGTTTGGGGAGCTACTGTTCCTGGCATAGCGCGACGCGGCCGCATGCTGCTGGCAAGACCCGATTTTGTGAAGTGATCGATGGCGTAGGAACTACGCGTCAATGAAACAGTGCTCACCTTCCGACAATAGTGCTAAGCGCCGACCCGGGTGGTTTGCTCGTACTGCCCTTGAAAGGGCCCTCGCCAAAGGGGGTTGCCTACTATGCCAAGCCCTACGGGCTTCCGCGCGTCGCGACCTGTTCAGTTTTTTGTATGAAGGCATGATGTCAGGCGATGTTCGGCAGAAGTTCCTGCAAGGCGGGGGCTTCTGCCGTTTGCACTTCTGGCAAGCGAAAGCTATTGAGGATGAGTGCTGGCCCGAAGGGTTTGGCGTTTCGATTCTGTGCGACAACCTTGTTTCCCTTTCATTGAGGAACCTGGAGGCTTGGCAGGCACCCAGGCGCGCCTCCAGGGTGGGGCTTCGGAGGTTCGGACACCAGGAAAGGAATGGCGGCGCCATCCTGAATCCGGGCGCGGGGTGTATAGCCTGCGCGACACTCCGTGATCGAGAGGAACACTATTTGGGAAGTCTTCAACAATTATTGGAGGAGGCTGACTTCTCGCAGCGCTACTGTCGTTCCCAAGGACTCTGCCTGCCTCACCTGGAAATAGCACTTCGTAGCTGGGAGTCATCCGTTGCATTGGAGCGAATCAACAAGACGGCTCAAAGCGTAATGCGGCAACTGCTCCATGATTTGCAGGAATTTCAGCGCAAACATGATTATCGATATAAGGATGAGCCGCGAGGTTCAGAGTGGACATCGCCGAGGCGGACAATCGAGTTCCTCGTAGGGCCGGTCGCGGACCTGACCGATTTTCAAGAACTACAACCGACTCGCAAGACGCGGCACAACGCCAAAGGCTAGGAGGGGCTACACAGATTGTTTGTCGCTTATGAGCAAGATTCCTGATATGTCCAGTCGACCGAACCGGTGTGCCGTCTGAAGCTTTCTCCCCAGCGAAAAATGCTCTGCGGATCATCGCTAACCGCGGTTGTGGCGCGCAAACAGACGACGCTGCCGTTTGTGCCGGAGATATCGTTCTGCAGCAGGAGCAATGATCGGCAGCCATATCAGTAACACGAAAGCCACAAGGCCCACGATATCAGCCATCGCCTTCATGTAAGTATCTCCATTGTAAGTTCCCATTCCACCATTACCCGCGGTCGCTGGAAAGCGACGCGGCCATTACGCCATCACTATCGCTCCTTTGGGGCCGTTTCTCTGGTTTGTGAAGAGATCGGATCGAACGCCGTAACAACTTGCGCGTCGAATGCCACAGGATACGGAATCCGCACCCGAGCCTGAATCCAGATCCGGGCAATGATGGAAGCTGGGAATGGCTTCACGCGCCACTCCGTTTTGTGATCGGAAAATGCAAGTTGTGGCCGCTCATCAGGTAATCGATATATACGGATTTGATCTTTATGCGCTTTTCATACTGGTAGCGCGGGTCGGCGGCGAGGCTGCACATTTTGACGATTGCGCCGGGGATCTGCTTGCTCAATTCCAGAACCTCTTCGCGAAAACCCGAAACTGCCAACTGCGAAAGGCCAAAACTCGCAATGCAGGTCTCCAAGAGTTCCGCGGCAGCTTCGAATGGCAGGGGGTGCAGGGTCAATCGTTCGCGATCGCCCCAATAGAAGAAGTTGTAAAACTGGTAAAGATGCTGCGCTAGTTCGTCGTGGATCAGCAAGTAGACCGGGGTATTGCGCATCCAATGCAGTTCTTTGATGATCTTCGCCACCGCACGGGTGAGGGGTGGCAGATGATCAAGAAAGACGCGATAGTCGCCCTTTTCCATATTTTTGAATAAAGTGCCTTTCAATCGAGAACTCGGAAGCGCCTTGAGCCACGCGTCAAAACTCAGGCTGTTAACCCCCTCGGAACGAATTTGCTGACCCAACGTGGGGTCCTTCAATTCGTAGAGTTTGTAAATGAGCTGGCGCAGAAGATCCTGAAGCTCCTTGAAAGCTCCCAGATAGAGACAACGGCCGGCAAGTTCCGCGGGCAAGTCACGAATCACCTTGAGAACGAACGCCGTTTTGCCGATTCCGGTGGGGCCGCAAATTACCCGGCACTCGCGTTTGACAATCGCCTCCTGGAGGCGATGTGCCTCGTCCTCCCGGCCAACAAAAGTAGGCGGTGGTCCGGTGAGTGCGGTTCCAAACGGCTGTTGCTGATCATCTTTGATTTGCATTTAACGGCCCCCAAAAAATCCCATTCTGTGCCTGACCGGACACCGCCTTGACGCCTAAGCCCGAAATCGTTGGGGCTCCTAATGACTGTTACGCTGAATTAATTTCAGTAAATTAATAAGCCCTCACGTTTGCCTGCATTGCATTTCGTACCGTCAGAAACAGGGGAATGGCGCCAAGCTGCAAGACCAGGCAAAAGATTACGACGGCCAGTATCGACCAGTCGTACAAAACCCCCATGACGGCGCTCCCCAGAAACCAGGCGATTCCGTATCCGCCCGTAAATAATCCATAAGCCGACGGACGTCGCTCGCGAGGGACCATGTTCGCCACGGCGGCCGGAACGATGGACTCATGTACTCCCATGCCGAGCCCCCACAGTGCAGAACCGACCAATACCAACCAAAACCCGCCCAGGAATACGAGCGGAGCGAAGATTGCAGAGATCAATGTGAGCGGTACCAGAATCCCAATCCCCAAGCGGTCGAACATTCGGCCGAAGACCAGCGATCCGGCGCCACTCACTGCCATCGCAATCGAATACATGATGGGAATCCAAATGGTATTCAGAGCTTCGGCCCTTTGGAAATGAAAGGCGATCAGTTGGAAATCCGCAAATCCGGCAGCCACTAAGCCGGCACCAGCCAGGTAAACCCAGAAAACCCGCGGGAGACCCTTAGCATGCACATCGGGTGCGCTCGATTCCAAGTCTTCGGGTTTCGGATAGAGGAGCCGTGCCACGATGAGAAGCGACAAACACACGACGGCAGGCACCAATAACACTGCAAATGCCAGGCGGTAATTGCCGCGGTAGGCGATAACCGCCGCAACGAGCAGGGGGCCGAATAATGCTCCGAACTGATCGAGGGCTTCATGAACTCCAAAACCCCACCCATATCCGATCTCCCTGGCCGCATGTGAGAGCATCACGTCTCGTGGCGGATTACGAGTCGCCTTGCCGACGCGCTCGATCAGGATTAGCAAGGCTGCGATCTGCCAATTACCTGCGAGCGCCAGGAGCGGAACTGAGAGTAGCTGGACGAAGTATCCCAGCAAGGTGATTGGCCAGAACTTTTGGGTTCGTTCACTCAGCGTGCCGGAGACCAGTCGCAAGCCATAACCGAGCAACTCGCCGAGACCGGCGATGATACTGACCACAGCCCCTGTCGCCCCCAGGTTTCCCAAGAACGGCCCGGTTACGCTCCGTGCCCCTTCATACGTGAAGTCGGCAAAGAAACTGACCACTCCGATCGTGAGCACAAACTTCAGGCCCGGCGTCATGGAATGTTTGTGTATGGCAATCTTCTGTGCTCCATCCATCTTCAAAGTCCCTGAAGTTGCATCACTGATTCGGAGATTCAGTGGATTGCCCACCTTTTTTGCGAATTCTGTGGAGGATCAGCAGCGTGCTTTCTCTGGGGAAAAACTGCTGTGCCGGCTCTCCGGCGAGCTCTCGCCTCTGGATTTCTAGTTGAACTAAATGCTTGCCTACGGCAAAATGCGTGACCAGTGCCTCTTCAGACACTGTCCGGACCCCCCGCTCGCTGGAATCAAGCAGCCGCAATGCAACCCGAAAGGCTTGCTCCTGTTGAGCGCGATCACCTTTATCGAGAACCGTCCGTGCTGCATTAAACCGTACAATCTCGACAGGATCATCTAGCAGGTCTTGGATCAGCTGAATCTCATCAGTGCGGATGAGGTCATTGAGTAATTCGAGAATGCGCGCGCGGCGCCTCTGGCTCGTTCCGGTTTCACTATCGTACTGGATGTGCTTTTGGTGCAGCGAATCCATCAGGGGAGAAAAAGCAAAGCGACCGCAGCGATGAAGCGCACGGGCTGCGGCCTCCGCGACGAAATCATCCTCCAGCCAGGAAACCAAGTAAGGAATCGCCCGCAAATCCCACGACTTAGCGAATGCTTCCGCCACGCCAATCAGCGGTTTCCCTTTCACGAGCTCGACCAGAATTTCTTTGGCGCGGGGACCGGGGAAATCAGCCAAAGCTCCGGCGGCACGACTGGCCACGGTCTCCTCTGCGAGGCGGATGACGGGATCAGCAATTGCATCCAGCTGCTCGCTAGCGACGCTAGCCAGCGCGCCGAACGCCACCGGACCTTTCAGTATGCTCAAGCCTTCAACGGCCAGCAATCTTGGTTCCGGCAGACTCGAAGGCTTCGATGAACGGAGGAACTCCGCGAGCACCCTGACGCCCTCTTCACCTTTCATCAATATTGCAAGTAGCGCCTGGTTAGCCCGACTGGGGTCGGCAAGTTGTTCTACAAGTTCCTCTGTCATTTCGGATTTCGCCTTGTTGTGATCTGGACCGTCCATGATGGCGCGAATCCATTCTGTGCAAGGATGTTGGCGAATTCTCCCCAGAACAATTCACACAAATGCGGCGCTGTGGCGGCGGTGGCCCCCCGCTCGAGGCCGTCGTGATGCTGAAGCGTGCTATCCCTCCCCTGAGGAAGAGACCGGGGCGAAAGTCCATTCAGACCTCGTGGGCTCTCGGTTGGCAGGGCAAAAACAAAAACTCCTGCCGCGACGCAAAGCCGTGACAGGAGTCATTAACCCGCTGTTGCGGGTGGTTTATAAGGCAGACTCCATCGCCTCTGGCGGTAGAATAACTTAACCCCCTCTGGAAAACAATAGACAACGGCCACAACGGCCTGACGCGAATTACGGAGTGGCGACAAACGCCGTGCGTCGCCTTCTCGTCGAATGCCTGGGCCTACTTGCGATATTGCTGAGTCCACGTCGTCGGATGGGTGATTTCAATTGGTCAACTCAGAGCGGTGATCGTCAGAATGCAGAAACGTGTGTTTTGTCGAACCGTCTCACCCAAGCCATTGCAGTATCCCAGGATGCAGTAAAAGACCACGCATTTCTTCTTTCGTAAACCACCCAGTCGCATCCGTGTCTTTTCCGCACAACGCATCAAACGGAGCATCGACATCAGCAATCAACACGTGGAATTTCCATCCACCACCACATTCCTGGACCTCTGTTTTCACAAGGCGATAGCGAGGAATGAAGGCGATTTCCTCTCGCGCCTCCCGCCTAGCCGTTGCTTCAGGATTTTCGCCGGCCCTCATGGCTCCTCCTGGGATTCCCCACGTTCCGCCATAGTCCACCCAACGAGATCGCTGCACCAGCAAAAACTGTGGTGCTCCTTCTTGCGGTACGTAGCGAAAGAGAAATCCCGCACCGCCTTTCCTACCCCAATGAACGTGCCCCTGCTCGCAGATCGTCCACCGTTCTGCGCCGTCCGAAGGACTCGCTGACTGTCCCGCGCTACCTCTCGGATTGCATGACCAATTCATCGTTGGCCCGGATTCACAAGACAGCATCCATTAGATTCCCTACAGATGCAGGCCTCTCCAGCAATCTAAAAATGTTACATTCGGCATTACATTCGGCGGCAGGTTGAAGCTGCCCGGCCGTTATGTTACTGTCAATGCCGGCGATGGAATCCGCCGTAAGCGCCATTCCTTGGGAAGGCTGATGACTCCTGGCTTTGTCGTGCCAGGAGTTTTTTGCTTTTACGATGCCACTTGAGGCGACTGACCTAAACACGATTGACGACCTGTACGCTTTCGTCGAGAAAGCACTCCACCAGACTGGCTTGGTCCTTGACGCGGATGCACCTTTTCGACCGTGGGCACGCACCGTTTCGGCTGGGTGCAATGAAGTCCGCTGGGTTTACCCGAGCCGTCCGCTCCCCGAACTCTTGTTGCAGCATCTCGCCAACTTTGCTCACCGTCCACTTCCCGATAAGGGATTTGTGCTTTTTCAGATGGGTCAGCTGGTGAGGGTTATTGATGTTGATGTGGTAGAAGGAAGCAGCCAACCGCACCGTCTCGCTGCCATAGTGCGCGAGGCATTCTCCCAGAAGCGGAGAGCTGCAACACGCAACTCGGGTTTGTCCGTGGGTTTTCAAGGCAATCCTCTCGACCCATATCAGGTACTTGGAGCAAGTGAGATGGATTCGGAAGAAGAAATCAAGAAAAAGTACAAGCAAATGGTCAGTCAATACCATCCGGATCGAGTGGCGCACCTGGGGTCAGAACTCAAGGAGCTTGCCGCCAGGAAGACGACCGAAATCAACTGTGCATTCGCCGCAATTCGGCAAATCCGTGGATTCTAACCGTGCGTCCCCCACCAAGTGCGGCAAGGCACGGAGTCGGGAAAACCGGCGTTCGACGTACGGCTCCTGCACTTGGCACTTCCCCTGCTTGCCGGGCCGGCACCGCTTTTGGACATCGCTACGAAGACAGAGTGGTTATTTCCACTTCGAGCCGTTCCAGGCGCGCCACAGCGGCTTCGACGGCGGCAACCCCTGCGGCTCGCGCCTCTCGTGCATGGGCCAATGCCTCGACTGCGACACGACTTATTTCGTGAAGCAGCTTTCGGATCTCGACTTCCAGCCGGTTGCGGCTTTCTTGGAGGCGATTGAGGACGTCATTCTGCACCCGTGAGCAATTCACTTCGAGCAAAAGGTGGAGGAATTCCCGGCCATCCTTGTCGATTACCCCGCGGGCGCCGACCAGTCCCAGCACTACATCCGCCACCCAACGCAAGGGCGATGCCGGCTGGGCAACCGTGATCATATCTCGAAACAAAAATTTTGATCGCGTCCGAAACCCTGTCTCGGGGTCCAGGGCATGCGGCATCCGCGCCAGTTCGCGTATCCCCGCATCTGCGAGCTTCGCTAAAAAATCATTGGCCATTTGCACAAAGCGGCCCGCGACTCGGCGATATTCCTTCTCCCCTTCGTCTTGTTCGGTCGCAAGCCACGGCACGACGTGACGCTCGGCGATCTCCTGCGCCGCGCGCATAACGGCGCGGCGGTATGCAGGCCCCATTTGGCGCGGCGTCGCTCTCAACGCGCGCTCGAACCCCTCGCTGGCCAAGGGTAAGGCGGATTTGATGAAGGCCTTGTGGCGATCGACGAAGATGTCAGAAATGTGGCGCTGCTCGGCCATCCAGAGATACCCGACCTCGCGCATGGAGCGTTCGGCCTCGCTGATGGTATCCCTCATGGCGGCGATTCTTCGCTCCGATTCTTCGAGGGGCCGTTCAAGCGCCTCGCGCTCCTCGCTGATGATGGCGAGCAGTTGCTCGGTCAGTCGCTGCACGCCACGTTCGCAAGCGGCCTGGATAAGCTGACGGCCGGAATCTCGGACCAGTTGATCGAGAGCGCCGAGAAACTTCCCCCAATCCCGCTCCGGCCCACGCTTTACAAGTTGATCCGACGCGCTGATTTCAAATACCGGGCCAACCGGCCGCCCCAGCCGTTTTTCCAGGACCTTTCGCGTGAACGCGACGGCTGCGGCTCTTTCGTCATCTGTGGTTCGATCCGCCTTATTGAGAACCAGGATCAGATTCTGGACCTGCCGTCCGACATCCTCGACCAGAGCAAGTTCCTCGCCGGCCAGCGGTGGATCGGCGCCCACTACCACCAGTGCGGCGTCTATATGGGGAACAAATGCCTGAGTGGCCGCCGTGTTGCCTGTCCATACCGACCCCAATCCAGGAGTATCAACCAGGCACATCCCGGTGGATAGAAGCTTGCTCGGTACAAAAAGCTCTGAGCCCACCACTCCCTTCTGGTTCTCCGGGTTGTGCTCTTCGGAAACGTACTGGTTCAGTTCCGATGAATCGATGTCTTTCCACGAGCTATCCGCGAATTTTATGCGCGCCCTTTTGTGAACTCCATAACGGATCACGGTGGGCACCGTGGTTATGGGAACGAAACCTACGGGAAGCACCGGTTCGCCAATCAGGGCATTGATAAGGGTTGACTTACCGCGCTTGAACTGGCCGATGCAGGCAAGGTAAAAACGGCCTTCCGAAACCCGGGCGGCCAACGAACGGCCGTCATCGGCCACGTATTGGGCTCGTAACTCTTCTCCCAAATCTGCTAAGCGAAGGAGCCGGGCGGCGCCATCGGAGTCGTTCAGCACTCCAGCCTTTTCCTTCGTTAAACCCTGAGGCGTCGTGGTTGCAATCGTGGACATTTTTACCTCATCTGCCCTCATATCAAATACTCGACGTGCCAAGGGGTGCATAATGCTCTTTCGCCCACCAAGTGACTGAGCGCGCGACGATACGCTACCTCCTCGTCGTCACTATGCAAATAGCGACGGCGCGCGTCGAACTTCATCCCATACCGCTGCATGTTTTCAGCCAAACGCTCGAAAAGCCGCGCCCGAAATTCGACGAGGCTTCGCGCCAGTTCCGGGTCGGACACTTTCTGCAAGAGTGCGCTCAAATGCGGCAGACAAAGCACAGGATACTTGTTTGCGCCTTGACTCACCCGCACCGGCAAATTCTCCAGAAGCTTTGCGATTACCTTCCGTTCCACCGAGAGTCGCTCCCGGCAGGCACGGCATTTTCCTGGGCTTGGAATGAGGGCCTTCGTTCTACTTCCCAGCTGTCCGGATGCATTTTCTGCGTCCGGTTCTGCGAGTCGCCGACTGATTGCGAACAAAAGATCTGGGTAGGAAACCGATATTCCCTGCGGCGAAGCGATCTCCGCGTACTGCCAAGTATGTAACGAACAGAGCCCTCCCTCGTGCACAAGGGATGCCCGTTCGTTCCCGTCAACGTAGATATCGTATTGAAACTTGGCCATGAACTTGAACATGGCGTCAGTGACCGCCCTGCAGACCTCGCATGGTCGAAGGGCTGCATTTGGCAACTGAGCATCGGACGGCGAGGATACCGAAGGAATGCGGCTGGAATCTCGTAGGCGCCCGCTTGGAGCATTTCCCACCAATTCCGACCGTATGCCGGTGAGTCGCTTCTTGAAATCCTCTAACAGCGGAAGGCGCTCCGGCTTCATCGCCGTCGGTGGAAGATTCCACAATAACGAGAGGGCACGGTCGCACGTGCGCGCAAGAAACTCCTCCGTTTTTTGCGTGGTCAGGAACGTAATAAGATTCTCTTCGAGTGTCGACAATCCGCTTTCCGAAAGTTTCTCAACTGAGCTAGTTAATTTCGCCTCCAGGCCCAAGCGCGCTGAGATCGGAAACAAAGTCGGTTCCTTAATCCCTAATTCGCGGTCAAGAAGGCCCCGCATAAAGTCCAAAACCTGGCGGCGCTGCTCTGGCGTAAAGAGGTCCAGTTTATTGACGACAAAAAACACTTTCCGAACATGTTGTCTAATCTTGTGCAGAAATTGAATTTCTTCGCTATCGAGCGGCGAATCAAAGCTTGTGACTAGGATTACCGCGTCCGCATCAGGCAAAAAGCTCTCTGTTGTCGCGGTATTGGCCGCCATCGCCGAACCAACGCCCGGCGTGTCAACAAAGTACAGGCCACGTCGCAAAAATTCTGCCGGCAGTTGCACCTCGGCAGCCGCGATACGCTTGGAGTTTCCCGGATTGCCCATTTCCGTCACGTACTCGCCCAGGCGATCAAGCGGGATATCGCTTTTGAGCGAGCTGCCCGCGTACTCGATCAGCACTTTCTCAGGATTCCCGTACGACACCTTCGTAATGACGGAAGTAAGAGGAACAATGCCGACGGGCAATCTGTCCATGCCAAGCAGGGCATTCATCAAAGAGCTTTTGCCGCGATTGAAGCGGCCCATGACCGCCAGGGTGAATCGGTCTTCCGCCAGGCTCGCTAAAAGATCGCGGCATTTTTGGTGGCCGTCCGGATCGGATTTTTCATCAGCCAAGTGCAGAACGTCTTGCAGGATGGAGGCTAGATCCAATTTCAGCCGCTCGTAATCTCGTAGGCGGTCGCCGGGCTCGACCTGTGGGCCCGGCGATGCCTCAATGAAATGTTCCATAAATCCTACCTTACTGGCGCTGACGCCGCGGCGATTGGCCGCCAGCGTTCGTAAGCCTTGCGTCCGGCGTAGTGGCCAGCCGCGCCAACTTCCCTCTCAATTTCCACAAGGCGGTTGTACTTTGCAATGCGCTCCCCGCGGCAGACCGATCCTGACTTGATTTGACCGGTTCCGGCGGCAACCGTGAGATCGGCGATGGTCGTATCGTCCGTCTCTCCCGACCGGTGTGAAACCACTGCGGTGTAACCATTGCGTCGCGCCAGGTCGATACAGCGCATCGTTTCCGTTACCGTGCCGATCTGGTTCAGCTTAATCAGAATGGAGTTCGCAATTCCTTGTTTGATTCCCTTTTCGAAGATTGCCGTGTTGGTCACGAAGATGTCGTCAGCCACCAGTTGTACCTTCGAACCCAAAAGCGCAGTGCCCGCCTGCCAGCCGTCCCAATCATCTTCGGCCCAGCCATCCTCCAAAGAGTAGATTTCGGGAAACTTGCGGAGCCACTCTGCCCAGAGTTCACCCATGGCTTGGGGGTTACGGCGCGACTTGTCGGACTTCTTGAACACGTAGGCGCCCGATTCGTAGAACTCACTGGCAGCCGGGTCAAGGTTGATGGCGACGTCCGATCCCGGCTTATATCCTGCCTTCTGAATGGCGGCGATGAGCAGTTCCATCGGCTCTTCATTCGACCGCAGCCGCGGCGCAAAGCCGCCTTCATCCCCAACACTGGTTTCATATCCCTTCGCGTGGAGGACCGCTTTCAGCGCCTGAAAAGTCTCTGAACCCGCGCGCAGAGCTTCCGCGAAGTTCGGCGCTCCCACCGGTGCGATCATGAATTCCTGAAAATCCACATTGTTATCCGCGTGCCGTCCGCCATTCAGGACGTTAAACATGGGAACTGGCAGAAGGTATTTCTCCTGCGGCACGAGATGCTGGTAAAGCGGCACTTTCTGTTCTCCGGCGCAAGCGCGGGCATAGGCTACTGAAACTCCCAGAATGGCGTTCGCGCCCAGCCGACCCTTATTTGGCGTGCCATCTAAAGAAATCAACTTCGCGTCCAAAGAGGCTTGATCCCCTTCGAAACCGAGCAGGGCTTTCTGGATTTCTCCCACAACATTGGCAACCGCTTTCTGGACACCCTTGCCACCGAACCTCTTCTTGTCGCCGTCGCGAAGCTCCACCGCCTCTCGCTTCCCGGTGGAAGCTCCGGAGGGAATCTTGGCGATGCCTTGCGCCCCAGTCGCAAGCAAGGCGGTCACTTGGATCGTAGGATTGCCCCTTGAATCGAGAATTTCCAGGGCCTGCAACTCTTTGATTGCTGACATAGTTTACTTCCTCCTTTTTTATGACGTCGGTACCTGTGGAATAATCCCGGTCCGCAAAATGCCGCTGAGTTCGTTGCGAATCGTAACATCGATGGGAAGGGCTTGGATCTTAGCGGCCGCTGTCTCGAATGGGTATGGATAGGATTTAAGTTCGAACTTGCCGTCTTCCCAAACAGCATAATGCGCTTCGGGGCTTCCTGTCTTCGGTTGCCCCAAACTTCCGGGATTTACGACCATCGAAGAGCCAATCCGTCGCAGTGCAGGCACATGAGTATGGCCGACCAGAATCACATCGGCGCCAACCTTTTCGACTTCTGTGATCCATTGCGGCGAGTCTGATTCACAATAACCGAAGAGCGGGTCGGAAGGAACGGCGTGGCAGATATAGAAAATCGTGTTGCCGCGTTTTGTATCGAGGCACAATGGCAGGTGTCGCAGGAAGTGTTTTTGCCCAAAAGTCAAAACCGAAGTTGTATAGTGCCGGGTTGCGTCAGCCATCGCGCGAAACCGACTTGAACAGCGGGGATCTTGACTGTAGCCAATCGAATAATCGTGATTTCCCTGTACGGTAATTACGGCCTCTGATTTAACAAAGTCTACAACTGCCGCGGGGTCGGGGCCATAGTTCACCAGATCCCCCAAAACCCAGAGCTCGTCATATTGCTCCGGGAGTGCCGCGAGGGCATCGAAATTCCCGTGAATGTCGGAGACGATTAGTATCTTCATGGTTGGCTTACCGCCTTTGGCCGTAACATTCTGACAAGATCACTCTTTTGCAGTTTGTTTGGCGCGGTAGAGGATGGTGTGCGCTTTTCCCAGCGTAATCAACCAGCTATGCACCATCCCATCTAGCCTTGGCAGGATCTGCTCGATTCTGTGCGTGTCTTCCACAACTTCCACGATGATCGGCAGATCCTGAGATAGACGGAGGATTTTCTCCGTATGATAATGACCCGATGAACCGTACCCGCCAACACCGCGGAGAACCGTCACACCGCTGAAACGTTCTTTGCGACAAAGTTCAATGATTGCCACATACAAGGGTTTACCATGCCATCTGTCCGACTTACCCAGGTGAATCCGCATGATCGTCCGGTCGCACTCGAATCGCTGGTGGTCCATGTTACTTCCTTCACTTGGTTGTCAGGCTGAGGCTGCTACGTTCGGAGAGGGATTACTGGGTCGCCGCGACGCGTTCACCGCCAGGTGTCGGAATCACCTCCCACGAGGCGCCGAAATGAAAAAACTCCTGAGCGCCTCTCGGCTGCCAGGAGTTATCAACCCGTTGGTGCGGGTGGTTTAGGGTGGACTCCATCACCCTGTTCATTTCCTTTATACCATAGGTGCAAATCTTTGGACAGGGCAATCTGCAAACCATGAGTGCCGATGAGCGTGATCACTAGGGCGTAATGGCGATAAGAGGTAAGTAATATCCGATATCGCATGAACAGCCCATACGCCTGTGCCGCCAGGCCGTTTGCCAGCGGCGCGGCCATCGCGTGTGGCTCATGGCACCCTCCAGGCTCAATGCCCCGTTCCACAACGGCCCATTTGATTAACTTTTGAGGACATCGTATGCTTAGCATGCGCGGTGGAGTTCGCTCGACGCTGCTTTGAGCAGCCAATGACTCCTATGGCGGAATCGCTGTAGGATCGAGTTCAGAACAATTCCTCACGGTTCCCTTGAAAATTCAAGGTTTGAGTCTGGTCAAGGTCGGGGCAGCACGATCACGATGCCGCTGACCAGCCACGAGTCTTTTGCGGGACTGTGATGTATCTACCAAGGGTCTATGACCCCGAAGCGCACGCTTACCGGGTTCGATATGCCATTCGAGCCATTTTACGCGATCGCCTCGCGAACGAAGGGGCCTTCAACACGTGCTTTGAAATGGAGGACGCAGAGCAAGTGATCTGCTCGATTCTTGGTCGCGGCCTCAAGAACCCCAAGCTGCGCGCCGCCCTGGAGCGTAGCCACCTCGTCAATCTGGCCGAATGGCTTGCTCCTCGTCCCCATTTTTCGGAGGCGTACCTTGAAGCTGAGGCCAAGGCCCAAAGAACCAGGCCATCAGGCAGTCTGCGGAAGAGGACCAAATGAGCCTAAGATCGGTCGCAATTGCACGCTCGATTGCTGCGCGGATTCACGCAGAAGGGGAGTAAACACAATCGCGGCGTCTTGCCCAAGTCCAGGCACATTGAACGTCAACTGTAGCTAACCTATTCTTTCTGAATAGGTTGGCATTCCAGCTTGCCTTTTGGAAGCCGGGCTGCAATCGGATATAATGAAGCGAGCGGTGGAGTTCGCACAACGCCGTCATACCGGCCAATGACTCCTGTGGCGGGAAGCTGCAGGAGCCGGCATCCTCTTTCAGTAAATCCCACCAAAGAACAATCATCGGCACCTTCATTTGAGGGCGGCTCGCATGTCACTCATTGTTGACGGACGGTCTCAAGGCAAAGTTGTTTCGAAAGACGGCGCTGCACACACCCGCGCAACGCTCCTCAACGTACTGGCAGCTCTCGACGAACTTGCGGCCTCGCGTGAAGCACAATCTGCGCGATCTCGCATTTCACTCCTCAGCAGGAAGCTGGAGCGGAACCGCTTCTACCTTACAGTTGTAGGGCAGTTCAAGCGCGGCAAGACCTCCTTTCTAAATGCTTTGCTCGGGGCGGAAGTTTTGCCGGTGGCCATCCTGCCGCTGACTTCTGTCGTAACCATACTCCGATATGGAGATCACCCCGGTGCGGAAGTCGTCTTTCAATCAGGACGGCGGGCCACTATTGGCGTCGGCGATCTCGGCGACTATGTGACCGAAAAGGCGAACCCCAAGAACGTCAAGCAGGTGAGCCACGTGATCGTGTCCTTCCCAAGCGAATATTTGCGGGGTGGCGTGGCGTTAGTCGACACGCCTGGAATCGGCAGCGTCTATACCCACAACACACAAGTCACCTACGATTTCCTCCCGCAAGTTGACGCTGCCATATTCGTCACCTCTCCAGAACCTCCCATTACGAATACTGAGATCGAGTTTCTAGCCGATCTCGCTTCGCACGTACGTAAGGTATTCGTCATCCTCAACAAGACGGATTTGCTCACCAGTGACCAACTGGATGAGGTCAAGGATTTCACGCGACGTTCGCTGCCAGGGGCGATTGCGAGCGGCGGGAATTCGGTAATTGCGGTTTCCGCCGCCCTCGCCCTGGAGGCCAAGCAGAAGGGCGACAACGCGCTGCTTGCCGAAAGCGGCTTCCTGAGCTTGCAAGACCAGCTCAGTGAGTTCCTAATGTCAGAAAAGAACCTCGTTTTTTACGCCTCGATCACCAGGAACGCCCGCAAGCTGATCGCTGATCTGCGGCTTTCAAATGAATTGCAAATTCGAGCCGCCCAAATGCCTTTGGAGGAGCTGCGGACAAAGCTTGCCGAACTGGATCAGCATTTGGCTCACGCCGAACAGCAGAGGGAGGACAGCCAGGTTTTGCTCGAGAGCCGCGTGGCGCAACTCTCCAAATCGTTTGAGTCGGAGGCGATGGGATTTGCGGAGGCCATGGTGGAACCGCTCCGCACCGAGATCCGGCGGGACTGGCAGGATCATGCAGGGTTAGGGCGTAAGGAATTGACTGCTCAGATGGACAAGTTCTTGAAGGAGCGGATCGAACGACTATTCAATGGCTGGCGGAGTGAATTTGAAGACCAGGCCAACGAGCAGTTTCGGCAAGCCACCACCAGGTTTGCAGAAAGTGTGAATGAGCTCATTGCGGGGGCTCGCCAGACCGCCGGCTCGCTTTTCGGATTCTCCGTGGGAACTTTCGACGCCACAGAAGAACTGGCGGAATTGGAGCCTTGCGGATACTTTACCGATCCAGTGCTCGATTGGGGCCTTGGAAACGCCCCTCTACTGCTTCCCGGGGGCCTCTTTCGCCGTCATTTGCTCCGCGTCTTGCTGCGTAAGGCAGAAACAGAATTGGAGCGGAATGCCACGCGCGTCGCATTCGATTACAAAAAACGCCTTAACAAGAGCCTCACCGAGTTCCTCGAGGGAATGACGGCCAAGCTCAACGAAACGACGCAGGGCATTCGCGATGCTCTTACCAGCGCGCTCACGCGGCAGGAAGAGAGCTTCGCGACTGCAGAGATCCAACTGGCGGAGCGGAATGCAGCCATATCCAAGCTGGACGAGTGTGAAAGACAACTTGAAAGTGTGGTTATCTGAGCAGGCAAATCATCTATGGCCGAAAAGGAATTTTAACACTATGCGAACTCTTCTCTTGGTTTATCTGTTTCAGGCTGGGTTGCGAGGGGGGGAGGGCTATGGTTACATGGCCCTTATTCTTGGGATCAGCATCCTATCGTTAGTCGCCGCGTTCTTGTTTGCGCGTTACGTACTCGGTCAGGATGCCGGAAGTGCGCAGATGCAGAAGATCGGGGATGCGATCAAGACAGGCGCCGAAGCGTTCCTGAACCGACAATTCAAGACGATTGCCGTACTGGCTGTAGGCTTGGCGGTCATCATTTGCCTCGGCTACTGGTTGGGGAAGCACGACGGACTGCTCGCCTTCCGAATGACGCTGTCATTTGTGTTGGGCGCCATCTGTTCACTTTCGGCAGGGTTCTGTGGAATGTGGGTGTCAATCCGAACCAACCGGCGGGTGGCTTCCGCATGTCGCAGCAGCCTGAACCGCGGTCTTCAGATTGCCTTGCGTGGGGGCGCGGTAACGGGCCTCAGTGTCGTATCCCTGTCGCTACTCGGTGTGGGCATCCTGTTCCTGATTTTCGGCGGCCTCGACCCAACACACACCAAGGAAGTCCCAACGCAGATTGTCGCCTTCGGCTTTGGGGCGAGCTTCGTAGCGCTTTTCGCCCAGCTCGGCGGTGGCATTTATACCAAAGCTGCCGATGTTGGAGCGGACTTGGTCGGAAAAGTCGAAGCGGGCATCCCGGAAGATGACCCGCGCAACCCGGCCGTTATCGCCGACTTGGTTGGCGACAACGTGGGTGATTGCGCTGGCCGTGGCGCCGACCTCTTTGAGTCCACTGCTGCTGAGAATATCGGCGCCATGATCCTGGGTGTAGCGCTCTACCCGGTATTTGGAATTCAGGGGATACTATTTCCCCTGCTGGCTCGGGCGTTCGGCCTGATTGCATCCATTGCGGGTGTGATGACCGTGAAGACGAAAGAGGACGGGGATCCTATGAAGGCCCTCAATCGCGGTTATTACGTGACCACAGCCTTTGCCATTATTGGGTTCTTCGTGGCGGTCGAGTTGCTCCTTCATGGAAACCTCTACCTCTTCTTCGCTGGTGTCATTGGGATTGTAACCAGCTTCCTCTTCGTCTACATCACGCAGTACTACACGGAATACAAGTACCGGCCAGTCCTTTCCATCGCCGAGTCCTGCAAGACCGGGGCGGCGACGACCATCATTACCGGGCTGTCGGTGGGGCTCGAGTGCCCGGCACTTCCCGTACTGGTCATTTCAGGAGCCATCCTGGGCTCATATTACCTTGGCAAGTTCGGGCTGCCGAACATGTCCGAACAGGCCGCAGGACTCTACGGAACGGCGATTGCGACGATGGGGATGCTCTCGACATGCGCCTACATCTTGGCCATGGATACTTTCGGTCCCATTACGGATAATGCGGGTGGCATTATCGAAATGTCGCAGCAACCGGAGGAAATCCGCCGACGAACGGATCGTCTGGACGCGGTCGGCAATACGACGAAAGCCCTAACCAAAGGCTACGCGATCGGCAGCGCCGCGCTGGCTGCATTTCTTCTATTCTCAGCGTACATCGACGAGGTGAAAATGGCTCTGGAAAAGTCCGGTCGGGGCATCCAGAACTTTTCCATCGACATCGGGCATGTGCCGGTGTTCACCGGAGCTTTGATCGGCGCAATGATTGTCTTCCTGTTTGCCTCTCTGGCCATCCGCGCCGTTGGCAGGACTGCCCAGACCGTCATCACCGAAGTCCGACGGCAGTTCAAGTCGAATCCTGGCATCATGAAAGGCACTTGCGACCCTGACTACGGCACCTGTGTGGATATCGTTACGAAGTCGGCGCTAAAGGCAATGGTTTTGCCCGGCCTTCTACCCGTCGTCGGGCCGGTCGCGCTCGGGTTGGTATTCCGGCACTTCACCGAAGTGCCTGGCGGCACACCCGTCGGGGCAGCTTCCGTTGCCGCCTTCCTCATGGTCGGGACCATGGCGGGAGTTCTGCTCGCGCTGATGATGAATAATGGCGGCGCCGCCTGGGACAATGCCAAGAAGTATATCGAGACTGGCGTATTTGGTGGGAAGGGTTCTGATGCGCATAAGGCGGCCGTCGTCGGCGACACCGTCGGGGATCCGTTTAAGGATACGGCTGGCCCGTCCTTACACGTGCTGATTAAACTGTTGAGCACCATCACGCTGGTTGCGGCGCCGCTGTTCTTTTGAGCACTTCGGTTGCTTCCTTGCGCGGTGATCGCAATTGCGTTCCTGCATACATGTTGAATCGGAGGCCAACGAACGCGTCCCTGGCGGTCACGTCGCGAGCACGAGCCCGGGTCGATGGCGTTGAGGGGACAAATACCAGGCCATACAGCTACCGCGAACAGGATTTCAGTCTGCGCGACCTGATCGGGTAGTGGCCTTCTGTGGGCACGCCTGGGACTGCGCCCCAAATGGCGGATGGCTAATGCCGTTTCCGGGGTATACGTGGTATGTTCTGAACCCGCAAGCGTGTGTTGACAGGCTGCACGACACCGGGGATAATTAAGGTCGTCTTTTTGTCGGATTGGGTGTTGGAGTTCGCCCCTTAACCGCCCTGCTTGTTGGGCAGATGACTCCTGCGAGTGTTTTGCGGGAGGCATCTGCTCGCCCGCCAGAACCCTCGTCTGAAGAGCCAAATACCCGGACACGATTGGTGGGATAACCTGCCGATCCGCCAAAAAACATGGCCTTCTTTAGCATATTGTTCGGAAACTCGGATCCGGCCCAACGTGCGGAAATCCTTGAACCGCCCTCATGTTTCGGCGATTTGAATCTGGGAAAGCTTGTTGACAACATTACGGCCAACTTCAAGGGCTACAATCTTGCACCATTTTATTACCTGCCACTGGGTGATGCCGATGCAATTGGCTATCGTCAGGAGGTCATGCACGATCTCGGACAGAAAGCGTTGCTGGAGGCCGTGGATCGCTTTTCGCGTCAGATGCGGGGGATGCGGGAGCATCTTGAAGAGGCAAAGAAAGTCGCTGACTACAAATATGCGCGGGACCGCTGTTTCCTGAGCGCCGTCGAATTCTATTGCGACGCTGTCCAGCATCTGGAGGTAAATCTAAGGACCCTTGACCCAAGCTCGCGAGGTTTGCGTGCCTTCCGTGAGCATCTAACGGATTATGTGGCATCATCTCGATTCCGCGATCTCCAGTCGGAATGCACGAAGATAAAATCCGATTTATCTGCCATTCGGTATGGTCTATATCTACGAGACGGCGCCGTCACGGTGCGACCCTATGAGGGAGAGAACGATTATAGCGCCGCTGTGGAAGAGACTTTCGCCAAATTCCGGCGCGATGGGACGGGCAATTATCAGCTTCAAAGGGAAAAATGGGACGGTATGAACCACATCGAGGGGCAGGTGCAGGATCGTGTCGCGCTGCTGTACCCCGAGATATTTGGCGCCCTTGACACGTTTTCAAACGCGCACACAGGCTATCTTGATGAATCGATCTCACGGTTCGACCGGGAGATTCAGTTCTACGTTGCCTATTTGATATACCTCGAAAAATTCCGCCGAACCGGCTTGAACTTCTGCCAGCCCCAAATCTCATCAACAGCCAAGGAGGTCGAGGGCCGTGAGGCTTTTGACTTCGCCTTGGCCGACAAGCTCCTCAGTGAACGATCCGCGATTGTGCTTAACGATTTCTTCCTTAGCGGCGCGGAGCGCGTCTTCGTTGTCTCCGGGCCGAATCAGGGTGGCAAGACGACTTTCGCCCGAATGTTCGGCCAATTGCATTATCTTGCCAGCTTGGGTTGCCTGGTCCCCGGCAAGGAAGCTCGGCTCTTTCTCTTCGATCGCCTCTTCACTCATTTCGAACGAGAAGAGGACGTCGCGACTCTCCGAGGCAAATTGCAAGATGATCTGGTTCGCATCCACCAGATTCTCGAAGAGGCGACCCCGAACAGTTTGCTCGTCATGAACGAAATGTTCTCGTCGACGACGGTCAAGGACGCCGTCTATCTAAGTAAGAAAGTGATGGCGAAGGTTTCCGACTTGGACCTGCTTGCCGTCTGGGTTACTTTCCTGGACGAACTGGCATCGTTCAACGAAAAAACCGTCAGCATCGTCAGCACAGTCGATCCGGTGAATCCCGCCGTTCGGACATTTAAGTTGGAGCGAAGACCGGCCGACGGCTTGGCATACGCGCTTGCGATTGCCCAGAAACATCGCGTGACTTATGACTGGCTCAAGGAGCGTATCAAAGCATGAAAGCCCTCCTAATGTTTCGAGATCGGGACTTTGATCCCGACCAATTGCTGCGGGCTGCGATGTATCCCTACAGAAGAGACCTTCCTCGGCGCCCAATGACATCTCACGAGCAAGCTCTGATGCAGGATTTGGAATTGAATACCCTTCTGAGTTCAATGTCGGGCGACGATGAGTTTCTGCGCGAGGCGGCGCGGATGGCTCTTCTCGATGGGCTAGGGAACGACGCAGACGCGATCATGTATCGACAGCACATATTGAAGGATTGCGTGAAAAATCCCGCCGTAGTCTCAGCGCTTTACAACCTGACCGTGGAAACGCTCGCCACGGCAAGGAGGCATTGGTGGGACAGTCATTACGCATCTTCGCTTCTCTACGGCTCACTCGACGTGCTGGAGTCGTTATTGGGCATGGTCCGAAAGCTCAGAACCATCGCGGAGGATCACGCAGGCCAGTTCGAATCGGAAGGATTTAATGTGCTATTCGCGATGCTCAGAAAGGAACTGGCCGAGGATTATCTGGCGATTGTCACAGGGCATCTGGCCGACCTGCGATTCCGCAAGGGCCTGCTGCTGAGCGCTGAATTGGGCGTGTGGAACGAAAGCACCAACTACGTCTTGCGTCAAGCTCAAGATAAGGATCTCACCTGGCTCCAGCGACTCTTTGGCAAAAAGCCCCCGGGATATACCTTTCAGCTTGCGGAGCGTGACGAAACCGGCGCGCGCATTCTTTCGGGCATGCGGGCCAAGGCCGTCAGCCGGGTCGCCATCGCGCTTGCGGAATCTGCGCGCCATGTTTTGAGCTTTTTTGAGATGCTGCGAACGGAACTGGCTTTCTACGTGGGCTGCCTGAACTTGCATGCGCGACTGTCAGCGAAAGAAGAACCGGTGTGTTTTCCGACGCCTGCTTCCACTGGCGAGCAGAGGCTCCGCTTTAGTGGGCTTTACGACGTGAGTTTGGCGCTCCATATCGAAACCCGAATTGTAGGGAACACGATCGATGCCGACGGCAAGAGTCTTATGATTATCACGGGTGCCAACCAAGGCGGCAAATCAACTTTCCTTCGCAGCATCGGTCTCGCGCAAGTGATGATGCAGTGCGGGATGTTCGTGGGTGCTGAGGCATTTCAAGCCGAACTCTGCCGAGGTCTATTTACCCATTACAAGCGGGAAGAGGACGTGACGATGCAAAGCGGGAAATTCGACGAAGAACTCGTCAGGATGAGCCAAATCGTTGACGACATCACTCCGGGTTCAGTGGTGCTCTTCAATGAGTCATTTGCCGCAACCAATGAGCGCGAGGGCTCGGGGATTGCCCTGCAGATCGTAACCGCACTGCTGGAGAAGAACATCAAGGTACTTTTTGTCACGCATCTCTACGAATTCGCGCGTGGTTTTTTCGAACGGAATCTGAAGACGGCCATGTTTTTGCGAGCGGAACGTAAGGTCGACGGGAGTCGAACGTTCAGACTACTTGTGGGGGAGCCACTGGAAACCAGTTATGGCGAAGATCTCTATCGCGAGGTGTTTGAGCAACCGGGGCTGAAGTCATCTGTGCCTGCGGGTTCTACCGTCGCGGTTTAAACGTATCGAGAACCGTTTCGTCCCGGGACCGAACTTGCAGATCAAGCTCATCGCAATTGCAGCGGAGGTGTATGACAATGCACCCATGGCACGATATGTATCCCGGCCCAGGCACACCGCAGGAATTTTATGCTGTCATCGAGATTCCCTTGGGCTCCAGCGTGAAATACGGACTGGATAAACCGAGCGGCCTCATCAGGATGGACCGGGTATTGTACTCGGCTGTGTATTATCCCGCGAATTACGGCCTTATTCCCCAGACTTTAGCAGAAGACGATGATCCGCTGGACGTTCTGGTTCTTTGCCAGGAGAGCGTCTCCCCATTGACCTTGATGGAGGCACGCGCGATAGGGTTGATGACCATGATTGACACTGGCAAGAAGGACCACAAGATTATTGCTGTTGCTACCGGCGATCCCGAGTTCAATTGCTATCACCAAGCCGCCGAAATGCCGCCTCACCGCCTCCTCATGGTACGGCGCTTCTTTCAAGATTATAAGCAACTGGAGGGCAAAGCGGTCGAAGTGGAGGAAATTCAGGCCGCCGACAAAGCTTTCTCCATTGTTCAGGACGCGCTCGACCGTTACAGCAAAGTGCAACGACAGGGCTTTGAGTCAAAGTCATAATATGCCGCGCTTCCAGCTAAGACCGTTAAAAGGAAGGTTAAAAATGAACGTTCGGAGATTGGTGTTGGATGTGGAAGAGGCGGTCGCCCAGGCGAGCATCCTTCGAATCGGTGATGCCATAGAGGCGGTGAATATTACCGTGACGGAGATCGACGTTAAGCCCGTTGGGTTCGTGCAATCAAGGCGCGCTCTCTTCCCATTGCATTTGGCGGGCGGCCTCGAAAGTCACGGGCGCCCTCGTGGGTGGTAGCCATGATATTGCCAACAATGATTCTCCGGAGGGGTCAACCTGCGTGGGGCTTCCGAAATGTTAGTTAACCTGCACCGGTCGCAAAATCCGGAGACAGTAGGGTCCTCCGTACAAATAGGGAAGGAGTCTTCCTCATGCCAGATCAAGGGCCGGAGCAATCGTCAATACAGACTGAGCACAAACGCTGCGTTGAGTTGTGCACGCGTGTAGCCCGTCTCAGCGATATTGGCCGCCACCGCCGCAACAATCAGGATTATTATCTGGTACTGCCTGTGGATGAAAGCGCCGTTCCGCCCAATTCCGAACCGGGGCCATTCACGACCGTGAATGGCCGCCTGCTGCTGGCGGTGGCGGATGGAATGGGCGGGCACTTCGGCGGCGAAGTTGCCAGCCGGATGTGTTGTGAAAACCTCGCCAAGGAACTTCCCGACCGGATTCGAGCTCCGGAAAACGGCCAAGCGGATCTGCCCACGGCCCTACGGAGTGCGATCGAGGTGGTGCATAGAGCGCTATATGCCCACGCACAAAGTTACGCCGAAGGCCGGATCATGGGGACAACCCTCACGGCAGTGCTCATACACGATACGCGTGCCGAGTTGGCGCAGATCGGAGACTCGCGAGCGTACCTTTTCCGCGCCGGAAAGCTGATTCTCTTGACGCAGGATCAAACCATTGGCAGCCAGCTGTCCAGGCAGGGTCAAAGCGCATCCACCGTGGATGCGTCCCTCCAGAACCTGCTGATCCAGGCTGTGGGGGCACAGGAGGAAATTAAGGTCAGCATGGGGGCAGTGGATTTGGAGCCTGACGATGTCCTCCTGGTATGCTGCGACGGACTTTCCAAGGTTGTTTCCCCGGAAGAGATAGTGGAGACGCTGGAACTCGAGATCGGGCTCGAAGAGAAGGCCGCACACTTAGTGGGGCGCGCCAACGAAAACGGCGGGCCAGACAATATCACGGTGATCCTGGCTGAAATTCGCGCCGTCGAAGGCTCAGGCTGAGGGACCAAAACGATGCATGGAAAATGGGCGGTTACGAGGTTGTGGCGGAAGTTGGCGATCGGGGTGGTGGCCTCGCTCCAGAGGCTCGTGACACTTTTAGCGTCGGGTTCGGTAGAGCGCGAAACGTCGGATGCCGAGTCGGCTTTGCGTCCCGAAACCCCTCAGCGCTGTTTTCGCATTTATTTGGTTTGACTGGTTTCTCGGCTTATGGTACAAAGGCCATAAATGGGGTGATGGAGTCCACCCGTAACGACCCGCAGGGCGGGTTGATAACTCCTGACGCACAAGCGGCGCTCAGGGGTTTTTTTATTTTGGGCGCCTTACATAGAGTAGCGTGAGTTTAATTGCTCGATCTGAGGAGCCCGATTATGTCTCATTTATCCTCCCTTGAAAGCACCTACCAAGATATAGGGGTTGCAACCTCTTCAAGACCCGAACGAGTTAAAGGCAACGCCACAATAATGCGGATCCATATTACCGCAGAAGATACGTGGCAAGGCAACCCCCTCTACCAAGCTCTCTTGCTCTTACTCCGGCGCGAAGGAGTAAGCGGAGTGACCGTATTGCGTGGGGCGAAGCTCGACGGCACGTCGACAGATCACTTGGGCAAGCGCCATACGGCTGAAACAATCGGAATCTGGCTTGACTTGCCGCTGGTGATTGAAGTGCTCGAATCAGGAAGCCACCTCGACAAGATATTTCCAAAGATCGACGAGATGTTACGCCCGGGCCGCGTTATTACGTGGGAGAGGGTTCCGGGCAGCATGAAGGGCCTTGAAGGATGAACGGCAGTGCCATGTTGTCGTGTGGGGCGCGTCACGTACCGGTTCTTAAATTCTGGTAGGGAGCCCGCTATGCCTGGATCGGTAAATTTAAGGCTTGAAATTTCCGACGAGGATCGGCGCCTTATGGCTGCTCAGATGCGCGTTTGGGAAGAATTCTCCCGACGCCTTCTGGAGTTTTTTCATCCTCTCGAATCAAGCCTTGTGCGCCGGCAGCCCTTATCGCATGCGGATGCGGAGTGGCTGCAGAGCATCGTTGGTCGACTGCGCTCACGGGTATCACAAGCCGTTTGGGACCTCGGGCTTCCCCGAACCAATCAAGACTCCCGCCAGGAGCTCTCATGTTTAGTCGAAAGAATGGAGGAAAGCCTTCAGGAGCTGGTTCGTCTTGGAGAACGGAGCGGCATTCCCGAGGCCCTGGTGGGATACCTAGCGGACCTCCGGAAGGAACTTGGGCGAGTAGTGGACGATATCGACCGCGTGGCGGCCAAGCCTGCAACGAACAAGGTAGCCGTTGGTTGAGGTTAAAGAAGATGAGTAACGCTTGGGACTGCAAATTTGCATTTTATATCAAGGCAATGGATGATGTGCCTCGAGAATTTCAGGATGCCCACCGGCGTTTGGTCGAGGCTTGTGGTCGGCCAGCCTTTGCCGTGTTTTCTCCAGCCATCGAGGTGGGCCGTTTCTTATTTTCACACTGGCTCCCGCCGAGATTAATCCTGTTGTTTCCCGATTACCTCATGGTGCTCTCGCTCGAAACACGGTCCAATCAGGTCCAGACGCTCGACTGGTCATCGGAAGAACTCCTGGGATACGGGCAAGCGGAGTTCGAAGCGGATTGTTGGTTTACCTTGTACCCCAGGGCTTCCAGCGACCAGGGCGTACAGATCCGCTTTCCCTCGCAAGCCGCTGGAAAGTTCACGGAATTGGGACGGCTTCTTCGCAAATGGCTCGAACCACAGGACGAGACACTGACTAACTTGGTCCAATTCCCACTACCGGGTCTCCCGAAAAAGCTCATGAATTTTCTCGAGGCCCACGATGAATGCCGTCCGCTCTCGGAATTCCTCTTCCAACCCGCGATGGATCATCGCGGGACACAACGGCAACGATGGCCCAATCTACTGATGCTCGCCACCATATCGGGTATCGTGGTCCTAACTGATGTAAACAGGGGGAAACCATGCGAATTCGGGATTGAAATGACTTATCTTCCGATTCAGCGTGTCCGACTAGTGGATTGGATGGAGCCGCGGGATGGGCGTCGGGCATCGATGCGGGTCTGCCTCAAAGGGAAAAATGGCGAATCGGTTCTCTCGTGGCCGGTCTATCCCGGCCTGAAGCCATACGCCCTTCGTTGGTCAACAGTTGTTAACTCCATGGCTGCGGCGCGTGCGACACCAAAGTCCCACTCCGAAACCGTGCTCCTACATGGTGAGGAAGATGGAGCCGACTCCGCAGCACCCGGAAGTACCAATGACCACCGGCGAACGTCGAAAGCGCATCGGCCGCTTCTCACCAGACCCGTGACGGGGTGACGGTTGCGTGACACGGCAGGCGCGGCGGTTCAAATTCCAATTGAGAGGCCGATCGAGGTGAGTGAATACGCCATCGTTTCAAATGACCAATCGGTTCTGGCCAGCATTCGTTTTCTGGATCAGCTAACTGCGGGGTATCAACGCTACAAATTCGCAGTAAGACTTTGGGACGGAACTTTTTGGGGTGAGACGAAGTCTCCACGGTTCATACTAGTCATTCGACACCCTGGTGCTTTGCGGCGAATGTTTGCATCGTCGAGCGAACTGGCGTTGGGTGAGGCGTTTGTGTACGGTGATTTCGATATTGAAGGTAATGTGGAATCCGCGGTTGATTTTGCTGACTTCGTCATGACGCGCCAGTATGGAATCGCCGATAAATTCCGTTTCGGCGCGTTGCTCACGAAATTGCCGGTCGATCCAGATCCGGAGCGCGGCAAGGGCGGAGCCGCGGTGAGCGGGATGCTGCATTCCAAAGAGCGCGACCGCCTCGCGGTATCATACCACTACGATATTTCGAATGAGTTCTATTCTCTGTGGCTGGATAGATCGATGGTGTACTCCTGTGGATACTTCGAAACCTTTGGAGATGACTTGGACAGAGCACAATCACGAAAGCTGGACTACATTTGCAGAAAGCTCAGGCTGCAGGGCGGAGAAACACTTCTCGACATTGGTTGCGGTTGGGGTGGCCTGCTCATTCACGCCGCAAGGAACTATGGTGTCCGAGCCCTTGGCATTACACTGAGCGCTCCCCAGGCGGAATGGGCGCGCGAAAAGATTCAGAAAGAAGGATTGTCAGGCCGATGCAAGGTCGAAGTCTGCGACTATCGTGACCTGGACTCGAAGCATGGATATGACAAGCTAGTTAGCGTTGGAATGTTTGAGCACGTCGGGGAGTCTCGGTTGCCCGAGTACTTTGGCCGCGCCTGGCGGCTTCTGCGTCCCGGCGGGGTGTTCTTGAACCACGGGATTGGGACATCCTCCAGTTTCCAGGGAAACGGACCCAGCTTTGGCGAAAAATATGTCTTTCCCGATGGCGAGATTGTTCCCATCAACGTGACGCTCCGAGCGGCAGAGGAACGCCAATTCCAGGTACGGGATGTTGAAAACCTGCGTGAACACTATGCCCTGACGCTACGGTGCTGGGTTCGCCAACTCGAAGCGAAAGCGGACCGAGCGCGTGCCATAGTTGGCGATGTTGCGTATCGAGTATGGCGACTTTATATGTCGGGTGCGGCTTTCAGATTCGGCACCGGACGATATAATTTATATCAGGTTTTGCTCAGCAAGCTTGATCAGGGGGACAGCCACCTACCTCTGACGAGAACCGATTGGTACTGTCAATAGTCCCTTGGGCCGCACGGGCTGTTCCTCCGAGCGCGTGTGGTTTCTTCGGGTGGCATGTTCGCATTAGCGGGCGTCGTTTCTCCTCCGGCCCGGTTGACTGGCAATGGCACTGGCCGGCGCAGTATTGCGAGTGCTAGGGCCGTTATAGCCTACATTGTGCATGGGCACACAATCCGCCGGGCCGCCAGGCTCATAGTCGCGCGTGTTCAGCCGCCCTCCTGGGCACCGAGCTTCGCGTGGTGTGAGATGAGTGATATCCTCAATCGGCCATGGCAGGAGGCCCCGATAGAGGGCGCCTTGGAACTCCCCGAAGAAGTTCTCCAAGAGGTGCGTCTGCATGGCTTCTACGACGAGATCTCCGTTGACCCCAATGATGGCCGAGTGCTCGGCCGGATCCACCTGCGAGGGACCTACGATTCATACTCTGATACGTATATTCTCAATGGGCGAACCTGGAAGATTGAAAGTCGGGTGAATCTGCCCGGCGGTAGAACCCTCTATTGCCTAGTGCCGGAGAATGAAGAACTGTGAAGCTTGCCGCGAGCCGTTCCCACGCCGCTGTTCACGCTGGGCCACGAGTTGTGCCCTTTGAGTTCCTCGACACACAACCAATCATCGCGTCGACCATCATTCTTGATATCGACGGCACGATTACGCCCGATGCCAAGAGCGAGATCTCTCCCGGCGTCCTGGGAGCCATCCAAAGCTTGGCCAATCGCAATAAAGTTTACCTATTCTCGAACCATCAAAATGGCGTGCGGAACCGAGCGCTCGCCCAACGTTTGGGTCTCGAATACATCGATACACCTCACCGAAAGCCTAGCCGAAAAGTGCTGGGAGGAATGCCGATGTGCCACAAAACTCGGCCGATGATTATTATTGGCGACAAGATCCTGACGGATGGGCTATTCGCCAGCCGTATCGGAGCCCGATTTATCAGAGTCGCAAGAGTGTTGTCGTCCAGTGATCCGAAATTGGTCAGGCTCGCTTATTTCCTAGACAATATGATTGCATACCTATTGACGAAGTTGAGAGAGATCTCTCATCGAGATGACTCCCTGGAGGTGACTTGAAGAGAGGCAATGGTCAAGTTTGGTCATCCTGAAAAGAACTTTCTTGCGGAATTGTGTGAATAGTTTTTTGTGAATAGTTTTTGTTGCGGGAGCCAGACTTGTGCTGTATCCTAAGTTGGCGAGCGGTGGAGTTCGCTTATAGCCGCGCAAGGCGGCCAATGACTCCTACGGCGGAATTGCTGTAGGAGTCCTGCAACCCCCCGGCAGTTCCCCCTTTACACAACGAAAATGAGGCGTGACGCGGCATCCCTGGTCGTTAGGCGTCATCCGATACAGGCTTTGCGCAGGTAGCGGGGCGCGTCCCGCGCTGGAGATTTGGGTCAAATCCGAGGGAGGTTTCGGCGTGTCTACAAACGATCATCCTTAC